>Ga0137372_10004160_pt1 | contig 14086 bp, 7 predicted proteins | sample SagtaG_6_FD_104911 | JGI IMG/M metagenome (GOLD analysis project Ga0137372, IMG submission 104911) | Vadose zone soil microbial communities from Sagehorn Ranch, Mendocino, California, USA - Sage1_R_60_16 metaG | ecosystem: Environmental > Terrestrial > Soil > Vadose zone | place: USA: California...
AGCGCCGAGCGCCTGCGCATAGCCGCAGTTACACGGGTGAAACGGGCACCGCGTAACCCACCGGCAACTCGAAGCGATAACGCTCGTGGACGCGGGAATCAGCCAGCATGGTCAAGGACGAAACCGACTCGGATTGCGGGGAGCTGACGCGGTTGGCAAGGAGAACCGTGAAACGCAAGCACCGCATCGCCGCCACGGCCGTAGCGACGGCGGCGCTGATCACTGGCGCTGCCGCCGCGCTCGCAACAGTGCCGAGCCCGCCGCCATCGACGACACCTACTCGGTTGCCAGCCGTGGTCGATTCGGCAGGGGCACAACGCGCGGAACTGGTACGTCTGCAGGCTGAACTGGCCGCCTCCGGTGGCCGGAGCGCCAAGCTGCGGGTGCAGATTGCTCTGCTGCAAAAGGACATCGAGCGCGGTCGGACGTCTGCCACCGCGTCGCCGACCCCAGCAAGTGATTCCGTCGCAGTGTCAGCTACGGCAGTCCAGGCGGGCACAACACGTTCGTCAGCGCCGCCCCGGTTGGCGCCCGCGTCCCCGTCCGCGTCACCGTCAGCACCGCCGTCGCAGGCCAGCACCGACGACGACGGCCCGAGTGGTCTCGATGGCTGAGGATCTCGGCCGGCGCGCCCGGTGGACCAGCATGCTCGTTGCGGTGCCTGGTGCCGCCGCCCTCTTCGGGGCCGCCACCTCTTGGGCCGTGCACGCGGAGCCGTCGAAAGCCACCCCGACGCCTGCTCCCACGGCCGCTCGCACCCAGCGGACCGCCGACGCAGCTGTGCTCGCCGCGCAGCATTCTGCCGCGGCGAACCGGCAGGAACTCAGCCGGTTGGAGCGCCAGCTAGCCAGGCTCCGCGCCCAGGTCGCCGCATTGGGCACATCCAGTCCGACAACGCCGCGCGGCGCCTCGACTACCGGGGCTCGTAACACTCCTTCGACCGGACCGACTGCACGCACAGCGCAACAGCTGCCGACCGCCTCCGCCGCGCCCAGCGCGCCGGCGCCCCCGCGCACGACGTCGGACCCACCACCTGTGCAGACCTCGACTGGAGCTTCCGGAGCAGCCGGATGACGTGGCCAACGGCGGTACCGTCATTGGCCGGCGACGACGTCGCAGTCGATCCCGTAACGGCGTTCCAGTCGATGGCTTCGACAGTGAACGTGCGGCTCGGTTGCCGAGCCCGCCCGGCGGATCGCGTCTTCGGCAGCGTCATGGCGGTGTTCGGCGAGGTCGAAGCCCAGTGCACGCGGTTCGATCCGATGAGCCCGCTGATGCAGGCGAATGCGACGGCGAATGACTGGTGTGTTGTCCCACCGCGGTGCTACTCGGCGATCCGGGAGGCCGCACTCGCCTACGAAGCGACCGGCGGTCGGTTCGACCCGCGGATTCTGCGCGCGCTGCAGAGCATCGGCTATGACCGTTCGTTGCCATTCGCGCGTGGGCCGGTGGTTGTCGACGAGGGCGCCCCCTTCATCGGCGTCAGCACGATGTGGCAGCCCGGATTCGACGAGGAGCAAGGCGCGGTCCGGGTTGGACCGATCCCGATCGACCTCGGCGGAATCGGGAAGGGGCTGGCATTGCGATGGGCGGTCGACCAGATTCGCGACGACTGCGACGCGTTCCTCATCGAAGCCGGCGGCGACTGCTACCTCGCCGGGAACGGCCCGTCCGGCACGGGCTGGCAGGTCGCGGTCGAGGACCCGTGCGAATCGCCGTCGCCGGTCGCCGTACTCACCCTGCGGGACATGGCCTGCGCAACGTCATCCACCGGCATCCGGCACTGGATGTCCGGGGGGCGCTCGGTGCACCACATCATCGACCCGCGCACGGGGGCACCGGGCGGGCCGGGCCTGCGGTCAGTCACCGTCGTAGGCGCCGACCCTGCGATGAACGAGGTGTGGAGCAAGGTGCTGTTCCTGAGCGGACGCGACGGAATAGCCGAGGCCGCCGCCCGGCATGAACTGCCCGCCTTGTGGGTGGCCGACGACGGAGCTGTCGCGATGAGCCTGCGGATGGCGCAGTTCGTGATGTGGCAGCGCGCCTCATGACCGTCACGTCGGCGCGGTCGCCGAACAGAGCAATCCGCACGGCAGGAGTCGCACTCGCCGGATCGGTGAGCGTGGGCAGTGCGGGAGTACTGGTCGGCATCGCGGCCAGATCGGTCAGCCACAACCGCATGGCGCCGTGGATCATCGGACGGGCGGCCGGCATCAGTGCCTACCTGCTGCTCGTAGCCCTCGTGCTGGTCGGACTGCTGCTGTCGCATCCCTGGCGCAGCAGACGGCGCCGGCCGAGCATCCGCTTTCACATCGTGCTGTCCGTCCTCACCCTTGCGCTGACCGCGCTGCACGTGATCGTGCTGGCCACCGACCGGTTCGCCGGTGTCGGATGGTGGGGGGCCGCGCTACCCATGCGTGCCAGCTACCGTCCCGTTCCGATCATGCTGGGTCTGATCGGTGCGTGGGCAGGCCTGCTTGCCGGGATTACCGCGACGCTGGCGGGCCATCTGCCCGCTCGAGCGTGGTGGCCGATCCACAAGGTCGCGGTCGCATCGCTGCTGCTCGTCTGGCTGCACGGTGTCTTGGCAGGTGGAGACACCCATGCGCTTCGCTGGATCTACCTGGGTACCGGGCTACTCGTCGCCGTGGTTGCGGCCTCGCGGTACACAGCTCGGACGCCGGCCGACCGGGTCAGGGAACTGCACCAGTGACGGCGCAACTGCGGCTCGTCAGCTCGGACGGGTGGGACGGCCCGGTCCCCGTATGGTGCAACGGCGCGGCGCCGTTGCTGGGCTCGGCGGTGACGTATCCCGCCGACTCCGGCACTCCGGTGACTTCGCTCGTGCCGGACGACCTTCCGGCGCACCGCCTGCGGTTCGGTGACCGGCCACGCGCGAAGGGTGGCGCCGGCCTGCGCCTGATCGACACGCTCGAGCAAACGCGTCTCGACGGACGTGGCGGCGCGCGATTCCCTGCCGCCCTCAAGTGGCGCGCGCATCTGGCGGCGGGTGGCGGAGGAGTCGTCGTCGCCAACGGTGCCGAGAGCGAGCCTGCCAGCGCGAAGGACACCGCGTTGTTGCAGTTTCGGCCGCATCTCGTGCTCGACGGTCTCGCATGCGCGGCGGAAGCGGTCGGCGCCCGGCAGGCGGTGGTCTGGTTGCACGAGGGTGCCCATGCCGTCCACGCCGCTGTGGTTCGCGCGATCGACGAGCGGCGTGCGGCCGAGCTGATCGAGCCGCCGGTGAGAATCGCGGTCGGCCCGAGCCGCTATACCAGTGGCGAGTCGAGCGCGATCGTCCGCGCGCTCTCCGGCGGGCCGGCACTACCCGACTTCCGCCGCGTTCCCGCTGCCGTGAGCGGAGTGAACGGCAGGCCGACGCTCGTGCACAACGTCGAAACGCTTGCCCGTACCGCCCTCGCCGCGCGGCTCGGATCAGCCGTCCGATCGCCGACGAGCCTGCTCACGGTGGCCACCGCGTGGGGCCGGACGGTCGTCGAGGTCGCGGGCACGACACGCCTCGGCCAGGTCATCGACGGCGTGCTCGGACCCGGCGCTGCCCGCACGCATCAAGCCGTCCTGCTCGGCGGTTATGGCGGTAGCTGGATCGGTCCGCACATGTTCGAGTCGCTGCGCGCATCGGAGTCCGCCGCGCGGCTGCATGGCGTGTCGTTCGGCGCGGGGGTCCTCATGCCTCTCCACCAGGATTCGTGCGGGCTGGCCGAGACGGCCGCGATCGCCGATTACCTCGCTGGCAGCAGCGCCCGCCAGTGCGGCCCGTGTGTCTTCGGTCTGCGAGCACTCGCCGACCAGCTCGCCGCGCTGGTCGACCTGGGGGCACGCCGGCGAGACCTCGACCGACTGCAGGGCATGCTCGACGAGATCGACGGACGGGGTGCTTGCCGCCATCCCGACGGCGCCGTCCGCCTGGTGGCCAGCGCTGTCCGGACGTTCGCCGCGGACGCGCGGTCGCATCTACGCGCCAGTGGCTGCCTGCATCGCGGCGTCGCGGTCTTCTTCCCCGTGCCGACGGGCCAGTGACATGGGCCGACGCCATCGGGACAACCGCGTCCACCAGCTGCGAGTCAATCCGGCGGCGTGCGACGGCGTTGGCATCTGCGTGCACATCGCGCCAAGGCTCGTCCGCGCCGATTCCTGGGGGTATCCGCTCGTGTCCGACCGCCCACTGCACGGTGTCGACCGGCGCGCCGCAGATGCCGCCGCCGCGGCGTGCCCACGCCGTGCGCTGTTCGTCGACTCGACGTGACGGTGAGGACTAGGCGTCGCCGTTTCTTGCGACGAGGACATCCCGGGACTGGCCCGGTGGTGTCGCGGCTCGCGCTCCGATGGGCAGCCGGATGGTGAACAGCGCGCCGCCGCCGGGGACGTTCTCAGCGGACACCGTGCCGCCGTGTCCGTCGACGACTGCCTTGACGATCGCGAGTCCCATGCCGGTGCCGCCTCGGACGGATCCGCTACGGAATCCTTCGAAGACGAAGCCGATGTCGTCCGCCGGAATGCCGAGACCATCGTCGCGAACCTGCACGATGACCCAGCCGCCGTCATGCCGGCTGTACAGGCCGACTGAGCCGCCGTCCTCTGTGTAGCGGACTGCGTTGTCGAGCAGGCTGTCGAGAACGGCCTCCAGTCGTTCCGCGTCCGCGACGACGAATCCCGCATCGGTGTCGATCCACCAATGCCGATTCGCGCTGACGTGCCACCGTTTGATCGTCCGATGCAGCAGGGCGTCCAGGTCCACCGACGCGGGCCGCAGCGACGATTGCTCGTTGATCTGCGCCAATGTGAGCAGTCGCGAAGCGATCCGCTCGAGCTTGTCGAGCTCGTCCATGACGATGGCCACGTCCTCGCGGACCTGTGCCAGCGCGGTTTGGCTGCCGATCAATTCGGTGTAGCCGCGAGCGATCGTCACCGGCGTGCGCAAGTCATGCGAGGCGAAGCGCACGAATCGCCGCTGGGCGTCTCGAACGCGGCGTTCACTCTCGGCGAGGGCTCGTGCCTCGGCGATCGCAGCAGCGCGCTGCCGCACGTGCCAGACCATGGCGAGGAACACCATGCTCATCAGCGGGACTTCGGTGGTTTCCTCCCAGCCGATGACGTCGTTCTGAACGTGCCGCAGCAGCGCCGCGCCGGTGACGAGGCACACCGCTGCTAGTACGACGTAGGTCCGACGCAGCGACCATGGCTGCAGACCGTAGACAATTGACAGGCTGATCCACACGAAGTGGAACGGGATCGTCTCCTTGCCAGGCATGACGAACATCAGCGCGATGTTCGCTGTGGCGAAAGCGACCCACCCCGGGAACAGCCAGCGCTCAACTCGCGACGAAGCAATAGCCGACATTGCGCACCGTTTCGATCAGTTCCCGCTCGAGCTTGCCTCGAAGCCGGCCGACGCAAACGTCCACGACGTTGCTTCCAGGGTCGAATGAGTAGCCCCAGACCTCGGCCAGCAGCTGGTCGCGTGAACAGACCTCGCCCGCGTGCCGCATCAGATGTCCGAGCAGGATGAATTCCCGTTGCGACAAAGGGATGTTGCGCTTGCCGAACTGCAGTTGCCGCCGTTGCAGATCGAGCCGCACGCCACCGACATCGAGCCATCTCGACGTTGCCGGCGCGCAGTGCTCGTCGACACGTCGCTTCACGCGCTCGATCAACTCGGCGATTGCGAACGGCTTGGCCAGATAGTCGACTGCGCCGATCCGCAGGCAGCGGACCCTCGACTCGACATCACCCACCGCAGACAGCACGAGCACGCGCTGAGATGGGTCGGCGTCGACGATCCGGGTGAGCACCTCGTAACCATCCATGCCCGGCATCAGCAGATCGAGGATGATCACTGAGTAGTCACCGGCCGAGACCGACCGGAGCGCGTCGCCTCCGGTCATTGCCATGTCGACATGGAAGCCGCTGGCCTCGAGTGCCCGGGCCACAAACCGGCAGATGCGTTGCTCATCGTCGACGACAAGAACACTTGCCATCTTCGCCCCCCATGGCGTCGCACTCGCCCCCAAATGGTTCCGCTGCCGCGACGCCGCGCTAACTGTGTACGACCTATGACGACTGAGCGCAAGCATTTGCTGACGGAACATCGAGATTTCGACGCGATTCTCCGATCGCTTCGCTACTTCGGGGTCATTCGTCTTGGATGCCGGGAAACGTCAAACGCATCGTCGATGTTGACGGTCCACGCGCTGCAAACCTTCATGAGCACGTCATGACGGCGACGTGACAGTGCCGTCATGAAAGCGTCCGCGCCGGTTGGGCCGCCCTACGTTTTTCGCTGTCGCGGCCGCGACCACCGAGGCACGCCACCGGAAGACGGAAGCCAATGCGCGAAGTCGGCGCCTCACGGATCCACGGTCTCCTGCCCGGTCAGGCCGCCTCGAGCTGGAGGGGTGTCGGAGACGCTCATCAGCGTTCTGCACCGCCGACACGGCGCCGGCCCCGCGCCCCCCACGCGGGGCCGGTCCCGACTGGCAGGTCCACGCGGTTCGCGGGTCGCCGGCGTTGGTTCGCGTTCTCGGCGGTCGTGATCGGCGTCCTGCTGGCAGTGCTCGCGTCCCCACGCCGAGCCGACGCGCACGCTCTGCTGGCGCGGTCGCAGCCGGTGAACGGGTCGTCCGTTGCGGCGGCTCCACCAGTCGTGCGGCTGTGGTTCGACGAGGAGATCTCGCCGACGCTGAGCTCGGCGCGCCTCGTCGACCGCGGTGGCGCGACGGTCGCGGGCACGACGTCCATCGCCGGCCGACCTGACCCGCGCCTGCTCGAGATGAAAGTGCCAGCGCTCGCAACCGGCACGTACGGCGTGCTCTGGCGGGTGCTGGCCGAGGACGACGGGCACCCGAGCAGCGGCACGGTCGTGTTCAGCGTCGGCGCGGCGGACGGCCCGCTGACGGTCGATGCGAGTAACACGGCCACGACTCCGCTCGATGTCGCACGTCGGTGGATGGCGCTGTCGCTGCTGGCCGGCCTGATCGGGGGACTGGCGGTGACCGGCCTGGTCCTCGCGCGGATCGACAGCGACGAGACTTCGCCGGTCGGGGTCGCGGCCCGGTTGGCTCGACGGCGGATCCTCTGGGTGGCGGGCTGGTGCGCTGTGTCGGGCGCTGTCGTCGGGGGCATCGACGCGATCGAGCAGGCACGCCGGCTGAGCACGCCGGCGCAGCCGTGGACGTCCGCCGTCGATGACCTGATCTTCTCCGCGCGGTGGGGGCATCTGTGGCTGGCCCGGGAGGCGGTCCTGCTGTTGCTGGTCCCGATCGTGTTCACGATCCGCGCCCGGGACTCGCGCCCGCCGCGCGCCCGGACGCTGGCATCGTCGGCCACGGCGCTGGTCGTTGTCCTTGTCTCGGCCGAGGCGCTCAACAGCCATGCCGCCACGGTCAGTTCGGCGCGGGGAGCTGCCGTCGTGTCGGACGCTGTGCACATCCTGGCCGCGTGCGTGTGGCTGGGCGCGTTGCCCGCGCTCGCCTTGATTCTCTGGCCGTGGGGCGGGGACCGCCGCGTCGGCACGGCTTCGCTCGTCCGCGCCTGCGCCGGACCGTTCACCCGACTCGCCGTGACCAGCGTCGCGCTCGTGTTCGCCACAGGTCTGTACAACGCCGGACGGGAGGTCGAGTCGGTCGGCGACCTCGGCACGACGTCCTACGGCCGTACCTTGCTGATCAAGAGCGCGCTGCTGGTGCTGATGGTCGGCTTCGGACTGGTCAACGCGACGAGATTGGACGAGACGCGCCGCGCCGTGCGGCCCAAGTCGTCACTCACGCGCCGCCTGGTGTTGGCCGAGGCCGCGGTCGGAGCGGCGCTGCTGCTCGCGGTCGGGGTGCTGGTCAACACAGCGCCAGGCCGCGGCTCAACTCATGCGACGGACGCGGCTGGGCGAACCGGCAGCGCCTCAGTCGCGGATCTTCTCGTCACCGTCTCGGTGACCCCGAGCCGTCCAGGTGTCAATGGCTTCACCGTCCTTGCGGCGAGTTCTCGTCGACCACCACCGGCTGCCGTCGACGGAGTGACATTCGAGTTGATCCGTGACGGTGGCGCGACTGCGGTCCCGCTCGCGCCGATCGGGCCCGGGTCCTATTTCGGCACCGGCCAGTTCGACGGGGCCGGGCCAGTGCACTTGCGTGCGGTGGTGCATCGCGCCGGGACCGACCTGACGGCCACCATTCCGTGGCAGGTCGACCCGGTCCCCGTGGCGCGTCGTGCCACCGGCCGACGCCTGGCGCCGTTGGTCGACGTCTTGGCGTTATTCGTGATCGCCGCCTTCGTCGCCTTGGCGGCGGCGCTGTACCGGCGAAGGGGACGCGCCGAATCGCTGATGCCGCCAGCCAAACCGAAGATCGATTCGTTCGTCTGAGGGCACCTTCCGCGCATGACGGGCTCATGACGCCCAGATGAGGAACTCGTCATGAACGCGTTCTCGCTGCCCGCTCTGGCTCCACGATCTCACCTGATGCCGTACACGCGCCTAACACGGCTCGCGGGGGAAGGCGGATCTGATGCGTGCACACGAGGCCAGCCGCACTGGTGGACGGACCCGGTCAGGTGCAGGAGCCACACGCCGCGGGCGGCGATACCGCCGCTTGGTTGCCCAGCTGGTGACGCTTGTCGTCACCATCGCCTTCCTGCCTGCCCTGCGCCCGTCCCTGGCGCCACACGCGCGCGCGGCCGCAGCGTGTCCGGCGGGCGGCTGCGCCGTGACCGTCGACGGGCGCGACCTTGCCTCGGGGAATCCGCTCGCGGCGTTCAGCTACATCGTCAACGTGGACAACACCAAGCTGCCGAGCGACCCGCTGGCGTTGAGCACCGAGAGCAACAGCCCGATCGTTCGGGAAGGCGACCAGAGCCGCAACACGGTGCACCTGCCCGAAGGCCGGTACCTGATCTCGATGCGCGCGGTCGACCACAAGATGTGGGGCAAGTACATAACCCTGCCTGACGACGCCGCGGCGGACGGCACGTTGACGGCACGCATCGATCTCACCGAGCAGAGTGACGCCCATCCGCTGCCACTGGGCAAGATCCGGGTCTTCGTGTTCGAGGACAACGCCTGGGCGAACGGCGCACCGGACACCGAAGAAGCCGGCCTGCAGGGCTTCAAGATCGGGCTCGAGGAGCAGACGCACAGTGCGGTCACCGTCGACTACAACAACAACCCGCTGTGCGGCGGCAACTGCCTGACCGCCGCCGACGGTTTCGTCCAGGTCGACGATCTCGGGCCGGCCACGTACTTCATCGACGTACACCCGCCGGACCAGCCGTGCAACAACGATCCGGACAGCCGCTGGTACCAGACCACGACGATCGACGGTGGCCTGCAACTGCAGGCTCCGGTCGAGGAAGGCAGCGACGGAACCGGCGCGCCGGGCGAGCAGCTGTGGGAGCCGCCGAACAACCGCACCGCGTACTGGTTCGGCTTCGTCTGCTCGCCGCAGCCGTTCGCCAACCCCGGCACGGGCGAGATCACCGGCACCGCGCGCAACTGGGTTGAGTGGGCGCCGTACACCACCGGCACCTTCGGCGACGCGATCGAGAACCCGTTCGTCGCGCTCTCCGACAGCACGACCGACCGGACCGTCTACATAGGACAGGGCGACGCCGCCGGCAACTTCGACATCCCGAACGTCCCGGCCGGCAGCTACAACCTGGCCGTGTGGGACGAGCAGCTCAGCTACATCATGCGATTCAAACCGATCACGGTCGGCCCGGGCGAGACAGTCGACGTCAACGAGACCGGCGACGACGGCAGCATCGGTCTCGGCGTCTCGCGCTGGTTCGGCTGGCTGGACGGCGACGTCTACAAGGACACCAACGGCAACGGCATGAAGGATCCCGGCGAGCCGGGCATCGGCAACACCGACATGGACCAGCGCTGGCGCGACGGCTCGATCAAGGAAGCCACCTTCACCGATCCCAGCGGCCACTACGAGTACCCGACCGCCGAGGGCGGCGCACTTGGCCGGTGGATCGTCAACGAGCAGGGCTTCGCGCGCTTCTCGGCGTACCCCGGTCCGTCGGTGCACGACGAGCACACCGGGGACGTGATCCCGTCGTGCTCGGCGACCGCTCCGGCCAATCCCTGCATCCCGACCGATCAGGGCGGCGGGCTGCTGACCAACCAGCTGATGCTCGAAGGCCACCGCGCAACTGTCGACTGGGGCAAGCGTGACTACCCTGCCGGCACTCCCGGCCAGATCGTTGGCATCACCTACTTCAGCACGACGCGCAACGAGTTCGACGCGCGCTTCCAGGCACACGAGGACTACGAACCGGCCATCCCGGACGTGACCGTGTACCTGGAAGGCCTAGGCACGGATGGCCTGCCGAACACGGATGACGACGTGATCCTGAACAAGTACGTCACCGACCACTGGCAGCAGCCGAACAAGAGCCAGGACCCGCAGTTGCCAGCGGGCAACAGCTTCACGCAGGACTGCACCCCGATCAGGGACTTCAGTGGCGCAGACGTCACCTCGATGTTCAGCGACAAGATCAGCCCGAACTGCCTGGAGGTTCCGCTCACCGGCCAGCAGACCAAGGACGGCGCCTTCGACGGTGGCTACGCCTTCGCCGACTACTGCCCGAACGGCTACGACCTGGAAGCGGACACCTGCAACGGAGGCGCGGAGCCGGCGCCATTGATCGCCGGCACCTACATGACGCACGTAGTGATGCCCAAGGACAGCACGGACACACGTCCGTGCAACGACGACGCCGCGCACCAGAAGGTCACCGCCAGCAAGGGCACCGTCCCAGGTGGCGGCGACGGCTGCCTGTACCGGCCCGTGCGGGAGGAAGACGTCAACGTCGACCTCGGCAATCACTTCACGCCTGCAATCCCACCGCCGCCGTGCACCGGCGACGACCACGTCATCGACCAGTCGACGCTCGTCACCCGTAGCAACTACTTCGGCGTTGCGGGCGCGCACGCTCCGCTGTGCGACAAGCGCCTCATCGTGCTGACCAACGGGCAGAACGCGAACGCCGACTTCAACATGATGACCAACTTCATCACCGACCCGAACGGTGAGGACCCCGCCGACACACGGATCGGTGACGTCGCCGAGCCCGGCCGCCTCATCGGCCAGGTGTTCAACGACATCTACTTCGAGCGCGACCCGCAGTCGCCGTGGTACGGCGAGCCGCGACCCATCGCCGGCATCCCGATCGGCATCTACGCGCGCGTCGACACCGTGCCGAACGTCAACCAGCCCTACGACGCCAACAACTGGCGGCTGCTCACGACTGTGACAACCGGTCCGGACGGAACCTACGAGGCTTTGGTGCCATCGACGGAGACGCTGAACTGCCCGATCCCGCAAGGGCCCTGCCCGGGCATGTACATCGTGATCGTCGACGACCCGGGCACGAAGGCGCATCCCAACGCCGGCTACAACCCGAACCTGCTGACGGCCAACACGCCTGCCGAGGCGTGGCCCGGGCTGACCACGCAGCTCGACACCCCGGTCGACCCGATCTCCGGCACGGGCTGCGAGGACCCGGCCGTGCCCGCTCGTCCTGAGCTGCTGCAAGTGTCGCGGCCGTACGTGAACGCCGCAGACACTGGGACGGCACGTCGGATCACCATCCAGGGTGACTTCATCGGCACCGCCGGTCCGACCGGCATCACCGGAGGACACGTCAACCTCACCGACCAGAACGGCAACGTCACGACCCTGACGCGGGCCAACGGCGGCGTCGTGAGCTGGACGCCCGGCAGCGGCAGCACGCCGGACACCATCGTCATCCAGGTGCCCGCGATCAACACCACGACGTTCCGGCCTGGGCCGAAGCAGCTCACGATCGTCACGTCGACGGCGAATGGCGGCATCTCCAGCGTCAACGGGATCACCGTGCACGTGCTTGGTGCCAACGGCAGCGGCGCGGGCGCGGTCCGGTACACCCCCGCCGTCGTGGACGTCGCAGCACCACCACCGGGCGCCGGTACTGACCCGCACGCGATCCAGAACGCAATCGACGCCGCGGTCCAGAACGGCTTCGGCGAATGGCCGCTGCTCGTCCTCAAGCCCGGTGTCTACAACGAGAACGTCATCCAGTGGAAGCCGGTCAAGCTGCAGGGCCTCGGCCCGGGCGGCATCATCGGAGCGCACGAGTTCCAGGCACGCGACCCGGAAGACCCGAGATTCAACATCAAGGGCTCGGTCATCGACGGCCGCTACTTCCAGCAGAACGCGACTGACTACGACGCGACCGTCGGCGCGCACGCGCCGTACGCCGGCGTGGACGCGGCGCATCCGGTGTTGCGTGGTGCGGACGTCACGGTGCTGGCGAAGTCCACCACGGCGTACGGCAGTGGCCTGGCGGCGTCGCGCATCGACGGCATCGGCCTGATGACCGGGCACGGCGACGGCGCCGGCGGCGTGCAGCTACAGGCCAACGCCAACAACATGCAGCTGACCAACAACGTGCTGGAGAACAACGGCGGCGTCGTCGTCGGCGGCATCGGCCTCGGTCAGCCGTTCGACCACGCGAGCCACAACTACAACGTCCGGATCGTCAACGACCGGGTGATCGGCAACGGCGGCCTGACGCAGGCCGGTGGCATAGGCATCTTCTACGGCTCGAACAACTACGAAGTCGCCGGCAGCATCGTCTGCTCGAACTTCAGCGTCAACTACGGCGCAGGCATCGCGCACATCGGGCTGAGCCCCGGCGGCAACCTCCACGACAACCAGATCTACTACAACGACTCGGTCGACTCAGGGGCCGGCGTTGCCATCGAATCCGAGCTGCCAGTGGGAGGCGGCCTCGGGAGCGGCTCCGGCGCGGTGAACGTCGACCGAAACCTGATCCAGAGCAACTACTCAGGTGACGACGGCGGCGGCCTGTTCGTCCTCGACGCGCTCACTGCGGCGATCAACGTGCGCAACAACCAGGTGGTCGACAACGGATCCGCCGACATCGGCGGGGCGATCATGCTCGACGACTCGTCCAACGTCCGGATCATCAACAACACCGCCGCGAACAACGTGTCGACAGCGTCCAGTGAGAACTCCGACGGCAACGCCCACTCGGCCGGTCTCGCATCGGAGGGGAACGACCCGCTGTTCCAGGCGACGCTGCCTGCGGGCTCGCCGGACTTCTCCCGGCCGGCCGCCCTGTTCAACAACATCTTCTGGAACAACAACGCGTTCACGCTCAGCCAGCCCGGCCCGGGCGCCACGCTGGTCGATCAAGGGTTTATCGACTTCGAGGTGCACGGCACGACCAACAACGCGGACACGTTCACGCCGCGGTACTCGGACCTGACCAACGGCCAGATCCTCGGACCGAACGGTGTGCAGCATGCGGTGCCGGCCGGTCAAGGCAACCTGATCGGTACCGACCCGGGCTTCGTCACTCCGTTCATCCTGGAGCTGACGGTGAGCGGCTCGCGGCTGGACCCGCAGACCGCGGCAGTGACGATCACCGGCGCGGACCCGCCCGTTGGGCTCACCGGCGACTACCACCTGACTGCGGCGTCGGCCGTCGTCGATCGCGGCGTGCGCTGCTCGAACACTGCGTTCCCGGCACCGGCGACCGCGCTGCTCGCGTGCACCGGCGGCGGAATCCAGGCACCGACCCTGAGCGTCGCGCTGGGCGGGCTGGGTGACTACGACGGGCAGTACCGGCCGCAACTGCGAACGCTGCGGGTCCGCACTCCATGGGACCTGGGCGCCGACGAGCTACCCGGCATCCCGATACCACTGCCATGAGCCGCGACGAGGGGGCAGCGATGGAACTGCACAAGAAAGCCCTTGCGCGAAGGGACTTTCTCAAAGCGACCGGACTTGGCGCGTTGGGCACGATCGTGGCCGGCGGCGTGGTGGGCACGCTGGGGCGGGGACTGATCCTCCCCGCCTCCGCCGCCGACATCGTCACCCTCTCACTGGTCGCCACGGACGGGTACATGACGGTGCCGGGCCGAGAGGACGACCCCGTCTACATCTTCGGGTTCGCTCCGGTCGACTCCGGCCTGAGCGTGAGCGAGCTGGAGTCGAACTACAAGGGGCACACGAAACACACCGCGCCCCATCTCAACTTCCGGCAGGACGACGACATCAAG
>Ga0137372_10004188_pt1 | contig 14038 bp, 13 predicted proteins | sample SagtaG_6_FD_104911 | JGI IMG/M metagenome (GOLD analysis project Ga0137372, IMG submission 104911) | Vadose zone soil microbial communities from Sagehorn Ranch, Mendocino, California, USA - Sage1_R_60_16 metaG | ecosystem: Environmental > Terrestrial > Soil > Vadose zone | place: USA...
CGGTGATCTTCACCCGATGGTGGGCCTCGTACTTGTGACGCAGACCCTTGATGATCTCGATGGACTCCGGCACGGAGGGGGCACGGACGATGACGGGCTGGAAGCGGCGCTCGAGGGCGCCGTCCTTCTCGATGTACTTGCGGTACTCGTCCAGCGTCGTCGCGCCGATGGTCTGGATCTCGCCTCGCGACAGCGCGGGCTTGAGCATATTCGAGGCGTCGATCGCACCTTCCGCGGCGCCCGCCCCGATCAGCGTGTGGAGCTCGTCGAGGAAGAGCACGACGTTCTCCGACTGGCGGATCTCTTTCATCACCGCCTTCAGCCGCTCCTCGAACTGCCCGCGGTACTTGGTACCGGCTACGAGCGCGCCCAGGTCCAGCTGGAGGAGCCGCTTCTGCGCCAGCACGTCGGGCACCTCGTGACCCACGATGCGCTGGGCGAGCCCCTCGACGATGGCGGTCTTGCCGACGCCCGGCTCGCCGATCAGCACGGGGTTGTTCTTGGTGCGCCGCGCCAGAATCTGGATGACGCGCTCGATTTCCGTCTCCCGGCCGATGACCGGATCGAGCTTGCTCTCGCGGGCCAGCTGGGTGAGGTCCCGGGCGAACTCGTCGAGGACCGGGGTCTGGGAGCGCTTCTTGGGCCGCGGGTAGTACTGGTCACCCAGGAGCGCCAGGGTCTCCTGGCGGACCTCGTCGAGGCGCGCCCCAAGGGATTCGAGGATCTTGGCCGCTATCGACTGCCCTTCCTTCATGAGCCCGAGGAGAAGGTGCTCGGTGCCGATGTAGTTGTGCCCGAGCTGGCGGGCTTCTTCGATGCTCAGCTCGAGGACCCGCTTGGCCTGGGGCGTGAACGGCACCTCGCCGAAGGTCAGGGTCTTCGGGAAGCCGGCCAGCGCGCGCTCGACTTCCGCCGTGACGGCTTCGAGCCTTATGCCGAGCCGCTGGAGGACGGCTGTTGCGATGCCCTCGCCGTCACGGATGAGACCCAGCAGGATGTGCTCCGTGCCCACGAAATCATGCCGGAAGCGCCCGGCCTCTTCTCGCGCCAGGATGATGACCCGCCGCGCTCTCTCCGTAAATCTCTCGAACACTTGGAGCCCTCGCAACTTCGGGTTTGCTGCTCCAGGGGGTTTGCTGCTCCAAAGGGGGCTCGCTGCTCCAAAGGGGTTCGCGTCCCCAAAGGGTTAGAACTGCCCCTAAGCCCCACCCCGACCTGACAAAAGTATAACTCCCAAGTCTATGGTCGGCCTAGCGTTTTCTTGTTTCCGGGCCATTGGCTTTGGTCTAAGTGCCCGAATTCGATGATCCGCGGGAAACGGCGTCGAAGACCTCAGATCCAGGCGACGGCGCGCCCTTCCACGAGCCGGTAGCCGTGGTCGGCCTTCCGGGCCAGATCGTGGTTATGCGTAGCGATCACGAAGGCCAGTCCCCGCTCGGCCTGAAGCCTCAGGAAGAGCTCCCAGATGACCTCGCTCGTCTTGGGGTCGAGGTTGCCGGTGGGCTCGTCGGCCAGGACGAGCCTCGGCTGCGCGACCAGCGCCCGGGCTATGGCCACCCGCTGCTGCTCCCCGCCCGAGAGCTCCCCCGGCCGGTGCGCGAGCCTGTCGCCCAAGCCGACCTCGTGCAGGGCGGCCGCCCCTCGCTCGCGGGCCTCCGCCGCGGTGAGGCGCTGGAGCAGGGCTGGCATCATCGCGTTCTCGAGGGCGGTCATCTCCCCCAGCAGGTTGTAGAACTGGAAGATGAACGTGATCTCGGTGCGCCGGAGCCGCGCCAAGGCGCTCTCGGAGCGCGCGTACATGTCCTCGCCCGCGAAGAGCACCTGCCCGGCGGTGGGCCGATCGAGCCCGCCCAGCAGGTGGAGCAGCGTCGACTTGCCGACGCCCGAGGCGCCGATCACCGCGACGCTCTCGCCAGCGCGCACCTCCAGGTTGACGCCTCTGAGCACCCGCACTGTCTCGGGCCCGACGCGGTATTCCCTCTCGAGCTCGCGGGCCGCGACGAGGACGTCACTCATACCTGAGCACCTCGACGGGATCCAGACGCGCCGCCCTGCGCGCCGGCGACAGCGTGGCGAGGAACGAGATCAGCAGCGTCGCGCTCGTCACCAGCGTGAAGTCGAGCCCGGTCAGCTTCATGGGAAGGTGGTCGATCTGGTACACGTCCCCGGCCAGCCGGATGATCTTGTACGTGTTCTGGACCCAGATCAACGCCAGGCCGAAGAGGCTTCCGGCCGCTGTGCCGACGAGGCCTATCGCCATCCCGGCGGCCAGGAAGACGGTTCCGATGTTCCGGGCGCTCGCGCCCATGGCTTTGAGTATGCCGATCTCCTTCCGTTTTTCAGCCACGAGCAGGACGAGGTGCCCGATGATGGCGAACCCAGCGACCAGCACGATGATCGTGACGATGACGAAGAGCGCCAGCTTCTCGAGCTGGAGGGCTGCAAAGAGATTCCTGTTCATGCCCATCCAGTCGCGGATCCACAGCCCATGCCCGACGGCCGCCGCGATGCGCTGCCCGACGGCCTTCGCGTCGAACGGATCGTTGAGCTTCACCTCGACCCCCGAGACCCGATCGCCGAGTCCCGCGAACTCCTGGGCCGCCGCGAGCCCCGTGTACGCGATCGAGGCGTCGTACTCGTACAATCCGACCTCGACGTAGCCGGCGACCTCGAAGCGCCGCATCTTGGGGACGAGGCCGACCGCCGTCATGGCGCTCTGGGGTGAGATCACGGTCACGAAGTCGCCGGGAACGACGCCGAGCGTCCTCGCGAGCTCGCGTCCGAGCAGGAGCGCGGGCTCGCCGGAGGCGCGAAGCAGCGGGTCGAGACTTCCCGTCTTCACCTCGGACTGAAGCTGACCGCGGACGGTCGGCGAGGCGAGGTCGACGCCCCGCAGGAGCCCGCCCGTCGCCCCGCGCCCCTGTCCGGTGAAGAGCGCCTGCTGGACGACGAAAGGCGTGGCGGAGAGCACGCCGGGTATCGACCGCACGCGCGCGGCGACGTCCGAGGCGCCCGGCACGCCGCGGCCGCCCGGGTCGAGAACGAGGATGTGCGGGTTGGCGGCAATCAGCCTCTCCTTGATGCCGTCCTGGAAGCCGGTCATCACGGCCAGCACCACGATGAGCGCACTGACGCCCAGGAAGACGCCGCCCACGCCTATCCAGACGAAGAGCGACAGGTTGGCGCGCTGGCCGCGCGCGCGGAGATACCGGAGAGCCAGGAACAGCTCGAAGGGCAATCCGCGGCTGGACATCAGGCGTCCTCTGGGTGGTCGCGACCTGCGGGCGGGTAGTCGCGACCTGCAGGCTCTGAGTCGCCGCCTGCCGGCTCGTCGTCGTCGCCCGCCGTTTGTCCCGCGGCGCGGCGCTCGGGGCGGAGGTGCGGAAACAGGATTACGTCCCGGATGGAGGCCGAGTCGGTGAAGAGCATCGCCAGCCGATCGACGCCGATCCCTTCGCCCGCGGTCGGCGGCATGCCGTACTCGAGGGCGCGAACGAAGTCCTCGTCCATCCAGTGCGCCTCTTCGTCCCCCCGCTCGCGCTCGCGGGCCTGCTCCTCGAAGCGGCGGCGCTGGTCGACCGGGTCGTTGAGCTCCGAATAGGCGTTGGCGATCTCGCGCCGGCAGATGAAGAGCTCGAAGCGATCCACCAGCCGCGGATCGCTATCCTTTCGCTTCGACAGCGGAGAGAGCTCGATGGGAAAGTCGGTGACGAATGTCGGCTGGACCAGGGCCGGCTCGACGAGAGTGTCGAAGACGTCTTTCCAAAGGGCCGCGGCGCCGGCCCCCGGCGCGGGCTCGGGCACGCCCGCGGCCACGGCCGCCTTCCGCAGCGAAGCCGGGGCCGTCTCGGGGCCGACGGCGCTCCCGACGGCAGTGGAGATCGCCTCGAAAAACGGCAGCCGCCGCCACGGCCCATCCAAGCCGATCTCCTCGCCCTGGTACAGGAGAGTCGTCGCGCCGAGTATCTCCCGGCCGAGGTGGGCGAACATCTCCTCGGTCAGCGCCATGAGGTCGCCGTAGTCCGCGTAGGCCTGGTAGAACTCGAGCATGGTGAACTCGGGATTGTGCTGGGTCGAGATGCCCTCGTTGCGGAAGTTCCGGTTGATCTCATAAACGCGATCGAGCCCGCCGACCACCAGCCGCTTGAGGTACAGTTCGGGCGCGATGCGGAGGTAGAGCCGCATGTCGAGCGCGTTGTGGTGGGTGACGAACGGCTTGGCCGCCGCGCCGCCGGGAATTGGCTGCATCATCGGCGTCTCGACCTCGAGAAAGCCCCGCGCGTCGAGGAATGCCCGCATCTCGCGGATCAGCCGGCTCTTGACCGCGAACGCCTCGCGCACCTGCGGGTTCATCACGAGATCGACGTAGCGCCGGCGGTACCTCGTCTCGACGTCCTTGAGCCCATGCCACTTCTCCGGCAGCGGCCGGAGCGACTTGGCGAGAAACTCGAAGCTCCGGACGGCGACCGTCAGCTCGCCGGTCCGCGTCCGGAACAGCTCTCCCGTCACGCCGACGAAATCTCCAACGTCGAGGTCCGTGAAGAGCGCGTAGCGCTCGCCGAGCCCGTCTGCCCGGGCGTAGAGCTGTATCTGCCCGGACTGGTCGCGGAGGTGGGCGAAGCAGGTCTTGCCGTGATGGCGGAGCGCGACGACGCGCCCCGCGACGGCCACGAGGCCGGCCTGCTTGAGTAGGTCCTCCCCCGCGGCGTGAAAGCGGCGCCCGAGCTCCCCCGCCCAGTGCGTGACCGGGAAGCGGTGTCCGAACGGGTCGATTCCCCGGGCGCGAAGCGACTCGAGCTTTTCGAGGCGCCGCCGCATGAGAGCATTTGTCTCCGGCTTGGGCGCCTCGGGCCGGGGCGCCGGCGGCATTGGGGACGTCACGCTAGGCCGGTTTCCCGGCGGCAAGGTACGCCTCGATGAACGGGTCGATCTCGCCGTCCATGACGGCGTCCACCTTGCCGACCTCGACCCCCGTCCGGTGGTCCTTGATGATCTGGTACGGGTGGAAGGTGTAGGTCCGGATCTGGCTGCCGAAGGCGCTGTCCTTCTTCTCGCCCGTCAGCTCGGCCAGCTCCTCGCGCTGCTTCTTTTCGTAGATCTGGTATAGCCTCGCCTTGAGCACCCGCATCGCCGTATCGCGGTTGCGGAGCTGCGAGCGCTCGTTCTGGCACGCGACCACGATGCCCGTCGGCAGGTGGGTGATCCGGACGGCGGAGTCGGCGGTGTTGACCCCCTGCCCGCCCGGGCCCGACGAGCGATAGACGTCGACGCGGATGTCTTCGTCCTTGACCACGACTTCGACGTCTTCCACCTCAGGGATGACGGAGACCGACGCGAACGACGTGTGGCGCCGCTTCGAGGCGTCGAAGGGCGAGATCCGGATCAGCCGGTGGACACCGATTTCGCTCTTGAGATAGCCGTACGCGTACTCGCCGGAGATCTCGATGGTCGCGGACTTGATGCCCGCCTCTTCTCCCGGCAGCAGGTCCACGACCTCGGCCTTGAAGCCCGCGCGTTCCGCCCAGCGCAGGTACATGCGCATCAGCATCTGCGCCCAGTCCTGACTCTCGGTGCCGCCGGCGCCCGGATGAATCGAGAGGATGATGTTCTTCCGGTCCTGGGGCCCGGAGAGCACGACCTTGACCGAGAAGGCTTCGATCTCTTTCTTGAGCGCGGTGAGCGCCAGGGCGATGCCCGCGGCCTCGGCTTCGTCTCCCGCCTCCGTCGCCAGCTCCCAGAGGACGCGCAGGTCCTCGGCCTGCCCCGCCAGATCCTTGAACCTGCCAGCCGTCCGGGCCAGGTCCGCGCGCTCCTGGACGACCGATTGGGCTTTGCGGCTGTCCTCCCAGAAGGTCGGCGCCGCCATCTCCTGATCGATCACCGCGATGCGCGTCTCCTTCGCCTCGAGGTCAAAGATGCCCCCGGAGGTCGAGCACGCGCTTTTCGACCTCAACGAGGTCGCGCTTCAGGTCGCCTAGCATGCCGCGGGACGCTTCCGGGCAACCGCCGCGGCCCATGCGGCGGCGCAGAGCGCGAGGCAGAGGTACACGAGCCAGTCGCCGAAGCGCGTGTAGAGTGTCGTCCGCGAGCGCAGCGGGATCATTGCTGTGAGGATGCCGCGATCGAACAGCGGCAGCGTCGGCCCCACGCGCCCGTCCGGAGCGACGAAGGCCGAGATGCCGGTGTTCGCCGCGCGGGCGATGGCGACGCGATTCTCGACGGCCCGCAGCGGGAGCATGCCCAGGTGCTGCGGCGGCCCGCTCGTCCGTCCGAACCACGCGTCATTGGTGATATTGGTCATGAAGCTGGCACCTCCTACGACGAAGCCCCTGAACAAGCTCGGCGAGATCACCTCGTAGCAGATCACGGTGCCAAACGGCGCCCCAGGCAGCGGAAACACCGTCTCTCGGCTGCCGGGCGCGAAGTCCGAGATGAATTCCGCCCACTGCCTCACGAAGCCGAGGAGCATAGCTAGAGGCACATACTCTCCGAACGGTACGAGTCGAATCTTATCATACTTGCCCGTAATCCCCTGATCTCCCAGTAGAAAAGCGCTGTTCAGGAACTTACCGTTGGGCCCGGGAAGGCGGTCGATGGAGCCCACCAGAAGCGGCGCACCGACCTCTCGCGAGAGCGCCACCAGCCGGGCGAGGAGTGCCCGGTCGCCGCGAAGGAAAATGGGAGCAGCCGTCTCCGGCCAGATGATGATGGCCTGCTTCGAGCGCGCGGCCAGTCGTGTCAGGCGCTCGTAGATGTCCAGCGTGAGATCCCGGTTCGCGGGATCCTCCTTGACGCTCTGCTCGATGGACGGCTGAATGACGGCGACCTCGATGAAGCGCTTCGTGCGGTCGGCCGCGGGGCCGAACTCGCTGGAGAGCGTCCACCACCCGAAGCCGAGCGTGCCCAGCAGCAGCAGGGCGGCGGCCGCCAGGCCGGGCGCTGAGCGTCTCCAGCCGAGGACCGAAAGCCCGGCGATCGCCGCGTTGACCGCGACGATCACCAGCGAGACCGCGTAGACGCCCCCCAGCTCGGCGATCTGGATCACCGGGAGCGTCAGGTGCTGGGAGTAGCCCAGGAGCCCCCACGGGAAACCGCCCATGAGCCAGTCGCGTATCCACTCCCCGGTGACCCAGAGCGCTGGCGCCAGTGCCAACGCCCATCCCCGGCCGAGCTTCAGGCGCAGGGCCGCGATCGCGACGCAGAGGAGCCCGGTGTACAGGCCGCAGTAGGCCGCCAGCGCGACGATGGGCAGCCATGTCACGGGCCATGGTATGGCGCTGTAGTTCTGGAACGTGTGGTCGAGCCAGCGCAGGAGCAGGACGAAGAACACCGTGCCCGCCAGCCAGCCGTCGGCAAAGGCCTGTCTCGGAGGGCGCGTGAGCGCGCACGCCAGCGGCAACACCAGCCACACCCAGGCGAGGATCGACCAATCCGCCGTCGGAAACGAGAGCGCCCCGGCGGCTCCGGACAGTGCCAGCGCGAGCCTGCGGGCTCCCGGGCGATCGAAAACGCGCAGCGGCCTACATCCCGCGCGCGAGGCGGTCGGCCAGCGCCCGCGGCAGCCCGGCCCGGAGAATCTTCGCCGCCGCCGCCGTGTGGTCGTATGCCACGCGGCGGAGCGTCGCGCTCCGCTCGTCCTCGTCCCACAGGACGTACGAGGCCCGCGGGTCGCGGTCGCGAGGCTGTCCGACACTGCCGACGTTGACGATGTACCGCCGCCCATCGTGGAACGCCATCCGGTGATCGTGCCAGTCGGGGCCGGCCAGGTCTTCGAACGCGGGCCCGCTCGAGCCCAGCGACCAGACGCCGGGGCGATGCGAGTGGCCGACGAAACACAGCCGCGTCTCGAAGTCGGCGAAGGCCTGGAATCCGTCGTCCGCCGAGATGAGGTAGTCCCACTCTTCCGGACGCCGCGGGCTCGCGTGGACGCACGTTGCCTCGCCGAGCGTGGAGAAGAGCGGGAGCGAAGAGAGATACCCCTGGTGGTCGGCGCCGAGCTGCTCGCGCGTCCAGAGAGCGGCCGCGCGCGCCGCTGAATTGAACCAGCGGACGTCCAGCAGTCCCAATGCGCCGTGCTCGTGGTTGCCCGCGACCATCCGAGTGGCGCGCTCGCCCAGGAGCTCGATGCAGGGGATTGGGTCCGCGCCGTACCCGACAGCGTCACCCAGGCAGAGGATCCCGCGCGCGCCCTCGGACGCCCCGTCGGCAAGGACCGCCGACAGGGCCTCCAGGTTGCCGTGGACGTCGGAGAGCACCGCGTATCGCACGTGAGAACGGGCCTCAGCCGGAAGGTCGCAGCTCTTTGTGCACGCGGTCGAGGATCCCGTTGATGAAGCGGCTCGACTCCTGCGTGCTGAACTTCTTGGCGACTTCGAGCGCCTCGTTGATGGCGACCTTGGGAGGCACGTCGCCCGCCCAGAGGATCTCGAAGATGCCCTCGCGGAGGATGTTCCGGTCCACCACCGCCATGCGCTCGAGCTCCCAATGCAGGGCGTACTGGGAGATCAGCTCGTCGATCTTCGCCTCGTGGAGCTTGGTGCCGCGGACGAGGGCCTCGGCGAACTCCCGCACCTCGACGTCGACCGGATGGCGGGTCCAGAACTCGTCGAGATGGGGGCCGGGTGAGCCCTCGCCCTGAACATCGAGTTGGTAGAGGAGCTGCAATGCCAGCTCGCGAGCCTTGCGGCGCTTGCCCATCAGCGGCGGCGCTCCGCGCGAGGACCGGGTCCGAGCGCCTGCATCCAGGCCGCCATCTCGAGCGTCGCTCGCGCCGCCTCCTCGCCGCGATGCCCCACGGCGCCTCCGGCCCGCTCCCAGGCCTGCCCTTCGGTCAGCGACGTGATGACGCCGAAGCCCACCGGGACTCCGGTCTCGAGCCCCACGCGCGACAGGCCCTGGGCGGCCGCGGCCGCGATGTAGTCGAAGTGCGGCGTCTCGCCACGTATCACCACGCCGACACAGACGATACCGGCGTATCGCCGCGTGCGCGCGAGCGCCATGGCCGCCTGCGGAAGCTCGAAGGAGCCGGGCACCCAGTGCGTCTCGATCCGATCGCCGGGCACGCCGCCGGCTTCGAGCGCGGCCGCGGCGCCGTCCGCGAGCTTCTTCGAGATGGCTTCGTTGAAGCGGGCGGCCACGACGGCGAAGCGGCCCCTGGGCGGCTGATCGAAACCGTGCCCGGACGCCTCCGACCGCTTCTTTCGCGGAGCGGCCCCGGCCATCTCAATCCGGCAGGGAGGAGAAGAGATGACCCATCTTCTGGCGCTTGGTCATGAGGTAGCGCTTGTTGCTCTCGGTGGCCGGAATCTCGATCGGCACGCGCTCGACGACCTGGAGACCATACCCCTCGATGCCCACGATCTTCTTCGGGTTGTTCGTGAGGATGCGCAGGCGCTTCGCGCCGAGGTCGACCAGGATCTGCGCGCCGATGCCGTAGTGGCGAAGATCGGCCTGAAAGCCCAGGGCGTGGTTGGCCTCGACGGTGTCCTTGCCCTGGTCCTGCAGCTCGTACGCGCGGAGCTTGTTCAGGAGCCCGATCCCCCGCCCTTCCTGACGCATGTAGAGCAGGATGCCGCGCCCCTCGCGCTCGATGATGTCGAGCGCCTTGTGCAGCTGCGAGCCGCAGTCGCAGCGCCGGGAGCCGAAGACGTCCGCCGTGAGACATTCCGAGTGGACCCTGACCAGCACGGGCTCGTCCGTATGCACCTCGCCCATGACGAGAGCGAGCGGAAGGCGGTCGTCCACCGTGGTCTCGTAGGCGATGCAGGTGAACTCGCCGTACTCCGTCGGCAGCTGCGTGGTTGCGGCCCGTCGCACGAGCTTTTCCTTCTGGATGCGGTACTCGATCAGGTCCTTGATCGTGATGCACTTGAGCCCGTGACGCTTGGCCAGCAGGAGCAGATCCTGCACCCGCGCCATGCCCCCCTCGTCGTTGAGCACCTCGCAGATCACGCCGGCGGGCGCGCAGCCGGCCAGCCGGGCCAGGTCGATGGCGGCCTCGGTGTGACCCGCGCGCCGCAGGACTCCGCCGGGCATCGCCCGCAGCGGAAAGATGTGGCCGGGACGAGTCAGATCGTCCGGGCGCGAGAGCGGATTGACGAGCGTGCGGATCGTGACGGCGCGATCGTAGGCGGAGATCCCGGTGGTCACGCCGCGACGCGCGTCGACGCTGACCGTGAAAGCGGTGCCCAGCGGCGCGGTGTTGTCGTTGACCATCATGGGGATCTGCAGCTCTTCGAGACGCTCGCCCAGCATGGGCATGCACATGAGACCGCGGCCGTGCACGACCATGAAGTTGACGGCCTCGGGCGTGGCCTTGTCGGCCGCCATGAGGAAGTCGCCTTCGTTCTCGCGATCCTCGTCGTCCACCACGACGATGATCCGTCCGGCGCGGATGTCCGCCACCGCCTCTTCTATGCTCGCGAACTCTCGCCTGCTGTCAGTCGTCACCTCGGCCCCTCCCTGAGACTCAGCGCGCGCATCACGTATTTCCCGATCACGTCCATTTCCAGGTTCACCCGCCGCCCCGCCTTCAGCACGCCCAGGTTCGTCCGCTCGAGCGTATGCGGGATCACCATCACCTCGAAAGCCCGCGTGTCGAGGGCCGCGACGGTCAGGCTGACCCCGTCCACGGCGACCGATCCCTGCGGAATCAGCAGCGGGGCCAGCGCCGGGTCCTGCCACTCTACCCTGATCCGCGCCGTTAGGCTGGCATCACGTTCGACCCCTCCGATTATCCCCACCCCGTCGACATGACCCAGCACGAGGTGGCCTCCCACGAAGCCGTCGAGGCGCATGGGGCGCTCGAGGTTGACCTCGTCCCCCGCCGCCAGCTCACCGAGCGCGGTCCGGGCAAGCGTCTCGGGTCCGACATCGAAGCCGACGCAGTTGCCGGAGATCTCCACGGCCGTGAGGCAGACGCCGTTGACGGCGAGGCTCGAGCCGACCTGGGTGTCGTTGAGCGTCAGCCCCGCACCAATCATGAGCCGGGCCTCGCTGCGCCGCAAGACGCGGCCGGTTTCTTCCACGATGCCCGTGAACATCTCAGCGCACCCCTCTCGGGCGCCCGTCGTTCCGGTGCCCGTCGTTTCTGTGCCCGTCGTTTCTGTGAAGGATGTCGGCCTCCACCATCCAGTCGGCCCCGAGCTGGCGGACGGAGACGATCTCGGCGCGCATCGCTTCCGGCAGCAGCAGGCCCGCGCCTCCAATGGGCCTGGGCGAAGCGCCTCCACCGAGGAGCGTGGGCGCCGTGAAGGTGACCACCCGATCCACGAGGCCCGCCTCGAGGAAAGCCCACGCGAGCCGGCCGCCGCCTTCCACGAGGGCAGCGCTCACTTCGAGAGCACCGAGCCGGGCGACGAGATCGCCAACCTCCACCCGCCCCTCGTGCGACTTGCACCTGAGGACGGTGGCGCCGCGAGCTTCGAGCGCGTCTACGCGCTCGGCCTCGGCGGCGTCCGTGACCGCGATCAGCGCCCGCTCGGGCATGCCTGCCCCGATCAGGCGCGCCGTCACCGGCAGACGCGCGTGGCTGTCGACGACGACTCGAAACGGTTCGCGAGGCCACGGACAGCCGATGCGCACGTCGAGAGCCGGGTCATCGGCCAGCGCCGTGCCTATTCCGACGACAACGGCGTCCGCCCGACTTCTCAGCCGATGCGCCTCGAGCCGGGCCAGAGGCCCCGTGATCCAGCGAGACGACAGCTTCGAATCAGCCGTCGCCCCATCGAGTGTGGCCGCCCACTTGAGCGTGACGTGGGGCCGGCCGAGCCGGGTCGCGGTGAAGAAGACCCGGTTGAGCGCGAGCGCCTCGGCCTCGCGGCAGCCGAGGGCCACCTCGATACCACTTTCCGTCAGGTCGTCCGCGCCGCCGCCCGGCACCCGCGGATTGACATCGCGGGCCCCGATCACGACTCGTCTCACCCCGGCCTTCTTGATCGCGTCCGCGCAGGGCGGCGTCCGGCCCGTGTGATTGCAGGGCTCGAGCGTGACGTAGAGCGTCGCGCCGCGGGCCAAGCCGCCCGCCTGCGCGAGCGCCAGAGCCTCGGCGTGGGCACCGCCCGCTCTCGAGTGAAACCCCTCCCCGACGGCGCCGCAATCCGCCACGACCACCGCGCCGACGACGGGATTGGGAGAGGTCAGGCCCGCGCCGCGCCCGGCCAGCTCGAGCGCGCGTCCCATCCACCGCAGGTCTTCGGGGCGCAGCGGCGGGCGCCGCGCGGAGGCGATCCGGGATCCGGCGACTGATCCGGCAACTGGGGGCGTGGTCATGACGAGACGAGGCCCTCGACGAAGGCCTTCGGATCGAAGGGCTGGAGGTCCTCCACCTGCTCGCCGACTCCGATGAGCTTGATGGGCACGCCCAGCTCGCGGTAGATGCGCACGACGATGCCGCCCTTCGCCGTTCCGTCGAGCTTGGTCAGGACGAGACCCGTCAACCCGATCGCCTCGTGAAAGAGCCTGGCCTGCTGCAAGGCGTTCTGCCCCGTGGCGGCCTCGAGCACCATCAGGCATTCGTGCGGCGCGCCGGGCAGCTGCCGGGACACGACCTTCTTGAGCTTGGCCAGCTCGTCCATCAGGTTCGACTTGGTATGGAGGCGCCCGGCGGTATCGACGAGGAGCACATCGATGCCGCGAGCCGTCGCCGCCTTTACGGCGTCGAAGACAACGGCGGCGGGGTCGGCGCCCGCGCCCTGCCGTATCACTAGGGCGCCGGCCCGGCGCCCCCACTCCTCGAGCTGCTCCACCGCGGCCGCCCTGAACGTGTCCGCGGCGGCCAGGAGGACACTCCTTCCTGAGCCGCGGAGGGCGGCTGCCAGCTTGCCCGTGGATGTGGTCTTGCCCGCGCCGTTCACCCCCAGCATCAGGATGACGCTCGGCGCTCCGTCCAGGTTCAGCGGCGCCGCCGCCCCGGCGAGGCTCTCCTCGAGAAACCTGCGGAGGAGAGCGCGCACGTCCGGGCCCGACAGGGCTCCGGTGCGCTTCGCCTCGGCCCGCACGCGCGACACGAAGTCGCCCGCGTCCACGGCGCCCAGGTCAGACTGCACCAGCAGGTCCTCGAGGTCCTCCAGCATGGCTTCGTCGACTACCCGGCCCACCGCGAGCAGGCCGTCGAGCCCGCGGGACATGGCTTCGCGCGACCGATCGAGACCCTGCTTGAGCCGCTCCGCTATGTCGCCGAAGAAGCCCATCAGGATCCGCTCGCCGGTGCTTCCTGCGGCAGGACGAGCTTCTGAATGACGGCGCCCCTGGCGCCCAACGAGGGCATCCGCTTCCCGTTCAGGTCCAGCTCGAGCCCGCCGGCATTGCCCACCGTCAGGACGAAGCGGCGCGCGGCAGTCCATTCGCGTACTGCGCCGGCCTGCAGGAGCTCTTCCGCCACCTGCCCTTCGTCCACCTGCACGCGTATCCAGGTGGGCTCGACGGCGCGCATGACGAGCCGCTGCCCCGGAGGCTTGGGCTCGGCGGCCGGTACGCGGGTTGATTGCCCAGGAGCGACAGGTGCAGTAGCGACGGGTGCAGTCGCGGCGGGGGCCGGCGCTGGCGCCGGCGCGGGATCAACCTTTGCAGGCGCGGAAGCCGTGGGCTGTGGCGGCGCCTGGCGCGTGGAGCCCTTGAGCCCGACGCGGAGCGCGAACAGGCTTGCGCCGAGCGCCAAGAAGAGGATGACGCTGACCACGAGCGGGCCGGCGCGGCGCGACGGTACCGCGCGCGTCGCGTGCTGAACCCGCAGAGCCTTCACGGGCTCGCCGGAGGCTTCCTGGTAGAGTCTCAGCGGCTCGTCGGGCGAGGCATCCAGGAAGTCGCAGTACGCGCGGATGAAGCCCTTGACGAAGACCGGCGCCGGCAGCTCCGCCCAGATGTCCGTCTCCAGCGCCTCGAGGTGACGCCGGCCGACACGCGTGGAGCGCGCGATGTCGTCAAGCGAGACCCCTTTGGCTTCGCGCAGCTCGCGCAAACGGATTCCGAGAGTGCTCATGGCGCCTGCGGGGAAGTCTACGCCCTGGGCGGGCAAAGAGTCAAAAGGGGGGCGCAGTTA
>Ga0137372_10004198_pt1 | contig 14029 bp, 9 predicted proteins | sample SagtaG_6_FD_104911 | JGI IMG/M metagenome (GOLD analysis project Ga0137372, IMG submission 104911) | Vadose zone soil microbial communities from Sagehorn Ranch, Mendocino, California, USA - Sage1_R_60_16 metaG | ecosystem: Environmental > Terrestrial > Soil > Vadose zone | place: USA: California...
GCGGCCTGGTTGGCGTGGATGACGCCCTTGCTGGCGGCCTTGTCGAGCAGGCGGCCGGCCACGCGGGCGTGCTCCTGCGCCTTCGCGGTGTCGCCGGCCTCGGCGGCCTCGCGGAAGCGACGAACAGCCGTCTTGAGGGTCGACTTCACCGACTTGTTGCGAAGTCGCGCAGCCTCGTTCTGGCGGTTGCGCTTGATCTGGGACTTGATGTTCGCCACGGAGCAGTGCCTCGATCAGGTGTGTGCGGTCAGTACAGGAAAAGTGTCGCGCGCACGGGTGAGCATCACCCGCGGGGCGCGAAGAGTCAGATTACCAACAAGCCCCAGTCCACACCAAACCGAGCCCGCGCAGCCGGCCGAGCCGCGCAGCCGGCCGAGCCCGCAGCGAACCGGCCCTACGCCGCACCTGAGGCGCCTAGGCTAGCCCGCCCCGACACCGGAAGGCAGCCAAAGAGTGGCTGCCGAAGGTTTTTCCCTTGCTGTCAGCTGACACGCGATCTGCTGAGCGTGACATCGGTAGTCGGCGACGGCATACTCAGGGGCCGCGTGGCGAGCCGTAGGGCGTCACCAGATCAGCAGCGAGCCAGGCTCCACCATCGCTCCGTCCCAGCCCTGGAGGAACTCAGTGTCCCGCCGTACGCCGATCATCGTGGCCGCCGCGCTCGTCGCGTCGCTGGCCGGCCTCCCGTTCGCGGCCCGCGCGGCCGACGCGCTGCAGTCCGCGCAGCCCCAGGCCGAGCGCACACCGGAGGTCAAGGAGTCAACGACCGGCTTGTACATCGTCCAGCTCGATGACGCCCCCGTGGCGGAGTACGACGGCAGCATCGCCGGCCTGCCCGCCACCCGCGTCCTCCCCGGCGGCAAGCTGCTCAAGACCGCGGCCCCAGTGGTTGAGTACGTCAAGCACCTGACAGACGAACGCCAGAAGTGCCTGCAAGCAGTTCCCGGTGTCAGCAGGCTGTACGACTACAGCTACACGTACGCCGGCTTCTCTGCCCAGATGTCGTACGACGAAGCCGTCAAGCTGGCCAAGACGGCCGGAGTGAAGAGCGTCGAGCCGAGTGAGCTGCAGCACCAGGACACCGTCGACACCCCGCGGTTCCTCGGGCTGTCCGGCAAGGGCGGCGCGTGGCAGCAGGCGGGTGGCATCGACAAGGCCGGCGACGGCGTGATCATCGGCATGATCGACTCCGGCTTCGTGCCGGAGCGCCCCAGCTTCGCGCCGATGGAGACCACCAAGCGGTCCGACGCCATCATCGCGAAGAAGTGGAAGGGCACCTGCCAGGCCGGTGAGGAGGCGCCCGTTGCCTGCAACAACAAGGTGATCGGCGCCCGGTACTTCGACAAGGGCATCGGCAACCGCCCGATCCCGGAGGAGTTCGAGTCGCCGCGTGACTACGGCGGCCACGGCACGCACACCGCGAGTACGGCGGCCGGCGACTACGGCGTCGACATGAGCGTGCTCGGACGCGACTACGGCAAGGGCTCCGGCATCGCTCCGCACGCAAGGCTCGCGATCTACAAGGTGCTGTGGGCCGTTGACCAGACCGGCGGTGGCAGCGGCACGGACGCCGACATCGTGGCCGGTATCGACGCCGCGGTCGCGGACGGCGTGGACGTGATCAACTACTCGATCTCCGGCTCCGGCTCGACGTACGTGAACGCCACCGGCCTCGCCTTCCTGCGGGCGGCGACAGCGGGCGTGTTCGTCGCCACCAGCGCGGGCAATACAGGCCCCGGCGTCAGCACGGTCGGCAAGACCTACCCGTGGGTGACGACGGTTGCCAACGGCACCCATGACCGCGACATCCAGACCACCGTGACCTTCGGCAACGGCAAGTCCTACACCGGCGCCGGTATCGGTGCCGGCACACCACAAGCACCCGTGATCCTGGCCAAGGACGCGGGGCTCGCAAACGCCAACCAGACCAACCTGGTCCTCTGCCAGGCCGGCACCCTCGATCCGGACAAGGTCAAGGGCAGGATCGTGGTCTGCGACCGCGGCGTGAACGCGCGCGTCGACAAGAGCCTCCAGGTCAAGAACGCGGGTGGCGTCGGCATGATCCTGGTCAACCTGACCCCGGGCACGCTGGACGCGGACCTGCACTCGGTCCCGACAGTTCACCTTGACGACAAGGCAACGCCCGAGGTCAAGGCGTACGTCGGCGGTACGGCGAACCCGACTGCCACGATCAGCGCCGGTACGCCGGTCCGCGTGGTCGCGCCGAAGGTCGCCAGCTCGTCCAGCCGCGGCCCGTCCCCGGCCGGCAATGGTGACCTGCTCAAGCCCGACATCATGGCGCCGGGCACGAACGTCCTGGCCGCGACGACCGCGTTCAGCGCGGCCGGTGGTCAGTACGCGTTCATGAGCGGTACGTCGATGGCGTCGCCGCACATCGCCGGTGCCGCGGCGGTGCTGAAGGGCAAGCACCCGGATTGGTCGCCGATGGCAATCAAGTCGGCGCTGCTGACGACCGGCACCGACAGGGACACCAGCGGCAAGCCGATCCAGAACGATTCCGGCTCGCCGGCGACGCCGTTCGGATACGGCGCCGGCCTCGTGCAGCCGAAGGACGCGATGGACCCGGGCCTGGTCTACGACTCGTCGTACGACGACTGGGCGAAGTTCGTCTGCGGCTCCGGGCAGGTGCCGGCCACGCACGAGCTCTGCGCCAACGGCAAGATCGACCCGAGCGACCTCAACTACCCGACCATCGCGATCGGCGATCTGGCGGGCAAGCAGACGGTCACCCGAACGGTGAAGAACGTCGGCGACCTGCCGGAGGTCTACTTCCCGAAGGTCGAGGGGCTGACCGGCTTCAAGGTCGCGGTATCGCCGAAGGTGCTGGTCACGCTGCCGGGCCACACAGCGACGTACAAGGTCACCTTCGAGAACAACGGCGCGCCGCTCGAGCAGTACTCGGTCGGGAAGCTGACCTGGAAGTCGACCGAGCACGCGGTGACCAGCACGCTGGCGATCAAGCCGCTGACGGTCAAGGCGCCGGTGCAGGTCCAAGGGACTGGCACCAGCGGGTCCGTGGATGTGCCAATCACGGCTGGGTACACCGGCACGCTCAACACCAGTGCGGTCGGCCTGACAGCGGCGACCGTGGCCGAGGCGACGCTGAAGAACCCGGGTGGCGTGTCGTTCCCGACAACCAACCCGGCGGTCAACGACCACGTCGCCAAGTTCACCGTGAACGTGCCGGCCGGGACGAAGTACGCGCGGTTCTCGACGTTCGACACGGACTATCCGGCGGGCACTGACCTGGATGTGTTCGTCTACAAGACCGGTGCGACGACTCTGCTCGGCAGCAGCACCGGTGGGTCGGCCGAGGAGCAGGTCAACGTCCCGGCACCTGTTGGAGGCTCGTACGACGTGTACGTCGACCTGTTCGCGGGTGCGGCGCAGCAGCAGGTGAGGCTCAACCACTGGGAGCTGCAGAGCGCCCAGGGCAACCTCACGGCCACGCCGGAAAGTCAGCCCGTCCAAGTAGCCGATCAAACGACCGTCACGGCGTCCTGGACCGGCCTGACCGCTGGCACGCGGTATCTGGGCCGCCTGCAGTACTCCGACGGCGCAGACGGCTCCGGCTCGACCGTAATCCGCGTAGACAGCTAACGGGCTCCAGGCCCTCAGCCGGCGCACGAGCGCTTCTTCATCCGTACTCACCGACCCACCGGAGACACGCCCGCCAAACGCCGGAGACGTTGTCGGCACGGCGATGAGTTCTCAGGTCCCGTGGTGTCTGTACGACGATGGACGGGTCGCGGATGCGGTGTGGGAAAGGTGGATGTGGTGACGGCTGACCTGATCTCGAGAGCGCGGGCCGGTGACGGAGAGGCGTTTCGAGCGCTGACTGAGCCGTATCGCCGCGAGCTGTACGTGCACTGCTACCGCATGCTGGGCTCAGTACAGGACGGAGAGGATGCCCTGCAGGACACACTCGTTGCCGCGTGGCAGGGCCTCGGCGGCTTTGGCGAACGCGCCTCGATCCGCACCTGGCTGTACCGGATCGCGACCAACCAGTGCCTCAACGCGCTCCGTGCGGCTCGCAGGCGCCCGGCGAAGGCGTGGGACATTCCTGGAATCGAGCCGCCCGAGCCGACCCGGCTCGGCGAGGTTGTGTGGCTCGGGCCGCTCCCGGACTCGCTCCTGGACGGCGCCTTCGACCTGCCGGTCGGCCCCGAAGCGCGCTACGAACAGAGCGAATCCATCTCACTGGCGTTCGTCACCGCGCTACAGGCACTGCCACCCCGCCAACTCGCGGTGCTGATCCTGCGCGATGTCCTCGGGTTCCGCGCGAACGAGGTAGCCGAAATGTTGGACACCACGCTGCCGTCGGTCAACAGCGCACTCACGCGCGCGCGGTCGGGTCTGGAACGACAACAAGTGCGGTGGCGACGGCATGAGTCGTCGCCCGCTGCGGGGTCGCCGGAGGAGGACGCGATCGTGGCCAGGTTTGTCACGGCGTACGAGTCGGCCGACGTCCAGGGCCTCGTCGAGTTGTTCACCGACGACATCTTCATGTCGATGCAGCCGATGCCGCACGAATACGAGGGCCGGGATCTCGTGGCCCGATTCTTCGAGCACCTGCTCATCTCAGACCGCCGGTACAGCCTCGTCCCCACGCGGGCCAACGGACAGCCTGCCTTCGGCGCCTACGTCCTCGGACCCGACGGGGCTCGCCACGGGACCGGCCTGTTCGCGATCACGCTCGCCGGCGACCGTATCTGCGCGATGACGCGCTTCGAGAACAGCGTGTTCGCGTGGTTCGGCCTACCGCTGTCACTTCCCGGACAGTAAGCAGCCGCTCGGGCCCCGCGCGATCTCCGCCTGAACCAAACCTCGGCCGCAGCGCTCATTCCCACGTCAGTCCGGTGTCTACACCGGGGAAGGCAACTGACACAACCGAGCAAGGAGAACTGCAATGGGAACGATCGTGATCTCCACCAACCTCTCGCTCGATGGAGTCGTCCAGGACCCGGATGGGCAGGAGGGCTTCAAGCTGGGCGGCTGGTTCGATCAGTTCGTGGGCGAGGACCGCGAAGCGTGGGCGAGGCTCGAGATCGACGAGACGCTGGGCGCGGAGGCTTTGCTGCTGGGCCGGCGCAGCGACGAGTGGTTCGCCTCGCGGTGGGAGTCTCGGACCGGCGAGTGGGCGGACAAGCTGAACAGCATGCCCAAGTACGTCGTGTCCTCGACCCTCGAACACCCCCGCTGGAGCAACGCCACCGTACTGAAGGGCGACGTGGTGGCCGAGATCTCGAAGCTGAAGCAGGAGATCGACGGGGAAATCCTCGTCTACGCCAGCTATCAGCTTGCGCGCACACTGATCGAGCACGACCTGGTCGATGAGTTGCGCTTGGTCGTCTTGCCGGTCGTGCTAGGGGACGGCGAGCGCCTCTTCGGCGAGACCAGCGACAAGAAGGCCCTTCGCCTCCTCGGCACGCGCACCATCGGTGCCGGCCTCACATTCCTCAACTACGAGATCGTTCGGTAACAGAAGCACACACCAGCGCGGGCGGCGTGACCGACTCACGCATGTCCGCCTGCGAGATGACGGGGCCGGCCCAGCGCGGTGCAGAGCACGTTCCACCCATGCCCGGACGGCCCCGGGCACCTCCTCGAAGGGCAACCGAACCTCAGCAGCGTGCGCCACGCGTCCCAACCGTAGGGGCGGCGAGCGGCCGCCACGCTGGGTTTTCTGCAGGTGTCACCGTCTGTGACGGAGTACGGATGCGGAAACGGCTGGCATCGCATGGGATGATTGACCGGTTGTCCGAAACTCGAGCTGAACTGGATCATCTCCGTGCCCGTTGGCCCCACGACCGTGCCGCAGCCGGGTCGTACCGACCCGTCGCTGATCCGGAACTTCTGCATCATCGCCCACATCGACCACGGCAAGTCGACGCTGGCAGACCGGATGCTGCAGATCACCGGGGTGGTCGACGCTCGCTCGATGCGCGCGCAGTACCTGGACCGGATGGACATCGAGCGCGAGCGCGGCATCACGATCAAGTCGCAGGCGGTCAGGCTGCCGTTCGCGCCCGCACCGGACTCCCCGGGTGGCCTGCTGGCACCGGACGGTACGACGTACATCCTCAACATGATCGACACCCCGGGGCACGTCGACTTCACCTACGAGGTGTCGCGGTCGCTTGAGGCGTGTGAGGGCGCGGTACTGCTGGTCGACGCGGCGCAGGGGATCGAGGCGCAGACGCTGGCGAACCTGTACCTCGCGCTGAGCGCGGACCTGCACATCATCCCGGTGCTGAACAAGATCGACCTGCCGAGCGCGCAGCCGGAGAAGTACGCCGCCGAGCTGGCCCACATCATCGGGTGCGACCCGTCCGACGTACTGAAGGTGTCGGCCAAGACCGGCGAGGGCGTCGAGGACCTGCTGAGCGAGATTGTCGCCCAGGTGGAGCCGCCGAAGGGCATCAAGGACGCGCCGCCGCGGGCGCTGATCTTCGACTCGGTCTACGACACCTACCGCGGCGTGGTCACCTACGTCCGGGTGGTCGACGGCGAGCTGACTCACCGGGACCGGATCAAGATGATGTCGACCGGCGCGGTGCACGAGATGCTCGAGGTCGGCGTGATCTCGCCGGAGCCGATGAAGTCGCCAAGTATCGGCGTCGGCGAGGTCGGCTACCTGATCACCGGGGTGAAGGACGTCCGCCAGTCCCGGGTCGGTGACACCGTCACCTCGTCCGTGCACGGCGCGACCGAAGCGCTCGGCGGCTACAAGCATCCTCAGCCGATGGTGTACTCCGGGCTGTTCCCGATCGACGGTGACGACTACCCGACGCTGCGTGACGCCCTGGAGCGACTGCAGCTGAACGACGCGGCGCTGCAGTACGAGCCGGAGACCTCGGGGGCGCTCGGGTTCGGGTTCCGCTGCGGGTTCCTCGGGCTGCTGCACATGGAGATCGTCCGAGAGCGGCTCGAGCGCGAGTTCGACCTGGATCTGATCTCGACCGCGCCGAACGTGGTCTACCGGGTTGAGATGGAGGACGGCAAGGAGCACGTCGTCACCAACCCGAGCGAGTTCCCGGAAGGCAAGATCGCCGAGATCTACGAGCCCGTCGTGAAGGCGACGATCCTCAGCCCGAAGGACTACATCGGCGTGATCATGGAGCTCTGCCAGACCAAGCGGGGCAACCTGCAGGGCATGGAGTACCTGTCCGAGGACCGGGTCGAGCTCCGCTACACGCTGCCGCTGGCCGAGATCGTCTTCGATTTCTTCGATCAGCTGAAGTCCAAGACCAAGGGCTACGCGTCGCTCGACTACGAGCCGACCGGTGAGCAGGCCGCGGCGCTGGTCAAGGTGGACATCCTGCTGCAGGGCGAGACAGTGGACGCATTCTCGGCGATCGTGCACCGCGACAACGCGTACTCGTACGGCGTCGCGCTGGCCGGCAAGCTCAAGGAGCTGATCCCGAGGCAGCAGTTCGAGGTGCCGATCCAGGCCGCGATCGGGTCCCGGATCATCGCTCGCGAGTCGATCCGCGCCATCCGCAAGGACGTGCTGGCCAAGTGCTACGGCGGTGACATCACCCGGAAGCGCAAGCTGCTGGAGAAGCAGAAGGAAGGCAAGAAGCGGATGAAGATGGTCGGCCGGGTCGAGGTCCCGCAGGAGGCTTTCATCGCCGCGCTTCGTACGTCGGACACCGCGGAGAAGGCCAAGAAGTAAGGGCATGCCTGTCGAGATCCCTGCCGATTTTCTGGTTGTCGCGTCGCGTGGGCTGGACTGGGCGGACTGGCTGGACCGGTTGCCGCGGCTGACCCGCGAGCTGCTCGACGAGTGGGAGCTGCGGGTCGACGGGAGTACGTCGTACGGGAACTGTGCGCTGGTCGTTCCGGTGACGACTGCGGACGGGGAGGCCGCCGTACTCAAGGTGCAGTTTCCGCATTGGGAGGCGGAGACCGAGCACCTCGCGTTGCGGACGTGGGACGGGAATGGCGCGGTGCGGTTGCTGCGCGCGGATCCGCGCCGATTCGCCTTGTTGCTGGAGCGGTTGGAGCCGCGCGACCTGACTACAGTCGATGTGATCGAGGCGTGCGAGATCGTTGCCGCGAGCTACAAGCGGCTGCATGTGCCGGCCGGGCCGCAGTTCCGGACGTTGTCGGGTGAGCTGAAGCGTTGGCTCGAGCGGTTCCGGCGGTTGCCGGCGTCGGCGCCGGTGCCGCATCGGTACGTCGAGCAGGCGATCTCACTGAGCGAGGACTTCGTCGCCGACGACGGGACCGACGGGAAGCTGATCCACACCGACCTGCACTACTTCAACATGCTGGCCGCTGAACGCGAACCCTGGTTGGTGATCGACCCGAAGCCGCTGTCCGGCGACCCGCACTACGAGGTCGCGCCCCTGGTGTGGAACCGGTGGGAGGAAGTCGTTGCCTCCGGCGACGTTCGCTGGGCGGTCCGGCAACGCTTCTACGCCGCGATCGACACTGCCGAGTTGGACGAGGACCGGGCCCGCGACTGGATCATCGTCCGCCAGATGCTCAATGTCCTCTGGACCCTGGAGGAAGCCGGCGTCGACGATTCCCTCCCGCAGGACTGGCTGACTCGCAACATCGCCATCGTGAAGGCCATCCAGGACTGAAAACCAGTGGATGCGATCCCGGCCGGGGAGAGAGGATGCCGGCATGCGGTTGTTGACGGTCAACGTGGTGGAGCACTTGATTCCAGGTCCCAAAGAGACCGGCTGGACCGCCATCGACAAGCTCCCACAGCCAGGGCGGGTTCGGGTCGGTGAGCTCGGGCTCGCCGGTGACAGGGTGTGCGACACCAAGAACCACGGCGGGCCTGATCAGGCGCTCTACGCGTACTCCGAGGAGGACGCGGACTGGTGGGCCGCGGAGCTCGGCCGGGAGATCCCGACCGGCTTGTTCGGCGAGAACCTGCGGACCGAGGGGCTGGACATCACCGGCGCGTTGCTCGGTGAGGTCTGGCGGATCGGGCCGGAGGTCGAGGTGATGGTCCGCGCACCGCGGATCCCGTGCATCACGTTCCAGCACCGCATGCAGGAGCCGCACTGGGTGAAGCGATTCCACCAGGCCGGCCGCCCGGGCGCCTACCTCAAGGTGCTCAGGACCGGAGCGATCGGCGCGGGCGACCCGGTCGAGGTGCTGAGCAGGCCGGACCACGAGGTCACCATCGGGCACATGTTCGGTGCGCAGGACCCGGCGAAGATGCAGCGGATGCTGGACTCCGGCGTCGACCTGATGGACGAGCTCCGCGAGATCGCGCAGCGCGTCGCAGCGCGCGCATGAGCTCCGGACACCAGCTCACCCACCCTGCGCCCCTTGCTCTTTGGTGGGTGGGCCCACCAGATGGTGGGTTCCCCACCCGTATTCCGGGTTGGAAACCCACAAGCTCATGGGTTGACCCGCCAAATGGCGGTTCGGTGAGAGGTAGGTGGGGGGCGTGACGGGGCGCGGGGTGTTGCCGGCGCCGGGGCCGTTGCGGCCGTTGGCCCTGGCGACGTTGCTGAGCCGGGTTGGCAGTGGGTTGTTGATGACGGTCAGCGTGCTGTACTTCAACCGGATCGTCGGGTTGTCGATCGCGCAGGTCGGACTCGGCCTCACGATTGCCGGCTTGTTCGGGTTGTTGTCCGCGGTGCCGATGGGGCATCTGGCGGATCGGCGTGGTCCGCGCACGCTGTTCGTCGTACTGAGTCTGCTGGTCTGCGGGCTGTCGCTGCTTTACCTGCTCGTGCAAACCTTCTGGCAGTTCCTCGCCGTCGCCGTCGTGCTTACCGTGATCGACCGAGGAGCCGGCGCGGTCCGGGCCGCGTTGATCGCCGCCGTCACCCAGGGAGCCGACCGGGTCGCCGCTCGCGCGTATCTCCGGGCGATCACCAACATCGGGATCATGGCCGGCGCCGGGATCGGTGCGATCGCGCTGCATTTCGACACGAGTACGGCGTACCGGCTGATGTTCGTGCTGGACGCGGCGCTCGGTGTTGTCGCGGCGTTCGTCGTACTCGCGGTCCCGCGCGTGGCGCCGCAGCCGAAGAGCGACGACGGGCCCGTCTGGATCGTGTTCCGCGACCGTGGGTACCTCGCTGTGGCCGCGCTCAACGCCGGGATGTCGATCCACTACGCCGTACTGGACGTCGCGATCCCGTTGTGGGTGGTCGACCACACCGACGCGCCGCGATGGACGGTCGCGGTGGTGCTGATCATCAACACCGTCGTGGTCGCGCTCCTCCAGGTACGGTCGTCGCGCGGCATCGACGACCCCACCAGTGCCGCGCGGGCGACACGGACCGCGGGATTGTTGCTGATGGCATCGATGGTGCTCTTCGCGGCCGCATCAGCCGGCGATGTCGTGGTCGCGATCGTGCTGCTCGCCGCCGGCGCCCTGGTGCAGGTGATCGGGGAGCTGTTGCAGTCGTCCGGCTCGTTCCTGCTCGGCTTCGACCTCGCCGCCGACCACGCGCAGGGGCAGTATCAGGGCGTCTGGAACACGAGCTTCTCCATCAGCACGATGGTTGCCCCGACGGTCCTCGCCTTCCTCCCACTCGGCCTCGGCGTCCCCGGCTGGATCATCCTCGGCGTGTGGTTCGCGGTGATCGGAGTGCTGTTCGTTCCCGTCGTACGGTGGGCTGCTTCCCGTCAAAGAGTTCAGGTGGTGTCGCGGTAGCCGAGGGCCATCTCACGCCGGTCGTCTCCCCCGGACGCGCTGCGCTGGACCCTGGAACACTGTGCCGTGACACAGAACCAACGAGTGGGAGAGACCTTATGCCGAACATCACCGTCGAACTCCTGTCCGGCCGCACCCTCGACCAGCGCCGCGACTTCGTCGCGGCAGTGACCGAGTCCGCGGTCTCGATCCTCGGCGCCAAGCGCGAGTCCGTCCGCATCGTCTTCACCGAGATCGAAACCACCGACGTGGCCAACGGCGGCGTCCTCCGCGCCGACGCCTGAGCGGATCTGCGCCACTCACCAACCTGCGTCGGCGGACGCCGACGCCGCCCACGTGAGCGTGGACTCGCGCTGGCGGCGCCGGTTGGTGAGTGGCTGAGGTCCGGACCCTGAAACTCGGAGGCTGGACGAGGGGCGACCTACTAAGGTGCAAGGCATGCGAGTAGGAGTCTTCGGAGCCACAGGTCAGGTCGGTAGCGTCATGCGGGAGCTGCTCGTCGAGCGCAAGTTCCCGGTCGACGAGGTTCGCTACTTCGCGTCCGCACGCTCAGCCGGCACGAAGCTTCCGTTCGGTGACATCGACATCACCGTCGAGGACTCCGCCACCGCGGACTTCAAGGGGCTCGACCTTGCGCTGTTCTCCAACGGCAAGACGGCCTCCAAGGAGTTCGCCCCCAAGGTCGCCGCTGCCGGCGCCGTCGTGGTCGACAACTCGTCGGCCTGGCGGATGGATCCCGACGTACCGCTGGTGGTCTCCGAGGTGAACCCGGGCGACCTCGAGAACCTGCCGAAGGGCATCGTCGCCAACCCGAACTGCACCACGATGGCCGCGATGCCCGTCCTCGCCCCGCTGCACCGCGAGGCAACCCTCACCCGCCTCGTCGTCGCCACCTACCAGGCCGTCTCCGGCTCCGGCGGCGCCGGAGTCAGCGAACTCGAGGACCAGGCCAAGGCCCTCGTCGAGACCGGCGGCCGTCTCGCCCGCGGCGCTGAGGGCATCACCCTGCCCGAGCCGAAGGTGTACGCCGGTCCGATCGCCTTCAACGTCCTCCCGCTGGCCGGCTCGATCGTTGCCGACGGCACCGGTGAGACCGACGAGGAGCAGAAGCTGCGGAACGAGAGCAGGAAGATCCTGCACATCCCGGACCTCCCGGTCGCCGGCACCTGCGTCCGGGTGCCCGTGTTCACCGGCCACTCGCTGAGCATCCACGCCGAGTTCGCCGAGCCGATCACGCCGGAGCGCGCCACCGAGATCCTCGGCGCTGCTCCCGGTGTTGCGCTCGCCGACATCCCGACGCCGCTGCTCGCCGCCGGCCATGACCCGTCGTACGTCGGCCGGATCCGGCAAGACCAGTCAGTCCCGGGCAACCGTGGTCTCGTCCTGTTCATCTCCAACGACAACCTTCGCAAGGGCGCGGCTCTCAACGCCGTGCAGATCGCGGAGCTGCTCGCGCAGCGTTGACAGCCCGGCGCGGCGAAGGTGAGCCGACCTGCGGTCGGCTGCTGGGTAGGCTGGGGTCCCACGGATAGTGAGACGTGCGCCACTGGTCGTAGGGGTATGTTGCGGAAACGTAATGGACGAGGTGGGGGCGGGTAAGCGAGTGGCATAGTCAGCCATGCCCGGCAGCGATTACTCTCCGGTTTACTTGACCCCCGATGGAGGCCAGAGATGACGCCAGTCGCCGATGCGGGCCAGCTCGCACTGCTCAGCAACCGCAAGGACCACATGGCCCAGATGTTCCTGGACCGGGTCACCGCGACTCCTCAGCGCGAGGCGTTCCGGTACCCGTCGGGTGAGCACTGGAAGTCCGTCACGTGGCAGGAGATGGACGAGCTCGCCCGCCGCCGCGCCGCCGGGCTGGTCGCGATCGGCGTCGAGCCTGAGCAGCGCGTCGCGGTCGCGGCGAGCACCCGGCTGGAGTGGGTTCAGTGCTATCTGGGCGCCGTACTCGCGGCTGCCGCGACGACCACGATCTACCCGACGACGATGGCGTCCGAGGTCGCGTACATCGTGGCCGACGCCGACGTGCAGGTGGTCTTCGCCGAGGACGCCGTACAGGTGGCCAAGCTGCGCGAGCACCGGTCGGAGCTGCCGTCGCTGCGCAAGGTCGTACTGATCGACGGTGAGCCGGAGGAGCAGGACGGCGACTGGGTGATCAGCCTGGCGACGCTGGACCAGCTCGGGGCGAAGCAGCTGTCCGAGAACCCGTCGGCCATCGAGGACCGGATCGGGCAGATCAAGCCGGATCACCTCTGCACGCTGGTTTACACCTCGGGTACGACGGGCCGTCCGAAGGGGGTGCGGCTGCCGCACTCGGTCTGGACGTACGAAGGTGCGGCCGTCGAGGGGATCCGGGTGCTCAGCCCCGACGACCTGCAGTACCTCTGGCTGCCGTTGTCACATGTGTTCGGCCAGGTGCTGCTCGCCGTACAGTTCCAGATCGGTTTCGCCACCGCGATCGACGGGCGCGTCGACAAGATCGTCGAGAACTCGGCGGTGGTGCAGCCGACGTTCATGGCCGCGGCGCCGCGGGTGTTCGAGAAGGCGCACGCGCGGATCGTCACCATGATGGAGGCCGAGGGCGGCGTCAAGGCGAAGCTCTTCCACTGGGCCTTCGGCGTCGGTGCTCAGGTGTCCGCTCTGCGCCAGCAGGGCAAGGAACCGGGCGGAGTGCTGGGGGCTCAGTTCGCGCTGGCCGACAAGCTGGTGCTGTCGAAGATCCGGGCCCGGTTCGGCGGGCGGATCCGGTTCTTCGTGTCCGGGTCCGCCGCACTGGACAAGCACCTGGCCGAGTGGTTCCACGCCGCCGGGCTGCTGATCCTCGAGGGCTACGGCCTGTCCGAGACGGCGGCCGGGTCGACGCTGAACCGGCCCGACCACTACCGGCTCGGCACTGTCGGCGCGATCTTCCCCGGGTCGGAGTTCAAGATCGCCGAGGACGGCGAGATCCTGATCAAGGGCCCGGGGGTGATGAGCGGCTACCACAACCTGCCCGAGCAGACCGCCGAGGTGATCGACGCCGACGGCTGGTTCCACACCGGCGACATCGGTCACTTCGACGACGACTTCCTGGTCATCACCGACCGGAAGAAGGACCTGTTCAAGACCTCCGGCGGCAAGTACGTCGCCCCGCAGGTGATCGAGGGCCGGTTCAAGATGATCTGCCCGTACGCCGGCCAGTTCCTCGTCCACGGCAACCAGCGCAACTTCGTCAGCGCCCTGGTCACCCTCGACCCCGACGCCATCCAGGGCTGGGCCGACGCCAACGGCCTGGCCGGCAAGTCGTACGGCGAAATCGTCACCTCCGACGCGGCCCGGACAATGGTCCAGGGCTACGTCGACGAACTCAACGCCGGCCTGAACCGC
>Ga0137372_10004203_pt1 | contig 14027 bp, 11 predicted proteins | sample SagtaG_6_FD_104911 | JGI IMG/M metagenome (GOLD analysis project Ga0137372, IMG submission 104911) | Vadose zone soil microbial communities from Sagehorn Ranch, Mendocino, California, USA - Sage1_R_60_16 metaG | ecosystem: Environmental > Terrestrial > Soil > Vadose zone | place: USA...
GATGCAGGACGGCAAGGCGCTGCAGGCCGGCACGTCCCACTACCTGGGCCAGAACTTCAGCCGCGCCTACGACATCGCGTTCACCAACCGCGAGAACACCCGCGAGCTCTGCCACACCACCTCGTGGGGCATCTCCACCCGCCTGATCGGCGGCCTGATCATGGGCCACGGCGACGACCGCGGCCTGGTCGCGCCGCCCCGGGTGGCGCCGGTGCAGGTGGTGGTGGTGCCGATCTACCGCGACGCCGAGAGCCGAGCCCGGGTCGAGGCGTTCATCGAGACCTGGCAGCTGGCGGTGCGCGCGGAAGGCGTCCGCATGCACGTCGACTGGCGCGACGAGCGGCCGGGCGAGAAGTTCAACCACTGGGAGCTGAAGGGCGTCCCGCTCCGGCTGGAGGTGGGGCCGCGCGACGTCGAGGCCCGCCATGTGATCCTGGCCGACCGCCTGCACCCGGACAGGGCCGACCGCCGGGCGCTGCCCTCGCGGGCGCTGGCCGAGATGCTGCCACGCGAGCTCAGGCGCTTCCAGGCCGAGCTCTTCCTGCGGGCGCGGGACTTCATGGACGCCAACACCTTCGAGGTCTCGACCCTGGCCGAGCTGGTCGCCCACTTCAAGGAGCGCACCGGCTTCGTCTGGGCGCCCTGGTGCGGCGATCCGGCCTGCGAGGCGAGGATCAAGGAGGAGACGGGGGGCGTGACCACCCGCAACTTCGACCCCGACGCCGCCACGACCGGCGAATGCCTGGTGTGCGGCCGCCCGGCGCGGCACCGGGTCGCCTTCGCCCGCCCCTACTGAAGGGAAGTCCTCCCCCCTCGTGGGGGAGGTCCTCCCGGCGCAGCCGGGAGGGGTGGGGGCACATCACGGCCCCTCCGGCCGGCTTGCCGGCCACCTCCCCGACGAGCGGGGAGGACTGCCCCTCCGTTACGCCTTGCGGGCGACCGGGGGGACGGTTGGCGTCGCGGTCGGCGTCGCGGTCGGGTTCTCGAAGGCGCCCACCACCGGGGCGTCCTTGAACATCGACTCCTGCGCCGCCACCGACAGCGCCCCCGACTTGGCCGCCGCCAGCACGGCCTCGGCCACGTCCGGGTGGAAGTGGGTGCCCGCCCCCTTGGCGATCTCGGAGAGCGCCACCTCCATCGACATGCCCTTGCGATAGGGTCGGTCGGACGTCATCGCGTCCATGGCGTCGGCGGCGGACACGATCCAGGCGTAGATCGGCAGCTCGTCCACCTTCTTGCGGTCCGGGTAACCCTTGCCGTCGGCGCGTTCGTGGTGGGAGCGGACGATCACCAGCTCGTCGGTCAGCATCTTCAGGTTCTCGAGGATCTCGTAGCCGATCACCGGGTGCTTCTTCATGAGGTCGAACTCTTCGGTGGTCAGCTTCCCGGGCTTGGAGAGGACGGCGTCGGGGACCCCGATCTTGCCGATGTCGTGGAGCAGGCCACCCTGCTCGAGGCGCCGCCAGGCCTCGGCGTCGTCGGGCGTGTAGTCCATCTGCTTGGCGATCACCAGCGAGTACCGGGTGACCCGGTCGGAGTGGCCGGCGGTGTAGGGGTCGCGGGCGTCGACCGCCTTGGCCAGCGCCTTCAGGGCGGCGATGGTGACCTCTTCGCGGGACTTGAAGAGCTTGGCGTTGTCGATCGAGATCGCGGCCTGGGCGCCGAGCGCGGTGACCAGGCGCAGGTGGTCCTCGGTGAAGACCTGGCCCGCCTGGTACTTGGCCAGGAAGAGGACGCCGGTCGGCTGCTCGCGGAGCATGATGGGCACGCAGAGCACCGCCCGCGGGTTCAGGGGCCCGCTGCCGCTCTGGGCGTCGTCCATGTGCTCCATGACCGGCTTGCGCTCGTGGAGCACCTCGTCGCAGATGTCGGCGCCCATCTCCAGGGCCAGGCGCTGGGCGGTCACGGGGTCGGTGCCGTAGGCGCCGCTCAGGGTCAGCGCGTGCGTCTCGTCGTCGAGCAGGGCGATGCAGCCGATCTGCGCCTCGGCGGCCTTCCCGGCCCAGCCGAGGACGATCTCCAGCACGTCGTCCAGCTCCAGTGTGGAGGTGACGGCCTTCAACCCCTCATGGAGGTTGGAGAGCTCCCAGATCATCCGCTTACTGGTGTCGTAGAGCTCGGCGTTCTTGACCGCCACCACCGACTCGTTGGCGAGCGTGGTCAGCACCCGCATGTCGTCGTCGGTCCAGGCCCGGGCGTTGGTGTCGAAGACGGAAAGCGTGCCCCAGAGCTTCTTGCCCTCGAACATGGGCACCGAGAGGGCGCCCCGGATCTGGTTGTTGCCGAGGTTGGGGTCCTGCACGTCCCAGGACGAGGAGAGGTCGGTGATCAGCACCGGCTGCCCGGAGAGCATCACCGCGCCGACCACACCCTGGCCGTTCTGGATCTCGCCCCCGGCCACCTCGGCGAGGCCGATGGCGTCGCTGATCCGGTGCTTGCCGTCGGCCGCCGCCCGCGTCAGCATCGCGTGGCTGACGCCGTACAGGCGGGCCGACGACTCCAGCGTCTTGCGTTCGAGCACGGCCGCGCCCTCGGTGACCGAGGTCAGGGAGTGCGCCATCTCGCCGAGCGCGTTGATGGCGGTGTCGAGCTTGCTGGCCTGGCCGGTGGCCTTCTCCAGCATGTGCGAGTTCTCGACCGCGATCCCGGCCATGGTGCCCAGCTCGTCCAGGGTGGGGATCTCGCTCTGATTGAAGCTGTTGGCCTGGCGGCGGCCGAGACAGATCGCGCCCAGGACGCCCTGCTTGCCGCGGATGGGGACCAGCGCCTCGGCAACCGGATTGCCCTCCGGCGGTTCGAGGCCGCTGAAGAGGCCGTCGGCCGGAGTCACCGCCTTCCGGATCACGGTCTGGCCCAGGCTCACGGCGGCCAGGGCGCTGGAGCCGATCGGGACCGGCACCGCCGAGCCGTCGGTCATGGTGTAGGTTTCGCCGGCCCCGAAGAGCGCGACCCGGGCGTGGTCGTAGCGGACCAGCGTCCGGCCCTTGTCGAGCACCAGCGCCAGCACCTCCTCGAAGGAGAGCCCGGAGGCCGACTTGACGAGGTCGTTGAGCAGCGCGTAGCGCTGCGTCTCCTGCTTGGAGAGGGCGACCGCATGCGTGCTGGCCAGGTGCGCGCCGGCGCGCATCGCCAGCGTGGTGGCGAGCCGGCGGTCGTCCACGCTGTAGCCGCCGGGCTTGTTGGCGATCAGCACGAAGCCGCCGATGGCGTCGCCGACCCGGATCGGAACCACCAACGCGGTTTCCAGGCCGAGGTCGTGAGGCATGTAGCTGAAGAGCGCCCCCAGCTGCTGGACGTCGGTGGTCACGAACTCGGTGTTCGACTCCACGGCCTCCAGCAGGGGGTCGGAGGCGCGCCGCCGGCGGTCGACCGCCTGCGGGCGCAGCGTTTCCAACCCGACCCCCTCCTGGGGCACGAAGCTGGTGCCGTCGGGCCCGGCCAGGAAGTAGCAGCAGATCGTGGACGAGGTCTGACGCGCCGTGTTCCGGGCCAGCTCCGCGATGCTGCCCGACTGCAGGGTGGGGTCCTCGGTGGCGGCCAGGAAGATGCGGTGCTGCTCCTCCAGACGGGCGTTGAGGTTCTCCAGGTCGCGGACCCGGCCGTGGATGTCGGCGGTCACCTTCTGATACCCGATCGTGAACAGCATCCCGCCCAGCCCGAGCGCCGCCAGCCCGGCCAGGTTGATGTGCAGGGAGCGGTCGCCGAGCTGGAAGTGGTGCGCGAGGAGCTGGATCAGGATGGCGATCACGCCCGCCCCGGTCGCGTATTTCCAATAGCGCCAGGCGACGCCGGCGCCAAACGCGAGGACGCCGGCCAGCAGCGCGAGGAGGACGGTCTCCGCCTTCTGGTCCTGGATGTTGAAGCTGGCGCCGGCCAGGATCGTGAAGGCGGCGGCGCCGAACAGCGCGAGCGGCAGCGAGATGGGCGCCCGGCTGCCAAGCATGAGGGCCAATAGTCTAGGCACCATCGGCTTCACTTGAAGCTGTTTCTGGTAAGAACTGTGAACTCCTGAAGTGAGCATTTCTGAGCTTCTGCGTATCGCGGCGCATCTCGACCCTGCCGGTCGGGAGATGGTTCAGCGCGCCTACGAGCGGGCGGCGGTGGCCCACACCGGCCAGCGCCGCCTGTCCGGCGAGGACTACGTGCAGCACCCGCTGGAGGTCGCCTCGATCCTCGCCGACCTGACCCTCGACGGCTCCTCGATCGCCGCCGCCCTGCTCCACGACACGGTCGAGGACACCCCCCTCACGCTCGACGAGATCCGCAAGGAGTTCGGGCCCGACGTCGCCCACCTGGTCGAAGGCGTGACCAAGCTGTCCCGGATCTCCTTCCGCTCCGCCCAGCAGATCCAGGCCGAGAACATCCGCAAGATGCTGCTGGCGATGGCGGAGGACCTCCGCGTCGTCCTCATCAAGCTCGCCGACCGCCTCCACAACATGCGGACCCTGGACCCGCTGCCCGAGGTCAAGCGGCGCCGGATCGCCAAGGAGACACTCGACATCTACGCCCCGCTCGCGCACCGGCTCGGCATCGGCCAGGTCAAGTGGGAGCTCGAGGACCTCGCCTTCCGCCACCTCGAGCCGGAGGCCTACGCCGAGGTCGTGAGCCGGGTCGCCCGCAAGCGCCAGGAGCGGGAGCGGCTGGTGTCCGACCTGCGCGAGATCCTGGGCCGCGAGCTGGAGAAGATCGACATGCCGGCCGAGATCACCGGCCGGCCCAAGCACATGTACTCCATCCACCAGAAGATGAGCCGGGACGAGAAGGACTTCAGCCAGATCTACGACCTGCTGGCGATCCGGGTCCTGGTCGATTCGGTCAAGGACTGCTACGGGGTCCTGGGCGTGGTGCACTCGCTCTGGAAGCCGCTGCCGGGGCGCTTCAAGGACTTCATCGCGATGCCCAAGAGCAACGGCTACCAGTCGCTGCACACAACTGTGATCTCGCACTCCGGCGAGCCGATCGAGATCCAGATACGCACCTTCGAGATGCATCGGGTGGCGGAGTTCGGGGTGGCCGCGCACTGGGCCTACAAGGAGGGCGATGACGGGCCCATCGACCAGAAGCTCTCCTGGCTGCGGCTGCTCATGGAATGGCAGAAGGAGGTGGTGGACGCCGAGTCGTTCGTGGACGCGGTGCGGGTGGACCTCTTCCAGGACGAGGTCTTCGTCTTCTCCCCCAAGGGCGACGTCTACAACCTGCCCAAGGGCTCGACCCCGGTCGACTTCGCCTACCGGGTCCACACCGAGGTCGGGCACCGCTGCCTGGGCGGCAAGGTCAACGGCCGCATGGTGCCCCTCGACTACGAGCTCAAGAACGGCGAGATCGTCGAGATCCTCACCTCCAAGGCGCCCCACGGGCCGAGCCGGGACTGGCTGAACTTCGTCAAGAGCGCCTCCGCGCGGGAGCGGATCCGGAAGTGGTTCAAGAGCCAGGCCCGGGAGGAGAACGTGGCCAAGGGCCGCGACCTGCTGGAGAAGGAGCTCCACCGCATGCACCGGCTGACGCTCGCCCAGCTGCCGGAGGGAAAGCTGGAGGAGATGGCGCGGGCGGCGCACTTCCAGTCGGCGGACGACTTCCTGGCCGCGATCGGCTACGGCGACGTGTCCCCGCACTCGGTGGTGATGCGGATGGCCCTGTCCCCGGCCGGCGACGACGACATCCTGCGCTCGATCCCGCTGCTGCCCCAGGTCCGGCCCTCACCGCGGGTGCTGGTGCGCGGGGAGCGGGGGGTGCTGACGCGGCTGGCGCCCTGCTGCCAGCCGGTGCCCGGCGACGCGATCATCGGGTACACGACTCGGGGCAAAGGAGTGACCGTCCATCGCCGCGACTGCGTCAACGCGGTGAACGCTCAGGAGGAGGCGCGGGTGGTGCCGGTCGACTGGGACAGCGAGGCGGGGGTGCTCTTCCCGGTCGCCATCAAGATCGAGGCCTGGGACCGCACCGGCCTGCTGCGCGACATCACCACGGTGATCGCCGAGAACCGGGTCAACATGTCGTCCTGCGCGGTGCACGTGTACGACGACAAGACGGCGGTGGTGACGGCGACGGTGGAAATCGACTCGCTCTCCCAGCTCTCGCGGCTGCTGGAGAGGCTGGAGTCTGTGCGCGACGTCCACACCGTCGCCCGCGAAGCGTCTTGAAGCGGTTCGAGACGGCGGTCGAGATCGGGGTTTCGCCGGCGGCGGTCTGGGAGGCGCTGGTGGCGCCGGAGGCGCACCGCCGCTGGTACTACGACCTGGCGCCCCAAGGCCGTTTCGCGGAGGGCGCGGCCATCCGCTGGCTGCAGCGCGACGGCAAGGTGGCCGAGGAGTCGACGGTGCGCGAGGTCGTGCCGCCCCGCCGCCTGGTGCTGGACACCCGCCTCACGTTCCTGCCCGTGTTCGCGGAGGCGCCGCCCCACCGTCTTACGTTTGAGATCGAGCCGGCGGGCGCCGCCAGTCGGGTCGTGATGCGGGTCGACTTCGCGGCCGAGGGCCCCGTGTCCAGGCTCTTCGAGAGCGAGGGCGCGGCGTTCCTGCAGGGTCTTCGCATCGAGCTCGACCCGGCGGTCCAGGCCGAGCTGGCCCGGCTCGACCGGATCGGCGCGGTCGAGATCCACGACGTCACCGCGGAGCGGGTCGGCGACTACCAGGCGTTCTTCGACAACGCCGCCTTTCGCGACTACCCGGCCTGGTCGGCCTGCTACTGCATGGAAACGCACTTCGGCGGGACACAGGAGGAGCACCTGCTGCGCACGGAGACCGACAACCACGCCGACATGAGCCGGATGCTGGCGTCCGGCGAGGTCACCGCCCTCCTCGCCTACGCGGATGGAAAGCCGGTCGCCTGGTGCAACTACGGCGCCTCGACGCGCCTGGCGGGCCTCATGACCAAGCTCAGGCTCGAGCCCGCCGACCACCAGGGCGTGGGCTCGATCGCCTGCTTCGTGATCGCCGCCCCCTACCGCGGCCACGGCCTGGCCCGGCGGCTGCTGGACGCGGCCTGCGGGCGACTCGCGGCGCGCGGCCTGGATTGGGTGGAGGCCTACCCGTACCGGGCCGGCGGCAGCGCCCAGGCCAACTACCGGGGGCCGCTCAAGATGTACCAGGCGGCCGGCTTTGAGCCGTACCGGGAGACCGAGCGCACGCTGGTCGTGCGCCGGCGGTTGCGCGATGCCTGAGGCCGCTCCTCGCCGGATCCGGGTCGAGGCGACCGCCGACTCCCGGTTCGGGACCAATTGCTACCTGGTCACCGACGAGGAGACCCGGGATGCGGCGATCATCGACGCCAACCTCGAGCCCGACGCCATGATCGACCTGGTGCGCGACCGCGAGGTCAAGGTGCGCGCCATCCTGCTCACCCACACCGACGTCGACCATGTCGCCGGCCTGCCCCGGCTGCTGGCCGAGTTCCCGGGGGTGCCGGTCGCCGTGCACGACGCCGAGCGCGAGGTGGTGGCCGAGGGCAAGCCGCTGCGCCGTTCCAGCTTCGGGCTGGAGCTGCCGCCGGTGGCCAAGCTGGACCGGCTCGAGGAGGGCGAGACCTACCGGGCGGGGGCGCTCGAGTTCGAAGTCCTGCACACGCCCGGGCACAGCCCCGGTGGCGTGACGCTCAAGATCGGCAACGCGCTCTTCACCGGCGACGCGCTGTTCGCGGGCTCGATCGGCCGCAGCGACTTCCACAACTCGGATGGGCGCCTGCTGCTCGACAGTATCAAGGGCAAGCTGCTGGCGGAGGACGACAAGATGCTGGTCTTCCCCGGCCACATGGCCCCCAGCACGATCGGCCGGGAGCGAACGCAGAACCCCTTCCTAACATAGGCCCCGATGCCGGGGCCGGAGCGCGGCCCCGGGGCAAAGCCCGGCCAGGCCGGGCCAGCCCGCCGCGTGAAGCGCGGCGAAAAAGGGCGCGAAGCGCCCCGCTTACACAGGCGCCAAGGCCCGCAGGAAACGAGGCTGCAGCGCCAGGAGGCGCTGCGCCGGGCGCGAACTGAGGGGAACCTCAAGAACCCCTCCCGAGCTCAGAGAGACACCACGAGCCCCTCCGGCCGGCTCCACCGGCCACCTCCCCGAGCAGCGGGGAGGACGTTCGAGACTCATTCGGCCGTAACTGCCCTCTTCGCCCAAGCCACCAGCTCGAACTGGTCGTCGCGCACCGTCGAGGGGACCTCATAGAAGGAGCCCAGCTCCATCGCCGGGTTGGAGGCGAAGGGCGATGAGCCCAGGCGCCGGTAGTCCATGAGCGTCTCCTCGTCGGTTCGGAACCAGATGCTCTCGCCCTGGATGAGCGCGAACATGCGCCCCCCGAGGTAGAGCGCCCACCCGCCCAGGTGGGGCCGGTCCTCGACCTCGCCGAGGGGTGCCAGGGCATCCAGGAGGCGCACGATGGGGCTTGGCACTCGCCGAATCTTAGAATCGGCGGATGCCCCCCAGCCAGCCGATCAAGGCCGCCCGCGGGGTGCGCGACATCATGCCCGCCGAACGCGCGGTCTGGAGCGTGGCCGAGCGCGCCGCCCACCAGGTCGCGCGGGCGCACGGCTACCAGGAGATCCAGACCCCGATCATCGAGCTGGCCCAGCTCATCGAGCGGGGGGTGGGGGAGGAGACGGACGCCGGCGGCAAGGAGCTCTTTCGCCTGGTCAAGCGCGGCCACGAGGAGCTGGTGCTGCGGCCGGAGGCGACGGCGGGGGTGGTCCGCGCCTACTTCCAGCACGGCCTCACCCAAGGCCCCCAGCCGGCCCGGCTCTACACGACGGGGGCCATGTTCCGCTACAGCCAGCCCCAGGCCGGCCGCTACCGCCAGTTCCACCAGCTCGACGTGGAGGCGATCGGCGACGCCTCGCCCGCCTACGACGTGGAGTGCATCGAGATCGCGATGGGCTGGATGGGCGGGCTCGGCCTGCGCGGCCTGCGCCTGGAGCTGAACAGCATCGGCGACCAGGTCTGCCGCCCGGCCTTTATCGAGAAGCTGGTGGCCTACTACCGGCCGCTCAAGGACCGACTGCACCCCGACTGCCAGCGCCGGCTGGAGACCAACCCGCTGCGCCTCCTCGACTGCAAGGAGGAGCAGTGCGCGCCCTTCAAGGCAAAGGCGCCGCGGATCACCGACCAACTCTGCGAGGCCTGCGCCGCGGCCTTCGCCCAGGTCCGCGAGATGCTCGACGGCGCCGGGATCGAGTGCCAGCTGAACCCCTACCTGGTCCGCGGCCTCGACTACTACACGCGGACCGTTTTCGAGATCGTGCACGAGGCCATCGGGGGCGCCCAGAACGCGCTCGGGGGTGGGGGCCGCTACGACGGCCTGGCGGCGGAGATCGGCTACGCCGACACGCCCGCGGTCGGCTTTGCGGCCGGCTTCGAGCGGGTGGTGATGATGATGGGCGCGGAGGGGGAGGAGGTGATCCCGCCGCCGGCTGCGCTGCTGCTGGTGGTTCCCGATGGTCCCCTTCTCAAAGAGGCGGCCGAGGTCGGCCGGCTGGCGCGAGCGGTGGCGTCGACCGCCGTCGACTACTCCGAGCGCAGCCTGAAAGCCAAGATGCGCGCCGCCAACCGGCTGGGCCCGCGCTGGGTGGCGATCATGAACCAGGAGGAGGCGCGGCGCCGGGTCGTGCAGCTGAAGGAGATGGCGGGCGGCGAGCAGCGCGAGGTCGGCTGGGACGAGCTGCCCGGGATCCTGGAGGCCGAGCTCAGGGCATGAGCGGCTTCACCGCCGTCAAATGCGGCGAGCTGCGGGCCTCCCACGCCGGGCGGGAGGTCGAGCTCTTCGGCTGGGTGGCCCGCCGCCGCGACCAGGGCGGACTGATCTTCATCGACCTCCGCGATCGTTGGGGCGTGGCCCAGGTCACCGTCAACAAGGCCAATACGGACCCGGCGGCTTACGAGACCGCGTCATCGGTGCGCAGCGAGTTCGTGCTCCGCATCAAAGGCCGGGTCGAAAGGCGGCCGCCGGACAACGTCAACCCCAAGCTGCCGACCGGCGAGGTCGAGGTCTTCGCCACCGACCTCGAGGTGCTGGCCCCCTCCAGGACGCCGCCCTTCCCGATCGAGGGCGACCAGGAACCGGAGGAGCGGGTGCGCCTCAAGTACCGCTACCTCGACCTGCGGCGGGGTCGCATGCAGGAGATCCTCAAGGTCCGCCACCGCGTCAACAAGATCACCCACGAGTTCTGGGACGCTCACGACTTCCTGGAGGTGGAGACGCCGATCCTGACCAAGAGCACGCCCGAGGGGGCGCGCGACTTCCTGGTTCCCTCCCGGCTCTACCCGGGCCAGTTCTACGCCCTGCCCCAGTCGCCCCAGCAGATGAAGCAGCTGCTGATGGTGGCCGGGGTCCAGCGCTACTACCAGATCGCCCGCTGCCTGCGCGACGAGGACCTCCGCGCCGACCGCTCCGCCGAGTTCACCCAGCTCGACGTGGAGATGTCCTTCAACGACGAGGAGGACGTCTTCGAGCTGATCGAAGGCTGGATCGGGAAGCTCTGGAAGGAGATCCTCGACGTCGACCTGCCCCACCCCTGGCCGCGGCTGACCATGAAGGACGCGCTCCTCAAGTACGGCACCGATAAGCCCGACCTCCGCTACGAGCTGGAGGTCGCCGACCTCGGCGAGGTCCTCAAGGACACCCAGGCCCAGGTCTTCCGGGGCGCCCTCGACGCCGGCGGCGTGGTGCGCGGGATGGCGGTGCCCGGCGGCGCCGACCTCACCCGCCGCGAGCTCGACGACCTGGTCACCGTGGCCCGCGGCGCCGGCGCCCGGGGCCTGGCCTGGCTGCCGGGCGGGCCGCTCGACAAGTTCCTGACGCCGGCCGAGATGGAGGGCGTCAAGCGCGCCACCGGGGCCGGCGCGGGCGACCTGGTGCTGGTGGCGGCCGACCGCCGGCGGCGGGCGGAGAAGGTGATGGGGCTGATCCGGGCCGAGGTGGCGCGGCGCCGGGGCCTGATCCGGGGGGACGAGTGGCGCTTCCTCTGGATCTACCCCATGTTCCTCTTCGACGAGGACGACGAGGGCAACATGACGTACGGGCATCACCCCTTCACCCGGCCAATGGAAGAGGACCTGGACCTGATCGCGGCCCGGCCCTACGAGGTCCGCGCCCATGCCTACGACTTCGTCTGCAACGGCTACGAGCTGGCCAGCGGCAGCCTTCGGATCCACGACCGCAAGATGCAGGAGAGGGTCTTTCAGATCCTCGGCCTGAGCGACGAGGTGATCCAGGAGCGCTTCGGCCATCTCCTCGAGGCGTTCGAGTATGGGGTGCCTCCCCACGGCGGCATCGCGCCCGGCCTGGACCGGATCGTGATGATGCTGACCGGCACCGACAACATCCGCGACGTGATCGCCTTCCCCAAGACGCAGTCCATGCTCGACCTGCTCCTGGACGCCCCCAGCCCGGTCGACGAGAAGCAGCTCGAGGAGCTGCATCTGCGGGTCGTCCAGCCACCCGCCAAGAGGGATTAAATCCGGGCCTGGGGCGGGTAACATTCATCGGCGCCCGGCCGGGGCGGTGGCCAACGTGCGCGTTGCCCAATATTCATCACAAGGGACCTCGGAGTCCTGATGGGGACGGCAGGCCTGCCGGCGAAAGCCGAGTGGGACGTCGAGAAGCGAAGGCAGGGGACCCACCTGGAGACACCAGGACAACCCACGGCCACTGACCCCGCCGGGCGCAACTCTCCGCCAGGGGGACTCCTGTCCTCCCCGCTTGAAGCCGGCTGGAAGGGCCATCGTGAGCCGGCTCCTGCCCCAGTTTGCTCTAATCGGAGCAGAGTAGAGCAATGGCCGAGACCCGCAACCCGTATACCCCCGGGCCCGGCATCTTCCCGCCCTACCTGGCCGGCCGCGAGTCCGCCACCCGCGTCCTGGAGCGCGCCCGGGACGCGGTGGAAGCCGAGGGCGCGGCGGCGCCGCTGGTGGTGAGCGGGATGCGGGGGATGGGCAAGACGGTCCTCCTGCTCAGCTTCCGCGACCACCTGCGCGCGGCCGGCTGGCTGTGCCCCGGGATCGGCGAGTTCGACTCCAGCCACCGCGGGCTGGCGGCGGTTTGGGCGGACATGGCGGAAGAGCTGGGGCGGATCTCACCGCACCGCTTGCCGAAGCCCCGGCGCCGCCGCTGGGGCGTCGATGAGGTGGACTTCAAGGCCAGCGCCGGGGTCGGACTGGCAGGGCCCCAGGTCAGCGCCGAGGCGGCGTCGGTGATGCGCCGGGGCGGCGGCCAGAGAGCGGACGCCCAGGAGGAGGTCCGGCGGCGGCTGCTGGAGCTCGCGCGCTGGCTGGAGCCCAAGCACCTGCGGGCAGCGCTCCTCTTCGACGAGGCCCAGGACGCCTCGCTCCCGGACCTCGGGCTGCTGGCCGAGATCGGCCACCAGGCGAGCAAGGAGCGCTGGCCGCTGATCGTGATCTTCGCCGGCCTGACGCCGCTCCACGACAAGCTGGTGCGGGCCCGCACCTACGCCAGCCGCTTCACGCCGGTCGAGGTGGACAGCCTGACCGAGGCCGAGGCCCGATCGGCGCTCGAGATCCCGGCCTCCGAGGCGAGCGTGGCCTGGGAGCGAAAGGCGCTGGGCGCGGCACTCGACTTCGCGCGCGGGGTGCCCTACCACCTGCAGATGATCGGCCTCCACGCCTGGGAGCGCCGGGCCGCGGACCGCATCCCCGAGGCGGCTGTGCAAGCGGCCGTGGGCGCTGCCCGCGCCGACATCGAGAAGGCGATGTACCGCCCGCTCTGGAACAAGGCCAGCGACGCCGAGCAGGAGTACCTGCTGGCGATGGCGGTGGCTGAGCGGGGCCGCAGCGGGATCGCGGTCGCCGAGGTGCTGCGGAGGTTGGGCAAGGGCCACGCCGACGCCTCCACGCTGCGCACGCGCCTGATCCGCAAGGGCCTGATCCATCCCACCCGCCACAGCTATCTCGACTTCAGCTACCCGGGGTTCGACCGCTTCGTGGCCGCCCAGAAGCGGTGACCACCCGATGACCACCTGATGACCGGCATCCCTCCGGCGCTGGTCATCGACCTGCTCCTGGTGCTGATCGTCTCGCAGCTCCTCTACGCCTTCTTCCCCTACCGGCGGCGCAGCTACCCGCCGGTCCTGGTGCTGACCACGCTGGGCGTGGTCCTGGGCCAGGTCTGGGATGTGCTGGGGCTCCCGGGTTACCGTTTCGGGGGCGCCAATCTGCTGCCGGCGCTGGTCTTCGTGCTGCTCCTGCAGCCGCTCGCGCGTCGCCTCCCCATAAGATTTCGCTAGTTCGCTCGGGGTTTCGACGGCGGCCAGCGAGGGGTATTCACCACTTTGAGCCTGTTCCTCTTCGTGATCGGCGTTTGCGCCGTGTTGGTGGCGCTGGCGCTGACCGTGGCGCTGCTCCGGCTGGCCCGGACGCTGGCGGCGATGGAGGAGCTGCTGCTCACTGCCAACGAAGAGATGCAAGAGACGCTCCCCCAGGTACGCGGCAGCCTCGGCAATGTCAACCAGATCACTGCCGGCGTCAATGTCGCCCTCCAGAGCGCCGGCACCGGCGCTTCCAAGGTGGGCGACAGGGTGGCGGCGGGCTGGTATGGATTCAAGATCGGTTTGCGGAGCCTGCTGGGAGGTGATGGCCATGAGTGACAACCACGGCGACAGTGGTGGCGGCGGTTTCGGATGGGGCCTGGTGGTGGGCGGCCTGCTCGGCCTGGTGGCGGGCGCCTACCTGGCGTCCGGTCCCGGCCGCGACCAGGTCGACCAGCTGCGCAGCCAGACGATCGAGCTGACCGGGCCGGACAGCGCCATGCGGGCGCGGGCCAAGGCCGCCGCCGGGCGCGCCCGGACCGCGGTCAGCGATCCCGAGCACCCGCTCCGGCGCGCGGTGCAGGACGGGGTCGCGGCGGCTCGCCGCCGGCGGGCCGAGCTGGAGGCGGAAGAGGCCGCCGAGCCGCCTCCCGAGGGGACGACTCCCACCAATCCGGCGTCGGAGAACTGATGCACCACGGAACCTTTCTGGCCGAGCTGAAGGTCCCCGCGGACGAGGGGTTCATCCCCGCCGCCAAGCGCCTGGGCGCATCGCTGGGGGCCCAGC
>Ga0137372_10004216_pt1 | contig 13999 bp, 18 predicted proteins | sample SagtaG_6_FD_104911 | JGI IMG/M metagenome (GOLD analysis project Ga0137372, IMG submission 104911) | Vadose zone soil microbial communities from Sagehorn Ranch, Mendocino, California, USA - Sage1_R_60_16 metaG | ecosystem: Environmental > Terrestrial > Soil > Vadose zone | place: USA...
CCTGGCCCAATGGGCTCTGTTCTGCGATGACCCCAAGAAGCCGTGCTCGACGGGCCCCGCGCAAAAGGACGCGACTTACGGCTGCTACAAGTACGACCAGGTTCTCAACGGGAAGAGGTGCGACGCCGGCATCATCATCCAGCCGTAGGGCGCGTGACTCGCAGGGCATAGAATCGCTCGCGCGAATCCATGGCCCTGCAATCGGGCACACGCCTGGGCAACTTCGAGATTCTTGATCCGCTCGGGAAGGGCGGCATGGGTGAGGTCTACCGCGCCCGCGACACGCGTCTCGGCAGGGATGTCGCAATCAAGGTGCTTCCCGAATCGTTCGCCAGGGACCCGGCGCGCGCGGCGAGGTTCGAGCGGGAGGCGCGTCTGCTCGCCGCGGTCAACCACCCCGGCATCGCCGCGATCTACGGCGCGGAGGAGTTCGACTCCATTCCGTGCATCGTCATGGAGCTCGTGCCGGGAGAGACCCTCTCCGAGAGGTTGGCCCATGGAGCGCTGTCTCTGGCCGAATCGCTCGCGCTGGGCCGGCAGATCTCGGAAGCGCTCGAAGCGGCGCACGAGGTTGGCGTCATCCATCGCGACCTGAAGCCTTCGAACATCAAGGTCACGCCCAACGGAAAGATCAAGGTCCTGGACCTGGGCCTGGCCAAGTTCACGGAAGCCCCCGCACTCGGGGAAGTCTCCAGCTTTCCGACGCAGGCCGAAGAAACGCGCCCGGGCATCATCCTGGGAACTCTGGAGTTCATGAGCCCCGAGCAGGCCCGGGGCAAGCCGGTGGACAAACGGACCGACATCTGGGCCTTCGGGTGCGTCCTCTTCGAGATGCTCTCGGGACATCGGCCTTTCGGAGGCGAGACGGCTTCCGACGTCATCACGTCGGTGCTTTCCGCCGAGCCCGATTGGACCGCGTTGCCGGAGACGACGCCCCCGCGCGTCCGCGAGTTGCTCGGCAGCTGCCTGCAGAAGGACCTCAGCCGGCGGCTGCGGGACATCGGGGATGCGCGAATCGAGATCGACCAGTCTCTCGCCGAAATCGGATCCGGGGCGCCCGCGCAGGTCACGACAGGGCGGCGGGGCCGCAAGCCGCTGTTCGCCCCGATGACCGCCGCCATCCTGGCCTTGGCGATCGTCGTGGCATGGCTCGCCCTGCGGCCGCGATTCTCCGGCGCGCCGCCGGTTCCGGCCGGCCGGATCTCCATTGTGGTCTTGCCATTCAAGGATCTGACCGGACAGCCGAACGGACAGCTTCTCGGCGACGGCCTCGCCGAGACGGTCAGCGCGCGTCTGGCGAGAGCGTCGGGAGTCCAGGTGGTGGCTCCATCGGTGGCGGCCAGCGTGGCCGAGAAGCTCAGCGATCCCTATCGCGTGGCCGCCAACGTGGGCGCCAACGAGGTCGTGGCGGGGACAGTCCAGCGCGAGCGCGACCAGGTGCGAATCACATTCGCGCTCTTGGACGTCAAGGAGAAGCGCCAGCTCGCCCTGGAACAGGTTGCCGGCCCGGCTTCCGATCTCTTCGGCATGCAGGACGAGGTCGCCGACCGGGTGGCGAAGAGACTGAAACTGCCCCTGCCTTCAGGGAGGGAGACCGCCGCTTCGTCCGGTCTCGAAACCGCCAGCCAGCAGCAGCGGTATGTCGAGGCGCTCGGCTCTTTGCAGCGATACGACAAACAGGCTTCCGTGGACCACGCAATCGGCCTTCTCCGGACACTCGCTGCGGAAGCGCCGGGCGCCGCGCTCGTGCACGCGGCGCTGGGCCGCGCCTATCTTTTCAACTTCAATCTGACCCGGGAGAAGACCTGGGCGGAGCAAGCCCGAGCCGCATCGGCGCGCGCGCAGCAGTTGGACGCGAGCCTGCCCGAAGTGGACGTCACCCTTGGCGAGCTGCGCTTGCGGACCGGGCAGCCGGCGGAAGCCGTCTCAGCGTTCCAGCGCGCCCTCTCCCTTCGGCCCAACGATTACGAGGCCATGCTCGGCCTGGCGAGGGCTCATGACGCCTCCGGGGACGTCGCCAACGCCGAGAGGATGTACAGGAGGGCGATTCAGCTTCAGCCCTCCTACTGGTTCGGCTACAGCAAGTTCGCCGGCTTCTACTTCAACCGGGGGCAGTACGCGCAGGCGGCCGAGATGTTCCGCCGTGTGACCGAGCTCGCCCCCGACAGCGCGCGGGCGTTCAGCAACCTGGGGGCCACCTACCACCAGATGGACCGCTTGGAGGACGCGCTCGCGGCCTACCGGAAGTCCCTCGGTATCGAGCCCACCAGCATGGCTTACTCGAACCTGGGCACGACAGAGTTCTTTCTCGGGCAGTACGCCGAAGCCTCGCGGGATTTTGAGAAGGCCGTGGCCCTGACGCCGGAACGCTACGATGGCTGGGCTGACCTCGCCGATGCCTACTACTGGGGCGGGCAGCGAGGGATGGCGCGCGTTACCTACGGCCGCGCGATTCGCCTCGCGCGCTCCGATCTGGAGATCAATGCCCGCAACCCTTCGGCCCGCGCCCGGCTCGCCGTCTGTCTGGCGCGCACCGAGGACCGTGCGGGCGCTCGCGAACAGATCGGTCAGGCGCTCGCGCTGTCTCAGCAGGACCCTCGCGTGTTCTATGATGCCGCGATCGTGGCGAGCATGGCCGGCGACGTAGAACAGACTTGGAATTGGATTGAGCGCGCGGTCGACGCCGGCGGTCCGATCGTGCAGATCCGGCACGAACCGCAGTTTTCGAATCTACGAAAAGATCCGAAGTTCCAGCAGACTCTTCAACGGAAACCGGTGAAGAAATGATGGATTGAAAAGGAGGACGACGAGATGTCACACGCAACACGATTCCTGTCCCGGGACGTTCCTCTTCTCTTGGTGGTTTTTTTCTGCCTGACGGCCGCGAGCAACGCGCAGACCCCCGCGGCGACCCCCACTCCGGACAACAAGGTTCCTGTCATGCTCACCATCGACCCCAAGACCTACAAGGTCACGGCGAGCCCCGACCCGGTCCCTCTCCATTACAAGAACAAGGAGTATGCGGAGTGGCAGATCGACCCCGCGGGCGCGGATCTGAACTTCACCATCGCCATCGAGGATCAGAAGGACCCGAAGAAGAGAAAGCCCGCCAAGAAGCTTCCGACGCCCAACTGCTCAGGGACCGGCGCCGCAAAGCACTGCAAATCGATCATTCCCACGTCGGCTCACGAGGGGGACCAGAAGTACAGCATCACGGTCAACGGGGTGAAGACGGATCCGGAAGTCACGATCGACCCGTAATCGGCCGGGTTTCTACTACTACTTCTTCTTCGAGGAAGAGGACTTCTTCCGGGGCACCTTGCCGCCTGCGCGGCGCGCCTCGGAGAGCCCGATGGCGATCGCCTGTTTGCGGCTCGTCACCTTTTTTCCGGAACGACCGGACTTCAGTTTTCCCTCTTTGCGTTCGCGCATGGCCCTTTCGACCTTCTCCTGCGCCTTCTTGCCGTATTTGGCCATCGTTTCTCTCCTCGAGATGGTCACAACGGGGACGGGATTGTTCCCGGCAAATTTTCCTGCAGAACACGTGCCGGTTGGCGACCGGCCGCGGGGCCGCCGGCCGCCTCAGCCGGAGGAAGGGGAAGAGACTGCTTTCCTTCTCGGGATGATGGTGATCCTCCCATCCGACTCGATGAAGGCCCTGGATACCTCCTCTGGAGATTCGACGTTTTCGCGCCGCAGGGCGGCGAGCAGCTGTTGCTCCGTCAACATCTCCCTCCTCATCGTCTTCTCCGACACACGGCCGTCCTCGATGAGGAGCTCCGGCCGACCTTCGATCAATCCCTCGAGGCGCCTGGAGCGGTGCACGAGGTAATCCAAGAAATACGTCACTCCGAGCAGTGTCAGCGCCGCGACGGCGGCGACGGGCAGCGACGAGTCGCCGCCGGTCAGCGCGGGCCCCACCGTGCGGGCGAGAAGGAGCATGCCGAGAAACTCCATCGGTGTCCAGCGCCCCATCTCCTTCTTGCCGAAGAGGCGCATGGCCACGAGCAGAAAGAGATAGATCAGCAGGACCCTCAGAACGATTTCGAGAAGAGAGATTCGTGGCTCGAACACGGCCGCCTCCCCTTCTTGCGGCCTCCCGGCCCGCCCTCCTGCCGGAGAAAAGCACGGCTCCGGCGCGCCGCTCTCGCGACGCCCCGGAAGGCCGTGGACTCCTGAGGACTTATGTCGTCAGCCGATTCGCCGCGCTCAGACCCAGGACGAGAAAGAGTAGAAACAGCACTCCGAAGATCAGAGCGAAGACTTTGGCGATGGCGAACGAAGCGCCGGCGATGCCCGTGAAGCCCAGCAGGGCCGCGAGGAGCCCGATGAGGAAAAAGGTCAGGGCTAATCTCAGCATCTCTTCACCTCCGGTGGACACAGTTTGCGAAAGTCGTGCCCGCTCGCCGAAAGTCCTGGCGTGAAAGGCCGACCTGGCGCGGGATTGGCATTGGAGACCGGCATGAGACTCGGGAGGCGCTCTTCGATCCTGAGAATCCCAAAACGACGGCTCGACAAGCTGCTGCTCTTGCTCATCCGGGAGAGCTTCCAATTCTTGAGTTTCTTCCCTCACATCCTTTCGGCGCGCTGGGCGGAGCTCCTGTTCCTCACTCCTCCGCGTCAGGCCAGGACCCGCCAGGAGCGTGAAATCCTTTCCCGCGGCCGCTTCCTCAACATTTTCTTCGGCAACTTCCGGCTCGCGACGTGGCGCTGGGGAGAGGGTCCCGCGGTGCTCCTCGTCCACGGATGGGGAGGTCATGCCGGACGGCTGAGTCGTTTCGTGGCTCCCTTGACGGAGGCCGGCTTCTCCGTGATCGCGTTCGACGCTCCGGGTCACGGCGCCTCGGAAGGCCGGCGCTGTTCCGTCTCCGATTTCATCGGCGCGGTGCTCGCGGTGGCGCAAGACTCCGGAAACGTCGTTGGTCTCATCGGCCACTCCCTCGGCGCGGCGGCCTGCGTGCTGGCGATGCGCGAGGGGCTTCACGCCCGCGCCGCCGTCCTGCTTGCCCCACTCTCCGATCCCGAGAAATATGCCGGCCGTTTCGCGAGCATCTGCCGGATGCCGGGACCGGTCTGCGATTCGATGAAGATCCGGCTCGCGGCACGACACGGAGTCGCGTGGGAAAAGCTGCGTGTAGTCGAGCCCGCTCCCTCCGCTCCCGGTCCGCTGCTGATCTTCCATGACCGTCGAGACGCGAAAGTTCCTTTGGGGGACGGCCGCGCCATCGCCGCGTCGTGGCCCGGCGCCTGTCTCGTCACGACGCAAGGCCTCGGCCACCACAAGATCCTGCGCAGCACCGAAGTCATCGGCAGGACCGTCTCGTTTCTCCTTCCGGCCCTCCCCCCCGCCACCCGCCCGGAAACCCCCACCGAGCAAATCGCATGAACTAACCCTTCGGGCACGACGCCTTTTCTGTCATCCGAGGAGCCTTTTCTGTCATCCCGAGGAGCGGAGCGACGAGGGATCTGCTCCGGAAACCTTTTAGAGCGCGAGAGCAGATCCTTCGCTTCGCTCAGGATGACAGAACCTATTTGTTCGCACGCATTTGTCTGGGAGTGCGATTCAGGACAATTCAGGACACTAGCCCGGGCGTTGGCAAGGGCATTGCTGTAGCTCCCCTCGGGAGCATTCACGATGCGCGCGATCTGGAGCGGACACATCACGTTCGGACTCATTTCGATCCCGGTCGGCCTGCACGCCGCCGTCGAATCCTCCGAACGGGTTTCGTTCCGGCTGCTTCACAAGAAGGACATGGCCCCGATCAAGTACAAGAAATTCTGCAGCGAGGAGGACATCGAGGTTGGGAACGACGAGATCGTCAAGGGCTACGAGGTCGAGAAGAAGAAGTACGCGGTCGTGGAGAAGGAGGAGCTCGAGGAGGTCCAGAAGAGCGTCGGCGAAGGCGAACGGTCGATCGACGTCCTGCAGTTCGTGGATCTGGCTTCTCTCAATCCGCTCTCCTTCGAGAAGCCGTATTACGTGACGCCCCAGAAGGGGGGCGAGAAGGCGTACTCCGTGCTGCGCGACGCGTTGACGGAGGCCAGGCGCGTGGGCATCGCGAAGGTCTTTCTGCGGACGCGGCCGCTTCTGGCGGCGCTCATCCCGGGACCGGAGGCGTTGGCGCTGGAGGTCCTGAGACCTTTCGAGGAGCTGCGCGACCCCGCGGAGCTCGGCGTCCCTTCCCCCGGCAAAAAGGCAGCCGAAGTGAAGATGGCGCGCCTCCTGATCGATCAGATGTCGGAGGAATGGGATCCGACGCAGCACCCCGACGAGTATCGCCAGGCTTTGGAGAAACTGCTCGCCTCCAAGCGCAAGTTCGTGGTCAAGACGGAGGCGCGAGGCAGGGGCGAGGAGGGCAAGGTCGTGGACCTGATGGAAGCCCTTCGCAGGAGCATAGGGAAAGCCGGCGGCCGGGCGAAGGCGAAGAGAAGCCCAACCAGAAGAGCCGGAGCCGCCTGAGATCGCAAAGCAAGAGGGAACCGAAGTGGACAGAACATCGGAGGAGAGCCGACAATGAAGAAACCAGCGGAATTCCTGCAAGGCTTCGGAATCGGAGCGGGCCTGATCGCCGCCGTGGCCGCGATCTCGCTCCTGTTCAGGCCGGGCCTTATCGTTCCCGGTCAGACGCACCCGGCGCACGCCGGTAAGCCCGTAGTCGAGCCGCGCAGCGCCGGCGAGACGACGGCGCTCCTTCCACAGGACTACCTGGACCTCTGCCGAAACGCGGGCCTGTAGTTACTTCTTTTGGGTCTTCTTGGCGAAACGCGAGACGGACCTTTCGTTTCGGACTGCCCGCGACTCCTCCGCCGCCTCTCGAATCGCCTCTTCGCGCTCCCGGGGTTCCTGAGGCTTCTCCTCGGCAGTCTTGTGGGTGTAGAGGACCGCGTACGGGACCTTGACCGTCTTGCGCTTGTGCAGGTTCTTCTTTCTCGGAGCCATGACAACGCAGAGAGCAAGTTTGGTTCCGGCAGAGAATCAGGCGGCAGGTGGTAGGTCGCAGGTGGCAGGGACGGAGTCTGGAGGCTTTCCCCTAACACCTATCACCCACCACCTGACACCTCTCAAGGACCGCGGCGGACGAGACCGAGGATCAGCACGATCACCGCGACGACGAGAACCAGGTGAATGAATCCGCTGGTGACGTGAAAAGCGAAGAATCCCAGGAGCCAGAGAACCAAGAGGACCACGAAGATCGTCCAGAGCATTGCTGCCTCCATATCCCCGGCGGTCTGCGCAAGCCAGGGTGCTTGCGAGCCTGTTGCTAGAATCGAGCCAACCCGAGAGACGGAGTTTCAGGTTTCAAGTTTCAGGTTTCAAGAGCGCGCCTGGTACCTGAAACCTGAAGTCTGAAACCATCACCGAAGGCCGCTAGCGTGCCGGGCACGACACGTCCTCACTGCGGTATGCTCCGAACGAAAGAAAGGAGCTCTTGCATGCGAATGAAGTTTGTTTTCGTACTCACGCTTGTCCTCGCGGGAATCCTCACCGCACGGGCCGACGAGAAGAAGGCGCCCTGGAAAGTTTCGGGCCAGTTGGAAGAGGCCTGCTCTTGCGACGCCGCCTGTCCCTGCTGGTTCGACTCGAAGCCGACGAAGATGACCTGCGGCGGGGGCCAGGTCATTTTCATCGACAAGGGGAGCTACGGAGACGTTCCCTTAGACGGGCTCGCCTTCGCCTTCATGGGTCAGAGCCCCGAAGGCAAGAGAATGATGGAGTCCATCGGCAATTGGAACTTCGCCTATCTCTACATCGACGAGAAGGCGAACCCCGCCCAGCGAAAGGCGCTCGAAGCGATCGCCAAGGCCACGTCTCCTCCCGCAGCACCGCCGGAGAGGACCCAGATCCGTTATGCGCCGATCTCGCGCAAAGTGGAAGGCTCCGAGCACATCGTGACGCTCGGCGATTACGGCAGCTTCTCCGGACATCTGGTCTCGGGCGGCATGGGCTCGGGCAACCCGAAGATCGTCCTCCCGCCGGGAGCCGACCCCATTCATAAGGAATACATGCAAGGGCGCACGACGAAACAGACCTACAACGACGCCGGGCAGAAGTGGGACTGGTCCAACTCGAACTACATGTACAGCAAGTTCGAGGTCACGAGCGAGGACTACGACAAGTTCAACGCCTTCATGATGCAGGAAATGGAGAAGGCGAAGGGGGAAAAGAAGAAGAGCTGACCCCGATTACGGGTCTCGCCGGGCGCGGCTCTCTGGCCGCGCCTTTTTCTTTGAGTCCGCAGTTGCGCCGCTCGGAAATTCGCCGCTAAACCCGGCCACGGCCCGAACGTAGGTATCGAACATGAAGACGACCGGATGGACCGCGTTCGGCGCGGGATTCTTCTTCGCAGCCAGGCTTGCTGCGGTGGCGGACGGCGCTCCTCTCGCAGGCAAGCTCCACGCCCCGGAAAAGGGGGAGCTGGCCTCGCTCGAGCGCCTCGTGCCGCGCCTGATGAAGGACGGAGACGTGCCGGGCCTTTCCCTCGCCGTCGTCCAGAACGGACAGGTCGTTTACCGCCGGGCCTTCGGAGTCCGGGACGAAAGCACGGGCGCCCCCGTCGACGACGATACGATCTTCGAGGCGGCTTCGCTCTCCAAGCCCGTCTTCGCGTACGCCGTCCTGAAGCTCGCGGACGCGGGCCAACTCGATCTCGACGCGCCGCTGGCGATGTACCTTCCCGGAGACTATGTGGAGGACCCGAGGCTCCGCGCGATCACCGCTCGCCGCGTGCTGTCGCACACGACGGGGTTTCCGAACTGGCGGCCGGACGGGCAGCCGCTCAAGATCCACTTCGACCCGGGCGAGAGATTCAGCTACTCGGGCGAAGGATTCGTCTACTTGCAGAAGGCCGTCGAGAACCGGACCGGGCAGACTCTCGAAGCCCTGATGCGGCGTCTTGTCTTCGAGCCGCTGCGGATGACGAGCAGCAGCTACACCTGGCAGGACCGCTTCGAAGGGCGCAAGGCCATCGGACACGATAACGTCGGCAGTCCTCTCGGCCTGCGCCGGCCCACGGTGTCGAACGCGGCAGCCAGCCTCCACACGACCGGCCTCGACTACGCGCGCTTCCTCGCGGCGGTGCTCGACGGCACGGGGCTCCGGAAGGAAACGGCGGCGCAGATGATCCATCCTCAGATCCACGTGGACGAAGGCTGCCAGAACTGCATCAACACCAAGCCGACCGGGCGGCTCTCGCGGGAGATCGGCTGGGGCCTGGGCTGGGGAGTGCAGGAGACCGAGGACGGCCCCTCTCTCTGGCACTGGGGAGACAACGGCAGCGGCTTCCACTGTTATGTCGTCGGGTTTCCCCGGCAGCGGCTCGGCGCCGTCGTCTTCACCAACGGCCTCGGCGGGCACGGCATCATCCCCGAGGTCATCACGGCGGCTCTGGGCGGGCGCCACCCGGCATTTGTGTGGCTCGGCTACGAGCGCTGGGACTCGCCGGCAAGGACGTGGTTCAAAGACATCCTCGCACGCGGACAGGCTGCCGTCGCCGCCTACCCGGAGCGCAAACCCGGCGAATCCGGCCCGGCCCTCACCGAGGAACGGGTCAACCGCGTCGGCTACTGGCTCCTGGCAAAGAAGAAGGTGAAGGAAGCCGTCGCGGTCTTCGAGAGAAACGCCGCAGACTTTCCCGCCTCATGGAACGTCCATGACAGCCTCGGCGAGGCCTACGCCGCCGACGGCCAGCGCGACCGCGCCATCGCCAGCTACGAAAAGTCCCTCGCCATAAATCCCGCCAACACCAACGGAACCGACCAACTCCGCAAACTGAAGAGCCCACCCCCACTCAACGGACGCCAGTGACCCGCCGGCGACCGCCCCAGCATGTCCGATCCTGCAACAATGCACGAAGCACACGGTCGCCCGGACGTCTTCCCCTTACCCTGGACACGTCACCACAGTTGACCCCAATTCTTTCCCCAAGCTTCAAAGGAGCGGCAGGTCTTTGAGCGTGACGGGTGTCTGCGCAGCCCCCGACGCGCGCTCGCCCAGACGGCGTATCAGCCGGCGAATTGCTTCTTCAAGCCATGTTTTCTCTGGCCCGGAAAGATCGTTCAGCTGCATGACCCGCCCTATCTTTCGAGCAGTCGCGGCATTCCCCCGAGTACTTGATAGTTCACCAACCTTGCTCAGAATCGTGGGGTCGACTCCAAAAACGGCCGCTGCATCCCGCCGGGAGCCCGCTTGAGACTCCAGGAGAGTCAGGACGAAATACGCCATCCCTTGAAGAGGCTCACTGCCGGCCAGATAGGCTCGCCAGCGTCGAAAGGCGATCTCGACTTCGGTGGTGACGCGGAACGCCCGCGGCGGTTGAGGATAGGAGCGTCGCGAGATAGTCACCGTCAGGGTGCCCACAGCTGTGGCAGACCCGACTCCGCGAGCACGCAAGGTAATGGGTGAGCCCGGAGGAGGAGGATCTCGGTCAATGACGTGCGCACTCCTAAACCGAAATCGAATGGTGCCAGGATTCGCGCGAAGGTCTGCCTCAATTTCCCACGCTTTAAGGAAGGGCTCGATAGCCGCCCTGGCTTCATTCTCATCCCCGAAATGCTCAGAGGGCTCGATCCGCAATTGCCCGACATCAATTCGACCGCGACCAAGAGTGTTCTCAAACGCGAGGGGTTCCGGATTGACGTATTCCGTGCCAGCCTCGCTGGCCACTGAGTAGAGGAGAGACTCGACATGCGGGTCGCGCATCTTGAAATAGTAGCTGCTTAAGCGTGGCGACGCGTCGCGAAATGCTTCCTTCTGTAGCGCAGCTCTCTAACTAAGCATTTGGCATTCTGCGCACGGTACTCGGGTTCTTGCGCCGCCGCGCGCGCCGGGAAGGCGTGAGACCCTTCCTGTTCGTGCCAGAGCGCGGCACGCCCTCGAAAATAGGTCCCCGTTGACGACCAAGCTGACACCCGCATAGCAACCTATTGCGGATCGCGGCGACCTGAGACGATTGAGACGATATTGATGACAGACGTAGTAGCCTCAACACACATCGCAGCATCCCTAAATGACGCTGTGCGCCTGTGCTGGAGAGCATCAGCCAAAGCGAGCGCCGATCTGGCGTGGCGCCGAGACTCCTCATTCGCGCCTCCTCCAAGTTCGACAGCGATGTAGGCTTCCAGCATACGCTTGCCGTCGGTCTCGCTTGGGACGGTTCCGTCCAACGTGGGATGCCTTTGAGGATCGAATATCGCTTGAGCTAAGGAAATAAGCGCTTCTCGGCAGAGTAGGCCAACTGCCTGAAACTGCTCCTCAGTCCTGCCACCAGCGAGCCTGTCTCTCAGTTCGCCCACGGACCGGTCTACTCGAGGCCAACCTGTGGGATGAAACTCCTCCGGATGGCCTGTTCGGATCTGATTGAGCAAAGGGGTAAAGATCTGGGACACATAACTTCGGCGCGACTGGTACGTCGGCATATCGCCACTGCTCCATCGGCCGTACCAATCCCACAGATCACGGTAGGGCAGTGGATTGTCTATCAAACGCGAACCGAGGGCGGACGAGACCGCCGCATAAGTCCGCTGGAACTCCTCGTTCACAGCGGGGATCATCGTACGGCCAGTCGCAACCGCCACCATCGCGTTTCGAAGTGTGTCGAGTGCGGCGAGCAGCTCCTCGTCGGTCATCAGCGTTGGCTAGCTAGCGTTCGCATGACGAGCAGTTCGGGGTCAGGTCTCTTGAAATGTGAGTTGGGGTCTCGTCAGCAGGACTCATCTCGGACCTCTCCCCTCGACGTAGTCGTTCTGATCGCCGACAACCCCGCCGCCGTCATCGAGCGCGTTGGCGTGTTCGGCATACTCATATCCCGATTCGCTCGGGACCCGTGGCGCGCAGCGCGGCGACCACCGTCGTCGCGGCCGCAATCATGTCGTCCACGAGACGCTCGTCCACCGAGAGCAGCCCTTCGTATTCCGCGAGGTTGCGGCTTTCGTGGCCCTTGGCCAGCACACGCCACGTCGCGGGCGGGAGGCCGAGCGTGTGAGCCAACGTCTGAAATACGAGATAGCGGTTCGCGGAGCGATAGCCCAGACGCCGCAGCGCCGCCAGCGCAAGGGCGTGCGCCGCGTTGTAAGCCAGATCGAAGCGGCTCTCGAGAGAGAGATCAGGGTTGGCGGCGTCGGAAAGGCGGGTTTCGCCCGATCGTTGGAGACCTTCGACCTCGCCCGCCGCGGGTGGCTCCCGTTTTAGCTGGCCGATCTTGACCAGGTTTTCTAGCTCAGGCGAGGTCATCGCCCGATCCGATCACGAAGAGCTTCGGCTGGGCGCCGACTCGTGAGACGAAGGAATCCTTTCGAGCGCGTTTGGCGCGCCACTCGGCAACAGTCAGAACCGTGGGATTGACGGTGCGAGCCAAGACCGCCTCGGCCTTCTGTAGGGTTTGAAAAAGGTCCGGGTACCGGAGCGTATTGGAGATCACCATCAGGTCAATGTCGCTCCCGGCCTTGTCTCCCCTCTTCGCGACCGAGCCATAGACGAAGGCGGCGCGGATGTCGCCGGCCCTTGCCTTCAGTGCCTGCCGCAAGGGCTCCGCCACTCCAACTGTCTTGACGATCAGTCCGTGCAGCTCCGTGAAGACCGGTGACTCGCGGTTCGCCTGGTAGTGCTTCTGGTTTCCGCTGCGGGTGACCGTCACGAGACCCACCGCGGCCAGCCGCGCGAGCTGCCGATGGACTGCGCCGATCCCGCCCTTCGCCAGCCGGATCAGCTCCGCGCTCTGAAACCGGCGCTCGGGCTGACCGAACAGAAGGCCCAGCACGCGCTGCTGGACCGGGGTGAGCAGGGCATCGGCCAGGCTGGCCCGAGCGGCTGTCCTTCCCATTTTGGGAACGATCATACCCGATTTGGGAAGTGGGGCTAGGCCGGTTCTGGTTGCGTCATGATTCCATCATGAAAGCATGAGGGGTTGCCATGTCTACCGTCACAGTGAAGAACCTCCCGGAAAAGCTGCGCCGCCGGCTCAAGACTCGCGCTCTCCAGAACCACCGCAGCTTGAACAGCGAGATCATCGCGTTGCTCGAGGCCGCAACCGCGCCGCAGAAAGTTGATCCGGACGCTCTCCTGGCCCGAGCGGCGTCTCTTCGAAGACATGTCGCCGGACGCCTCACGGATTCCGACCTCGCCACGCTCCGGAACGCCGGACGCCGATGATCGTAGGGGATGCCAACGTCATCGCTTACCTGTGGCTCCCGGACACTCGGACGGCAGCGACCGAGCGTCTGCTCAAGAAGGATTCCGACTGGAACGCGCCGTTTCTCTGGCGGTCAGAGTTCCGCAACGTGCTCGCCGGCTGCCTGCGCCGCGGAGACCTCAAGCTGGAGACGGCGCTCCAGATCGCGAACGGTGCCGAGGAGCAGATGCGCGGCCGGGAGTTCTCCGTCCCCTCCGCGCAGGTGCTCGCCCGCGTCGAAGAGTCGGCCTGCTCCGCCTACGACTGCGAGTTCGTCGTCCTCGCCCAGGAGCTCGGCGTTGCTCTCGTCACGTCCGACGCGAAGCTCCTAAAGAACTTTCCGTCCATCTCCCGATCCCTCGGCTAAAGCGAGAGGACATCGGATCCGTCGTGGTCTGGTCAGGACTCGCGAAGGGGTTGGGAGGACAAACGGGCGTGTTGTAACGCGCCGATCGCGTAAGCGCGGAACGACGAGAGCAGATCCTTCGCTTCGCTCAGGATGACATGGGCAAGAGGTTACCTTGACACGTCCTCAACGACACATCCAACAAACTGCCGGGATGCCGCCGGTGCGCGCGGCGCGCGAAGTCTCCCGAGGTCACCGAGGGAGGAGGCGCGCGCCGCGGGAGCGGAGCGCTTGCGCGGGATCAGGCGGGCGGTCGAGGCCACATCCGGCCGAGCCGCCCGCCGGTGCGCCGACAGGCGCAGATCCCACGCAAGCGCGGAGCGACGGATGGTGAGCCGTGTAGGACTCGAAGGAGCAACGGCTCACCCTCAGATCCCGAGCAATCCCGAGAAGTCCCTGTGAACACGGGCTTTTCTGCCTCCGCCGA
>Ga0137372_10004228_pt1 | contig 13974 bp, 9 predicted proteins | sample SagtaG_6_FD_104911 | JGI IMG/M metagenome (GOLD analysis project Ga0137372, IMG submission 104911) | Vadose zone soil microbial communities from Sagehorn Ranch, Mendocino, California, USA - Sage1_R_60_16 metaG | ecosystem: Environmental > Terrestrial > Soil > Vadose zone | place: USA: California...
GTAGGCGCCGCCGGCGGTGGGGTATGCCTTGATCGTCTGGCGATACGAGAAGATCAGGATCACTTCGACCAGCACGATCACCCCGGAGAGCGGCAGGACCAGGGAGAACGCGGCCAATCCGATCGCCGGGACGAGGACCCGCAGGATCTCCTCGGTGGCATAGGCCACCGAGGACATGTTGTCCGAGGAGAACACCGCCATGGCGATGGTCTTGCTGAGTCGCTCATGTTCCAGCCTGGCGGTGGCCAAGGGCTTCCCGAGCAGCAGCCGCTTGAAGAGGTACCCCGTCGAGGGGCCCCGCGGCCTCCGCTCTTCGGTGGGGGTGGGCTGTGCGGGTCGAGTCTCGGTGTCGAGGGCCACGATCAGGGCTCCGGCCCCGCTGGCAAGGTGGGCGACCTCTTCCGAAATACCACGATGCTGGTGACCGGCCGCTCGGTTGCCGGAGAAGTAACCTGCTTCGTTGCGTCGGCCAGCCGCTTCGCATGGCGAGCGGACCTTGTGGCGTACCGAAACCTGAGCCAAACGCGCATCGCCCTACCGAGGAGGACGAGCGCGAGCCCCCCGATGCAGACGAGGGAGACGACGGAGTCCAGCACCGGCATCGCTACCATCGCTTTGGAGCATCGGCCCGAAGGTGCAAAGGACTTGTCAAGAAAACGAGGTCGGGGCATCAAGATGTCGTCAATGCGAGACGGGCTGAAGTCGAGAGGGGAGAGGCTGGAACGCCTCATCACCGCCCCCGGGCGCCGCCGGACCGCGCTGGCCTTCCTGGTGGCCGTCGCCGGGCCGGCCCTCCTCACCGGCCTTGCCTCGATTCCCTCTCCTCGGGGGACGGCGATCCCGGCGCTGCTCTATCTCTTGATCGTCGTCGCCGCGGCGGCCATCGGGCACCTGTGGCCGGCCCTGCTCGCGGCGGGACTCTCGTTCATCCTCCTCGACTACTTCTTCACGGCCCCCGTCCACACCTTCGTGGTTTCCAAGGCGGAAGACCTGATCGCCTTGGGAGTGTTCCTGGTGGTGGCAGCCACGGTCAGCGCCGCCATCTCGGCCGCTCTGGCCCAGCGGGCGAAGGCCGAGTCCCGAGAGCACCAGGTTCGTGCGCTCTACAACGTGACGGCCAGGCTGCTCTCCGGGGATCGACTGGACGACGTGCTCCAGGATCTCGCCGCGTCTCTTCGGATGCTGTACTCGCTCAGGGGCTGCCGGGTTGTCGTTCTGGATAGGAACGGGCGAGAGCGGGAGCGGGCGATCAGCGGGACCATCGAGTCGGAGATCTCATCGGTTTCGCTCGCGGCCGAGGGGCACGTGGTCGGGAGGATCGAGATGGCAGGGGTTGCCCCGGGAGCACTCGGAGATCCCGAGGGGGAGGTCCTCAATACCTTCGCCGGACAGCTCGCCCTGGCCCTGGAGCGGGCCCGCCTGGGAGAGGAGGCGGCCGAAGCCCGCCTCGACGCCGAGTCGAGCCGGATCCGGGCGGCGCTCTTTGCCTCTGTCACGCACGACCTCCGCACGCCGCTCGCGTCGATCAAGGCGAGTGCGTCCAGCCTGCTCGAGGAGGGAGTGCCCTTCTCCGACGAGCAGCGGCAAGAGTTGCTTCGCACGATCCTCGAGGAGTCGGAGAGATTGAACCGCCTGGTGGCAAACCTGCTGGATCTCTCGCGCCTTCGGGCGGGAGCGTTGGTCCCGTCCGTCGAGCCGGTGTTGATCGAAGACGTCCTTTCCTCGGTGGTGGAGCGGCTTCGCCCCCAGCTGGCGGGTCGCCCGGTCCGGGTGCGGGTTCGAGGAGACATCCCTCCCGTTTCGATCGACGTCGTCCAGATCGACCAGGTCCTGACGAACCTCCTCGAGAACGCGGTTCGCTTCTCGCCCGCCGGAACGGAGATAGCAATCTCCGCCGTCCGGTGGCAGAACATGATCGAGGTGAAGGTGTCGGACAGGGGGCCGGGCATTGCCGGAAGGGAGCGCGAGCGGGTGTTCGAGGAGTTCTACCGCAAGGATGTGGGGGTTCGTCGCGGGGGCACCGGCCTGGGGCTTGCCATTGCCCAGGCCATCGTGACTGCCCACGGTGGCTCGATGTGGATCGAGGACACGCCCGGTGGTGGTGCAACGGTTGGATTCCGGCTCCCGCTCGCGGCCCCGGCGGTTACTTCGACGCCCGAGGAGCAGTCGGTGACGTGAGGATCCTCGCGGTTGACGACGAGCCGCAGATCTTGCGGGCGCTTCGGACCAGCCTGGCCGCCCGGGGCCACGAAGTGCTCACCGCGCCCAACGGGGAGACCGCCCTCGACATACTTACCTCGAATGAGGTCGATCTGGTCATCCTCGACTTGGGCCTGCCCGGGATCGACGGGGTGGAGGTCATCCGTCGGCTGCGGTCCTGGTCGGCCGTTCCGGTTGTCGTTCTCTCGGTTCGCGACGCTCAGGCGGACAAGGTCGCCGCCCTGGACGCGGGTGCTGACGATTACGTCAGCAAGCCGTTCGGCATGGACGAGCTGCAGGCACGGATGCGGGCAGTCCTTCGCAGGACCGGTTCCGGAGCGGATGAACGGCCGGTGGTCCGGGCCGGCGACCTCGAGATCGACCTGGCCAAGCAGTTGGTGACCAGGGCTGGCAAACCCATCCACCTCACCCGCACCGAGTTCGCCCTCTTGGAGCTGTTCGCCACCAATCCCGGCAAGCTGCTCACCCATCGGTGGCTGCTCCAAAAAGTGTGGGGCGACGCGTACCGGGACGAGAGCCATTATGTCCGCGTCTACGTGGCCGGGCTTCGGAAGAAGCTGGAGCAGGACCCGGGCTCGCCGTCCCTGATCCTGACCGAGCCAGGGGTCGGCTACCGCTGGACGGCTTCGGACGGAGGGTCCGAAGGTCGCAGCTAGAATCCCGTTTCATGGCCACAGCCGAACGGGACACTGAGTCTACTTTCGACCTCGTCAAGCGAGTCGTGGTGGGACGGCGAATGGCCACCCACCGCCTGGAGCACACGCTTCTGCCGAAGATTCTGGCACTACCCGTCTTCTCCTCGGACCCCCTGTCCTCTGTCGCCTACGCGACCGAGGAGTCCTTGCGCGTCCTGCTTGCCGCCAGCGCGACTGCGTTCACGCTGGTCATGCCGATCTCGATCACGATCGCGGCCCTGTTGGTCATCGTTGTGATCTCGTACCGCCAGACGGTGCGGGCGTACCCCAATGGTGGCGGAGCCTACATCGTGAGCAAGGAGAACCTCGGGGTTTTCCCGGGATTGCTCGCTGCCGCGGCCCTGCTCACCGACTACGTCCTGACGGTCTCGGTCTCCGTGGTAGCCGGCGTGTTCGCGATCACGTCCGCAGTGCCATCGCTGAACGAGCACAAAGTCGCGCTCTCCATCGGGTTCATCCTCCTCATCACGTTGGCCAACCTTCGCGGCGTGCGCGAGTCGGGAACAGTCTTCGCCATCCCCACCTATGGGTTCGTCGCTTCCATCTATGTCGTGCTGGCCGTGGGGCTCTCTCGCTGCCTCTTGAGCGGCTGTCCCCATGCGGTCATTCCCCATGACGTGATCGGCCTGGGGCCGGCGGCGGGAGGCGTGTCGCTGTTCGTCATCTTGCACGCCTTTTCGTCCGGCTCGACCGCGCTGACGGGCGTGGAGGCGATCTCTAATGGGGTTCCCGCATTCAGGCGCCCACAGTCCCGAAACGCCGCTGCGACGCTCGGCATCATGGGCGTGATCTCGATCACGATGTTCCTCGGGATCAGCTTCCTGGCCCAGAACGGTAAGGCGATACCCAGCGACACGAAGTCCGTCGTGGCCCAGATCGCCGACGGCGTCTTCCACGGCGGTTTCTTCTATTACGGGGTGCAGGTATTCACCGCAGCCATCCTGATCCTGGCGGCCAACACCTCCTACCAGGACTTCCCTCGATTGTCTTCGATCCTCGCCCGCGACAAGTTCCTGCCCCGCCAGTTCGAGAATCGCGGAGACCGCCTGGTCTTCTCCAACGGCGTCATCGTGCTGGCCGTCCTGGCCTCGGTCTTGATCTACGTGTTCGATGCGGATCTCTCCCGGCTGATCCAGCTCTACGTGGTGGGAGTGTTCACGTCCTTCACCCTTTCCCAGAGCGGCATGGTTCGCCACTGGCTCAAGGTCCGGCGCGGGGGCGATCCCAATGCGGCTCGAGGCTGGAAGCGGAGCATCGTGATCAACGCTGTGGGAGCGGTGGCCACAGGCGTCGTGTTGGTCATCGTCGTCGAGACCAAATTCATCCATGGGGCGTGGATCGTGATCGCCGCGATGCCGCTGATCATCGCCGGCTTCTATGGGATCCACCGGCACTACGAGGGGATCTTCCGGCAACTCCACAGGGGAGGAGCTGCCCTGGCGGAGAGCCCTCGCAACATCGTGATCCTGTATGTGGATGAACTGAACGCCGCGACCGCGGAGGCCGTCGGCTACGTACGCTCGTTCACCGGTGGCGATTTCAGGGCGATCCACCTCCAAACTGCCCAATCGCCGCCTGACCTGGTCCAGAGATGGAAGGCATTCTGCCGGACGACGGTTGAGCTCGAGGTGCTCCCCGGAGGTCGCCACCCCACGACCACCGTCCTCGAGTACATCCGGTCGATCCCGCGGGAGGAAGGGGATTTCGTGACGGTGGTGATTCCGGAGCTGCTGGCCAAGCGTTCCCTCCTGTCGGCCGTTCGCCGAGGGACTTCGTTCCTGTTGAAAGTGCGGCTCCTCTCGGAGCCACAGGTGGTCATCTCCGACGTCCCGGTTCTGAAGGAACAGGGAGCGCCACCGGCCCCCCTCATTCCCGAATGGACGGTGGCGCTGGTCTTCGTCTCCGCCGCACACGATCCGGCTGTGAGAGCGGTGAACTACGCGCGGTCCCTGCGCGCCAATGAGGTTCGAGCCGTGTTCTTCGCGCTCGACCCCAGCGAAGTAGACGAGATCCAGCGCCAATGGGAGGAGCGAAGGATGCCGATCGCCCTCGACATCGTCGAGGCGCCTTTCCGCGATCTCACCGCTCCGATCCTCACCGAGGTCCGTCGGGTCACCCAACATCCCGACGCCGTCTGTGCGGTGATCGTGCCCGAGCTGGTGGTGAAGAAATGGTGGCACAACTTCCTGCACAACCAGCGGGCCCTGTTCATCAAGCGCCTGCTGTTGTTCGAACCTCGGGTGATCCTGTCGAGTGTGCCTTACAAACTCAGGTAGCGCTCAGTTCCGGAAGCGAGGTGTGAGCGATTGGACATCGACCTGGCGCGGGCGCTGGCTCGCGAGAAGACGGACAAGGACACCACCTACCGGCACCTTGTGAGCGTCGAGGGGGTGATGCGCCGGCTCGGCCGACACTTCGGCGAAGACGAAGAGAAATGGGCCCTGACCGGCCTGTTCCACGACCTCGACCAGGACCAGACCGCGGAAGATCCCGAACGGCACGCCTACCTGGCCGCGGAGTGGCTGAGAGAAGCGGGCGTCGACGAGGACGTTGTGAACGGCGTCCTCGCCCACGGGCACGCGGAGTATCAGCGCGACCGGATGTCTGGGGGGATCGTGGCCGCGGACGCCGTGGCCGGACTGCTCGTGGCCGCTGCCCTGGTCAGGCCGGAGCGCTCAGCGGGGATGAAGGTCTCCTCGGTGAAGAAGAAGCTCAAGGAGAAATCGTTCGCACCTGGGGTCAACCGCGACGAGATCGCTCAGGCGGAGCCGAACCTCGGCCTCTCCCTGGACGAGTTCATCGGTCTGGGCATCGAGGGCCTCCAGGAAGTGGCTCCCGAGATCGGCCTGTAACCCGCGAACGACACCGCATCGAGATCCGCGCTTGACGCGCCACGCTTGTGGAGGCCCGCCTAACCCAAACGCGCCTCGACCCGGCCTGCCCGGTCTGCGGTCTCGACGGGCGTTCCGTTGTAGCTAGCAGCTACACGCGCGTCAGCGTCCGCGGAGACGCCGCAAGCCGCGATCGAACACGGGGAAGGGTCGTCAGTCCATCGCAACCCGTCTCCAACTGTATGACGTGTTCGAAGAGGTCACCCGGAAGCCAGCGCCGACGTAGAAGCTACGTGCGACGTCGGTGGCATAGCCTACTTTCAAGCGGCGTGCCCCTTGCTTCGCCAGCCGATCGGCACCCGTGGTGAGCATGGCATGCGCCAGGCCGCGCCGCTGGTACCCATCCTCGACTCTCATCGGCTCCACCATCCCTACTTCGGTCACGGGGTCGAACCAGAAGAGCGCGTAACCGGCGACCTCGCCGTCAGCAGCCTCGACCGCGAGATCGAGTGCCGGGTCGTAGAGCGAGCACTGCCGGAGGCGGGCCTCGACCGCTTCGCCGCTTCGGCGCCGCATCGGGTGTGGCTTGGTCGTCTCCTGTGCGCGGTCCACGAGCACGAATCCTTCCGGCGCGGCCGCCACGTCGGGCCGGTCCTCGGCGTTCATCCAGGTGCTCCCGGATCGGTCGGCGTCGTCGGCCACGAAACCGGCGCTGGCCAGGAGATCCCGCAGCTCGAGGTCGTCGTCACGGGCGAGCACTTCGACCGCTTCGAGCCCCAAGGAGTCGATGGCTTCGACGGCGCGGGCCCAGACCGTAGGCAGCGGAACGGCGGAAACACCGGGGGCGAGGATGGGATCGCACCCCCATGCTCTATCCCAGTCCGTCAGTACGACGCTCGCAACGGGCCCTTCATCATCGATCCAGAAGAGCTGGTCGATCGCGTCCGAGAGCCGAGGCGTGCGCCACCACCACTGCAGATCAGCGGCTTCCCATACCCCTGCCTCCGGATCCGCCAGGCGAGCGCGCTGGAGGAGCTGCGTCGCGAGAGCGAGGTACTCGAGACCGGAGGCGCGCACCTCATGGATCGCCATGGAGCCATCCTATGAACGGCAAGGGGCGGCTATGAGGGGGTTGCGGGCTGGGTTCCCCCCTGGCCTTCCGCACACCGATTTGTGCGGACGTCCCGCGCATAAGTGGCGCGAACAGGAGCGAGAGCGACGGGGCTGTAGACCCTTAACGCTTGTCGGCACCCTCCAGGCGCTTGTGCCGGGCTCTGCGGAAGAGCCACCAGCCCAGCCCCACCACGATCAGCATGGCCACCACGATGCTGATCGGCCGGAAGTACCGCTCCACGAGCGTCCAGCGGCTTCCCAGCGCGTAGCCCACTCCGGCCAGGGCGAACGTCCAGGGCAGGCAGCCGGCGAACGTGTAGACGCTGAACGTGCCGAAGGGCATCTCGGCCACCCCGGCAGGCAGGCTGATGAACGTGCGGACGACCGGGAGGAGCCGGGAGACGAACACGGCGGCCTGTCCGTGGTCGGCGAACCACACCTCGGCGCGGTCCAGCTCGTGCGGCCGTAGGAACACGAACCGGCCCCATCGCTCGACGAGCGGACGCCCTCCCGCCCGCCCCACCCAGTAGGCGGGCGACGATCCCACCAGGGTCCCGAGGGGCCCCATGAGCCCGATCAGGAGGAAGTTCAGATGCGGAGGGCTTCCCGGGAGGCTGGCGGCGAAAGTGGCGTTGGCCGCGGCTCCGCCGAAGAGCATGGTCACCTCGCTGGGAATGGGTATGCACGCCGATTCGAGCACCATGAGGACGAACACGGCCAGGTAGCCGTAGTCCTCGATGGTCACCCTTATCAGGTGCTCCAAGCCCTCATTCCTTCAGGATCTCTGGCCCTTGCGTCGGCGGCGAGCCTACCGTTCTCAGGCCCGGCGGGAACATCTCGAGCCCGAGCTGCGTTCAACTTTTGACGTTGCCCGCCGAGATACTTGGCCTGAAGGGCACACAGCGGCTCATGTTGAGCGCGACCGGGATCGTCCCCGGCATGGCGTACAGTGGCACGCGTTCGGCAGGATTTCCCCCTTTGACAAACGAGAAGAACTGAACATGGCGAAACAACTGGTGATCGTGGAGTCGCCCACGAAGGCGAAGACCCTGGAGCGGTACCTGGGCTCCGACTACTCCGTCACGGCCAGCAAGGGCCACGTGCGCGATCTCCCCGAGAAGGGCATGGGCGTGGAAGTGGACGACGGATTCCGCCCCGAGTACGTCGTGCCCGAAGAGAAGAAGGACACCGTCGGCCAGCTCAAGCGGGCGTACAACCGCGCGGCGGGCCTCTGGCTCGCCACCGACTTCGACCGGGAGGGCGAGGCCATCGCGTGGCACGTGGCCGAGGCCATCGGGGCCGATCCCCGGGCCGCCAACCGCGTCACGTTCACCGAGATCACCAGGGACGCGGTGCAGAACGCCTTCCAGCAGCCCCGGCGGATCGACTTCGACCTGGTGGATGCTCAGCAAGCTCGCCGGATCATGGACCGTCTGGTCGGCTACGAGCTGTCCCCTCTCCTTCAGAGGGGCCTGAAGCGATGGGAGCTCTCAGCGGGCCGGGTCCAGTCGGTGGCGCTGCGCCTCATCGTCGATCGAGAGCGCGAGATCGACGCCTTCACGCCTCAGGAGTACTGGAGCGTCGACGCCCGCCTCTCCCCGAATGGGGACGATCAGGCATTCCTGGCCCGGCTGAACCAGATCGGCGAGGAGAAGCTGGCTGCGTCACCCGACAAGAAAGGCCTGGTCCTGTTCACGCAGGAGGAGGCCGAGCAGCACGTCATCAGGCTCCGAGGGGCCGTCTACAAGGTACTCGAGGTCCGCCAGCGCGAAGTCAAGCGCACCCCGGCCGCACCCTTCACCACGTCGACGTTGCAGCAGGAGGCCGCCCGGAAGCTCGGCTTTTCGGCCAAGAAGACCATGCAGGTCGCGCAGCGACTGTACGAGGGCGTGAACGTTCCAGGGGAGGGCCAGGTCGGCCTCATCACCTATATGAGGACGGACTCGGTCAACATCGCCGACCAGGCGCTGCGCGAGCTGACCGGAGTGGTAAAGCAGCTTTACGGTTCCGAATATGCCTTGCCGGAGCCGCGCCGCTACAAGAAGAAGCAACGGGGAGCCCAGGAGGCCCACGAGGCCATCCGGCCAACCGGCGCCGCACGGCACCCGGACCAGCTCGAGAGCGTCCTCGACCCGAACCAGGCGCGTCTGTACCGGTTGATCTGGCAGCGGACGGTGGCATCGCAGATGGCCGAGGCGCGCTTCGATCAGGTCTCGGTCGACATCCAGGCCAGGCCGGCCGAGGGCCCGATCTACATGCTCAGGGCCACCGGCCAGACCTTGAAATTCGACGGGTTCCGCCGCGTCTATTTCGAGGGACGCGACGACGCGGCCGACGAGGACGCCGAGGCCCAGCTTCCCCTGCTCACGGCGGAGCAGGCGCTGCGGCTGCTCGAGCTCATCCCCGAGCAGCACTTCACGCAGCCCCCGCCTCGGTACACCGAGGCCAGCCTGGTCAAGACGCTCGAGGAGTACGGGATCGGGCGACCGTCCACCTACGCTCCCACGATCGCCACGCTCCTGGACCGCGGCTACGTGAGGCTGGAGGACAGAAGGTTCTACCCGGAGGAGATCGGGATGGTCGTCACCGACATCCTCGTGGAGCACTTCGGCGACATCGTGCAGGTGGGTTTCACCGCCCGCATGGAGGAGGAGCTCGACGACATCGCCGAGGGCAAGGCGGAGTGGGCCGCGGTCATCCAGGAGTTCTACCGGCCCTTCCACGAGGACATCGAGCGTGCCAAGGGCAAGATCCAGCCGCCCGTGGTGGTGCTGCCCGAGCTGTGCCCCCTCTGCCCGGAGGAGGGACGGGAGCCGGCACATCTGGAGAAGAAGCTCGGCCGATACGGCTTTTTCATCGGTTGCGGGAACTACCCCGAATGCAAGTACACGCGTCCGATCGAGGGCAACGGCCAACCGCCGGAGGCGCCCAAGCCAACCGGTGAGATGTGCCCGGAATGCGGCCGGCCGCTGGTCGAGCGGACCGGGCGCTTCGGGCCATTCGTGGGTTGTTCGGGGTACCCCGACTGCAAATACATAAAGAAGGAAGCGCCAAAGGGCACGGGGGTGACCTGTCCGCAATGCAAGCAGGGTGAGCTGGTGGAGCGCAGGGGGCGGTTCGGCACCTTCTACTCGTGCAGCCGGTACCCAGACTGCGACTTCTCCCTGAACCAGAGGCCGCTGCCGGACCCGTGCCCAGAGTGCCAGGGTCTGATGGTCGAAGCTCGTGGCGGAGCCCGCCGGTGCATCAATTGCGGTCGGGCGTGGGAGGCCGATGGGAACGAGCTCTCGGAGGAAGAGGCCAAGGCGCTTGTGCCCAAAGGACGGGGCAAGGGACGTTCATCCGGTCGAGCCGCGAAGTCGAACAGAACTAGGACTAGGGGCTCGGGGTCCCCCGCGAGCTCCCGGGCGAAGGCCAAGCGAACGGCCTGATGTCCAGCGGGGCCGCGCAGACCGCCCAAGAGATCGCGGCCCTCCGCGGCACCCGCCCGGCCACCCTCAAGGATCTCCTCACCGACCCCTCCTTCTCTCGCCTGTGGCGGGCCATGCTGGTGTCCTCGCTGGGCGACTGGGTCGGGTTCGTGGCGGTGGCCTCGCTTGTAGCGGACCTGGGCGGAAAGCGACTAGGCGCTCTGGCCGTGGCAGGGGTGATGCTGGCCCGCCTGTTGCCGTCCGTGGTCTTCGGCCCCTTTGCCGGCGTCTTCGCCGACCGGTTCGACCGCAAGAAGCTGATGGTCTCGGCAGACGTCGCTCGTGGCGCGATGTATGCTTCGATGCCCTTCGTCCCGGGGCTGTTGTGGATATTCCTCCTGTCCTTCTTCATCGAGTGTTTCTCGCTGCTGTGGACGCCGGCCAAGGACGCCAGCCTCCCCAACCTGGTCCCTCGGCGGCAGCTCTCGAACGCCAACTCGGTCGGCCTGATCACGACCTATGGGACGCTGCCGCTGGGAGCTTCCCTGTACACCGCGCTGGCCGGATTGTCCGCGGGGCTCGGCGCTGGGGTCCAATACTTCGGCTCCCACCCACAGTTCATGCCCCTGTGGCTGGATGCCGTGACGTTCCTCTTCTCCGCCCGGATGGTGTGGGGTCTGGACCTCCGGCCGAACACCGTCACCCGTGTCCGGGCAACGACGACGCCCAAGCTCACCTTCCGGAGCGCCGTGCATGAGGCCCGGGAGGGGTACCGGTTCCTCGCCGAGCATCCGGTAGTCAAGTCGATGACCATCGCCATCGTCACTGCCTTTGCTGGTGTGGGGGCGGTGATCTCGCTGGGTCCGGTGTTCGCCCAGTATTCGGTCCACGCCCGGTCGACGGGCTTCGGCATCTTGATCACCGCTTTCGGGATCGGGATGGGCGCAGGCATGGGGCTGATAAGCGCCCTCACCCGGCTCATCGAGAAGGACAAGTTGATGGTCATCTCGATGACCGGGGCCGCTGGGTGCCTGTTCGTCCTGGCGGCCATGCCATCGATCGCCCTCGCCGCGCTGTTCACGGTGCCGATGGGGATCGGCGTTGGGCTGGCGTGGGTGAGCGGCTATACGCTGCTCCAGGAGAACGTGACAGACGAGTACCGTGGAAGGACGTTCGCGACGCTGACGATATCGGCGCGCATCACTCTGTTCGTCGCCCTGGTGGCCTTTCCGGCCCTGGCCGCCGCCATCGGGCCGGATACGCTGCACGTGGGTGGAACGCGCATCGCCATGTGGTTGGGAGGGGTCGTGGTGGTGTTGGCCGGACTTTTCTCGCGAGGCGGATTGAGGCGCAGCCGTCTGGCCCGCCCGCGGGCGCTCTCGTTGGTCCCACACGTCCGGCGGCCCACTGGGTCCGGCATCCTCATCGCGTTCGAAGGTGTGGAAGGAGCCGGCAAAGGGACCCAGATCGAGCTGGCCAGGAGCTACATCCAATCGAAGGGCCGGGACGTGATCGTCACGCGGGAACCGGGGGGGACCGGATTCGGAGACCGCCTTCGAGATCTCATCCTGGACCCGACCACTGGGAAGGTGCACCCTCGCGCGGAATCGCTCGTCTTCGCCGCGGCGCGCACCCAGCTCGTTTCGACGGTGATCCGGCCGGCCCTGGAAGAGGGCAAGGTCGTGCTGTGCGACAGGTTCGTGGACTCCTCGGTCGCGTATCAGGGGGTCGCCCGGGGCGTCGGAGAGCAGGACATCCTGACCCTGAACGCCTGGGCGACCGAGGGCCTCTTTCCGGACCTCGTCGTCCTGCTCCACCTCGAACCCGAAGAGGGGCTGCGCCGGTCGGGCGAGAATCCGGACCGCATCGAGGCGGAGGAGCTGGCGTTCCATGCCAAGGTCGCCGACGCCTACCTCAAGATCGCCGAGGAGCACCCGGCCCGCTTCCACGTGGTCGACGCCAGGGGCACGCCGGAGGCCGTCCACGAGCTGGTTCGGGTCGGGCTCGACCGGGTGTTGGACCCCGAGGCCGACCCGGGGACGCGAGATCGAGGAGGACGAACATGAGCTACCAGCCGGGCGAGTTGCCACCGGTCATCCGGGACGTTCCCGGACAGGAACAGGCGGTCAACTTCCTGGCCAGGGCCATCCGGCGCCCCCACCACGCCTATCTGTACTCGGGCCCCGAGGGATCGGGGAAGCGCCTCGGCATGCGGGCCTTCGCAGCAGCCCTTCTGTGCCCCCAGGGAGGGTGCGGGAAGTGCCGTGCGTGCCGCCTTGCCCTCGCCGAGAGCCATCCGAACATGCTGATCCTGGAGCCGGCCGGGCCGGACATCCTGGTGGGCAAGGACGCATCGGACCAGAACACGGCACGGTGGTTCGCTTCCCGCGCCTACCTCACTCCACCCGAGCCCGGTCGCAAAGTCATGGTCGTGCTGCAGGCCGACCGCCTGCGGGTGGAGGCGGCCGACGTCCTGCTGAAGGTGGTGGAGGAGCCTCCTCTCGACACGGTGTTCATCCTGTTGTCGGCGCGCCCCGACGACCTGCCCGACACCATCCGATCCCGTTGCCAGGAGATCGGGTTCCCTCCTCTCTCCGAAGAGTTCGTGGTGGCCACCCTGCTTGACGAGGGCATGGACCCGGAACGGGCCCGTCTTGCCTGCCGATTGGCTGGAGGAAATCTGGGGCGGGCCAGGCGGCTGGCCCGGGACGAGCGACAGCTGGCCTTTCGCCGGGCCGCCCTGGAGGCGGCTCGGTTAGCTGCCCGCGGTTCGGCGGGAGCGCTGGCTGCTGCCGAGGGGCTGACCGCCGCCGCGAAGGAGTTCCGAGCCGGCCTCGCCGAGGAGCTGGAGTCGGAGCTCCAGCCCTTCCTGGATGAGCGAGGACGCCCGGAGGACCCATTCCGAGGTGTGGTGAGGAGGTTGGTGGAGCAGCACGAGCGGCGCCTTCGGCGGTCCGAGCGAGAGTTCCTGGATTGGTCGCTGCTGTTCCTGGCCGCGTACTGGCGCGATGTCGTGGTTTCCGGCACCGGAGGCCAGGTCGACCTGCTCATCAACCTCGACCTCCCCGATTCGACGAGCCCGCGTGATCAGACGGTGGCGAAGGCTGGGCGGGCTTGGGGCGCGGTGGAGGAAGCCCGAGCGGATCTGGCCGATGAGACGAACTTGAACGCGCGGCTGGTTTTGGAGCGGTTGTTCCTCCGCATCGCAGAGCTTCGCCCCGGTTTTGCCTGAGCGTCGTCAGTCCGGACTCGCGGGTCCTGCCGTGACTTCGTAGAGCTGGTTTCCCGAGCCCAGCCCTTTCAGCTCGTGCTCGCCGAGGTCGTCGAATTCGAAACCTGCTTGTGACGCCAGCACCTTGGTCGCCTCGGAGACGAGGATCCGGCCCGCCGGTGCCAGATCCGCGATCCGGGCAGCCCTGAAGACGGTGGAGCCGAAGTAACGCTGCTCCTCCGCGAGGACCTCTCCGGTGTCCATGCCGATGCGAACCTGCACGGCAGCGTCCCCTTGCTCTTGTCGGTCTGCGGTCAGGGTGCGCTGGATGTCCAGTGCGCAGGCGACGGCCCGACGGGCAGTCGAGAAGGCAGCCATGAAGCTGTCCCCGGCCTGCTCCACTTCGGTTCCCTCGTGGGACTGAATCGCCGTTCTGATGATGTCGTCGTGGCGCCGCAGGATGGCCCTGGCGCGATGGTCGCCGAGATCCCTCA
>Ga0137372_10004232_pt1 | contig 13965 bp, 15 predicted proteins | sample SagtaG_6_FD_104911 | JGI IMG/M metagenome (GOLD analysis project Ga0137372, IMG submission 104911) | Vadose zone soil microbial communities from Sagehorn Ranch, Mendocino, California, USA - Sage1_R_60_16 metaG | ecosystem: Environmental > Terrestrial > Soil > Vadose zone | place: USA...
CGACATCGCGGCGGTGCTGACGGACTCCAAGGACTGGTGGCCGGCTGACTTCGGCCACTACGGCCCGCTGATGATCCGGATGGCCTGGCACGCCGCGGGCACCTACCGGATCAGCGACGGCCGAGGCGGCGCCGGCGCCGGCCAGCAGCGCTTCGCGCCGCTCAACAGCTGGCCGGACAACGTCAGCCTGGACAAGGCGCGCCGGCTGCTGTGGCCGGTCAAGAAGAAGTACGGCCGGAAGATCTCGTGGGCCGACCTCATGGTCCTCACCGGCAACGTCGCCCTGGAGTCGATGGGCTTGGCGACCTTCGGCTTCGGCGGCGGCCGGGTGGACACCTGGGAGCCCGAGGAGGACGTCTACTGGGGTCCCGAGACCACCTGGCTCGGCGACGAGCGCTACAGCGGCGACCGCGAGCTCGCCGACCCGTTCGGCGCGGTCCAGATGGGCCTCATCTACGTCAACCCGCAGGGCCCGAACGGCAACCCGGACCCGCTCGCCGCGGCGCGCGACATCCGCGAGACGTTCCGCCGGATGGCGATGAACGACGAGGAGACGGTGGCGCTGATCGCGGGCGGTCACACCTTCGGCAAGACCCACGGCGCGGGCCCGGAGAGCAACGTCGGCCCCGATCCCGAGGCCGCGCCGCTCGAGCAGCAGGGCCTGGGCTGGCAGAGCACGTTCGGCTCCGGTAAGGGCCGTGACGCGATTACCAGCGGCATCGAGGTCACCTGGACCCCCACGCCGACCACGTGGGACAACAGCTTCTTCGAGACCCTCTTCGGCTTCGAGTGGGAGCTGACCCAGAGCCCGGCCGGCGCGCACCAGTGGCAGCCGAAGGACGGCGCCGGGGCGGATGCCGTCCCTGATCCGCAGGACCCGTCGATGCGCCGCCCGCCGACGATGCTGACGACCGACCTCTCGCTCCGGTTCGACCCGATCTACGAGCCGATCTCGCGGCGTTTCATGGAGGACCAGGACGCGTTCGCGGACGCCTTCGCCCGCGCGTGGTTCAAGCTGACCCACCGTGACATGGGCCCGGTCGTGCGCTACCTCGGCCCGGAGGTCCCGTCCGAGACGCTGATCTGGCAGGACCCCGTTCCGCCGGTGACGCACGAGCTCATCGACGCCGGGGACATCGCGGCCCTCAAGGGCCAGGTCCTCGCCTCGGGCCTGTCGGTGTCTCAGCTCGTCTCGGCCGCGTGGGCGTCGGCCTCGTCCTTCCGCGGCAGCGACAAGCGCGGCGGCGCCAACGGCGGGCGTATCCGGCTCGAGCCGCAGAGCGGGTGGGAGGTCAACAACCCCGACCAGCTGGCCGTGGTGCTGCGCACCCTGGAGGGGATCCAGCAGGCCTTCAACGCTCAGGCCGGCGGCAAGCAGGTCTCGATGGCCGACGTGATCGTGCTAGCCGGCGGTGCGGCCGTCGAGCAGGCCGCCAGGGACGCCGGCGTCACGGTCGAGGTTCCTTTCGCGCCGGGCCGTACCGACGCGTCGCAGGACCAGACCGACACGGAGTCGTTTGCCGCGCTCGAGCCGAAGGCGGACGGGTTCCGCAACTACCTCGGGAAGGTCAGCGGGCTGCCCGCCGAGTACCTGCTGATCGACCGGGCGAACCTGCTCACCCTGAGCGCTCCCGAGATGACCGTTCTCGTCGGCGGGCTGCGCGTCCTGGGCGCGAACTACGACGGGTCGAAGCTCGGTGTCTTCACCGCCACGCCCGGGTCGCTGACCAACGACTTCTTCGTCAACCTGCTCGACATGGGCACGACGTGGAAGCCGAGGTCGGGGGACGCGAACACGTTCGAGGGGCGCGCCGCGGCCACCGGCGAGCTCAGGTGGACCGGCAGCCGCGCCGACCTCGTCTTCGGGTCGAACTCCGAGCTGCGCGCCCTGGCGGAGGTGTACGCGAGCGACGACGCGAAGGAGAAGTTCGTGCACGACTTCGTCGCGGCGTGGGCCAAGGTGATGAACGCCGACCGGTTCGACCTCGCCTGACAGCAGCCGACGTCCAGGCCGGCCCGCCCGGGCCGGCCCGGACGCCCTCGCCACTGTTACGCATGCGTGATCAGTTAATTACCGTGTGTCTCCTTGGCCGGCCTGGGTGGCACTGCTAGCCTTCGGGCTTTCCCTAAGCCGACACGGAGGTACAGGATTTATATGTTGCGCCGAATTTCCCTCATCGCCGGGTCCGCGGCGATGGTCGCCCTCAGCGCACTGCCGGCATCCGCAGCCCCGATGCACGCCGCCACGCACAAGCTTCACTTCCCGGGCCTGCACGGCGTGAAGGCCTGGGGAACCTACGCCAAGGTCAAGAAGGGCCTCAAGGTCCACGTCTGCGCCGAGGACACGGCCAGGGGCGTCTACGCGTCGGGGGCCGTCGTCGTGGTCAAGAACTCTACCAGGAAGTTCCAGACCAATCTGGGCGCGGTGGCGTTCGGCTACCACCACTCGATCTGCCGGAACATGACCCTGCGCTACAGCGCTCACATGCAGGTCTACACGTTCACGGCCAACAACAAGGGGCGGATCAACCACCGCAGCAAGACCAAGAACGTCTTCTGAACCCGATGATCGAGGCCGGCCGCGGCGGGCAGCCGCGGCCGGCCTCGTGAGTCGGCTAATGCGGTATCCCGGAGATCAGGTCGCCCGCGCGGGCCAGCGCCGACGTGCGCGGCGACCGGCGGGCCGACTCCAGCCGGTCCGCCGTCCGGTACAGGGCGTACAGGCCGCGCACCCCGGTCCAGCGGGCCGGCTCCGGTTCCCACCGCGGCGAGCGGTGGCCGACCCAGGGCAGGGTGGTGAGCGGGCTGGGGACGCCGCGCACGAGGTCGGCGAGCGTCCGGCCGGCCAGGTTGGAGGCGGCCACCCCGTGGCCCGAGTAGCCGCCCGCCCAGCCCAGGCCGGTCTGCGGGTCCAGCGTGACCGTGGCGCACCAGTCCCGCGGCACTCCGAGCACGCCGCACCAGGCGTGCTCGAGGCCGGCTCCGGCCGCGACCGGGAACATGCGACGCAGGATCCGGCCGAGCTGCGCGATCGTCGACGGCGCGATCGCGCCGTCGTGGTCAACACCGGAGCCGAACCGGTACGGGACGCCGCGGCCGCCGAGCGCGATCCGGCCGTCCGCCGTGCGCTGGGCGTAGATGTACGCGTGGGCCTCGTCGCCGAGCGTCTCGAAGCGATCCCAGCCGATCGACTTCCAGGCCTCGTCGCCGAGCGGGCCGGTGATGATCATCGAGCTGTTCATCGGCAGCAGCGTCCGGTGCTGGCCCGGTATGTCCGCGGTGTACCCCTCGGTGCAGCGCACTATATAAGGTGCGCGCACGTCGCCGGCTGGCGTGCGAGCGCGCCCGGCCGAGATCGACGTCACCGGGGTGGCCTCGTAGAGCCGGACGCCGGCCCGGGTGACCACCTCGGCCAGCCCGGCGACCAGGTCGGCCGGCTGCATCCGGGCACAGTGCGGCGAGTAGAGGGCGCCGAGCGCCCCGGTCAGCCGCAGGTGGTCATCCAGTTCCGTCTTTTCTAGGTACCGAACGGTCCCGGCGTCGTCTCCCCACGCCCGATCCTGCTCTAGCCGGCGGCGCAGCCTGGCCTCCTGGGCCGCCGACGTGGCGACGGTGAGCGTGCCCCCCTTCACCAGGCCCGCGTCGATACCCTCGGCGGCACAGACCCGGGCCACCTCGTCGACCGTGTCGCGGAGGTGCTGCTCGAGGTCGCGGACGCCGTCCGTGCCCCGCGGGTGCCTGGCGTAGCGCGCCCGCGACCCGGGCAGCTCGGCCGTCACCCAGCCGCCGTTCCGGCCGGAGGCGCCGTACCCGGCGAAGCTGGCCTCGAGCACGACGATCCTGAGCCCGGGGTCGGCGCGGCTGAGGTAATAGGCGGTCCACAGGCCGGTATAGCCCGCGCCGACGATGCACACATCGGCCTCGGTGCTCCCCGGCAGCGAGGAACGCCGCGGCGGGAGGCCACGTGCCTGCCACCAGTACGACACCTCCCCGTTACGCATGATTCATCCTCAGGAAACCCTTCTCAGCGCGGTCCGCGATCGGTGGCCTAGCCAGCTCTTTTCAGCAATTGGCAGGGTAGCGTCAAGGTATGCGACTTGGGGTGCTTGACGTAGGGTCGAACACGGTTCACCTGCTCGTGGTGGACGCCTACCCGGGAGCGCGCCCCCTGCCCGCCTTCTCCCATAAGACCGAACTCAAGCTGGCCGCTCAGCTGGAGAACGGCAACTCGCTGTCCGGGCCGGGCGAGAGCAGGCTGCGCGGGGTGGTCGAAGAGGCGCTCGGCATCGCGGAGGACAAGGGCGTCGAGGACATCATCGCGTTCGCGACCTCGGCCGTGCGGGAGGCCGTGAACGGTGAGCAGGTGCTGGCCAGGATCCGTGAGCGGACCGGGGCTCAGATCAACGTGATGACCGGCCAGGAGGAGGCCCGGCTCACCTTTCTCGCCGCCCGCCGCTGGTTCGGCTGGTCCTCGGGGCGGCTGCTGGTGATCGACATCGGCGGCGGCTCGCTCGAGGTGGCCTCGGGGATCGACGAAGAGCCGGACGCGGTGGTCTCGCTGCCGCTCGGCGCCGGCCGGCTCAGCCGGGACTGGATCAGCACCGACCCGCCGTCCGCCCAGGAGGTGCGCCGCCTGCGCAAGCATGTGCGGGCCGAGATAGCCAGGGAAGCCGGCGGAATGCTGCGCCACGGCGCGCCCGATCAGGTGGTCGGCACCTCGAAGACGTTCCGGCAGCTGGCCAGGATCGCGGGGGCGGCCCCGTCGGGGGATGGCCCGTACGTCAAGCGCGTCCTGCGGCATTCCGACGTGGCGGCCCTGGCCGAGCGCCTGCCGAAGCTGACCCAGGCCGAATGGGCCAAGCTCCCCGGTGTCTCGGCCAGCCGGGTGCCTCAGTTGCCGGCCGGCGCCGTCATCGCCGACGCCATCCTCGACCTGCTGGACGTCGACCAGCTCGAACTGTGCCCGTGGGCCCTGCGCGAGGGCGTCATCCTGCGGCGCCTGGATTTGCTCGCGCAGGGCCTGGGTGCATTACCGAGAGCGGGGCGGTCGGCCTAAGTTGTCGCTACCCGGCCTGACCCGGACGCCATCGCCCTTGTCATCGCTGTCGACGACCGTGGCGCGGGGAGAGGCCTGAGCGGGCTTCTCCTGTGCCTGTGCTGGTGACGACGGTGCTGGCGAGGACTGGCCGGGCGACGGCTGCGTCCGCTGCGGCGACGGGGCCGTGGGGCGGGCGGGACCCGGTCCGGCCGGGCGCGCTCCGCCCGGGCTCGCGGGCCGGGACCCGGTCGGCCCCGCGGCGGGCCGCGGCGCGCCGTTGGGCTCCGCCCCGGCGATCGTCTTGGCGGTGGCCTGGTCGACCTCGTCCTCGAGCGACATGCGGGCGTTCTCGGCGGCCACCAGGCTGGAGACGCCGTCCAGGATGTCGGTGAGCCGCTTGATCGTCTCACCGTGCCTGGTGGACAGCAGGTTCAGGCGGCGCTCCGCGCCGTCGTGGATGGCGGTGGCTCGCGCGGTCGCCTCGTCCAGTGCCTTCTTGGCCTGGGACTTCGCGCTGGCCAGCGCGCTCTCCGACTTCTTCCTCGCGTCGGTGGTGGTGCGCTCGGCCTCGGTCCTGGCCGAGGTGAGCGTCTTCTCCGCCTCGTTCCGGGCGGCGGTGACGGTCTTTTCCGCCTCGGCGCGCGCGGAGGTGATGGCCCGTTCGGCCTGTTCCTGGGCCGCGGTGAGCATGCGCTCGGCCTGCTCGCGGGCCTCGGTCCTGATCTTCTCCGCCTCGGACTGCGCGTCGTTGCGCTGCCGGGCTATCTCCTCGTGGGCCTTTGACTTCTGGGACCTGGCCTCGTCGTCGGCCAGCTTGAGGATCTGGGCGATGCGCTCGCTGACTTCCTCGTGCGCGGGCTTGGCGCCGAGTGCCTGCTGGCGGGCTGTGGCCAGGTCGCGCCTCATCTCCTCGCCGTCGTCGAGGGAGCGGGCAAGTCGCTGCTCTAGATCGCGGATCTGGCTGCGGCAGCGGGCGATGAACTCGTCCACCTGTCGGCGGCTATAGCCGCGCATCTGAACTTCGAAGGCGTCCTCGTGAGTGAGGTTCGGCAGGAGATCACTGTTGTCATTCATGGCTTCCCGGGATCATCTTTAGTTAGGTAGGCGGGAACGGTATCCGGAACAGCAGGACCGCTACCTCTGTAGTATGCGGGCTCACGGCGGGCCGGACGGGGCGAATACGTGCATGACTCTGGTCTGTGACTACGGCTCGCGCAACCGGAACGACCCAGTGTCCCTGTTGGCACTACTTTGTGCCCAGATGGGCGATGTAACGGGCAATGCACTCTTTGCGTTGAGATGCCGGTGTGACACCTGTGGTTCGCTATACCCGATCGGCGGCAACTGCGCGGCGGTTTTCCGGAATCGTTATCGTGCGGCTGGGTAAAACCGCACGTGAAGGTGGTAACGGAATGACCCTGATGGGTCATGCGGAGGAGCAGTGTCGGCACGTAACCTGGGGCGCAAGCGAACGGACTCGCGACCAGCGCCGGAGGTGAGCACGATTCCCAGGCAGTTGGATCTTCGTGTCCACGACCGCGTCGCCCTTGATGAGATAGAACTCTACGCCGAGGTGCTGAGCGCGGTCGCGGCCGCGGACCGGCCGCTGACGCCCGCGGAACTCGACGAGGCGCTCGGCATCCGCGACAACTAGCGCCCGGTAATCAGCGCCCGGAAATTGGCGCGGTGACTAGCGCTGGGCTCCGCGGCGGTACATGGCGTCGACCGTGGTCCGGGTGAACCCGAGGCCCTCGTACATCCTGATCGCGGGGACGTTGTCCTCGTCCACGTAGAGCATGGCCTGGGCCACCCCGCGATCGCGCAGATGACGCAGTCCCGCCAGGGTGAGCGCCCGGCCGAGCCCGCTGCCCTGCTCGTCGGGATCCACGCCGACCACGTAGACCTCGCCCAGCGTGGGGTTGTGCATCTTGGTCCAGTGGAAGCCGGTCATATGGCCGTCTCGTTCCGCGATGAACAAGCCCGCCGGGTCGAACCATGGTTCCCGTTCCCGCAGGTCCAGGTCGTGCCGGGTCCAGCCGCCCTGCTCGGGATGCTTGGCGAAGGCCCGGCCGTTCAGCTTCAGCCACTCGTCCTCGTCCTGGCCGGGCACGAAGCTGCGCAGCGCCCGGCCCGCCGGGAGCGCCGGCTGATCCAGCGGCTCACTCAGCGAGCGACGCATCTGCCACAGGGCGCGGAAGCGCTCGAACCCGGCCGTCCGGGCCAGCGCGGCGGCCGCGGGCAGATCGCCGTGGGCCCAGAGCCGCAGTACGTGGCCGCCCGCCGCCACGGCGAGCTCACCTGTCAGCGCCCGGCCGAGTCCCTGCCGCCGGCGGTCCGGGTGAACGACGAGCTCACCGGTCACGTCACCCTGATCCCCCGACGGCGGATCCAGGTAGGCGTAGCCTGCGATCTGCCCGCCGGCGATCGCGATGAAATCCCGGCCGCCGTCGGCACTGCCGTAGCTCAGCCGCAGCATCCCGTGCTCCGAGAGCGGCGCCACGCCGTCGGCCAGCCGCGCCGCCTCGACCAGGGCCAGGACCTCACCGGCCTGGGCGGTGGTAAGTTCAGCGCCGGTGATCCCCGATTCGGTCATCGCTCATCGAGCCGCGGCCGCGGTGTGGTCTCGCGCACCCCTGGCGCGCTCGTCGGCATGTGCCCTTTCGCCCTTGACCGGCACGAACCGGTAGCCGACGTTGCGCACGGTGCCGATCAGGGCGTCGTGTTCCGGGCCGAGTTTGGCCCGCAGCCGCCGGACGTGAACGTCAACCGTGCGGGTGCCGCCGAAGTAGTCGTAGCCCCAGACCTCCTGCAGCAGTTGCGCGCGGGTGAAGACCCGGCCCGGATGCTGGGCGATGAACTTGAGCAGCTCGAATTCCTTGAAGGTCAGGTCGAGTACGCGGCCGCGCAGCCGGGCCGCGTAGGTCGCCTCGTCGATGGCCAGTTCGCCCGAGCGGATCTCGTCCGGCGCCTCGGCGACCGCGGCGGCGGCGCGGCGGCCGATGGCCAGCCTGATCCTGGCCTCCACCTCGGCGGGGCCGGCTGTGTGCAAGATCACGTCGTCGGCGCCCCACTCGGCGCTGACCGCCGCGAGGCCGCCCTCGGTCACGATCGCGACGAGCGGGCAATCCAGGCCCGTCGCCTGCAGCAGGCGGCAGATGCTCTTGGCGTGCACGAGCTCGCGGCGGGCGTCTATCAGCACGACATCGGCGGGTGGCGCCTCCACCAGCGCGGACGCGTCCGCGGGCAGCACGCGGACCGGGTGCAGCAGGAGTCCGAGGGCCGGCAGCACCTCGGCGGACGGCTCGAGCGCGCTGGTGATCAGCAGCAGGTCGCTCACTCGGCGGCACCTCCACTCGCTGGTGCGGTCGCACCTTACCACTCGACTACTTGTATAAACAGACAAGGACCCGGGGGCAACAGCGCCCGGGTCCGTCTAGAGAAGGATATCCCAGATGGCCACCGTAACAATCCAGTACTGGGCCGCGGCCAGGGAGGCAGCCGGCGTGGAACTGGAGTCCGTCGAGGCGAGCACGCTGGCGGAGGCCCTCGACGCGATCGTCGCCCGGCGGGGGGACGGCAGCCGCCTGCGTGCGGTGCTCGCCGCGTCCTCCTTCCTGGTGGACGGCGCGGCCGCCAGCCGCGGCGCAGCGCCCGACGTGGTCCTCCCTGACGCAGCCGTCATCGAGGTGCTACCGCAGTTCGCCGGAGGATGATCTACTGCCCGGGCTAGCATCGTCCCGGACCAGCACGGTTGGGCATTCCGCACATATTGCGGCACACTGTGTCCAGAACGCCTTACAGTGCTCGCATTGTTACTTTCCGAAGTCAAGATCCCGGTGCCTCATGAGCCAGCACGGACCTCCTCCCGGCCCCCCGATACCAGGGGCAGCGCCCGGCGACAGGAATTTTCCTGGGCGTTTGAACCGCCAGGGGCCGCCAGACGTTCCTAGTGATATGCCGAACGCGGGAACCGCACCCCGTTCAGGGCGGGTGGCAGACGAGGCTTTTGTGCGGGCACTGTACGCCGAACACGGCGGTGCCCTGCTTCGCTATGCCCTCCACCTCACCGGCGGTGACAGGCAGCGTGCGGAGGACCTAGTGCAGGAAACGATAGTGCGGGCGTGGCGCCATCCCGAGGCGCTGGCCGACCGGCCGGCCAGGCCGTGGCTGTTCGCGGTCGCGCGCAACCTCGCGGTCGATTCCTACCGCGCCAGGCAGGCCAGGCCGCCGGAGACCGGGCAGGCGGCGCTGGAACTGCTCCCTTCCGACGACGACGCCGACCGGACGCTGGAGTCGTGGGCCGTCGCGGATGCCCTGGCATCACTGCGACCGGACCACCGGCGCGTGATCGTCGAGACCTACTACCGGGGCTGCTCGGTGGCCGAAGCAGCCGCCACGCTGGGCATACCGGCGGGCACCGTGAAGTCACGGACGTTTTACGCATTGAAGGCGCTCAAGCTGGCGCTGCAGGAACGAGGGCTGGCGCCATGACCCAGATATGGGACTGCACCGACGCCAGGCTTTCGCTTGGCGTGTACGTGCTCGGCGCTATCGATCCCGCCGAGCGCGCTCTGGTCGACGCACACCTGGTGACCTGCCGGGACTGCCGGGACGAACTGGCCGGCCTGGCCGGCCTGCCCGCCCTGCTGGCCCGGGTGAATCCGGACGAGATCAGCCGGATCCGCGCCGACGACACCGTCCGCGCCGGATCTTACGCTGGCGCCGACGACCGGCCGCCGGGAGAGCTGATCGGCACGGTGCTCGATCTGGCCGAAGCCAGACGGCGCCGGACCCGGTGGCGTTTCCTGGCCTCGGCCGCGGCCGTGGTGGCCATCGCCGGGGGCCTGTTCGGCGGGCTGAGCTCGATCACGACCACGCGGACCGTCCCGATCCCGGTCTCGGCCCCCGGCACGCACTGGGACACCGTCGAGGCGACGAGCAGCGTCACCGGGGCGAGCGCCTCAGTGGCCTACTCGCACGAACTGTGGGGCGACGCGTTCGAGGTCCTGGTGGACCACATCCCGGTCGGGACCACCTGCCAGCTGTGGGTCGTTCACCCCAACGGGACGCGGACTCAGGTGGCCTCCTGGACGACGGCCAAGGACGAGGGCAACGTCTGGTACTCCGGCTCGATGGCGGCCACCGCGCAGCCGATCAGCAAGTTCCAGATCACGGCGGACCATAAGGTCTTGCTGACAGCGATGCCGACCTGACCCCGGCCGCCTGAACGGGGCTCGCCCGAACCGGGCCCGCGGGAATGGATGACGCCGCGCGGGTGCTGTTTATTCGCGTGATTAGGGCATGGGCGTGACCGGCGGGCTGATCGCGCTCGTCGCGGCTCTCGCGGCGGCCTCGGCGCTCGGCCTGGTGCTGCGCCGCCGGGCCGGGCGGTTCCGCGCCGGGCGGGCCCTAGCCGCCGGTCCCCGCGCGGACGTACTCACCGAGGCCGATATCGGCGGTCCGCTCGGGCCGCAGGCCACGCTGGTCCAGTTCTCCACCGAGTTCTGCGCTCCGTGCCGCCCTACCCGGCAGATCCTGGGCCAGGTGGCGGGCATGGTGGACGGCGTGAGCCACGTCGAGCTCGACGCGGCCGAGCGGCTGGACCTGGTCCGGCGGCTGCGGATCAACAGCACCCCCACCGTCCTCGTGCTTGGCCCGGACGGCGCCGTCGCCAAGCGCGCCGTGGGCGTGCCCCGCAAGGCCGACGTGATCGCCGCGCTGGGCAGCGTGATCCGGCCCGCCTCGCCCGGGACCATGGCGGAGGCGGAGTGACCGTGACAGCCCTGACCGTGACAGCACCGCCGAGCCCGCATAGCATCGGATCCGTGACCTCCCCGACCGCGCAGATGCTGACCAAGCGGCGTGCCGTCGATTTCTGCCACGTCGCCACCGCGATCTGTCCGCGGGCCGCACTGTCGTGAGGCCGGGGCTTCCCGGCGCCGTGTTCCGCTGACCGGCGCCCGGCCCGGCGCGGACGGCGAATCAACCAGGGAAAGCCGGTTGCTGGCGAGGAGTTCGGGCATGGAAATCGACCCGCGTGGTCCTAGGTTCAGTGCGGTCATCACCACGATCGTGCTGGCGGTGGTGCTGATCACCGGGAGCGCGTGGCTGCTCGCCGTGCAGGTCGCCGTGTTCGCGGTGGGCGCGCTGGCCGGGCTGCGGTACGCGCCCTACGGCCTGGTCTACCGGCACCTGATCAGGCCGAGGCTGGGGCCGCCCGCGCAGACCGAGGCCGAGGCTCCGCCGCGCTTCGCCCAGGCGATGGGCCTGGTCATCGCCGGCGTGGGCGTCGTCTGCCTGGCCGTGGGCGCCACCGCGGCCGGGCTGGTCTTTACCGCCCTCGCGCTGGCCGCGGCGTTCCTCAACGCAGCCTTCAATCTGTGCCTGGGCTGCCACGTGTACCTGTTCATCCAGCGGAATCTAAGGGTCCGGCCGTCCGCCTAGAGCGCGACCGGAGAAGGAGGAATACTCACCATGAGCCGATCCGACGTCCTCGTGGACGCCGATTGGGCGGAGGCCCGCATTGGCGACCCCGGTGTCGTCATCGTCGAGGTCGACGAGGACACCAGCGCCTACGACAAGGGCCATATCCCGAGCGCGATCAAGATCGACTGGAAGAAGGACCTGCAGGACCCGGTCCGGCGTGACTTCGTGGACAAGACGGGCTTCGAGAACCTGCTGTCCGAGCGCGGGATCTCGAACGACGACACCGTGCTGCTCTACGGCGGCAACAACAACTGGTTCGCCGCGTACGCCTACTGGTACTTCAGGCTGTACGGGCACGACAAGGTGCTGTTGCTCGACGGCGGCAGGAAGAAGTGGGAGCTCGACTCGCGCGAGCTGACTCCGGACGTGCCCGGGCGGCCGCGGACCAGCTACACCGCCCGCGAGCAGGACGCGTCGCTGCGCGCCCTGCGTGACGAGGTGATAGCCGCCATCGGCAAGCGCAACCTGGTCGACGTCCGGTCGCCCGACGAGTTCACCGGGCGGCTGCTTGCGCCGGCCCACCTGCCGCAGGAGCAGGCGCAGCGGGCCGGGCACATCCCGACCGCGCGCAACGTGCCCTGGTCCAAGGCCGCCAACGAGGATGGCACGTTCCGCTCCGACGACGAGCTTCGCTCGCTCTACGCCGGCGAGGCGGGCCTGGACTTCGGCCGCGACACCATCGCCTACTGCCGGATCGGCGAGCGGTCCGCGCACACCTGGTTCGTCCTGCACGAATTGCTCGGCCAGCCCAACGTCAAGAACTACGACGGCTCCTGGACCGAGTACGGCTCGCTGGTCGGCGTCCCGATCGAGCTAGGTGAGGCACGATGAGCGAAGCGAATCCGGTTAGCACAGTGAGTGCGGGCGATGGGTGCGGCGCGCCCGCGGGCGGCTTCAGCGTCAGCGCGGCCACCGGCAGTCAAGGGGCACAGTCCGTGGTAGAAGGCCACGTCACCCGCGAGGGCGCGCCGGTCTCCACCGGGTACGCGCGGCTGCTGGGTAGCGGCGACGAGTTCGTGGCCGAGGTCCCGCTGGGAGACGACGGCGGGTTCAGGTTCTTCGCCGCGCCCGGGTCGTGGACGCTGCGCGTTCTCGCGCCCAACGGGCTGCGCGCCGAGCAGTCGGTGCAGGCGGACCACGGCCAGGTGACCAAGGTGGAGGTCAGCCTCTAGCCGTACGGCGTCAGGCAAACGGGCGCGGCTGCCGCTCTGTTCTTGCGGCGGCCGTGCCCGCTGACGTCTGGCGGCCGCTGATGCCATAGCGTGGCTCCCGGCAGATGCTTGCTGCGGGAGGTGCTTGATGGATCAGATTGAGGCCGCTGGCCTGCCCGGCCCGATGACACTGGGCGGTACCACCTTGCCCCTGGTCGGCCGGGCCCGCGTCTACGCCTGCGGGATCACCCCCTACGACGTGACCCATGTCGGTCACGCCGCGGCCTTCGTCTGGATCGATACCCTGGCCCGGGTCCTGCACGATGGCGGCGCCGAGGTCATCATCTGCCGGAACGTGACCGACGTGGACGACGTGCTGCTCGCCGCCGCCGACCGGGCCGGCTCGCCCTACGACAGGTTCGCCGCCATCCAGCAGTTCTACTTCGACCAGGACATGGCCGCCCTTGGCGTCGGCCAGCCGGCCCTGCAGCCGCGCGCGCACGCCTACATCGGACAGGTGATCGCGCTGGCGGCGGGGCTGCTCGACCGCGGGGCCGCGTACGAACGGGACGGCCAGGTCTGGTTCCGCGGTGCCGCCGCCGCGCGCGCGGCCGTGCCAGATCGTGACCTGGCGCTGCGGCTGGCCGCCGAATACGGGGACGACCCGGCCGACCCGGCCAAGGACGACCCGTTCGACGTGGCGGTGTGGCGGGCGTCCACGAACGGGGAGCCGGGCTGGGCCAGCCCGTGGGGTACCGGCCGGCCAGGCTGGCACGCCGAGTGCGCGGCGATGGCGCTGCACGCGTTCGGCCCGGCGGTCGACGTGCAAGCCGGAGGCGGCGACCTGAATTTCCCGCATCACGCCTATCAGGCGGCCCTGGCCGAGGCGTTCACCGGGGTTACGCCGTTTTCCCGGTCCCGGCTCAACGCGGGCGTGGTCCGCGTGGCGGGGGCCAAGATGGCCAAGTCAGCGGGCAACCTCGTCCTGGTCAGCGACCTGCTCAAGGAGTATTCCGCGGCCGCTGTCCGGCTGCTGATCCTGGACCGCCGCTGGGACCAGGACTGGGACTTCAGCCCGGCGGGCCTGGACGCGGCGGCCGCCAGGCTCGAGCGCCTGCACGCCGCGGCCGGACGGGCCGAGCGAGACGTCGCCGGCGGTGGTGCTCCCGCGGTGGCCGCGATGCGCGCGGCGCTCGCCCGCGACCTGGATGTCCCCACGGCGCTGCGGATCGCCGAGGAAGAAGGCGGCCAGGCCGCCCGTTCCCTCGGTACCCTCCTCGGCCTCTGGTA
>Ga0137372_10004235_pt1 | contig 13956 bp, 15 predicted proteins | sample SagtaG_6_FD_104911 | JGI IMG/M metagenome (GOLD analysis project Ga0137372, IMG submission 104911) | Vadose zone soil microbial communities from Sagehorn Ranch, Mendocino, California, USA - Sage1_R_60_16 metaG | ecosystem: Environmental > Terrestrial > Soil > Vadose zone | place: USA...
ATCGACCTCTTCTTCAAGGACTGCCCGGCGCCGATCGTCGGCATCACCGGCACCAACGGCAAGACCACGGCCACCGCGCTCACCGGCGAGGTCCTGCGCCAGGGGGAGCGACCGGTGATCGTGGGCGGGAACATCGGCGAGACCGTTCTCGACCGCCTGGACGAGATCACTGCCGAACACTGGGTGGTGCTGGAGCTGAGCAGCTTCCAGCTGGAATCGGTGGCCCGGCCCCGGGTGCGGATCGGGGCCGTCCTCAACCTCACCCCCGACCATCTCGACCGCCACCACACGCTGGCGGCGTACACGGCGGCCAAGGCCCGGCTGGTCGAGTTCCTGGAGCCGGGGGACACCGCGGTGCTCAACGGCCGGGACCCCCGGGTGCGGGAGCTGGCGGCGCGGACGCACGGCCGGGTGGTCTGGTTCGACCAGCACCGGCCCGACCCGCCGATGCCGATCCCCGGCGAGCACAACCTGATGAACGCGCGCGCGGCCGCCGCCATCGGGCGCGCCACCGGCCTCGGCGACGCCGCCATCGAGCGCGCGATCGCCGGCTTCCAGGGCGTCGAGCACCGCCTGGAGCTGGTCGGGGAATGGGGTGGGGTCCGCTGGTACAACGACTCCAAGGCCACCAACCCCGACGCCGCCCAGGTCGGCGTCGCCGCCTTCTCGGGCACTCCTGTGGTCCTGATCGCGGGCGGCTACGGCAGTGGGTTCGAGCTGGCGGCGTGGGCGGCCGAGGTCCGGCGCCGCACCAGCCTGGTGATCCTGATCGGCAGCAGCGCCGACCTGCTGGAGGAGACGCTGCGCGGGCATCCCACGCAGCGCGCGGAAAGCCTGGAGGGGGCGGTCGAGGTGGCGGCGGCCGCGGCCCGGCCGGGCCAGGTCGTGCTCCTCAGCCCCGCCTACAAGAGCTTCGACATGTTCAAGAGCTACGAGGATCGCGGGCGTCGCTTCAAGGCGGCGGTCCACGCCCGCCACGGGGTCACGGGGTGAGCATCACGAGCACCCTTCGCAGCGGGTCCCGAGCACGGGCGGGAGAGGAGGAGCGCGACCGCGACCTGCCGCTGGTCGGCGTCACCCTGCTGCTGGCGGGGACCGGCCTCGTCTTCGTGCTCAGCGCCAGCCAGGCGCTGGCCTACCTGGAGCACAGGTGGGCGCTCTACTTCTTCAGTCGCCAGCTCGCGGGGGTGGGGCTCGGCCTGCTGGCCATGTTCGTGCTGATGCGCGTCGACTACCACCGGCTGCGGGCGCTGGCGCCCCTGGGCGCGGGGGCCGCCCTGCTCCTGATGGCGGCCGTGCTGGCGCCCCATGTGGGTGTCCAGGTCAATGGCGCCCGGCGTTGGTTCAACCTCGGCCCCCTGGGCACCTTCCAGCCCTCGGAGCTGGGCAAGCTCTGCTTCGTCCTCTACGCGGCGCACTGGGTGGACAAGCGCCAGGACCGGATCCGCGACTTCGATGACGGCTTCGTGCCCTACGCGCTGATGCTGGCCGTGGTCCTCGGCGTCCTGATGCTCGAGAAGGACCTCGGGACCGCGGTCGTGACCAGCGCCATCTTCGCCTCCATTTACTTCGCGGGCGGCGGCCGCAAGCGCCACCTGCTCCTGCTGGCGGTGGTGCTGGTGGGCGGCTTCCTCCTGCTGACCGTTTCGACGCCCTACCGGCTGGCGCGCCTGTCCTCGTTCACCGACCCCTTCAAGGACCCCCTCAACACCGGTTTCCAGTCCTCGCAGGCGATCATCGCCCTCGGCGCCGGGGGCTGGCACGGGGTCGGTCTCGGACAGTCGGTCCAGAAGTTCCTATGGCTGCCGGCCGCGCACACCGACTTCATCTTCGCCATCGTCGGCGAGGAGACCGGCCTGCTCGGCACCACCGCGGTCCTGCTCGGCTTCTGCCTCTTCGCCTGGCGCGGCTACCGGGCCGGCCTGCGCGCGCCCGACCGCTTCGGGGTGATGGTGGCGGTCGGGATCACGACCTGGATCGGGGTGCAGGCCCTGGTCAACATGGGCACGGTCGCCGACACGGTGCCCGCGACCGGAGTGCCGCTCCCCTTCATCAGCTACGGTGGGACGTCGGTGGCCATCCTGCTGGCCGCCGTGGGCGTGCTGCTCAACATCTCGGCCCAGGGGTCGGACCAGGGCCTGCGGAGGATCGATGCGAGTCTTGATATCGGGCGGGGGGACCGGCGGCCACCTGATGCCGGCACTCGCCGTCGCTCAAGCCTTCCGCGCTGAGCACCCCGAGGCCGCGCTGCTGATCGTCGGCAAGGCCGGTGGCCCCGAGGAGCGCCTGGTGCCGGCCGCCGGCTTCGACCTCGAGACGGTGGCCATCCGCGGCCTCGACCGCGACGCGGTCTGGAAGAACGCGGCGCTCCCGGCCGTGATACCGATGGCGGCGCGCCGCGGTTTACGGATCGTGGACGGGTTCCGGCCGGACGTGGTGCTGGGGATGGGCGGTTACGCGATGGCGCCCGCGGTCTGGGCGGCCCGCCGCCGCCGGGTTCCCTATGTGCTCCACGAGAAGGACGTCCGGCCCGGCCTCGCCACCCGCCTCTTCGCGGCCGGCGCCGCCGTCGTCTGCACCACCCTGCCCGGGACCGACGCCCGGTTGGGCCCCTGGGTGCGCACCGAGCTAACCGGCATCCCGCTCCGCGGCGGCTTCGCCCGGCGTACACCCGCGGCGCCGCCGCGCACGCTGCTGGTGACCGGCGGGTCGCAGGGGGCGCGCCGCCTCAACCAGGCCGTCTGGGAGGCCCTGGAGGGCCTGCTTGCGCGCTTTGAGCAGGTCATCCACGTCGCCGGCCGGCAGGGGGCCGCGGAGGCCGAGGACCAGTCCAGGGGGCATCCCGCCTACCGCGGCCTGGCGTTCAGCGACGACATGCCGGGCCTGATGGCGGCGGCCGACCTGGTGGTGTCGCGGGCCGGGGTGGGGACGATCGGGGAGCTGACCGCCGTCGGCCTGCCCGCGATCCTGGTCCCCGGCACTTTCGGCGGCGCCCACCAGGAGCTCAACGCCGAGGCGCTGGTCAGCGCGGGCGCGGCGGTGCGGGTGGCGGACGCCGACCTCACCGGCGAGCGCCTGCTCCGCGAGCTCGATGGCCTCGACCCGGCTCGGCTCCGCGCCATGGCGGCGGCGTCGGCCGGGCTGGGGCGCCCGGACGCCGCGCAGCGGGTGGTACGGGTTCTGGAGCGGGTCGCGTCATGACGCGCGTCCACCTGATGGGCATCGGCGGGGTCGGGGTGTCGGCGCTGGCCCGCGTCTACCTGGCGCGCGGCGACCAAGTGTCGGGCTGCGACGTGCGCGACTCGGAGACGATGGACGCCATCGAGCGCGAGGGGGCGCGGGTCATGATCGGCCACGATCCCGAGCACGTGCTGGCCGCCGACTGGCTCGTGTACTCGGGCGCGGTGAGGTCGGGGGCGGCTGAGGTCGAGGCCGCGCGCTCGATGGGCGTGCGGGTGATGACGCGCGCGGAGGCGCTGGCCGACCTCTTCGCGAGCACGCGCTCGATCGCGGTCGCGGGCAGCGCCGGCAAGACCACGATCACCCACATGCTCGGCCACGTGCTCCGGGAAGCCGGCTGGGACCCGACCGTCCTGGTCGGCGACGGCCGCAGCTCGCACGCCGGGGGGTCGGACTGGCTGGTGGCGGAGGCCGACGAGTCGGACGGCTCGCTGGTCCTCCACCACCCCCGGCACGCGCTGGTCTCGAACGTGCACTTCGACCATCCCGACCACTTCGCGGGCCTCGACGAGGTGGCCGGCGTCTTCCGGGAGTTCCTCGCCCACCTGCCGGCGGAGGGCGTCGCGGCGGTGGGCGCCGACGACGAGCTGGCGGCGGCGCTGGTGACCCCGGCTCGGAAGGTCACCTACGGGTTCGCCGCGGCGGCGGACTACCGCTGCGGGGCTGACCGCCCGTTCACGCTCTGGCGCGGCAAGGAGGAGCTGGGCCGCGTCGAGCTCCCGGTGCCGGGCGCGCACAACGTGCAGAACGCCACCGGCGCGGCCGCGCTGGCGATGGAGCTGGGGGTGTCCTTCGAGCAGGTGCGCGCCGCGCTCGCCACCTTCACTGGCGCGCACCGCCGGATGGAGCTGCTGGGCCGCTGGCACGGCGCCGTGCTCTACGACGACTACGCGCATCACCCGCGCAAGGTGATGGCCGCCCTGGCGGCGGCCCGCGAGCTGCCCTACCGGCGCCTGATCGCGGTCTTCCAGCCCCACCGCTACAGCCGCACCGCGGGCCTGCTCGACGAGTTCGCGGACAGCTTCGGCCAGGCCGACGCGGTGCTGGTGACCGAGATCTACGCGGCCGGCGAGGACAACCCGACCGGGGTCACTGGCGCCCAGCTGGCGATGAAGATGCGCAACGCCCGCTTCACACCCGATTTCGGCAGCGTGAGGGAGGCGCTGGATGAGCTCGCGGGCCCTGGGGACCTGGTCCTCTTCATGGGCGCCGGCGACATCTGGAAGCTGGGACGTGAGCTGGCGGACCAAGGCTAACCTCGGGTGGCTCGAGTCACTGCCCGGGGTGGAGCGTGACCACCCCCTGGCCAGGCACACCTCGTTCAACATCGGCGGCCCCGCCGGCTGGTTCATGGAGGCTGCCCAGGCCGAGGCGCTGGAGCGGGTGGTGGAGGGCGCGGCGGGCCGCGGCGTGCCCTATCTGCTGCTCGGCGCCGGCACCAACCTGCTGGTCGCCGACGCCGGCGTGGACGGCCTGGTCGTGCGCTGCGTCAACCGCGACCACGCCATTCAAGGGACGCGCGTGCGCGCGGGCGCGGGACTCAAGATGATGCGCCTGGCGCGGCTGGCCGCCGACGCCGGCCTGGTCGGGTTCGAATTCGCGATCGGCGTCCCGGGCACCGTGGGCGGCGCCGTGTACCAGGACGCGGGGTGCTGGGGCCGGGAGCTGCGCGAGGTGCTGGTCGAGGCCCAGGGCTATGTGCCGGGTACCGGCCGGGCCACCTGGCCGCCGGCCTCTCTCGGTCTCGGCTACCGCACCTCCGCCCTCCGGGAGGGGCCGCTGCGCGGCGCCCTGGTCACGGCCGCCACCATCGAGCTCCGACCGGGCGACGGGGTGGCGGCCAAGCGGGAGATGGCGCGGCTGACGGCCGAGCGCAACCGCACCCAGCCGATCCGGACCAAGAACTGCGGGTCGGTCTTCAAGAACCCGCCCGGCGACTCCGCCGGCCGCCTGGTCGAGGCGGCCGGCTTGAAAGGCGCCCGGGTGGGGGCCGCCCAGTTCTCGGAGCTGCACGCCAACTTCATCGTCAACCACGGCGGCGCCACCGCCGCCGAGGTGCGGGCCCTGATCGAGCGCGCGATCGCCGCGGTGCGCGAGCGCTTCGGGGTCGAGCTGGAGCCCGAGGTCGAGATGGTGGGGCGCTTCTAGTGCGGATCGCGGTGCTGGCAGGCGGGCGCTCGGCCGAGCGCGAGGTGTCCCTGCGCTCGGGCGCCCAGTGCCGGGCCGCGCTCGAGGCGCGCGGCCACCAGGTCGACACCGTCGATCTCGACCTCGAGACCTGGGACCGGCTTCGCGACGGCCGCTACGAGTGCGTCTTCATCGCCCTCCACGGCCGGCTCGGCGAGGACGGCACCGTGCAGGGCATGTGCGAGCTGCTGAGCCTGCCCTACACCGGCTCCGGCGTGCTGGCGAGCGCGCTCTGCATCGACAAGACGCGCACCAACCAGCTGCTGGTCGCCGCCGGCGTGCCGATCCCGGACTTCGAGGAGTGGGACGCGGTCGAGGGCGTGGACGCGGCCTTCGTGGAGCGGGTGGTGAAGACCTACGGCCTGCCGCTGGTGGTGAAGCCGGTCCGCGAGGGTTCGACGATCGGGCTCACGATCGCCGGCGACGCGGACGCGGTGGCCTCCGCCCTGGTGCTGGCCGCGCGCTACGACCGCCGGGTGCTGGTCCAGCGCCTGGTGGCCGGGACCGAGATCACGGTCGGCGTGCTGGCCACCCCCGACGTCCGGGTTCTGCCCACCCTCGAGATCACCTATGAGGAACCGACCTACGACTACACCGCCAAGTACACGCCCGGGCGGTCGCACCACATCATCCCGGCGCGCATCCCGAGGGCGGCCCAGGAGCGCGCCGCCCAGCTCTCGGCGGAGGCGTTCCGGGTGCTCGGCTGCGAGGGGATGGCGCGCGTCGACTTCATCGTCGACGAGTCCGGCGAGTGCTGGCTGCTGGAGGTCAACACGGTCCCCGGCCTGACCGACCTCTCGCTGCTGCCGGACACGGCCCGGGCGGCGGGGATCGAGTTCGACGAGCTCTGCGAGCGGCTGGTCCAGCATGGGTTGGAAAGGCACCAAGGGCAGGTGGGCCCCTGAGACCCCGCAAGCGCCGGTCTTCGCGGCTGCCGCGCCCCTCGCTGCCCTGGCGCCACCAGTCGCCGGCGGCCCGCCTCGCGGGCCAGACCTGGACCAAGTCCAACGCGGTCAGCGAGGAAGAGGAGGGGCGGCCCCGGTGGCGGGGACTGGCGGTGACCCTGGCCGTGGCCGAGCTGGTGTTCGCGATCCTGCTCGTCAACGGCCCCCTGTTCCAGGTCCGCCACGTCGACGTCCAGGGCGCCGGCCGCCTGGGGCCGGCCCAGGTCCGGAGCCTCGCCGGGCTCGACCGGCCGCTGTCGGTGTTTGCGGTGGACGCTCCCACGATCCGCCGGAAGTTGACGGCCAGCGCATGGGTGCGCGGGGCGACGGTCAGCACCCGGCTCCCCGACACTGTGGTGGTGGCGGTGGAGGAGTGGCAGCCGGTCGCCGCCTACCGGGCCGGGCCCCAGGGCCGCGCCTACTTCCTGTCCGACCGCGGGTTGGTGCTGGGGGCCGCCGCCGACCAGTCGCCGGTCCTTGCCCTCCAGGGCCCGGCCGGACCCGAGCCGCGCGCCGGCCAGGTCCCGGTGGAGCTCCCGCTGCTGACGGCGCTGGTCAACATCCAGCGCCAGCTGCCGTCGCTGATCGGCCAGGAGGTGGCGAGCTTCCAGCTGGACGGCTGCGGCAACCTGACGATGACCGTGAAGAAGGGTTGGCGGGCGCTCTTCGGGCGCGTCTTCACGCCCGAGGAGATCGCCGCCCTCAAGGACAAGCTGTCGGCGCTCAAGTCGATCTCCGCCGACGTCAACTTCAACAGCCCCGACCTCGACTACGTCAACCTCATGAACCCGCGCGAGCCGGCGGTCAAGCTCAAGTCGGCCAAACCCGCGCCCACCCCGACCCCGGCGCCGACCGCCAGCCCGGCGCCCGGCCCGTCACCCTCGATCGCGCCCGTCGTGAAGCCGGTGATCGCATGCGCGTGATCGTGGTCGCGGTGGTCTGCGCGGCCGTCGGCGTGGCCCTCGGCCTGCTCTCCCCGGTGACGATCCCGATCACCTACGCCCGCTATACCGCGGTCGCGCTGCTGGCCGGCCTGGACTCTATCTTCGGGGCCTTCAAGGCCTACATCGCGGGCACCTTCGAGCCGCGCGTCTTCCTGTCGGGCCTGGTCACCAACATGGCGCTGGCGGGCGGGCTGACCTACGTCGGGGACAAGCTCGGCGTCGACCTCTCGATCGCGGCCATCGTCGCCTTCGGGGTCCGCATCTTCAACAACCTGGCCGCCATCCGGCGCCACTACCTGTAGAAGAAGTCGTCGGGGAGGTGGCCGGCATAGCCGGTCGGAGGGGCATCATCGGACCAGGAAGTCGTCGATCAGGCGCCTCGAGATGCTGAAGGGCCCGGGCAGCGGCGGCAGCTCGTCGCCGGGCGCGAACCAGCGGGCCTCCTCGAGCTCGGAGTCGCGCAGGTCGACCTCGCCGGGCGCCGCCGTGGCCACGAACCCGACCATCAGCTGGCTGGGAAAGGGCCACGACTGGCTGCCGAAGTAGCGGATGCCGGCCACCTCCAGGCCGACCTCCTCCTCGACCTCCCGGGCAACGGTCTCCTCCAGCGACTCCCCCGGCTCCACGAAGCCGGCCAGGACGCTGAAGAAGGGGCCCCGAAACGAGCGGTTGCGAGCCAGCAGCATCCGGCCCTCGCGCTCCACGCGCATGATCACGGCCGGGTTGATGCGCGGGAAGTAGGTGGCACCGCAAGCCTCGCAGGCGCGCGCCCGCTCACTGTCGACCGGCCGCGTGGGGTGCCCGCAGCGCCCGCAGAAGGCGTGCGCGCGATACCACTCGACGAGCTGGAAGGCCCGGCCCGCCACCCCGTGGAGGCGGGGATCGAGGCGCCCGAACAGCTCGCGCAGGCCGGCCGGCGAGACGCCCTCCGGCACCGCCGTGCCCTCGGCCACGGAGACCGCGAAGCAGGGCCGCCCCTCCAGGGTCCCGATGAACAGGGCGGTCGCGGCCAGCTCGCCCAGGTGGTCGACGCCGGCGGGTGCGTCGGCCACCACCAGCAGGCGGTCCCCTGTGAAGGCGAAGAGAAGGGCGTCCGGCCCCGGCGTGGCAGCGAGATCGATCCCCGGCTGGAAGAGACGCGCCATTCGGCCTAGGATGCTCCCCTTCCCATGTCGCCGATACTCCACTTCGAGGGTGCACCCTCGTACGGAATACTTCGGTCTCAATACGTTCGGCGGTGCACCCTCGAACCCATTTCCGCCTCCGTGGCGGCTACAAGATGTGGCCTACCGGCCGTATCGCAAGTGCCTGTGCGGCCCAACCTCTAGTCGGTCGCCATAAAACACCCACAACATCTAGTCCACCCGGCCGCGACGCGTTATACTGCCCGCGACCCGCCAAGTCACTTGAATAGTCCCACCAGGAGATCTCCAGCAACCTTTGTCTAGGCGGAAGCGCGTGGCCGGCCTCGACCTCGGTACCTCGCGGGTGACCGCGATCGTCGCCGAGGTCGACGACTATGGGCAGGTCCAGGTGCTCGGGGTCGGCGAGGCGCCGGCCGAGGGCCTGCGCAAGGGCGTCGTCGTCAACATCGACAAGACGGTCAGCGCCATCCAGGCGGCCTCGGTGGCGGCCGAGCGCATGGCCGGGCTCCGCATCGAGTCCGCGGTCTGCACGCTGGGCGGCCCCCACATCGCCAGCCAGAACAGCCGGGGCGTGGTCGCGGTCAGCCGCGACCGCGGCTTCGAGATCCGCGACGACGACGTGGAGCGGGTGGTGGAGGCGGCACGGGCGGTCTCGGTGCCCAGCGACCGCCAGGTGATACACGTCCTCCCGCGCAGCTTCACGGTCGACGGCCAGGACGGGGTCCGGGAAGCGGTCGGCATGACGGGCCAGCGGCTGGAGGTCGAGACCCACATCGTGACCGCGGCCCAGACCAGCGTCCACAACGTGGTCAAGTGCGTGCACCAGTCGGGCTTCGACGTCGAGGAGGTGGTGGCCCACGGGCTGGCGTCGGGGGAGGGCGTGCTCACCGGCAACGAGGTCGACCTCGGCGTGCTCCTGATCGACGTCGGCGCCGAGACCACCGACGTGGTCCTCTACGCCGAGGGCTCGGTGCTCCGGATGGCGGTCCTCCCGGTGGGCGGCAACCACGTCACCAACGACATCGCGATCGGGCTCCGCACCACGCCCGCCGACGCCGAGACGCTGAAGCTGAACTACGGCCACACGCTGCCCGAGGTCATCCCCGGCGAGGAGCGGATCGAGGTCCGCCAGGTGGGCGGCGACCGCATCCAGGCGATGCCGCGCCGCTTCCTGGCCGAGATCATCGGCCCCCGCATGCGGGAGATCTTCCAGCTGGCGCGCGATGAGGTCCGCAAGAGCGGCCACGACGGCCGCCAGCCGGCGGGGGTGGTGGTCACCGGCGGCGCCGCCCGGCTGATGGGCACCACCGACGCCGCCCAGGCGGTCTTCGACTCCGCGGTCCGGCTGGGCCTGCCCTGCGGCGTCGGCGGCCTCGCCGACCGGGCCGGTGGCCCCTCCTACGCGGCCGCGGTCGGGCTCGTGAAGTGGGGCGCTCGGTCGGCGCCCGTGGCGGTTCTCAGCGGCTCCCGCGGCGCCCACTCCCAGGCCGCGCTGGGAACCGCCTACCAGAGGACGGTGAGATGGCTCAGGGACTTCTTCTAGATCAAGCAGACGACGCAGCAACGAAGAACGTGGAGGTCGACATGACCATGAAGGGCGATCGGCAGGACGGCAGGGCGAGGATCAAGGTGATCGGCGCCGGGGGCGGCGGCGGCAACGCGGTCAACCGGATGATCTCGGCGGCCCTCAAGGGCGTCGAGTTCATCGCCGTCAACACCGACATGCAGGCGCTCGACAACTGCAACGCCGACGTCAAGGTCAACATCGGGCGCAAGGTCACGCGCGGCCTCGGCTCCGGCGCCGACTGGACCAAGGGCCGCGACTCCGCCGACGAGAGCCGTGCCGAGCTGACCGAGATCTGCAAGGACAGCGACATGGTGTTCATCACCGCCGGCATGGGCGGCGGCACCGGCACCGGCTCGGCACCGGTGATCGCCGAGGTGGCCAAGCAGCAGGGCGCCCTCACGATCGCGGTCGTCACCCGCCCCTTCCGCTGGGAGGGCAAGGTGCGCAACGAGACCGCCGACGAGGGGATCAAGCAGCTCCGCGACAAGGTCGACGCCCTGATCGTCATCCCCAACGACCGCCTGACCCAGTTCGTCGACCGCAAGACCACGCTCGAAGAAGCCTTCCGGATCGCCGACGACGTGCTCCGGCAGGGCGTCCAGGGCATCGCCGACCTGATCGTCAGCCCGGGCACCATCAACCTCGACTTCGCCGACGTCAAGGCGGTCATGCAGGACACCGGCGAGGCGCTGATGGGCATCGGCTTCGGCTCCGGCGACAACCGGGCCGAGGACGCTGCCAAGCAGGCGGTCTCGAGCCCCCTCCTGGAGACCTCGATCGACGGCGCCCGGGGCATCCTCTTCAACATCACCGCCGGCCGCGACATCACGCTCCACGAGTGCGAGAAGGCGGCCGAGATCGTCAAGGCGTCGGCCGATCCCAGCGCCAACATCATCTTCGGCGTGGTCAACGACGACCGCATGCAGGGCGAGGTCAAGATCACGGTGATCGCGGCCGGCTTCAGCAGCCGCGTCGCCCGCCCGGACTCGATGGGCGCGCCCACCGTCCAGAACACTTCGGCTCCGTCTTTCGCGGAGCGCCTGGGCGTGGGCGTCGGCGAGTCGCGGCCCCAATTCGGGACCGACGACGAGGACCTCAACATCCCCGCCTTCCTGCGCAACCGCCACTAAACGACCGTGCGCTGCCCGTACTGCGGCCACCACGACCTCAAGGTCGTCGACTCCCGCGACTCCGAGGTCGGGGAGGCGATCCGCCGCCGCCGCGAGTGCCTCAGCTGCGGGCAGCGCTTCACCACCTACGAGCGGATCGAGGCGGTGCCCTTCTACGTCATCAAAAAGGACGGGCGCCGCGAGGACTTCGACCCCCAGAAGCTGGTCATGGGGCTGCGCAAGGCGACCGAGAAGCGGGACATCTCCCAGGAGAAGCTGCGCGCGATCGTGGACGAGATCGAGGCCGACCTCCGGCGCAGCGGCCGGGTCGAGATCCCCAGCCAGGAGATCGGCGAGATGGTGATGGACAAGCTGCGCGACCTCGACGAGGTCGCCTACATCCGCTTCGCGTCCGTCTACCGCGAGTTCATGGACCTGCAGCAGGTCAAGAAGGAGATCGAGCAGGTCCTCTCCGCGCGCCCGGTCAAGCCCGCGGCCCGCTAAGGTCAAGGAAGTGGAGGCGTGGCCGTAAGGCCCGGCTCCGCCGGGCCGTTTGAGTCCGTAATCCAGACAGTTGGGGACGATGTGAGGCGACAAAAGGGAAGTAGGGTCCGGGGGAGGAGCGGGTCGCTTCGCTCATCCGTCCTCCGGTTCTTCGGACGACGCGGAGCGTAGCGGAGCGTCATGGACTGGATGGGGTGGTTCGTGCCCCGGTTCGGGCGCAGGGCGCTGCCCGCAGAGAGCCTGGCGCCGCCCGAGCAGGAGGACGTCGAGCAGCTGGAGGAGCTCCGGATTGAAGGCTCGAACCTGCGCCTGCCGCACCCGGTGCGTGCCTTCCTGCGTTTTGAGACCGAGGCCGACGCGCGCGGCGCCCGGGAGGCGCTGGACCGGGACGGCTACCGGACCGTGCTGCGCGCCGATCCCGAGGGCCGATGGACGGTGACCGCGGTGACGAGCATGATCCCGACCCCTGGCGCCATCACCAAGGTGCGCGAGACCCTGACCGCCCTCGCGACCAGCGGGGGTGGGGAGTACCTGGGCTGGCAGTCGCCGCCGGTCTACTGACGATTCCGGCGCTGGCCGCGGAGCCAGGCCTGGTGCACGCCTTCTCGACGCAGGCCATGGGCTCGATGCGCCGCACGCCGGAGGCGCTGGTGACCCCGCGGCGCCGGGAGCTCGCCCGTCGCCTCGATCTCGACGCCGACCTGCTCACGGTGGCGGGCGCGGTGCACGGGAATCAGGTGGCGCGGGTCGACTCCCCCCAAGGCGCGGTCGAAGGGTTCGACGGCCTGGTCACCGACCGACCGGGCCTGCCCCTGCTGGCGACCTTTTCCGACTGCTACCCGCTCCTGCTCTACGACCCCGAGCGGCACGCGGCCGGGCTCGCCCACGCCGGCTGGCGAGGCACCGCGGCCGGGATCGCGGGCGCGCTGGTGGCCGCGCTCGAGCGCGAGTACGGCTCCGATCCCGAGCGCTTGCTGGCGGGCATCGGCCCCGGGATCTGCGCCGCCTGCTACCAGGTGGGGCCGGAGGTGGCGGGCCGTTTCAACGGCTTTGCCCGGCCGGATGCCGAAGGCCGCCACCGGCTCGACCTGGCGGCGGCCAACCGCGCCCAGCTGCAGCAGGCGGGGCTTCCACTGGAACGGATCCACGTCCACGGCGCCTGCACCTTCGAATCGGTGGACCTGCCCTCGCACCGCCGGCGCCCGGACGGCGCCCGCTTCGCTTGCATCGTCGCCCTGAGATAGAGGTCCAGCTGGCCGCGGTCCGGGAGCGGATCCGGGCCGCCGGCGGCGACCCCGAGCGGATCGCGGTGGTGGCCGTGACCAAGGGGCGCCCCCTCGAGGACTGCCGGGCCGCCCTCGAGGTCGGCCTCACCCGCCTGGGCGAGAACCGGGTGGCCGAGGCGCTGCCTAAGCTGGAGGCCCTGCCCGCTGCCGAATGGCACCTGGTCGGCCACCTGCAGAGCAACAAGGCGCGTGACGCGGCCGGCCGCTTCGCGCTCATCCACTCGGTCGACTCCCTGCGCCTGGCGGAGGCGATCGCGCGCCGTGCGCCCGAGCAGGTGGTGCTGCTCCAGGTCAACACCTCCCGCGAGCCGCAGAAGCAGGGCCTGGCCCCGGAGGCGGTGCTGGAAGCGCTGCGCGCAGCCAGGTCCTTGCTCCCGGTCCGCGGCCTTATGTGCATGGCCGCGGCCGTGGGCGACCCGGCACCGGCTTTCGCCGAGCTGCGCCGGCTGCGCGACCAGTGCGAGCAGGCGCTGGGCATCGCGCTGCCGATCCTGTCGATGGGGATGACCCAGGATTACGAGGCGGCGGTGCGCGCCGGGAGCACCATGCTGCGCCTGGGGCGAGTCCTCTTCGACAGGTAGACTCGGCACCCGATGGGACCCATCGTCGGCCTGCTCACGATCATCTGCTACGCCTTCATCGTGCTGATCCTGGTCCGGGTCGCCTTCTCCTGGATCGGGCCCAATCCCCGCAACCGCCTCTTCATGATCAGCTACCAGCTCACCGAGCCGGTCCTGGCGCCGATCCGAAACCTGCTCCCCCAGTCGATGGGCATCGACCTCAGTCCCATGATCGTCGCCTTCCTCCTCTACATGGCCATCAATGTCCTCCGCCGCGCCGGGTAGAAGCGGGCCTTCGGCGTCGACGGCGACGGGTAGGACCGCCACCGCGCCTTACAGAGAGCCCATCAAAGCTGAGAGAGGGGCGGCCGCGGACGGTGCCGAGATCACTCCCGAGCCGAAGACCATGAGAGCGCGGTGCGTGCCGCGAAGCTGGGTGGTACCGCGGGTCTGATCGTAGGGCTCGTCCC
>Ga0137372_10004242_pt1 | contig 13945 bp, 11 predicted proteins | sample SagtaG_6_FD_104911 | JGI IMG/M metagenome (GOLD analysis project Ga0137372, IMG submission 104911) | Vadose zone soil microbial communities from Sagehorn Ranch, Mendocino, California, USA - Sage1_R_60_16 metaG | ecosystem: Environmental > Terrestrial > Soil > Vadose zone | place: USA...
CTTCACGCCGGCGTCCTCCGGCGTAACGTAATAGGAGGCATCGAAGTACAGCGGGTCCATCTCCTCCAGCTTCACGAACTCCAGGATTTCCATCACACGCGCCGAGGAAGGCTCGATCTTGTCGAGTTCCTCTTCGCTGAACAGGACGTACTGATCCTTTTCGTATTCGTAGGCCTTCACAATTTCAGACCGTTCCACGTTGCGATTGCAAACGGGACAAAACAAGGGCTGCTTGAGGCGCGAATGGCACTCTTTGTGGAGCTGGTTGAAACTGATTCGTTCGCCGCGGGCCGCGGCAAACATGCGGACCGGCATCGAAATCAGGCCAAACGTGAGGTGGCCTTTCCAGATGGTCGTGGCCATGTGGACACTCCTTCGACAACAGCTTTGCCGCCGTGCACGATCTTTATTAAGGTTAGCCGCCCGCCGGGCAAGAAGCAAGGTGCAGCCATGCCTGGTGATCTCCATTTTACAGGATGAGTTACTATTCCCCGGCCGAAAGCCTTAAAAAGGCAAGTCTGCGAACCGCACGGCGGCCTGGGATAGAATCGGTTCATGGCCAAGCTCGAAGAATACCAACGAAAACGCCGGTTCGACAGAACTCCCGAGCCGTCCGGCGAGCCCGAACCCACCACGGGTAAGGTCCTGGACAAGCCCTCCCCGGCCGCCAAGAGCACACGCCTGCCAAAGCCGAAACTGCCACAGCTGGAAGTCCGTCCCGGGGCCGAGCATGGCGACACGTTCGTGGTTCAGAAGCACCGGGCAACGCGGCTGCACTACGATTTCCGGCTGGCGATCGATGGGACGCTGAAGTCGTGGGCCGTGCCCAAGGGACCTTCGCTCAACGCCGCCGACAAACGCCTCGCTGTTCATGTCGAAGATCATCCACTCGAGTATGGCGGCTTCGAAGGCAAAATCCCCGAAGGCAGCTACGGCGCCGGAACGGTCATGGTTTGGGACCGCGGCACCTTCAACGTTGAGGGCAACCTGGACGCCCTAAAGCAACTAGAACAGGGAGAAATTAAGTTCAATCTCAACGGGGAGAAGCTTCGAGGCAGCTTCGTGTTGGTCAAACTCAAGCACAGCGAGAAGGGCAACGAATGGTTGATGATCAAGCACAGGGACGCCGCCGAAGATTCTGCTTGGAACATCGAGAACCACGACGGCTCCGTCCTCACGGGACGCACGATAGATGAGATTAAGGAAGAGCTGCCGCCCAAACGCAAGCCAAGCCTCATTCAGGCGGCTGAGTTGCAAGGCGCACACAAGGGCGCAATGCCGTCTCGCGTCGAACCCATGCTCGCAACGCTCGGCGAGCATCCTTTCTCCGATCCCAACTGGCTCTTTGAGATCAAGTGGGACGGAGTGCGCGCGCAAGCCCGAATTGAGAATGGCACCTTGGCGCTTCGCTCCCGTACGGGTGCGGACATCACCAAACGCTACCCCGAACTAGCCTCTCTTCCCCAAGCCCTCACTGCGCACCAAGCAATTGTTGATGGAGAAATCGTTGCCCTGGATGCTCGCGGTCACAGCAACTTCGAACGCCTGCAAGAACGCATGCACGTGCGTGTTCCCAGCGAGAATCTGGTTTCGCAGATACCTGTCGTTTACCTCGCCTTCGATCTTCTCTACTGCGACGGATACGACCTTCGCGAAGCGCCTCTGCTTGAGCGCAAGCAACTTCTGCAACGTCTGCTGCACGCATCCGAACGATTTCGCTACTCCGATCATCAGTTGGAACAAGGAAAAGAACTCTTCGAGCTGGCAAAAGAAACCGGCTTGGAAGGCATCGTTGCGAAGCGAGTCGACAGCCCGTATGTTTCCGATCGCAGCGCGCATTGGGTGAAGCTGAAGGTAACGAAGACACTCGATGCAGTCGTCGGTGGCTGGACCGAATCTCGCACCTCCGCTCTTCCCTTTGGCTCGCTGCTGTTGGGCTTGTATCAAGGCAAGAAGCTTCGCTTCATCGGGCACGTCGGCAGCGGATTTGACACGAAAAAGCTGGAAGAATTGAGCGGCAAGTTGAAGGAGTTGGCAACCTCCGCTTGCCCGTTTGATGTCGTGCCTGAAACGAACGAGAAGCCGTCCTGGGTCTCTCCCACCCTGGTCGCGCGCGTCAAGTTCAGCGGGTGGACACAGGAGCACTCCCTGCGCCACCCTGTTTTCCTCGCGCTTCGCGAGGACGCGCGTCCCGCGGATTGCCAATGGGAGAGCGAGGTCGCCACTGGCACCGCCGCTCCAGCCGTGGTTCGGGTCCCCCAGGTTGTGGGCCGCGTGCTCGACACAAAAGCCCAGATCGAAGCCGAGTTGTTCAAGGGCCGCTCGGAAACCGTCACCATCGAGTTGGAGGGCAAACGGCTCCGGCTAAGCAATTTGAACAAGGTCTATTTTCCCGAATCCGGCTACACCAAACGGAACCTTCTCGCCTACTACTATCGTGTCGCCGACTTCGTTCTGCCTTTTCTCCGCGATCGACCCCTGGTCTTGCGCCGCTATCCGGACGGAATCAAGGGACAAGCTTTCTTTCAAAAAGATCTGCGCGAAGGCATACCGGAGTGGTTCACAACCGTGCCGCTTGATTCCGAAAAACGAGGAGAAGAAATTCACTACGCAACCACCAATGACCGCGCTTCCCTTCTGTTTTTGACCGGCCTCGGTTGCATCGACCACAATCCCTGGTCCAGCCGCTATGCCGATCTTGAGCATCCCGACTACTTTTTCTTCGACCTCGACCCTTCCGAAGGCACGGATTTCTCCGTGGTCGTCGCGATTGCCCGAGCTCTGCATGAAAAGTTGGAAGAATTACGCGTGGCGAGCTTTCTGAAAACTTCAGGCGCAACAGGGTTCCACCTGTACATCCCCGTCGAGCCTGTCTATACGTACGAGCAGTTGCGGACCTTCGCCGAGATCGTTGCGCGCACGGTAGCCACCGAGCACCCGAATCTCGTAACCAACGAACGGTCCGTCGCGCGTCGTCCCGCCGGTCGCGTCCTGATCGACGTCCAGCAGAACGCTCTTGGTCGCCCACTGGCTGCGCCGTATGCCGTGCGAGCATTTCCAAAAGCGCCGGTTTCTGCCCCCATCTTGCCGCGCGAACTGCGGGCCAGCCTCCGGCCCGAAACCCTGAACATCAAGACGATCTTTGCCCGACTCAAAGAAAAAGGCGATTTCTGGGGCGATTTCTGGAAGCGGCGCCAAAGACTAGAACAAGGTATCGAACTTCTCAGCAACCGTATGCCGGCGAAAACGAAGAAGGCGCCTTGATCGCAAAGCGGGCGCGGTCCTTGCCTTTTCCGAGCGCAGTGGCTGTGATTAAATGCCAGGGCACGGAGGTGTACCATTCTTCGCTCGGGCCGTCTTCTTGTTGGGACTTCCGGATACTCCTACAAAGAGTGGAAGGGCAGTTTTTACCCCGAGAAGCTTCCGGATCGCGACATGCTCAGCTTCTACGCCAAGCAGTTCTCGACAGTTGAAATCAATCACAGTTTCTATCGCATGCCCACAGAAGACCTGCTCCAGCAGTGGGCGAAAAGCGTTCCGGAAGGTTTTCGCTTCGCCTTGAAGGCCAACCAGCAAATCACTCACATTCAAAGGCTCCGGGCCTGCGAGAGCACTCTGAAGCGCTTCCTGGAAGTGGCCAGCGTGCTGAACGACGGCGACCACCTTGGCCCGATCCTCATCCAGCTGCCGCCCACGTTCAAGTTCGATCGTCCCTTGCTGGAAGACTTTCTTGCTCTTCGCCCGCCCGCTTTCGCTTTCGCCTTTGAAGTGCGTCATGCGTCCTGGTACACCGAGGAAACGTACGCCGTTCTTCGCCGGCACGAGACAGCGCTCTGCCTGTCCGAAACCGAAAAGCAAACGCCCCCCGACGTGGTCACCGCCGGCTTCACCTACGCGCGCCTGCGCCTCGAAAACTACACTCCCAAGCAACTGACCGCCTGGAGAAAACGCTTCGACCCCTGGCTTGCCCAGGGCGTCGACGTCTACGCTTATTGCAAGCACGAAGATGCCGGCAAAGCGCCAGCCTACGCTCGCCAGCTCCTCGGAAAGCAAACTGACCGCGGCCCCGCTTCGCAGCTCTCCTAAGCTCGGTATTACGCGACCCATGCGGAGCGCGCCCCTTCTCCGTGTAGCAGACTTTGCGACCAGGTAGCGCAACAATGGGCAAAATGCTGCCGTGTTTTTGCGGTGGCCTTCTCATGGAAGTAGCTCGTCACTCGTGAACTTTCGCCGGGAACGGCCACAAATCAGATTTGCAGGCTATCCGTCCGCGTAGGTGCGTGTGGCTTCGCGGGCCGCCACCCGTTCATCAGAGATCGTTAGGGAAGTTTTGCCGGTCCTTTGTGCGATGGACTATTCGTATCTCAACGCAACCGTCGGATCGACGCGCGTGGCTCGTCGCGCAGGGATGTAGCTTGCCGCGAGCGTAACGCTAGCGAGGATCACGGCGACCACCACGAACGTCAGCGGATCGGCCGGTTTCACGCCGAAGAGCAGCGTCGCAATCAACCGCGTTGCGGCGAGCGAGCCCGCGAGACCAAGCGCGAGGCCGACGGCTGCCAGCCGCGCGCCTTCCTGGAGGACCTGCTTCAAAACGTCTTTGCTCTGAGCGCCGAGCGCCACTCGAATCCCGATTTCTCTCGTTCGCTGCGACACCGAATGCGAAATCACGCCGAATATCCCGATTGCGGCCAGCACTAACGCCATCGCCGCAAACAGGCCGAGCAAGAAGGTGCGAAACCGGGGCTGCGCGACCGAAGCCTCGATAAGGTCCGGCAAGTTCGCAACATCCGTCACAGGCAGATCTTTGTCTATTTTCCGTACTTCCTGCCGAATCGCCGCCGCCACACTGGATGGGCTCAATGTGCTCCTTACTACCACATTCGCGCCCCAAAAAGGCGCCTGAGCGAACGGCACGTACATCATTGGTCCGGGATCCTGACCTAACGCAACGTCTCGAACATCACCCACGATTCCGACGATCTCACGCACGGCTCCCCCATGCGGCGGAAAACCAAATGTGAGCCGCTTTCCCAGGGCGTCCTGATTCGGAAAATAAATCCGCGCCATTGCTTCGCTGATTACCGAAACGCGGAGTGCTGTCGAGATGTCGTGCTGGTTGAAGAGGCGTCCGGCCAATAGTGGAATCCCCATCACACGAAAATACTCCGGACTGGCCGCGACATAGTTCGCAGTCCTGGACGTTCCCGCGGATAACAGAGGATTCCCCACAATGTCGAACCCCAGATTGATTCGGCCGTCCGCTATCGGCCTGGGAACAGCCACGGCCGAGTCTTGCAATCTAGGCTCAGCCTGGATTCGTGCGAGCAATTCGTCGGAAAACGCTGTCCACCGCTGCGATGTCGAATACTGAAATTGGGGAAGTGAAATATCAGCCTTCACAATGTGCTGGACTTCAAACCTGGGGCTGACCGACGTGAGGTTAGCAAAGCTTCGTAGCAGCAAACCCGCTGCCACCAGCAGTACCATCGCAAGCGCAATTTCCCCTGCCGCCAGAAAATCCCGCGCGCGGCGGCGGCCGCCGCTTTCGCCCGAGCGCCCGCCGCCCTCGCGAAGGCTCCTCTGTAAATTGGAATTTGCCGCAAACAAGGTCGGGACCAACCCAAAAACCACGCTTGCGACCGCGGAAAGGAGCAGTGCAAAACCCAATACGACATTGTCAACGCGTATTGCGTTCACCCGCGGCACGCTCTCCGGCAGCAGAGAGCTGAGGCCTTGCACGCCCCAGTAAGCGAGAGCTATCCCCGTTGCTCCGCCAAGTAGACCGAGCACCGCGGTCTCACTGAGCAACTGGCGAACAATCCGAGCTCGCCCGGCGCCGAGCGTCGTCCGAACGGCAATCTCGCGCGCGCGAGAAGTCGCCCGCGTAAGCAGTAAGTTGGCGATGTTGGCGCAGGCGATCAACAGCACCAAGCCGACGGCGCCTAACAGCACGAGAAGAGGGGGCTTCGCATTTCCGACGATCATCTGCTGAAGCGGCACCATGCGGATCGTCCATTCGCCATTCTCTGCAGGAAACTCCTTCGCGAGCCTCGCACTGATTGCATCCAGCTCCGCCTGAGCCTGTGCCATCGAAACACCCGCCTTCAACCGCCCGGCAACTCGAAGCCAATGCCCTCCTCTTCGGTTCATCCAGCTGCTGAAGAGCGGGTCCTGAACGAGCGGGATCCAGAGTTGCTCACGCTTCGTGGGTTGGGGAAAACGAAACGACGCCGGCATGACTCCAATGACTGTGTATGAGCGCTTGTCCAGGTTTATGGAGTTTCCGATTAAGTTTGGGTCTGCTCCAAAGGAGCCGCGCCACAGATTTTCGCTCAGTAGGACGACCGGCGGCGCACTTGGTTTGCTGTCTTCGGGGAAAAAGACCCGCCCCGCGAGAGCCTTCTCCCCGAAAAGCGAGAAGAGCTCCGGCGTTACCACCGAAGTGCTCACGACAGACGGCTCGCCGCGGCCTGTCAGCGTTAGTTCATGGAACTGACTCCCTGCCATCTCGCTAAAAACGTGATTCTGCTCCCGCAGCTCCGCAAAATTCTTATACGACCAACCCGTCCCGGTGATCCCCTTTTGCGGTTGCGCCTCAAACACGTTGAACAGCTCGTCTGACTTCGCATACGGCAGCGGTTTCAAGAGCACTGCGTAAACGACACTGAAAATCGCAGTGTTTGCGCCGATGCCCAGAGCCAGCGTCAGCATCGACGCCACTTTGACTCAGGCTGCGGCCACGGCGGCGCAGTCGCCGAAGCTCCCCACCCGGACTTACCCGGGGACACATGCTGAATCGCGACGTTCCGCGACCCGGCGGGAAACGTGATCGGGCTCTATCAGGAAGGCTCGCAATGAGGTTCAAGATCACCGGATCGCCTTGCGCTCTCTGATTTGCTTACTAACTTGTAGCGGGTCGGCAGAGTGCTGAAGACCTTTATGAGACTCGCGGCATAAGAGGAAGAGGACGATGCGAATTCTCAATATCTCAAGTGGAGTTGCTGTACTACTGACCACACTGCACCTCGGGCATGCAGTGCATCACTTTTTTGTTATCGCATCTCAAGAGGGCATCCACGGTCCCGCTTTTGGGGCGGGTATGGCCACCGCTGTGGCTGTTGGGATCTTCTCCTTCATCGGAGGCTGTTTACTCCTGAGGAGCAACCGCTGATCCAGTCGCATCAACGTTACCTATGGCGGTTGACAGCGCACTCGGAACTTGACGGGCCGCCCATTCCAATTTCGCATTGCCAACCACACGTTTGGAAGCCGACGAATGATTCCGTGTGGCGGTGGCGTGACCTCAACACCTCAAGAGCGAAGGCCGAAGCGAATCAGCATTTCACGTCGGCCAACTCTAGTGATGGTCAAAGCGCGACTTTCGAGATCCTGGATCACCCATCTTCGTTTCAGAGCGATGTTCAGCAACGCTGCGCCGACCGCGCCACCGACATGCGGTCGTCGCTCACTCCAGTCCACGCAGGCGTACGCGAAACGACGGCGCAGCGTCCGAGTTGCCTCGATATCAATACCAAGAGCTTCAAACGCTTTCGCTCCATCTGGTGTGAGGTCATAAGCGTTGTCAGCGCCTATGCCGCCCGACAACCAGCCTAGGGCCTGGAAGCGGTCATGCAGCGACACGCCCAGCGTGCCCGCGATGTGATCGTAGCAAGTCCGTGCGGCGCGCAGACGGTTTGGCGTGTTCGGCTCGAATGCGTCGCGTGATCCACCGGCGAGCACGCTCAAGGCTTCGAGCACGGCGGCCACATTGGCCCCTTCCAAACCGTAATAGCGATGTTTCCCCTGCGCGAACACTCTCACCAATCGTCGCGCCTTCAGCCGGTGCAGGTGCACACTGGCGGTTGACGGCGTTACGTCAGCGACCATCGCAAGCTCGGTGCTCGTTCGCGCGCGGCCATCCACCAGGCAGTAGAGCATGCGGGCGCGCGCCGGCTGACCGATGGCCGCGGCAATTCTGGAGACCGCACCGTCCGCGTGATCTTCGACATTCATACTTTGATGGTAGACGAAGCGTTCCTGTCAGGCAACTAGCATACTGCCGGGTATGCAGCAACAAAGCCTGCAACCAAGCACATAAGTCGCCGCGAAGCTATTCAGAGCATGGTGGCGACGGCAGCGGCGCTGACTGTTAGCGGCGATGCACTGGCCAAACCGGCAACGAAGGGGACACCAATGAGGATAGTGTGCGTCATACGCTACCAGATCGATCCATTCCAGCGAGATGCGTTCAAGAAGTACGCCGAGAATTGGGGCCGCATCATTCCTCGCTGCGGCGGACATCTTGTCGGGTATTTTCTCCCTCACGAAGGGACCAACGATGTTGCTTGGGCATTGATCGCATTCGACAGCCTGGCCTCGTATGAAGCCTACCGAACGCGCCTGACGAGAGATTCGGAAGGGCGTGAGAACTTCGCGGTGTCGCAAGCGAAGCGGTTCATTCTTCGCGAAGAAAGAAATTTCGTCGAAGTGGTCGATGGAACCTTCGGCATTCCCGCTGCACTGCCTGCAGCACAATGAGGTCAAACATGCTTAGCCGGATTGTTTCGCCATGATCCCAAGCCGGTGGCCATCGACACAGAATCCGACATGAGCGAGAAGGCCCGCGGCCAAAATTGGGTTAATCGCATCCCAGTCGCGCGATCCCCTGCTTGGTATGCGGCGGAGTTCAGTGCGCTTTATCAGATTCATCTTTCACCCGTGTGTCTGTCGTGATCCAGTTTACTTCCCAAGTCTTACCTCCATCATCCGAAAATGCCTGTTCAAAACGGCACGAATTCGGAGTGATGTCCGAAATAACAAATCGAACAAAGATGGTTCGGCCATTAAGTGTTTCCTGGTCGAAAAACTCGCCGCGCCCATTCTTGAACTCGCCGATCGTGGGTTGGCTCAGCGTACCACCGCTGCTGTTAGCAAAATTGAGGCTCCACTGGTGGGATTGAGGATTATATAGGCGCAGGGACAGACCTTCGATGTGACCTGCTGGGCCATTGACCTCGAACTCCACCAGATTGGCGCGGCCATTCCAAACCTTTCGGACGACGGAAGTACCCTCATATTCGACCCAGGTAGTGGAGCCAGTTAAGGGATGCAGGAGGCGCGACAGGTGACTTTTCCAAGTGCCAATCTCGAAGTCAAAATCGTGTTGCCCATCCCGCTCCGTGGAAGTGTGTTGAAAGTTTGTTCTCGACGCGTCTGAATTCGACTGTGCCTCCGTGCCCACAGCTCGGACGAACAGCCACGCGAGCATCAGTGCTGCAACTGCGACATATCTCGACATGACCTGAGTCTCCTTGTTTGCAGATGTCTTTCATCATAACTGCGAGTACCTACTACGGCGTTTGGGGCAATGGCAAAGAAGATTGGCCAAACACATATCGCCATCCTGTCGGAGTGCGAACATACGTGTCGCTGAACCAAACCGTATAGTCGAATTGCTTTCCGTTGTCTGTGCCTTTCTCCCACAATTTAGCGGTGACGACCGCCGTATTGCCCCAAACGCGAACCGTCTGGGCAGTGTCCTCTTGATGTTCGTAGACCACGTGCGCACTCCGCGCATCGTTGAGCAAATCAGCCTTCGTGTAAGCTTTGCCGGAGCCTGTCACAAGTACGAAATCATCAGCCAAAAGGCGATCCATAGTGGCTGCATCGTTCTTCTTTACGGCTGCCTGATATTGGGTATCCAGTTCGGCGACGGCCTTCTGATCATCGTGAATTGGAACGTTCGCAGCGTTCACTGCAACCGCTACGAGTATGCCAAGTGCCAACCCTCCTGCAAGAAATAGGGGAAGCGCCCGCCGAGAAAACCGCTTGCCGCGCTCCTCGGTCGCATTCTTAATCGCGCTTCGCACTATACTCTTTGTGACAAGACGCTCTGTCTTCATCTTCATCTCCTTGTTGCCCTCAGACGTTGTCTCTCAGTTCGATTCTCCTTTTCCATCGCAGCGTAGGAGAAACGACATGAGAAAGGCTGCTCTGGGGGCAAATCACGGCTTGTGGGGCCGGAATAAAAGATCAAACCACGGGTTCCATGTCTTGCCGCCATCGGTCGAGGTCACCGCGGTCTCGCGAACGCCTCCGTGCGCAGGCTTCCACGTCCCGCGGACAAGAGTTTCCCCGTTCGCTGTGTGATCCACGCCAGTCAAGACCATTTCACCAACTTGGAGCTTGCCCTCGATATCATATCTAGGTGCCGCGGAAACGAATATGTGACGAAGCGAAAGATTGTGAGGCCTACTGCCACAGAGGACGTGCCGAAGAGGATGGGGTGGTTGCTGGAAAAGAAGGGAAATGAAGATCCACTCGCGGTAGGGCGTCACTCTCCCTCTTCGAGAGGTGCGAGCTAACGCGTACAGGGAGTTCACACCAATCTCCTGCCGCCTCGAATCGCTTTCCTGTTCGTTGGTACCTGCAGTTATCGATGTGACCGAAACCCGGATACAATCGCCCGTATGGAAATTTTCCCGCCCAGAGTCCTAAGAGTTGCGCGTGCCTACCTGTGGTCCATCTTGATTTGGGTGGGATTTTCACCGGTGCTTGCCGGGCAGGATAAAGTCCGACTCTTGGAGAGGGGACAATACACAGCTTACTGGAATCTACTGCTCGTTAACGGGGCCTGGCTTTTGACAGCCGCGCTCCTGACGCCGCCGATTTTCTGGCTTGTGCGCCGATATCCGCTCGTCAAATCGGCCGGACTACCCCGTGTCGGTGGCTATCTCCTGGGGAGTGTGCCGTACGTGATTGCCTCTGCGTGCATCCGCTGGATCGTGTTGCCGCCGTGGGATTCCCCCACCCAGCGATTTGGCCCCCGGACGCTCACCGGATTAGTCCACAGCACTTACATCTTCGCGGATTTAATTTGGGACTACATTGTAATCGTGGTGGCTGCTCACGCCTACGCGTACTTCAAGCGCGTTCGGGGCCAGGAACTTGAGCGTGCGGAACTGCAGCAGGCGCTCGCCGCGAGCGAGCTACAGGCGCTGAAGAGCCAGCTTCATCCGCATTTTCTCTTCAATACGCTCCAGGGAATCTCGGCTTTGACCGACACGGATACGGCGCGCGCCAAGGCCATGGTTCTCAAGCTCTCGAGCCTGCTCCGCACCGCTCTTGAGTATGGCAACTCCGATCTCATCACCCTTGGTGAAGAATTGAAGTTCGTCGAAAACTACCTCGATTTAGAGAAAATGCGTTTGGAAGACCGGCTTGAAGTGCGCTGGGACATTAGCCCCGAGACACGCCAAATGCTCGTTCCGCAACTGGTCCTGCAGCCTTTGATAGAGAACGCCATTCTTCACGGCGTCGCTTGCTGCCGCGGCGGGGGCTGGATTCAACTTGCGTCACGGCGAGCGGAGGACGCCCTGGAGATCCAAATTCGCAATAGCGTAGGAGGAAAGCGACAGGGAGGAATGGGGCTCGGCCTACAGAACACGAGAGCGCGGTTGAAACATCTTTATTCGGACGAGATGGTTTTCTCCTTCGATCTCGGTAGCGATGGGGTGGCGGTGACGACCCTTGTTTTGCCGGCGATTGGCTCGCGGAAGCAGGGATGAAAAGAAGCGTCGGTTGCGAATTCACACGGCTGAGAGACGGAGAAAGATGATGCGTGTATTGATTGTAGACGACGAACCGCTTTCAAGAAGCGCCCTCGCCGATGCGTTAGCTGCGAGAAACGACATAGAAGCGCTCGATTCGGCGCACGATGCGATTGAAGCACTCGAAATGCTGGACGGAAAATCCTATGACGTTCTTTTGCTCGACATTCACATGCCCGAATTATCTGGGATCGAGCTTGCAGATCGTTTGAACAAGCGGCCGCGGCCGATACCGTCGATCGTGTTCGTCACCGCACACGACCAGCACGCGGTTGCAGCATTCGAGAAACATGCCGTCGATTACGTTCTGAAGCCCTTTTCAACCGGTCGCATTCATGAGGCCCTGGAAGTGGCGGTCCGCAGAACGGAGAGCGAGCGCGCGGCAAGTTTGATGAAGGTCTTGCCGCAGCTTGAGAGACTGTTGTCGAAGTCTGTCAAAATCGCCATCAAGACAAAGGGAAGGATCCTCTTTATCGATCCGGCGGACGTGGCGATTGTCGAGGCTGAGGGCAACTATGTGTTGTTGCAGCGGCACTCGGGCTCATATCTGCTCCGGGAGTCGATCTCCACAGTGGCGGAGAAGCTCAAAGCGTACGGATTCATAAGAATTCATCGCTCCGTTCTGGTGAACAGCTCCTTCGTTGAAGAGATACAACCCTGGAGCACGGGTGAGTATGTGCTTCGCATCAAGGGGGGAAAGGAGTTCACTGTTTCTCGCACATACAAGAGCAATTTGAAGTCTCTGGCGCGGCTCTGGGTCGGGACGGACCCTTTTGTGACGGAATAGTCTTGGACGCTAGTAATCGCCCGGCGGACCCACGCGCGATTGGCGAAGAAATCTACCTAGCATTGTGGGTCTATTTCGCGATTTTCATCCTCTCTCAAAACACTTTGGACGCTTTCTCCCGAACAAGGTTGCCATGGTGCTCGATGGATATGGCTTTGTCTTGCTTAGTACGTTCGCGCTTCAATTTGTATTGGCTTGGTGGCTTCATTCTCGGTGCCGCTAAGATCTCCACAATCTGGAATTTACCGATGAGAGTTGCCGCTTAGTTTGTTCCAACAAAAGAGACGGACGACACTACAAACTTGCGATGCGAAACGCGCAATGTGAGTGACGAAGCGAATCAAGTCACTTCCGCAAACTCATAGGAGCATTGAAATCAACTCTCTCAACTTATTGAAAATAAACCTTTCGGTGACTCCTTAGAGTGGCATTCCAAGTGCACCTCCAGCTTTCGCTTGCGCTTGAGATCCGGTCGCTGACTTACAACGGGGTTGGGGGTTCCAGTTACAGGTCGCCGGAATCGAGAACATTTCGAAGGAGGGTTGCCTGCATATGCGGAAGACCATTTGTTTTACATTCCTCGCCATGTTGTTTGCCTTGATTGCGCCCAAGTTGGTTTGCGCACAGAGTTCTGGCTCTGTACACGGCACGGTGAAGGACCCACAGGGTAACTTTGTACCAGGCGCGAAAGTAGCGCTTCGCAACACAGCGACCAACACGAAACAGGACACCGTAACAAACGACGATGGACGGTTTGTGTTCGGCTACGTTAACGCCGCGGCTTACGAACTCATTGTCCAGAAAGATGGGTTTCGCCCGATCAGCGCACCACTAACTGTGCAGGTGGCCCAGGTCGTGGATCTGAATCTTACTCTTGAGCTGGGGCAAGTCAACGAGACAGTTACGGTCACTGAGTCGGCCCTGGCAATGAACACCTTGAATGGAGAATTGTCGCACGAAATCAGCGGGAAGGAGCTCCACGAGTTGCCACTCCTGAACCAGAACTACTACGAATTGATGAAGCTGACGCCCGGTGCGGCGGATACCGGCAGTGTCACTGGTGATGTGCGTGGTAGCAGCGCCATGTCCGGCGGTGGCGGCATCGCGGTCGGCGGCGCTCGCACCTCTTCAGTGAATTTCATGCTGGATGGCTCGGAAAACAATGACACTTTTATCGCCGGCGTGGCGCAGGACATCCCCCTGGACACGGTTCAGGAATTCAAGGTGCAGTCCAACGGTGCCACGGCGGAATACGGGCGGAATCCGGTGATCACAAACGTAGTTTCCAAGTCAGGAACAAACGCACTGCACGGCAGCCTATACGAGGTATATCGCGGGGCTGCGCTTTCGACCGCGACCTTCGACGACAAAGCGAGTGCCAACCCGAAGAGCAATTTCGTCCGCAATCAGTTTGGCGGGTCGCTTGGCGGGCGCATTATCAAGGACAAACTGTTTTACTTCGGGTCCGTGGAGGGTATCCGGGTTCGCAGTTCAGGGACGGCACGCTTCTTTGTTCCGGTGCAGTCGTTCTTGGACAACGCGGCAC
>Ga0137372_10004248_pt1 | contig 13936 bp, 14 predicted proteins | sample SagtaG_6_FD_104911 | JGI IMG/M metagenome (GOLD analysis project Ga0137372, IMG submission 104911) | Vadose zone soil microbial communities from Sagehorn Ranch, Mendocino, California, USA - Sage1_R_60_16 metaG | ecosystem: Environmental > Terrestrial > Soil > Vadose zone | place: USA...
ACCAACGCCTTGGACGCGATCGCGGTGGTGGGCGCCATCGTTCTGGTGGGCGAGCACAAATCCTCGCTCTCCGCCATCTTCGGATTCATTGCCGTGGTGGCTGCTACCAGCAATATCGTCGGCGGCTTTCTGATTACGGACCGTATGTTGAAGATGTTCAAATCCAGCCGTCCGGCGGCCAAGTGATGACAGCCGAATTCGCAGGAGGCCAGGTCATCATCGAGCTTGTATATCTCATCGCGAGCGTGCTGTTCATTTTCTCGCTGAAGTGGATGAGCTCGCCGACCACGGCCCGCCACGGCATCTGGGCGGGCGAAATTGGCATGCTGCTGGCGATCTGCGGCACGCTGCTGCACCACGGCATCGTGGACTACCGGCTCATCGCCGTCGCTCTCGTACTGGGTACGATCATCGGCGTGCCGCTGGGACGAGTCGCCATGACTGCGGTCCCCCAACGAACGGCGCTCAGCCATGCCTTTGGCGCGCTGTGTGTGACGCTGGTCGGTTCGGCCGAGTTCTATTTGCGGTCGCCCGATATTTCCCGTTTCATGATGTCGGTACTCTCGGTCGAAGTCATTCTGGGTGGCCTGACGGTTACAGGAAGTTTGATGGCGGCAGGAAAACTGCAGGAGATCCTGCCCCAGCGGCCGCTTACCTACAAAGGGCAGAACTTCGTCAATTTCCTGTTGCTTGCGGTCGCGATCGCGCTTGCAGTGTTCCTGGTATTGCATCCGGAAGCGAGGACGCTGTTTCCTTTCATGGTCCTGATCGCGCTGGCGTTCGGCGTGTTGTTGATCATCCCCATCGGCGGCGCGGACATGCCGACCGTCATTTCATTGTTGAACGGATACGCCGGTCTCTCGGCGGCCGCCATGGGCTTCGTACTCGACAGCAAGCTGCTGATTATTGCGGGCGCGCTCGATGGATCCTCCGGTCTGATCCTCTCGATCATCATGTCGAAGGCCATGAACCGATCCTTTACGAACGTGCTGTTCGGCGCGTTCGGTCAGGTGCAAGCTGCAGCGGCCGCGGGGCAGGAAGCCAGGGCCGTGCGCAGTGCGACGCCGGAAGAAGCCGCCGCCATTCTTTCCGCCGCGAACCGGGTCATCGTAGTCCCAGGATACGGCATGGCAGTCGCGCAGGCGCAACACAAGGTGCGTGAGCTTTACGATGGGCTAAGCAAACGCGGCGTCGATGTTCGCTTCGCCATTCATCCGGTCGCCGGCCGCATGCCCGGCCACATGAACGTGCTGCTGGCGGAAGCCGATATTCCCTATGATCGCCTGATCGAAATGGATGAGATTAACGGCGACTTCCCTCAGACCGATGTCGCCCTCGTGATCGGCGCCAATGATGTCACCAATCCCGCGGCCCGCACGGACACTGCCAGCCCGATCTATGGCATGCCCATTCTCGATGTGGACAAATCCCACACCGTAATGGTGATTAAACGAAGCATGAACCCTGGTTTCGCGGGTATTGATAACCCGCTCTACTATCTCGATAACACGCTGATGCTCTTCGGTGATGCCAAGGCTTTTGTGGGCAGTATCGTGCGGGAGCTGAGCGGGGCGCACGCCTAAATAGGAGTAGCAAACCAGACGGCCTTACGACAGGAGTAAATGCGGCGGGCTTCGGCCTCGCAGGCGGAAGATTGCGCAACCAAGGCCCGCCTAGTGGGTCAGGCTGCCTTCTTCAGTTGCCGCATCTTGGCCCAACGTGCTTTCTGTGCAAGAGAAATTCTCCTGCGGCCTGCGGCGGAGAGAACGCGCTTCGCCCGGCGTTGCCCGCCGGTATAAGACGCGCCCTGGCCTCGGGTAAGCTTTTCCAGCACTGTAATGGCTTCCCCAAGCTTCTGCACTTGGTTTTGCGCTTCCCGGCGTTCCTCACGGAGCCGCGATATCGCCTTCGCAATATTGGTCATCAAATACCCCCTCGGGTAACTATCGCCGGTTATTGTATTACTAGGTTACGTCTTTCTGCCAGCTTTATCGCACGAAAAGCATGATTAGACGGTCACCTGATATGACTCGCGGATAACGGCACTTCAGACGAGAGGGTTAGCCCAGAGGTGGCAGTAGTCGGGATGACCCGAAGAGAAACAATGCCCCTACAGCCAAGCTGTAGAGGGCTGTGAAGGCGGTGACGACAAAGTGAAATCGCGGCATCCGCGAGCTGAAACCGAAAAGTCCGACAGCCGACCCGGTCATCACCGTATTCATCACCAGCAGTCCCACGATAAACATCGCCAGGCCAAGAAAGCCCTTGCCGATCCCGCCGAGGTTCGCCGCCAGCAGAAATATCATTAACTGGCTGGGTGTCTCCGCCCCCAGCCCGTGAACGACACCGATCACAAGCACCGACTTCGGATCGTAGTTCCAGTTCGTGCCGGCGGGGGCAGGGAGGGCGTGATCGTGCCAATAACTCTTCACCTTCCACTGCAGCCAGCGAAATGCACCCGCCATCAGGTGAAAGCGGCTCCGGGGGGCGGCGGTTCCTCTTAACAGTGATCCTAGGACGTAAACACCCAGGAGCAACAGAGTCAGTCCGACTAGCCGCTCGGCAATTCGATCCATACCGCGCGGGAGCGAGAGCTGAAATACAATTACGGCGCTGCCCAGTATGGCAACCGTGGCCGCGTGTCCCAGGGCATAGAGCAGGCCGAGCCGCATGCCCCGCCAGCGATTCGTCTGGACGCTGGTGATGTCGGTAATAGCGGCGATGTGGTCGTAATCGAACCCGTGACGAAACCCCAGGACTGCGGCCGAGAGCAGCGCAAGCTGAAGGCTATCGAGGGCGACGGTCATGGATGTGTCGGGGTCATCCCAGCCCGAATTGCTCATTGTTCCACATACGACGCTGAATCGGAACCCCAATCACTCCATACTGCGGTGGCTCGAGATCCGTCGAATTTGCCTGCCCTGGTCACAAAGGCCCGGCCGCCGGCTGCCCGATGCGCAGTCTGCGGCAGGGCCTTCGGCCACTGATGGGCGGAGGAATCAGGAGGCTCGTGCGGGTTAGTCGGTCGAGACCTGCCAGCCTTTGTCGGTCTTCGCCAGTGCCACTGCCACCTTGGTTGGGGCTGCGTGATAGAAGTTTGCGCCGTACTTATCGATCAGAGTGGAGCGGTCCCAGGTGTTGAATCCCTTAACCACCGGTCCGGCGGCATCCAATAGGTCGCCGGCCTTGGTCGGCTGCCATTTCCAGGAATACTCAACGGCCGCCCTGGATGGGGCCAGCATCGTAACCTTGCCGATCTCAACCAGCTTTCGTTGCGCCAGTGGCACAGCGTACTCGTCATTGCCGTCCTTGTCCTTGGACTGTTTTACCCCGGAGATCTCAGCCAAGAACGCTTGTCCCTTGGGCGTCAGCAAAACCGGCGTCTTCGAGTTGATATCCTTGCCAATTTTGATGTAGCCCTGTTTCTCCAGCAGGCGATAGTGCGGGTCACGCAGCTTCTCGCTCACGCTGGCCTTGAGGTTTCCCGTCTGGAAATGCAGGGTGGCCGGTTTCTGCCCATCCAGCAGCGCCAACACGACCGGCGTAGCCTCGGCGGTGCTCAGCACCTTTCTGCTCTCAGCCACGAAATACAGCGACACTCCCACAATCGCGATGATCAACGTCACAATCAAAAGTAGTGGAACGATGGACGAATTCTTTTTTTCCATCTCAATCTCTTGTTCAAACATGGCATCCTCCACGCAAATCCCGCGTCCGCAAAAGACGACCGCGATTCCGTATTCATTGTCCGCCTTGCACGTCCTGCACCCTGTGACCTAGCTCACACCGCATTGTTTGCAAAGTCACCGGAGCGTTTTCGAGAGCCCGCACTTTGTCTCGATGACTCGCAAGGCCTTTCATCCCGGGTTCAGGTGAAAGGTGCAATGGGGTCTGTAAGTAGCTGATGACAATGTGCTTGGGATCTAGGCGTGCCTGAAAAAAATCGCATCCCTGCAACGAGATTCGGGTCAACTTTCATCGTGGGCGCCGACCGACTAGCGCACCGCGCCTTCGTTCTCGATCGCGGCGGAGCGGACGAAGACCAACTGATCTTGCGCGCGGTTTGCCGTTGGCGTTATTGTCCCGCACTCCGCCACGGCGTTCAGACCGATACGGAAGCCCGCATATTATTTGCCGTCCGCTTAGTTGACAGATTCTCCTACAATGGCAGCGGTGAGGTGGCCGTGAGCCCAGAAAATCCGAATCCTCCAAACCCAGAAGAGGATCAACCCCGGGAGAACCGCGAAGTGGAGGATTTTTTTCATCGGCTGCCAGCTGACTTTCGCTGGCCCAAGCCGAATGACGAGGCGATCGCCGCGGCCATGGAGGCGATCCAACGCATCGCGGGCGGTGTCGCGGGTGCAGAACTCGCGGTCGGCGCCGGGGCCGAGCCCGGGAATCCGTGCTCCGGATGCGGCGGTTTGCTGCCGACCGCGGCCCGGTTTTGCGTCTGGTGTGGTATGCCCAAACAACCAGCTACGGGAGACACAGGGACTCCTCCCCAGCCTCATGCCGGCGAGCAGCACCATTATCACCATCACTATCACCACTTCATCCCGGCACACGCAAACCCACCCGCAGCGGCTTTGGCCGGACTGGAAACCGCCGCACCACAGGGCCGCGCTCCGGCTTCTCCCGGAGCTTCCACCGGCGGTCGTGTGGAAGCCGCCGCGCGCCAGGTGGCCCAGGATTGGGCCCAGGCCTGTAACATAAAACACTTGGATGATCTGTTGGAACTCTACGCCGCCGATGCCACCCTTATCCGTTCCAATGTTCCTCCGGTTCGCAGTCTTTCCGCCATTCGTGAGTTTCTGGTTGCACTGCTCGAAGCCGGGTTGGGCGATGTTGAGATGGAATCGCTGCGTGTCGACGTCATGGGCGAAATTGCGATGGACGTCGGCCGCTGCAAGATGCTTGTGCCGGTGGCCATGGGCAAGCGCAGGGAAGAGCGCGGGAAATATCTGCTGGTTCTGGTTCGCCAGCCCGCCGGCACCTGGAAAATCATCGCCGATTGCTGGGCCGCCGATTTGGTCGTAAGCGCGCCGCTCGCTCCCGAAACTGCCAAAATCGAACCCAGCGTGCCTGCGCGCAAGCCCCGCTGACCTCAGCGGCTATACACCGTGGTTTGCGGATGGTAGTTCTTCCAGTCGAACCAGAAGTCTTTCAGAAAGTTGATCTTCTCCAGGCCCCGCCCAGTCGCCGGCCCGGTGATGGCGCAGCCCTCAAAATTCCAAACGTTTCCGCGCGAGTCGATGAGCCGCCATTCCGCACTCTGCGAATCGCGGTACAGCTCGATCTCCGACCCATTCCACTGCGAGCGGAAGACCCGCACCGATTCGCCATCCTTCCCGGTCACGAGCGCGACCGGAATGCCCGCGATCTTATCCTCGACCGGGCTCTGCTTGAGCACGCGATCCAGCGGGAAAGCCCGTGCCTGTCCGCCAATCTCAATTCCCAAAATCACATCTCGATCCTTGATCCATTGTCCGGGAAAACTCACCGGCACGGGATATTTCGCAACTTCCTTCTCCCAGCCGTCGTCGTAGTCTTTCTCGCGTCCCGCGACTGGAGCCAGCACCATGCCGTGCGGCGACCCCGTCTTCCAAAGTCCGAAGGTCAGCTCATCATAAGGCGCCAGTTCCAGCATCGCGCCGGCCAGCGGCCCGGAGATTACCCGGCCTTTGACCTGCTGCCACCATGCTCGCGTCCCTGCGCCGTCCGTTTCCACACCAGGCTGGTGTGACAGAGCGTTCAATAAGTGACGGCGATCGGCACCCCTCCGTCCGTGTCGTTCAGAATGTGATGGTAGGCCATCTGCCGGATCGGGTAGGCCCGTGCGTCTGGACCAATCTGCACCGTCAACGGTTACGCGCCGCTAGCCTGCGAGTATGCGGCTGCCTTCCCTGCGCTCCGCCGGGTGCTGGGCACGTAAGCGCAGGAGCGAAAGTCATAGTGTTGGCCCAGACAGTCGCTGCAGAGATGGAGCTGGTGCACACGGCATTGGATGGCCGGCTCATTCTTGCCGCAGCGGTCGCAAGCCGCCTTTCGGCCCCGCTTGGTTTGGGAACCGTCGCCGCCCACAGCCTTTACCCGAAAACTCCGCGCTTTGAGGTAGAGCCCGCCCGCCACCAACATCATTCCCGCCGACAGAACCGTCATCGCGACGCCCAGCAGGGTCTTGTCCGGGTTCGGTCCGAATGCTGCCGGGAGTGCACAAAGTCCAAGGAAGGCAATGCAGCAGCCGATTCCGATCAGCCAAGTTCCCGTTTTCGATGCCATGCCAATTTCGTCCTGGTCCGTAAGGATGTGCGCTCGGGGGCCCAACATTGGAACGCGATTTCAGCTTAGACCTGGCGGTAAGGAAACTCCAGATGACCAAAGTTTCCGATCACAAAGGTAACTTGCCGCTGGTGCCCCTCTCCTCCTAGGATGCGAATATCATGGATTTACGGGTCCTCGTGGTGTGCTCGGATCAAGACTCAGCGAACATGCTGACCTTGATTCTGCCCGAGATGGGGATGGTGGCCGAGCGCACCCCTTCGATCTCTCGTGCCCTGGAGCAACTCAACCAACAGCGGTTCGATGCCATCATCGTGGACTATCGCTCAGATCAGAGTTCGCAGGAAATCCTCACCCGGTGGCGGCAGTCAAGCAAGAACCGCGACACCCTGCTCATCGCGATCGTAGATAATGAGTCCCATGCCCGTCCCGTGTTTGGGATGGGCGCGAATTTTGTGCTCTACCGGCCGCTCTCAGCGGAACGGACGCGCGTCAGTTTGCGAGCCGCTCGCGGTCTCATGAGCCACGAACGCCGCCGCGCCCCGAGAATTCCGGTGAAGTCACATGCCACGGTGGCCTATCCCGGCTTCGCCGAACTGAGCGCCACCTTGAACGATCTGAGCGAGGGCGGCACTTCGCTGACCACCCAGGATCGCATTCCTCCCGCCTGCAAGGTCTACTTTGAGTTCGCTCTTCCCGGTCAATCCCAACTCGTGCGCTTGTCCGGAGAGGTCGCTTGGCAGGACTCCACCGGGCGGACCGGAATTCGTTTTCTCGACGTACCCCAGGCTTCGCGCCGCCTGATGCAGGTCTGGCTTCAGCAGAACAGTTCCAGTCAAACCGAATCAAGCCCTCCCGGATCCGCGCCGGCCTTTGAGCGCAGATGGGTAAAACAGAAGACCGACTCTGTGCTGGTCTCGAATAGCGGGAATCTCCGTGGACAGCGCCGCGTCTCCTGCAAGCTCGGGGCGGAAGTCTACCGCCTCGGCACGACCGTGCCCAATCACTGCACGCTTTCCGACATCAGTGAAGGTGGCTGTTACGTGGAGACGCCCTCCCCGTTCAATGCCCAGTCCGGGGTTGAGATTCTGCTCCACACTGCGAAAATGAAATTGAAGATTCGTGGTGAGGTGCTGGCGACGCACCCCGGTTTCGGCATGGGGGTGCGTTTCGTGTTTCGCGATTCCGCTGAGCGGGAAGAAGTTCTGCGCTTGCTGGCGGTTCTGTCGGTCGGCCCGTCGCTCGACGAAATTTCGCGCTAGCCGACTCTATCGTCTGTCAGTTGAGACGGCGTTTCCCCACGTGCTGGATCTCAAACCCTTGTCACCCTGAGCGGAGCGGCGGATGCGCATTCGCGAATCCGTTGCGGAGTCGAAGGGCCCCTACCTTGCCACGTAATGTTTGAGGTCGAGCAGCGCATTTTAGGGGACGGCATGGGCTTCCTAACCCCGCCGTCAGGCAGGCTGTGCCTTGTCCTCGACCACGGCCCTGCGAAAATACTCCAGAGACAGATTGAGTCCCTTCTCCAGCTCCACTTTCGGCTCCCATCCCAGCAACCTCTTCGCCTTCGAAATGTCCGGCCGCCGCTGCTTGGGATCGTCCGGCGGCAGCGGTTCGAACCGAATCTGGCTGGCGCTGCCCGTGGTTGCAATCACCTTGTGCGCGCACTCCAGAATCGTAAATTCGGTCGGGTTCCCGATATTGACCGGATCATGCTCCGGCGACCGCGCCAGCCGCACGATGCCGTCAATCTCGTCGCTGACGTAGCAGAAGCTGCGCGTCTGGCTGCCATCGCCGTACACTGTCAGGTTCTCTCCCCGCAGCGCCTGCCACATAAAGTTCGGAATCACCCGCCCATCGTTGATCTGCATGCGCGGTCCGTAGGTGTTGAAAATGCGCAGAATCCTGGTATCGACGTTGTAATACCGGTGATATGCCATCGTGACGGCTTCAGAGAAACGCTTGGCTTCGTCATAGACCGACCGCGGCCCGATCGGGTTTACGTGTCCCCAATACGATTCGGTCTGGGGATGCACCAGCGCATCGCCATAGCACTCCGACGTCGAAGCCATCATGAACTTCGCGCCGTACCGCCGCGCATTGCCGAGCGCTTCAAACGTTCCGTAGGACCCGGCCCGCAGGGTCTCGATTCCATGCTCGGCATAGTCCACCGGGCTGGCGGGACTGGCGAAGTGGAAGACGTAGTCCACCGCGCCGCACTCGAACGGATTGCACACGTCCCGCTCCACAAATTCGAAACGCGAGTCGATTCGCAGATGTTCGATGTTCGCAAGCCGCCCCGTGAGCAGGTTATCGACAGCCACCACCAGGTAACCTTCTCCCAGCAGCGCATCGCACAGATGCGACCCCAGAAAGCCCGCTCCGCCCGTCACCAGTGCGCGTCGACGTGGCATGAATTCAGGCGCGCTCCGTTTTCTTGGACTGGACTGCAGCCGCGTCCTCCATCACTGCCGCCGGACGCCCCACACTGTAATAACTGAATCCGTGCGCCACCATGGTTGCCGGATCGTACAGATTTCGTCCATCCAGAACCATCGGATATTTCACCAACTTACGCAGCCGGTCCAGATCCAGACATGCAAACTCCTCCCATTCGGTCAGGATCAACAACGCATCCGCACCGGTCGCCGCCTGATAGGCGTCGTTGGCGAACTCGACGCCCGACTTCAGCACTTCTTTCGCGCGCTCCATGGCGGCTGGGTCGTAGGCACATACCTGACATTGCTCGCGCAGCAGTTCCTGCACCAGCAGCAGCGCCGGAGACTCGCGAATATCGTCCGTGCCCCCTTTGAACGCCAGTCCGAGCACCCCCAGTCGTTTCCCACGCAAAGTCCAGAGCACGGTGCGCACCTTGCGCAGAAAACGGTGCCGCTGTTCCTCATTGATTCGCATCACTTCGTCGAGCAACCGGAAGTCATACCCGTTTTCCTTGGCGACCGCCCGAAACGCCATCAGGTCTTTCGGAAAACAGGAGCCGCCATACCCGATCCCCGGGTTCAGAAAGCGCGGCCCGATCCGCGAATCGGTTCCGATCCCGTCGCACACCTGCCCGACATTCGCGCCCACCGATTCGCAAATCGAAGCCACCGCATTAATGAACGAAATTTTCATCGCCAGAAAGGCATTCGAGGCATGCTTGATCAATTCCGCGCTCTTGGTGCTGGTGATGATCAGCCGCGGCGGCGCCTCCTCCGCCCGGTCTGGACGCGGAATCGCATCCTCCCGTCCGTAGTACGTTCCACTCGTCAGGGGCTTATAAATCGCCCGCAACACCTCCGCGCACCGTTCGCTCTCTACGCCCACTACGATGCGGTCGGGATACAGAAAATCCGTCACCGCCGACCCTTCGCGCAGGAACTCCGGATTCGAAGCCACATCGAACGCCGCCGGATCGGTGCCGTTTCTCAGAATGACCGTGCGAATCCATTGGCTCGTGTAGACCGGAACCGTGCTCTTTTCGACGACCACTTTGTATCCGTCGACCGCCCCCGAGATTTCCCTCGCCACCGTCTCCACGTACGACAGGTCGGCATCGCCTGTTTCCGTCGGAGGGGTCCCGACCGCGATAAAAACTGCCTCGCTCTCCCGTGTCGCTGCCTGCAAGTCGCCCGAGAAATTGATTCTCTGTCCCCGATGCCGCTCCAGCAGCTCCGGCAGAAATCGTTCATGAATCGGAACTTCGCCGTTTCTCAGCGCCGTCACCCTCCGTTCGTCGTTATCCACCAGGACAACTTCGTGCCCCAGATCGGCAAAACATGTGCCCGTAACCAGACCCACGTACCCGGAACCAACCACCGCGATGCGCATAGCGAGCCTCTCTCCTTAGAGTTTGATTGCTGCACGTCCGGCTCGTCGGTGGCGTGCAGTTCCTTTACTTTACCAGCCCTTCCGAGGGTTTACGCTGGTTGGCCGTGCTTGCCGCACAAATCCCCCGTTCAAAACGGGAATCGCAACCTCACAGCGTCCGGTGATCGCCGTCACCGAACTCGCGTTCACGTGGCTTCAGAATGCAGATCAGGAGGGAACCATGCCCATCCTGATGCTTGCTCTCATTGCACTCGCCGCGTTCGGATCGATCGGACTGTTGCTCGTTCTGGCTGTTTCGCTCGAACAGAAGAAAAAGATCAACACACCTGAATCTCATTCCGGCAAAGTCGCGTAGCGCCGGCGTCCCGCCGGCAGTTGCTCAGACGGCCACTCGCGAAGTTCATCCTCCGCCGAGAAGAGTTCGCGAACCACCCGCATGCGTCATCCCGGTCGGACTTGCACCACAAATCTTGGGCCTTGCTGTCCACCCCTACCGAATAGGATCCCCCGCCACTGGCGAATTGTTCCCCGCTCGATTGACTTCCCCATGAAATCGGGGGAAACTCAATTTTGAGACCTGCTTCCCGCACTCGCAGGCCGTTAGGACACCGCCATGTGTCCGCCACCCATTTCGAGGACCGAGCCTGAACCAGTGCCTGCGATCTTTCCCGCCCGGCCCGATCTGAACCGCATTCTTGAGCAGAAGGTGGAGGCGGGCTTCCCGCCCGAACTCGCGCTCGATCTCGTCCTCCATGAACTGGTCGTGCGCGCGGTCGATGCCACCGGCGCTGACTCCGCCGCCTTGGCCCTCGCGCGCGGCGGCGAAATGGTTTGCCGCGCCGCTACTGGACACCATGCTCCCGACCTCGGCGTTCCCCTCAACACCCGCGATGGCCTTTCCGGCGCCTGTCTGCGCACGCGCCAGCCCCAGCTTTGCGCCGACACCGAATCCGACTCCCGCGTCGACGCTGCCATCGCGCGCCGCCTCGGCATTCGTTCTATTCTGATCGTTCCTGTCCTCGACGAGGGCGCCTTGATCGGCGTGCTGGAAGTTTTCTCTTCCGAGCCCTCCGCCTTCTCCGAACTCGAACAGACTGTGCTCGAAGCCTCGGCGCGCGATTGTGCCCGCATCCGGCACGCCGCCGCCGACCTAGGGCAACGCCCGCCCACAGCACTCGCACGCGTCACATCCGATCTAGAGCCATCGCAGATCGAGACGCCCCCAACCACATCGCCACCCGTCATGGATGTCCCGGCATCCCCGCACAAACCTCAACTTCTGTACGAGAGCTGGACCTTGATTCTTGGAACGCTCGCTATTCTCGCCACTGTCGCCCTCAGCTTGATGGTAGGATCCCGCGTCGGATGGTTGTTCTCCGCACCGCACTCGGCTCAAGTGCCCCAATCGGCATCCAAGGCAGCAAAGCCCGCCGCTCCGCCGACCTTCCCCGCCGGGAAGCCAGCCTCGCCCAGTCGGACAGCAGCTCCCACCTCAACCCCACGACCCGTTCCCACTCCGAGCGCGGATGAGTTGGTGGTCTACGATCACGGTAAGGTCATTTTCCGCATGAAGACCGCCACCGGCAAAAAAGGCGCGGCCCCGGTGCTGGACGCATCGGAGAGCGCCAGGATCGCGCTCTCCTCGAATGTCTGGCTCGCTCCCGATCAAGCCGAAGTTCGTCTGCGCGATCGCATCGAGCCTCAATACCCCGCCGCTGCCTTGGCCGCCCACCGCTCCGGTGAAGTGGTCCTCGAAGTCCTGGTCGCCGAAGACGGGTCCGTCGCTTCGATTCGAATCCTCACGGGAGACCCCCTCCTGGCCGCCGCCGCCGCCGATGCCGTCCGCCAGTGGCGCTACGAACCGTATCGCCAACACGAACGTCCCTCCCGGTTTCAGACCGACGTCACACTGCGATTCACCCTGCCCAACTAGCGTCGTGTCCCGGAAATCCTTGGATAAATTCGTGGGATAGATTGGTGGACAAATTGGTGGATAAATTCACAGTGTCATCCTGAGCGAAAGCGAAGGACCTATGTACTCTTGAACATCTCCGCGCCCCCGGCGTCTCGTCTGTATGCAGTCGGCGTCCTACGAGAACGCCAATTCCTTGGCCCGCTGCACCGCCTTCACCACGTCCTTGATCAGCTTTACCCGCTGCTTGCCTTCTTCCAACTCCATGATCCCGTCAATCGTGCATCCCGCCGGCGTCGTCACCGCGTCCTTCAGCAGCGCCGGATGATCCCCCGTCTCCAGCACCACCCGCGCCGCGCCCAGCGTCGTCTGTGCCGCCAGCAAGGTTGCGATATCGCGCGGCAAACCAACCTTCACCCCTGCCTCCGCCAGCGATTCCAGAATGATGTAGATATACGCCGGGCCGCTCGCCGACAACCCCGTCACCGCATCCATATGTTTTTCGTCGACCGCCACCGTCCGCCCGACCGCATCAAAAAACTTCGTCGCCGTCTCCAGATGATGCTTTTGCGCGAACTTTCCCTTGCACAGCGCCGTCATCCCCGCGCCCAGCACGCACGGAGTATTCGGCATCGCCCGCACCACCGGCACTTCTTTCTCCAGTCCGCGCTCGATCATTTCGGTTGGCACCGATGCCGCCACCGAGATCAACAATTGATTCCCGCTCATATGCGCCCGGATCTCCCGCACCACATCCGCCACCACCTGCGGCTTCACGCACAGAAAGACGATGTCCGCGCCCCGTACGGCTTCCGCGTTGTCCGTCCCCGCGTGCACCTTCAGTTTTTCCTTCAGCAGTCGCGCCCGTTCCGGATGCGCCACCGTAGCCCAAGTTTGCGAAGGCGTCAGCAATCCATCCCGCAGAAACGATTGCAGCAGAATCGATCCGATCTTCCCCGCTCCCAGCACCGCAACTTTCTTCTTAGCGCCAACACTCTGCCCCATGAGGATTCTCCAACCGTGCCTCAATAGTAGTGCACCAGACTAACACCACGAGGGCCGCCCAAGCCTTCCCCCTGTATCCCTGCCCTTAAAGTACGGATGCCGTTGAGATCGCATAATTTCCACGGTGTCATCCTGAGCGGAGTAGGACGATGCGCGAAGCGCATCGTCCTGCGGAGTCGAAGGACCCCTACCCCTCCCAGAAAGCCCGGTGAGATTCCGTCGACGAGGGCGCCAATTTTCATGATCTCTGGGTGCCGCGTCGCGGCATGCGCGACCGTGGTGAAGATGTTTGTCCGCGTACTCAGCGATCTCCGCAGTTAAACGATTCCAGCCGCCCCGTGCACCATCCCCAAAATCTCCCGCCCGATCGGCAACGAAGCCGTAGCCGCCGGAGAAGGCACATTCAGCACATGCAGGAATCTCCCCCGAGGCACGAACCTGAAATCATCCACCAGATTCCCATCCGCTCCCAGCGCCTGGGCTCGCACCCCCGATCCGCCCGGCGTCATATCTTCCTCGCGCACTTCCGGCACCAGTCTCTGCAACGACCGCACAAACTCGCGCTTCACCAGCGACCGCCGAAACTCCCGCACGCCATGCTTCCACTGCCGCCGCGCCAGCGCCCGAAATCCCCGGTAGCCTAAAATTTCCATCGCATCGCCCAAATCGAAATCCGTTCGCCGATATCCTTCCCGCCGAAACGCCAGCACCGCATTCGGACCCGCATCCACATTTCCTTGAATCCGCCGCGTGAAATGCACTCCAAGAAACGGATACTGCGGATCCGGCACCGGATAAATCAGCCACCGCACCAACTTCGCCCGCGCCGGAGCCAGATCGTAATACTCCCCGCGAAACGGCACGATCATCAACTCCGGATCGCATCCCGCCATCTGCGCCACCCGGTCGCTA
>Ga0137372_10004264_pt1 | contig 13909 bp, 17 predicted proteins | sample SagtaG_6_FD_104911 | JGI IMG/M metagenome (GOLD analysis project Ga0137372, IMG submission 104911) | Vadose zone soil microbial communities from Sagehorn Ranch, Mendocino, California, USA - Sage1_R_60_16 metaG | ecosystem: Environmental > Terrestrial > Soil > Vadose zone | place: USA...
CCACAGCGACGAGTGGTTGAGCGGCAGCAGGAAACCATGGGACGCTTCCAGGTGCAGGAGGGGGAAGAGCGTCCCGCCGACGTAGTTGCCGGACACGGCCGCGCGCGCGTCCGTCCCCAGCTCGTCCTCGACGGCGCCGAGGGAGCGACGGAGGGATCCATACGCGAGGTCGGCGGAGAACGACACGAGCCGGTCGACCGGCGCCGCCACGTTCTGGTAGGCCGGCAGAGTCGCGAGACGGCCATACCCCGCCAGCCGCAGCGTATACGTCAGGCTCCTGGGGTCGTCCATGAAGAGCGTGCCCTTGTACTGCACCGCCAGCGAATAGCCTCGGCGGCTCACCTTCGTGGGCCCGAAGAGGTCGTAGAAGTCCGCGCGATTCAGGGCCGCGGTGACGCGCCAGTTCCAGGACTGGAAGTCCCCGCGCAGGTGGAGGCGCTCGGAGGACGACAGGGCCCCGTCGGGAGAGTAGGACGCGGTCAGATTCAGCGCGGTCGCACCGACCTGATCGGAGAGGTTCGCGCGCGCGCCGATGGCCACGGCGTTGGCGCCGGCCGCATCCTGGTATCCTTCCACCACCGGATACGCGCTGTTCAGCGCCACATGGGCGATTGGGCGGTAGGCCCGCGCGGTGGTCGTGAGCGAGTCCAGGTTGAGGCTCGTATCCTGCGGCGGGATCCACGACTGCACGTCAGCCCGCGTCGCGGCGATCTCGTTGCCGAGGAAGCGGATCGCGCTCACACTGTCCGGCACGGCGTTGGGGATCATCGCGGGGACAAACCCCCGCGCGGCGTACCGGAACACGACGATGGAGTCTCCGGGCAGCGGAACCGGTTTGAAGAATCCCGTCTCCGTGTTGCTCAGGGGCTCCGTGACCCGCCGGGTGAGGTCGTAGCGGTAGATGTTGGAGACCCCCGAGTAATAGGAGGAGCCGAAGAGGTACTTGCCGTCCGGCGAGAACACGAAGTTCGACGGCGGCCAGTCACCGAAATCGTCCAGGACCTCGGCAGTGGCCGCGTTCGCGCGCAGCGCTGCGATGTCCATCCGCACCAGCTTCTGGCTCCCGCTGATCTCCGACATGGATCCGATGAGGGTCGAGCCGTCCGGCGATATGTCCAGGTCGAACAGGTCCCGCCCGTAGGGCAGCGTCTGGATCTGGTTCCACTCGCGATAGGGCGGGGGCAGGCGGACAAGCGTCGAGAACCCGTTGTCGTGCCGGACGCCCCACAGCGAGCTGTCCGCCGGATCGAAGGCGAGATCCCCGATGCGCGCGTTCCGCAGCAGCACCCGGGACCGGCCGGTCGCCAGGTCCAGGGCGCAGAGGTTCCGCCAATCGGCGTTGTCGGTGGTATAGAACAGAGTCCGGGACGCCGGATCGTACGCCAGCGCGGTCACGGTGTATCCCGAGGCGCCCAGGACCTCCGCCAGGTTCGTAATCTTCCCGGACGCGACGTCGATGGCGGCGAGGTGGGCGACCTGGCCCGGATAGCGGATCCCCAGGTAGATGGCCCGGCTCGTCGAGTCGTAATAGGCGCGGGACACCGAGCCGAGCGCGTGATCGGTCAGCGGGCGGAAGGCCGTGACCGGGTGCCGGCGGATGGCCGCCAGGTTGGCCGCCTGCCAGTCGCGCTCCCATGCGATCCATCGCGACCACTCGGCCTCGAGCGACCGCCCATAGATGTGCCGGAACTGCGTCGCGAAGTTCCGCCGGCTGCCTTCGGCCCGGTTGAACCACGCGATCAGGCTGTCGTTCCCGTAGCGCAGCCCCAGGTAGCTGACGAACCGCGTGCCGTAGAGATAGGAGTTCACGCCCACCTGGAAGTCGATCGTGGTCCCTTCCGATTCCAGTCCGACGAAGTCGAAGATCCGGGCGCTGTCCCGGACCAGCGTGCGGAACACCATCTCGTCGTAGGGACCAATGGCGCGCCCGAGCCCCCCGTTCATCCACGTCTCGAGATAGACGGCGATCCCTTCCAGGTACCACCGCGGCGCATACCACCGCGGCGTGGTCAGGTAGCCGTAGAGCATGGACAGGGGGACTTCGGGGTTGGGCGTGACCTTGCCGAAGAACAGCGACCGGTAGAACCGGTCGGATGCGGTGGCTTTGTCCACGGTCACGATGTGCGCCATCTCGTGGTTCAGCGAGGACGTCATCCGCTCGGGGGCGGGCGCGGACTCGTAGTCGTGGGCGTACGGCTCGATCCCGATGGTGATGTGGTTCTCGGGGATCGGACTCGCTCCCGCGTTGCCGTAATGCCAGAGGTCGTGCATCAGCACGTTGATCGGGCCGGCCGGCGTGTAGTCGAAAAGGCGGCGGTGGAATTGCAGCGAGTTCTCGAAGCTCCGGGCCACCTGCGGGACCAGGTAGGACTGGAGCGGCGACGTGATGACCAGCCGCATGTCCCGGGTCTCGAGCATCTGGAACTGCGCGGCGAGCGCGGCGGGCGCGCAGACCCGCACGCCGGCCAGGACGGCCAGGACGAACTGGAATCGGGGCATGGTCAGAGGGGAACGAAACTACTCGGGGATCCCGGCTCCCGTGAGAGCGGGCCGGGACCCCCGCGGGGTCAGCCTACATCTGGGCGCGCATCGCCTCGCGCATGAACGCCTGGGACAGCGCCTGGCTCTGCGACAAGGCGCGGAACGCTTCGGCCGCCTGCAGCTGGCGGAACGCGTCGCTGGCCAGGATCTGACGGGAGGCGTCACTCTCCTGCAGCTGCCGGAACGCCTCATTGGCCAGGAGCTGACGGTACAAGTCGTTCTCCATCACCTGGCGGAACAGCTCGTTGTCCATGACCTGGCGGTACAAGTCGTTCTCCATCACCTGGCGGAACGCGTCGCTCTCCATCACCTGACGGAACGCGGCGTTGGCCTGGAGCTGACGGAACAAGTCGTTCTCCTGCAGCTGGCGCATGGCGGCGGCCGACTGCATCTGCCGGAACGCGTGCTGCGCCTGGAGCTGGCGGAACGCCGCGTTGGCCTGGAGCTGGCGAAAGGCCTCGTCGGCCTGGAGCTGGCGGTACAGTTCGTTGTCCTGGAGCTGGCGGTACAAGTCGTTCTCCATCAGCTGCCGGAACGCGTCGCTGGCCATGAGCTGGCGGAAGGCGGCGTTGGCCTGGAGCTGGCGGAACGCGTCGCTCGCCATCACCTGGCGGAACGCGTCGCTCCGCACGAGGTGCAGGACCTTGTCGTTCTGGAACAGCGCCTGGATCTCCGGATTCTTGAGGGACACGTCGGCTTCGGTCATAACCTTGCCGTGATACCGGGCCGCCGGCTGGACTCCGCCGATCGTGCCGGCGTCGCGGCTGCCGGGAGGGAAGCCGGTGAGGATTCCGGCGACGACGAGCACAACCGCCGCCGCGGCGCTTCCGATGAGTACTGCTTTCCTGGTCATGATCGGCTCCTCCAGTGATGTGGTAACGAATCTCAACGCCTGGGCGACCCACGGCAGCAGCCCGCCTGGTGACGCTCGAGCCGGCTGCGGCAGCGCATCGAGGATCGCCCGTTTCAGGCGCGCAGGCGGTTCGCGCTCGGCCACCTCCCCGAACAGCGCGGCGACGCGGCGCAGCTCGGCCGCCATCGCCGTGGCCTCCGGATCCTGCGCCAGCAGCGACCGGACCGCGGCACTCCCTGCCGGAGTGTTCGCGCCGTCGATCTCCTGCTGGATCAGTTCGATCTGCTCGCGGCTCAGCATCGCTAGCCGACCCCCTCACCGAGCGCCAGCCGCAGCCGTTCCCGTGCGGTGAACAGGCGCGACTTGACGGTCTGGACCGGGATCTCCAGCACATCGGCAATCTCCTGATAGGAGAAGGACACGAAATGCCGCAGCACCACCACGGCTCGATCCTCGGGCTTGAGACTCGTCAACGCGCGCCCCACCCGGTCCTCGGCCTCTGCACGGTCGGCTGCGGTGCCCGGCCCCAGGATGTCAAGATCGTCCTCCAGTGGGTCCGTCGGTTTGCGGCGCTTCAGCAGGTTCAATGACTCATTCACCGTCATGCGATAGATCCAGCTGAAAAACTTGTACTTCGAGTCGTAGGTCCGGAGCTTGTGAAACGCGTTGAGAAACACCGTCTGCGTGACGTCCTCGGCGTCCTGCACGTTGCCCAGCATCCGCAGCGCGACATTGAACAGGCGTTGCTGGTAGCGGTCAACGAGAGCGCCGGCCGCGTCCCCGTGATTCTCCAGGTACCGCTCGACGAGAGCGCGGTCCTGTTCATCCGTCGCCAGCGGTGTCTCTTTCAATTACAACTCAGATCGCCAAAGGTTGGAAGGGTCCAGCGAGAGGCCTCGCCGGGGGGGGAACGTGCATCGCGGGGCGCCCCTCGGCAATGTCGGGCCCGGGCCCTGGGGCTCCCCGGTGCCCGAGGGCCGCACCCCGACCCCCCTCCGAGAGCAGGCTGGCGATATTGTGGCGGTGGTGGTCTCATACAGCGGCCCGTCGGAGGGCGAGATGCGGCCCAGCTTCAGCATGACGATCGGCACCGATCCCGGCCAGGTCGCCGGGGTCAGCGCGGCGTTCGCCGAGTTCGCGAACGCGCACGCCGTGCCGGCCTCGATCCGGCGGAGTGTGAGCGTCGCCCTCGACGAGCTGCTGAACAACACCATCGCGCACGGATTCGCCGGGCGTGGGGGCGGCGCGGTGAGCATCGAAGTGGAGCTGCGCTCGGATCGGTTGTGCGTCACGCTCACCGATAACGGCACGCCCTTCAACCCGTTGGAGATGAGTGGCCCCGACACCGCGCTTCCAGCGGAGGAGCGGCAGATCGGCGGGCTCGGCATTCACCTGGCCCGGCGGCTGATGGACGACGTCGCCTATCACCGCCGGGCCGATCGCAACGTCGTCAGCCTGGCGAAGCTCCTGGCGGGTGGGAGCCCGGCGGGTCGTGGCGGAGGACGGTCCATGGACATCACCACACGCACGCAGAACGGCGTCACCCTCGTCGTCTTCGCGGGGAGTCTCGACAGCAACACGTCGCCCAAGGCCCAACAGGCACTCGACGGGATGCTCGCGGCCGGCGCGCGGAAGATGGTCGTCGATTGCACGGCGCTCGACTACATCAGCAGCGCCGGACTTCGGGTCCTGCTCGCTACGGCCAAGCGACTGAGCGGGGCGGGGGGCGCGCTGCGCCTGTTCGGCCTGAACGAGACGGTCCGGGAGGTGTTCGACATCTCCGGGTTCTCGACGATTCTCGCCGTGTTCGCCACGGAACCCGACGCGCTCAAGGGGTTCTAGCAAGACGCTGCAAACCGTGAGCCAGGTTTTCCTACTTTCTTGGGGACTAGGGACTGCACCGCGACGCTCAGAGACCCGCGGCCCTAACCGGCGGCTGAAGCTGCCGGCGCGCGTAGATTAGGGAATGAATCTTTCACCAGCGCGCCGCAGCTTAAGCGCGATCCGTTAGGCGGCGGCGATGTTTCGAATACTCGTCTTATCTGCCGTGTTCCTCGTTCCGACGTCCCTGGCCGCTCAGCGACTCACGCCGGTTCCAACGTACGTCGTGTCAAGACGGCCTTCGCTTTCCCGTGCTGCCCGCTTCGCCGGCACTCCATTATCCAAGGAGATCCCCCGCACCTACTGGCTCGAGGGCGGGATCACTGGTGGTGCCAGTGTCGGGGTCATGAGCGCGCTGTACTTCCGTGGTTTGGGTGAATCCGGCGATCGCACGGCCGGGACGATCGCCGGATTTGTCTTGGGTGGCGTGGTGGGCTTCACGGGGGGCGCGCTGATCGGCGGCCAGTTGCGCAAGTCCAGCCACAGACGCCCCTGATTCTAGTGACACCGCTGTCTAACCCGCGCTTGAAGCTGACGGCGCGCGTAGATTAGGGAATGAATTCTTCTTCAGCGCGCCGCAGGTTGAGCGCGCCCCGTTAGGCGGCGGCACATGACCCTCATGTCCCCCCTGAGCCTTGTCCCCATGATCATCGTCGGGATCATGGCATTGTTGGACCTGCACTCTGCTAGACTCGATGACTCCCTGCTGGTGTCGATGGCGCAGCGAGTAAATCGTATTGGGGAGTTTCTCACCTGGCTTGAGCAGCACGGGGCCGTGGAGCTAAAGCGCGATGAGCGCGGAAGGGTGGTCGGGATCATTCGGAGCCCGTTCCGCCGCGCAATGCAAGCGGATTTAGAGACGTATCTGCTCGACCCGATTTCGTCACAGGAGCCGCTGTCTCACCCGCGCCTGAAGCTGACGGCGCCCCCCTCGAGTGGTAAACTTACGTTTGTGCGCTTTCGGCGTCTTCACCGCAGCTTAGGCGCGCCCCGTTAGACCGCCCCGCACACGACTTCAAGACATATCAGAGCAAGGTGGTGCGTCGCCGGAGTTGGCGGATCCCGTGGCGCTGGTGAGCTGGGCCTACGCGCGCCATGTTTAGACCACCAACCAACACACTACGCTCACACGTTTGCCGGGGGAGTCATGGGCCGCACGTCTCGCATCGAGGTTGTCGTACTCGGGTGTCTCTCCCTGAGCGCGTCGCCGCTCGGCGCCCAGGCGGTCGACATGGCCGTGATGGCCAAGTGGTCCGCGGTCACGGTGGTCCACTATGTCATGACCGGTGACTTCACGGGCGAGCTGGTGGTCATGAAGAGTCCCAGGGGCGTGGACGCGAAGGCGAAGGTAACCGACCGCGTGGAGCTCACGTTCAACTGGAATCAACACGAGATGGCGTTAGTCGGTGCGGCCACCGTCAAGAACTCCCCCGCCACGGTTATCCTCGCCCCGACGGCGGAGTGTCCTGCGCCGCGGATCACGGCCCCCTACGAAGGGTGGGACATCGTCTCGGTGACGGGCTTCGGGGGCGGGGTGACACTGGCGGGCAAGCGAACGTACGCGGCTGGGGCGTTCCCGCGTGCCCGGCCCAATGTCCCGGCCAGCCAGGAAGTGTGCGGCGAAGTGTGGGAGCCGGTGACCGCGACGACGGAGGCGGCCGAGATGATGGTAGGGGTCGCGCCGCCACTGTGGTACGCCATGCCATCCGCGGGCGGTGAGTTCGTGTCCGTCTCCAAAGACGGCAAGTCGATCATCGTGGTCAACGCCGCCACGGGCTGGACCTGGACGTACACCGCGACGCCGGTGAGGTGACGCGGAGCCTGGCGCCCCATGCAAGTAGGCTGACGGGAGCTCCAAGCCATGAACTCCAGGCCCGAAGGAGCGAACAGAAACCTCGCTTCAAGTAGTCCGTTCTTCATCGTGAAGGACCTGCAGACCTCGATCTCCCACTACATCGAGCGCTTCGGGTTCACGCTGGACTTTCAGGGCCCACCCGACGACGTGTACTATGGCCACGTGAGTCGGGACGGGATCGGCATCATGCTCAAGGCTATCCTTCCCGATGTGCTGCCCTGTCCCAACCACACCCGGCACGGATGGGCGCGCTGGGATGCGTACATTTACACCCTGGACCCCGACTCGCTGTTCGACGAGTTCAAGCAGCGGGGTGCGTCGTTCGTGAAAGAGTTGTCGTTCATCGATGACGGCCTGTGGGGATTCGAGGTCACCGATGCCGACGGGTATGTCCTGGCGTTCTTTCGGGTGCGCAACGAGTAGGGGCTGCCGGAGTGTATCGCAGGCTAACTACGGTTTGAAGCTGACGAGCCGGGCCGCAGCTCAACGCGTTTGTCGCGTTGGCTCGCACGAGCCCCGGAGAAGCCGAGGCGGTAGTGCCCTCACTTCGTGTCGAGCTACGCGATCTGCCTCCGACGACGCTCGCCGTGGTGCGCCGGCAGGTCACAGTGTCCGACCTCGCGCACGTGGTCCCGGAGTGTTGTGGTCGGGTCTGGAAAGCGTCGCGGGCCGGAACGCTGCCTCTAGCCGCCCCCCGTGAGGCACCATGCAATCGAGTACGAGTTGGCCCAGGTTCGAAGAGCCGTTTCGCCGCACGTTGGCGAGGACCGTGGCGCTCGCGGCGATCGTGGGCGCGGTCCTGGCGCTCCAACGACATGACCTCAAGCTGCTCCTCCCCATCGCCGCCCTTGCCTTGTGGTTCTCCCTGGGTGGGCACTACCTCGAACTCGCGTTCTTGAACGAGCTTCGGCCCCGAGTCCCGCCGGGACGCCTGATGCAAGCGGTCGTGCGGGTGCTGGTGTGGTTGAGTGGTGGCGTCGTGCTCTATGTGGGCATGGCGGCTACGGCGCGCGCCCTACCGATTGAGGCCCCACCGCTGAGGCTCTGGTGGTTCGGGGGTTTCCTGCTGGTCGGAGTCGAGCTGGTAGTGCACGCCCTCTTAGCCGTTCGCGGTCGACCGAACTTCTACAACGGGCGCGGATAGAGGATGGCATGCTGCTGAGAATTGCCTTGATCCGTAGATTGGGCTGGGGAGTGATGACGCTCCTCGCGCTTGTCATCGCTACCTATGCGATCGCCATCCTGTTCGTCCCGAGCCGCAGGCCGCCGTTCTTGCAGCAGCGCTTCCTGATCATGCCGCTCGCCGCTGGATTGCACCTTGCCGCGTCGGCAGTGGCGCTTGCGGTCGGGCCCCTGCAGCACAACTCGCGCATTCGCAGTGGCTTCCTCGGTCTCCACCGCTGGCTAGGTCGCACGTACGTACTTGCTGTAATCTGTGGGGGAGGCGCGGCGCTCGCGCTCGCGACCGCGTCGCAGGGCGGATTACCCACGCATGTCGGCTTTGGTCTGCTCGCAGTTCTCTGGCTCAGTGCGACCGCGGTGGCGTATCGCGCGATCCGCCGCGGCGATCAGGTGTCGCATCGTCGTTGGATGACTCGCAGCTACGCGTTGACGTTCGCCGCCGTGACGCTTCGCATCTACTTGCCTGTGAGCCTGGCCGTCGGGTTACCATTCGAGCCCGCCTACCAAACAATCTCTTGGCTTTGTTGGGTCCCCAATCTCGTCATGGCCGAATGGCTGCTCCTGCGTCTTCCTGCGGTGGCACGCGTAACGGAACGGGGGCCCGTCGTCGCCGCCTAACCAGGTACATTAGGGAAATGAATCCTTCACCAGCGCACCGCAACGCAGGCGCGTCCCGTTAGGCAGAAGCGCAAGGACCCCGTCGCATGAGAGCAAGGCCATGAAGGCATTCGTCGTCGATCGCTATCAAAGCAAGAGCGCCGTGCGTCTCGGCGACATGCCGGAACCGGAAGTCCGCGACGATGATGTCCTGGTCCAAGTCCACGCCGCCAGTCTAAACCAGCTGGATTCCAAAATCAGGGACGGCGAGTTCAGACTCGTTCTGCCCTATCGCTTGCCGCTGATTCTCGGCAACGACGTGGCCGGGGTCGTCGTCCGTGTCGGGCCCGCCGTGCGACGGTTCAAGCCGGGCGACGAGGTGTATGCGCGGCCGCACCAGGACCGGATCGGGACGTTCGCGGAATTCATCGCCATGAATGAAGCTGACGTGGCGTTGAAGCCGAAGAATCTCACCATGGAAGAAGCCGCGTCCATCCCGCTGGTGGGTCTGACCGCGTGGCAAGTATTGATTGAACGCGCCCACCTGAAGAAGGGCCAACGAGTCTTGATCCACGCGGGTTCCGGTGGCGTAGGCACATTCGCCATTCAACTGGCAAAGCACATCGGCGCAACGGTGGCAACCACGACGAGCACGGCGAATGTCGATCTGGTCAAAGGTCTCGGCGCGGATGTCGTCATCGACTACAAGAAAGAGGATTTCGAGAAGGTTCTGAGCGGCTACGACGTCGTCCTGAACAGTCTGGGCAAGGAGGCGCTCGCAAAGTCCCTCAAGGTGCTGAAGCCCGGGGGCAAGCTCATTTCCATCTCCGGTCCGCCGGATGCAGCATTCGCGAAGGAGAACGGGTCGAACTGGTTCTTGCAACAAGGCATGCGCCTGTTGAGCTTCGGCATCCGGAAGAAGGCCAAGCACCACGGCGTGAGCTACTCGTTTGTGTTCATGCGAGCGAACGGCGAGCAGTTGAGCAAGATCACATCCCTCATTGAAGCTGGCAGCATCCGGCAGGTTATGGATCGGATCTTCCCGTTCGAAGCCACCAAAGAGGCATGGGCGTACCTCGACACGGGGCGCGCAAAAGGCAAGGTCGTGATCCAGGTGAGTCAGGTTCGCGGGCTCCCTCAACCTCGTGACGTGAGGGGTTATGCCAAAGGGACGGCTTGAAGCGTTCAGCGATGGCGTACTCGCGATCATCATCACCATCATGGTGCTGGAACTCAGGGTCCCTCACGGCGGCGACCTGACGGCGCTGCGGCCGCTGATTCCGGTCCTGTTGAGCTACGTCCTCAGCTTTGTCTACCTGGGTATTTACTGGAACAACCATCACCACATGCTGCAAGCCACGAAGCATGTGACTGGCCTGATCCTATGGGCGAATCTGCACTTGTTGTTCTGGTTATCACTCTTCCCATTCGTGACCGGGTGGATGGGCGAGAACCACTTCTCCGCTGTCCCGACTGCCGTCTATGGCGGCGTCTTGTTGCTGGCGGCGATCGCCTACTACCTCTTGCAGGGGGCGATCCTGAGGGCTGAAGGGCCCGACTCGCTCCTGGCGACTGCCGTCGGCGCCGATTTCAAAGGCAAGCTGTCGCCGCTCTGCTACGCGATGGCCATTCCGCTCGCGTTTGTCAGCTCATGGATCGCCAACGGACTCTACGTGGCGGTTGCCTTGATGTGGCTTGTCCCCGACCGTCGCATCGAGCGGGTGCTGGCAGCGTACCACCCCTGATGCTCGAGGCGCCATGCTTACCGCTCCACATGGTGTGCTCTTCGACTTCGGTGACACACTGCTGCGTGAGGGGCCCGTGAACCTGCAGGCCGACGCCGCGGGCGGTGCTGGCGCTCGCGCGTGACCAAGCCCGGTGCACCCCGACTCAACTGGCGGCTGCGATGACCGAGGTCATGAACGACTTGGAGCCGCGGCGTCGCACGGCGCTCCTCGAACCGCCGCCTGCCACGATTGCGCGCCTGGTTTACGGCCCACTCGGGATTGTGTTCGACGTCCAACCGGAGGACGTGGAATGGGCGTTCTGGAGCGCCGCGACGGCCTGGGAGCTGGAACCTGACATCAACGCGGCGATTGAAGCTTTGGAGCGCGCCAACATTCCCTGGGCCGTGCTGAGCAACACCATGTTCAGAGGGCAAACAATCGAACGTCAGCTCGCGCTGAGCGGGCTGCGCGGCTCTCACCGGTTTGTCATGGCGTCAGCCGACTATACACTCCGCAAACCGCATCCGCGTCTCTTCGGAATCGCGGCGGCGCGGCTCATGGAGCCACCCGGTGGTCTATGGTTCATCGGCGATTCGCACGAACACGACGTACGCGGCGCGTCGGCCGCGGGATTGGTCCCGTTGTGGTACTGCCCCCGCGGTGCCATGGGTGCGGCCGCGCCCGCGGTGCAGATCATCGGCAGCTGGGCTACGTTCCCCGACCTACTGGCGAGGGCGCGCGGCAAATCGTAACGTGCCGCCAACGCGGGTCCGCATTCGCACTGTGGCGAGGGTCCAACCTAAAGTCTGTATGAGGATCTTTCTGTGAGCCCAAAGAAGGAAACGCAGAAGTCCGCCAAGCGTACCACCGCGATCGGGAAGAAGTCCAAGGGCTTCACGGACGAGGAACGCGCCGCGATGAAGGAGCGCGCCCGCGAGCTGAAGGCGGACGCGGCGGACGGGGAGAGCGCCGTGCTCGCGAAGATCGCCGCGATGCCGGAACCGGACCGCGCCATGGCCAAGCGGCTCCATGCGATTATCAAAGCCAGCACGCCAGCCCTCTCGCCGACAACCTGGTACGGGATGCCCGCGTACGCCAAGGACGGCAAGGTCGTCTGTTACTTCCAAAACGCGCAGAAGTTCAAATCGAGGTACGCGACGTTCGGCTTCAGCGACAAGGCGCACCTCGACGACGGCACCCTGTGGCCGGTCGCCTTCGCGCTGCAGGAGTTGACGCCCGCCGCGGAGGCAAAGATCGTCGCGCTCGTGAAGCAGGCGGTGAGATAAGGATATGACGCTATGACCACTGGACAGCTGATCGGGAAATCGCTCCAGGCATCCCTCACCGTGAAGGACCTGCAGAAGAGCATGACGTGGTACGTCGACGTCCTGGGCTTCAAGCTTGACCGCAGAATCGAGCGGGAGGGCACACTCCGCGGTGTCGCGGTGTCAGCCGGGGATGTCCGCATCATCCTCAACCAGGACGACGGGGCGAAGGGGTGGGATCGCATCAAGGGCCAGGGCTTCTCTCTCCAAATCACGACAACCCAGGACGTGGATGAGATCGCGCAGCGGACAAAGGAGCAGGGTGGCGCTCTCGAAACGGAGCCCAAAGACATGCCGTGGGGTGCTCGCGCGTTCCGGTTCCGCGACCCCGATGGCTTTCGGTGGTCGATCTCGAGGCCCAATGCAACTTATTCGCGAGCTTGAACGGACCCGAGACGAGACGCTGCGGTGTTTCTCGCTCGACCAACGCGACCTCGCGCGCACCTACGGCCCAGGCAAGTGGTCTGTCAGCTATATCCTGCATCACCTCTCCGATAGCGAGACGGTGTTTTTCGATCGCATCCGTCGTGTGCTCAGTGAGCCGCGTCCGGTGTTATGGGTGATGGATCAGGATGCGTGGGCGAAGGGACTCGACTATGCGCACGTGCCGTTGGACCTCTCCCGGCAGGTCTACGAGTCGGTGCGCAACGCCATCATCTACTATGCGGGTGTGCACTATGAGCGGAGCGGCCACCTGGAGTGGGTGCATAGTGTCGACGGGGTGCGCACGTTGCGGGAGGAATTCGACAAGGTCGCCGCGCATAACGAACATCACCTGAGCCAGGTTCGGTTGGCGCTGGGGCGTCCAGCCGCCTGACCGAACCCTGGACTAGGCCGCTGCAGGAGCAACGTGCCCACACCCATCTCACACGCCGCGGTCGGCTTTGCCATCGCCGCCTGGACGCAGCCCCGAATGCCCACGCGCCGCGTGGGCATCGTCGCCGCGGCGTGCGCGGCACTGCCGGACATCGATGCGATCGGGTGGCCGCTGCATATTCCCAATACGTCGCTATTCGGCCATCGCGCCATCACGCATTCGCTGACGTTCGCGCTCGTCGTCGCCGTCGCGGCCACACTCATCTGCTTTCGTGGCAGCCAGTGGACGCAGGTACGTGGGCGGATGGCCATCGTGCTTGGCCTCGCGCTCGTCTCCCACGCCTGTCTCGACGCGCTCTCGACGTACTCAGTCGGCGTGGAGTTCTTCGCCCCCTTTTCCCAGCAGCGATTTCGCTTTCCCTGGACCCCGCTGGGCGCGCCAGGCGGGAGTGTCCTGGGCCAACTCGCCCAGGAGGCTATCTTTATCCTGCTGCCCGCCGTGCTCGTCGGGTGGCTCGGCATCAAGGCCCGGCGCGCTGCAGCAGGACCGCCCGCGACCACATCCACGGCATGCTGACCAGTGCGATGGCGTTCCAGGCCAGCAGGAAGAAGCGCATCTGGGAATTACTATAGGGCCGGCTGCGCCACAGCACGGTGGCATCGACGACAAACCACGCCGCGCTCACCAACAGGAACCCGGCCAGCGCCTTCGCACCAAAGAACCGCACGACCAGTCCCGCTTCCACCAACATCAGCACCGCCATCAATAATTTGGCGGGCACCCGGCCGATCATGGTGGCCGTGGTCCGCCGGCCGGCCGCCCGGTCAGGCTCCAAATCCATCACTTCGCCGAACACGTGCGAGTGCATGGCAAACAGCGCGCCGAAGAGCAGCGTCGCCCCGGGGAGCAGCGGGACGTCGTTGATCCAGCTGCTCAGCAGAAACACGAACAGATAGCCTGCCTGGTTCAGGATCTCGGTCGGTGGGCTGGCCTTGAAGCCATAGCGCGGCCAGTTATAGAGCGCCGCCGCGGCCATCATGCCGGCGAAGCACAGCAGCATCTTGGCGCCGCCGAGCACGCTCAGGGTGATTAGGAAGGGCAGCTGCACCAGTGCGATGCGGACCGGCAATC
>Ga0137372_10004269_pt1 | contig 13902 bp, 15 predicted proteins | sample SagtaG_6_FD_104911 | JGI IMG/M metagenome (GOLD analysis project Ga0137372, IMG submission 104911) | Vadose zone soil microbial communities from Sagehorn Ranch, Mendocino, California, USA - Sage1_R_60_16 metaG | ecosystem: Environmental > Terrestrial > Soil > Vadose zone | place: USA...
CGAAGAGGTGCAAGAGATGTTCCGTATCCCGTTCGTCAAGCTCGTGCTCGGAGGCGCGGGCACCGCGCTCCTGGGCGTGGGGCTGCTGGGTGGTTCGGCCACCAGCGCTTTCGCGGCCGCCAATCCGACGCCGGCGGCTTCACCCGCGGCCCCGGCCGCCAAGCACGACCCGTCCGACCGCCGGCTGATCCGGGCCGCCGTGGTGGCCGCCGAGGCGGCGGTGCTCGACATCAAGCCGGAAGACCTGCGCGCCGCGCTCAAGAGCGGCAAGACCGTCGAACAGCTGGCACAGGCCAGGGGCATGAACAAGGACCAGTTCGCCGACAAGCTGGCCAACACCGTCAAGCCGGCCCTCGACAAGCTCGTCGACGCCAAGCAGATCACGCACGCGCAGGCCGACAAGGTGCTGGCGCGGATCCGGGCGGGACGCATCCCCTTCTGGAACGGCGTACACCAAAAGCAGGCCGCCTAACCCCTCGGTCCTCGGAGCCCGCCCCGCGGTGGGGCGGGCTCCTTCAGGAAAAGGTGGCCAATCCGGCCGGCTGGCAGGCGGGGCACCAGTAGGTGAGGCGGGCGTGCTCGCCCTGGGCGCGGACCTCGATGCGGGCGCCGCAGCGCGCGCAGGGGCGGCCGCTGCGGCCGTGCACGGCGCCGCGGCCGTGGCCGGGGAAGCGGCGCGCCCACTCCGTCGAGCGCAGGCTGGCGCGCATCGCCGCGTGCGCGAATGCGAACAGCGCGCGCAGCTGCGCGTCGCTCAATGACGTGCTGACGATCCACGGGTTGACGCGCTCCGCCCAGAGCGCCTCGTTGCGATAAACGTTGCCGATGCCGGCGGTCACCCGCTGGTCGAGCAGCAGCTCGCCCACCGGCACCTCACCGAGTGAGCGGGCCCGGCGGACCACGCGGTCGAAGTCGAGGTCGTCGCCCAGGATGTCGGGACCCAGGTGCGCGGTACGCTCGTCGCCGCGCGTCAGCTCCACGACCGGGGCGTTGAAGAGCACAGCCACCGTGCCCGCGACCTCGAGCACCGCCCGCGCCTGCCGCTCGGGCCGCCGCCAGGGCTCGCCTGGCCGGTAGACGTGCCAGGACCCCTTCATGCGCATGTGCGTGTGCAGCGCGAGGCCGTTGTCGAAGCGCACCGACAGGTGCTTGCCCACGGTGTCGACCGCGGTCACCGTGGTCCCGGTCAGGCGCGCCAGCGCCGCCGGGCGCGCCGCCAGCACCTGGCGCCCCACCAGCCGCGGCCGCAGAGCCGCGGCTGTCCGCCAGATGGTGTCGCCCTCAGGCACTGCTGGTTTGTGTGGGGGGACGTCCCCCCTTGGGCGGGCCGGGCAAACCCCTTCCCCCCACCCACCCCCCAGGCGTCTTGGGCCAGAAGACCATCCCGCGGGGCGAGCTCCCGAAGCCCGCCTCGCGGAGCAGGGGCGCCAGTGCCGAGGCGTTGACGTCCACGCCGTCGACCCGCTGGAGCTCGACCTTGACCCGCTTGAGAGCGGCCAGCAACGCCGCCACGTGGCCGACGTCGACCTGGCCGAACGTGAGCAGTGAGCGGCCGCCCCGCTCCAGGTAGAGCTTGAGCTCGCCGTCCTCGATCACCACGTAGGCGCCGGCGGCCCGCGCCGGCCGGCCCGCTGTCTCCGGCCAGGCCAGCAGCGCTCCGTACGGGTTGGCGGGGTCGGTGGCGGCCAGCGCCGTGATCCGGCCTTCCGGGTCGCGGGCCCCCCGCAGGCGGTCGACGGCGCCCGGCAGGGCGAACTGGGAACCGCCGAGTCCCTGCACGAAGTACCCGCGGCGGAGCTTGCCCGCCTCCTCCATCGCTCGCAGCACGGGGTAGAGCGCCGCGAAACCACCCGGCCAGCCCTCGCCCACCACGGCCTCGCGGGTCAGCACCCCATGGCGCTGCAGCAGCACGCCCGCCTCCGCATGTAGCCGCTCGGTCGACGAGGCGCCTTCGCCAAGCAGGTCGGCGACCAGGGACCAGCGGCCGGCGCCCCGCGGGTGCGTCAGCCGCGGCAGGCGCGGCCGACGGCGGGGCGCCGACCTGCGGGTAGCGGGACCGAGCATGCGCAGCGGGCTGAACACGTCGTTGGTCACCTCGCCCGCCCAGACCATGTCCCAGAGCGCGTCCAGGACGGCCTCCTCGTCACCGCCCCCGGCCGCCGTATAGAGGTCGCGAAAGAAGGCCGCGCCGCGGGCCAGCCGCTCGCGCAGCCTGACATGCAGCACTTCCATTGGCACCGCCTCGGGCAGGGCCAGCAGCCGCGGCGCGTCGCCCCGCAGGTAGAGCGCGACCCGGCCGTCGCCGGGGCCCAGCGGCCCGCGGCCGGCCCACACCACCTCGCCCATCGACACCAGCTCGTCGAGCTGGTTGGGCAGGTACTGGCCGACCCGCATCGAGAGCACGTCGCGCTCGATCACGGAGGCGGGCAGCGCCAGTCCCTGCAAGGTGAAGATCACCTCCAAGAGCCGGTCGAGGCCCCGTGCCTCCGCGCCCACCCCGTGCCACTGGGGCAGGAAGCGGGCCAGCACCACCGGCTCCACGGGCTCGGTCTCGCGGCGCAGCGCGGCCAGCGAGCGGCGGCGGATGGTCCGCAGCACGTCGGCATGGCAGAACTCGCGACCGGCGCCGCCCGGACGAAATTCGCCGGCCAGCAGCTCGCCGCGCGCCACCAGCCGGTGCAGCGCCGCCTCGATCTCCGGCGCCGGCACCTTCCAGCGCCGCGCCGGATCGCCCGCCACGAAGGGCACATGGGTCCGCGCGTACCGGCGGAGCAGTGACTCCAGCGCGCTCGCCACCGGCTCCAGCAGCGACAGCGGCAGGCCCGGCGGGATCGCCACCGCCAGCGCGTCCCGGTAGCGGGCGGCATCCTCGGCGGCGAAGAAGCGCGCTTCGCCGGCCACCTTGGCCCGCACGGCGCGCCGCTGCCGCACCAGCTCGTCCAGCCATTCGCGCGTGACGCCGCGCGCCAGCGCCTCCTCGGCGGTGAGGTCGCCCAAGCGCGCGAGCACATCGTGCGCCTCGTCGGCGTCGCGCGGGAAGCGCTCGGGGAGGAGTCCCTGGAGCTCGAGCTCGGTGTGCTCGATCGCCTCGGGGTCGAGCAGCTCCCGCAATTCCTCGGCGCCCAACAGCTCGGCCAGTAGCTCGCGATCCAGGGTCAGCGCCTGCGCCCGCCGCTCGGCCAGCGGCGCGTCGCCCTCGTAGAGGAAGGCGCCCACGTAGTCGAAGAGGAGGGAGCCGGCGAACGGACTGGCGCGGTCGGTGTCGGCCTGCACGACGCGCACCTCCCGCGCGCGCACGCGCGCCAGCAATTCTTGCAGCGCGTCGAGGTCGAACTCGTCCGACAGGCATTCGCGGAAGGTTTCGGCGAGGATCGGGAAGTCGGGGAAGCCGCCCGCCACCTGCAGCAGTGAGGCCGAGCGCTGGCGCATCTGCCAGAGCGGGGTGCGCTGCCCCGGCCGCCGCTTGGGCAGCAGCAGGGCGCGGGCGGCGCTCTCCCGGAAGTGGGAGGCGAACATCGCCGATCCCGGCAGTTGCGCGGTCACCAGGTCGCGCACCTCCTCGGGGTCGAGCATCAGCTCGTCCAGCCCCACCGGTTGGTCAGCGTCGGGGAAGCGCAGGGCCAGCCCGTCGTCGGTGTACAGCGACTGCACCTCGACGTGGCGCTCGGCCAGCTTCCACTGCAGGGCCAGCGCCCAGGGCGCGTGCACGCGCCCGCCGTAAGGGGTGAGGATGCAGACCCGCCAGTCGCCGACCTCGTCGCGGAAGCGCTCGACGACGATCGTGTTGTCGTCGGGGACGGCGCTCGTGGCGGCGAGCTGGTCCCGCAGGTAGGCGAGCAGGTTGGTCGCCGCCCGCGCGTCGAAGCCGGCATGCTCCATGAGCCGGGTCGACGCCACCTCGGGATCGGCCGCCACCAGCTCCCGGGTGACCCGTCCCAACCGCCGCCCCACCTCCACCGGCCGGGCCAGCGCGTCGGCCTTCCAGAAGGCGATCTTGCCGGGCTCGCCCGGCGCCGGCACCACCAGCACCTGGTTGGGCGTGATCTCCGCGATCCGCCAGGTGCTGGCGCCGAGCACGAAGGTCTCGCCGGGCCGCGACTCGAACACCATCTCCTCGTCCAGCTCGCCCACGCGCCGACCGTCTTCGAGGAGGTTGACGGTGTAGAGGCCGCGGTCGGGGATGGTGCCGGCGTTGGTGACGGCCAGCCGCTGGGCGCCGGCGCGGCCGCGGATGGTGCCGTTGACGCGGTCCCACACGATGCGCGGGCGGAGCTCGGCGAAGTCGTCGCTGGGGTAGCGCCCGGCCAGCATGTCGAGCACCGCGTCAAAGGCGCGCTCGCCCAATGATTCGAAGTTGTAGGTCCGGCGGACCAGTGCCTTCAACGCGTCGGTGTGCCACTCGTCCATGGCCGACATGGCCACGATGTGCTGGGCGAGGACGTCGATCGGGTTCTTCATGACCCGCGTGGTCTCGATGTCGCCGGCCAGCATCCCCTCGGCCACAGCCGCCGTCTCCAGGAGGTCGCCCCGGTACTTGGGGAAGATGGTGCCCCGCGAGACCTCGTTGACCGAGTGCCCGGAGCGGCCGATCCTCTGCATGCCGGCGGCCACGCTGGGCGGCGCCTCGACCTGGATGACGAGGTCGACGGCGCCCATGTCGATCCCCAGCTCGAGGCTGCTGGTGGCCACGATGCCCTTGAGGCGGCCCGCCTTGAGGGCCTCCTCGGTCTCCATCCGCTGCTCGCGCGCGATCGAGCCGTGGTGGGCCTTGACCAGGTCCTCCTCCGCCAGCTCGTTGAGCCGCGTCGCCAGCCGCTCCGCCAGCCGCCGCGAGTTGACGAAGACGATCGTGCTGCGGTGGCGCTGGATCAGCTCCAGCAGGCGAGGATGGATGGCGGGCCAGATCGACTTCCGCTGGACGATCTCGTCTGCCCCGATCATGGCGGCCGCGCCGCTGGGCTGGACCTGCACCGAGCCCCGCTCGAGGTCGGCCATGTCCTCGACCGGAACCTCGACCGTGATCTCGAGGGCCTTGCGGCGGCCGGCGTCGACGATCTCGACCTCCCGCGTGGAGCCGCCCAGGAAACGTGCCACCTCCGCCAGCGGCTTCTGGGTCGCGCTCAGGCCGATCCGCTGCGGGTCTGTCCTGGTGATCGCCGCCAGCCGCTCCAGGCTGAGCGCCAGGTGGGCGCCGCGCTTGGTGGCGGCGACGGAGTGGATCTCGTCCACGATCACCGTCTCGACCCCCGCCAGGACCCGGCGGGCGGCGCTGGTCAGGAGCAGGAAGAGCGACTCCGGGGTGGTGATCAGGATGTCGGGCGGAGTGCGTTCGAGCTGCCGGCGCTCCTGGCTGGGGGTGTCGCCGGAGCGGATGGCGACCCCGATGTCGGGCGGCACCAGCCCCATCCGCGCCGCCTGCTGGCGGATGCCGTGGAGGGGCGCCCGGAGGTTGCGCTCGACGTCCACGGCAAGGGCCTTGAGGGGGGAGATGTAGAGCACCCGGCAGCGCTCGGCGGGGAGCGGGGTCGGCGCCGCCGCCAGGCGGTCGAGCGCGTAGAAGAAGGCGGCCAGCGTCTTGCCGCTGCCGGTGGGCGCCGTCATCAGGGTGTGCTTGCCCGCGGCCACCGCCCACCAGCCCTTGACCTGGACGTCGGTGGGCGCCTCGAAGGCGGCCTCGAACCAGGCGCGCGCGGCCGGGCTGAAGAGTTCGAGCGGGTCGCTCATCCAGTGCTAGTGTGCCAGCCATGATCACGACCGACACCGTCCTCTACGAGGTCGCCGAGGGCGTGGCGACCATCACCCTCAACCGGCCCGACCGCCTCAACGCCTGGAACCGGCAGATGGGCGAGGGCTGGTCCTCAGCACTGGAGCGGGCGGCCGCCGAGCCCGAGGTGCGGGCGGTGGTCGTGACCGGCGCCGGTAGGGGCTTCTGCGCGGGCGCCGACATGTCGTTGCTGGAATCCATCGGCGGCGGCGCGGCCGTGGTCGGCGAGGAGCGGCGGGTGCTCCCGACCCAGGCCATCGAGGTGCCCAAGCCGGTGATCGCGGCCGTCAACGGCGCCTGCGCCGGCTTCGGGCTGGTGATCGCCCTCTGCTGCGACGTCCGCTTCGCGGCCGCCGGCGCCAAGTTCACCTCCGCCTTCGCGCGCCGGGGCCTGATCGCGGAATACGGCTCCGCCTGGCTGCTGCCGCGCCTGGTCGGGATGTCGCGGGCCCTCGACATCCTGCTCTCGGCGCGCGTCTTCCTGGCCGAGGAGGCGCTGGCGCTGGGGCTCGTCAACCAGGTGCTGGCCCCGGAGTCGGTGCTGCCGACGGCGACCGCCTATGCCCGCGACCTGGCGGCCAACTGCCCGCCGGGCGCCATGGCGGTGATCAAGCGCCAGGTCTACCGCGACGCCGCCACCGACCTGGACACGGCGGTCAGCGGGTCGATCAAGCTCATGGAGGACTCGCTGGCCACCGAGGACTTCAGGGAGGGAGTCGCCGCCTACGTCGAGCAGCGGGCCCCGCGTTTCAAGCCTCTGAAGCCAGGCGCAGCCTAGCGAACTCCCCGGCCAGCGCCGGCAGCTGGTAGTGCGCGTTGAGCCCGCTGGGGTTGGGCAGCAGCCACACCCGAACGCCCTCCAGGAGGTCCGGCTGCTCGCCGACAACCGCGCCCGGCGACCCGAAGGCGGCCCGATAGGCGCCGGTCCCCAGCATCGCCAGCCAGCGCGGGCCGTAGCGGCGAAGCTTGCCGCGCAGCGCGGCCGCGCCCGCCTCCAGGTCGGCCCGGCCCAGCTCGTCCGCGCGGGCGGTGGTCCGCGGCACCAGGTTGGTCACGCCCAGGCCGAGCCAGAGCAGCTGGTCCTCCTCGGAGGGGGCGAAGATGCGCGGCGTGAAGCCGGACAGGTGCAGCGCCTTCCAGAAGCGATTGCCGGGCCGCGCGAAATGGTGGCCCGCCCAGGCGGTGTAGAGGCCGGGGTTGATGCCGCAGAAGACGACTCGCAGCGAGGGGGCGAGGACGTCCGCGACCTGTCGAGAACGAGCCGCTTCCAGCTCGCCGCGGGTGGGCACCGGCCCAGCCTAGGCGGCGGGCAGCTTTAGGCCGCGAGCACCAGCCGGTTCCGGCCCCGTCGCTTAGCCTGGTAGAGCGCGTCGTCGGCGCTCTTGATCAGGCCCTCGGCGTCGCTCCCCTCCCAGCATGCCCCGCCGGGAAACCCGGAGCAGGACCGCCTGATCGGCGCCGGCGGTGTCGGCCGCCTGGCGCACCACCAGGTCGAAGACCTGCCGCAGCTCGAGGCTGGACGCGAGGTCGACGCTCATGTTGTGGAGCGCGAGCATGGGCATGACCATGAGGGCGGCCGCTGCCGTGGCGTGGCCGCCCAGCCACCGAGTCGCGATCGCCTCGGCGTCAGGTTGGCGTCTGACGACCGCACGTCCAGCGTCTCGCCCACGATCTGCGCCACCGCCCAATTGCGGAACCACTTTCTTGTTGGCGGGGACCACGAGATGAACCCGCAGTGTCCCGCCCCAGGCTCGACATCCCGGTGCTGGAGGCCCAGCTCAGGGTGTCTTAGCCGAGAGGCGCACCCTGGCGATCGGCTGGCCGGGTTGAATGGCGGCGCCGACGTCGACCAGCAGCTCCTCGACCACGCCCGAATAGGGCGACTCGATCTCGGCGTTGACCTTGTCCGTGAGCGCTTCCGCGACCGCATCGCCGGCGACCACCTGATCGCCCACCTGGCGCAGCCAGGCGCCCAGCGTGACATCGGCGGCGCCCTCCAGCCCGGGCACCACGATCTCGCGCACCATTGGACCAATCATGGACCGGGTGCGGTGGACGCCGCCGGTGGTGCGCCTGATGGCGGGCTTGATGCTTTCGATGTTCGTGGCCGCCATGGACGCCACCGTGGTCGGCACCGCGCTGCCCACCATCGCCCGCGAGCTGGGCCAGTTCGCGCTCTACCCGTGGGTCTTCAGCGGCTACCTGATCACTGCGACCACCAGCGTCCCGCTCTGGGGTCGGACGGCCGACCTGCACGGGCGGCGGCGGGTGCTGCTGATCGGGATGGCCCTGTTCGTGGTGGCCTCGGTGCTCTGCGCGGCCAGCCCCGCCATGGGCTGGCTGATCGCCTTCCGGACCCTCCAGGGGATCGGCGCCGGCTGCATCCAGCCGCTCGTCTTCACCATCGTCGGCGACTTCTTCCCGATCGCCCAGCGGGCGCGCCTGCAGGGCTTCTTCGCCGGCATGTGGGCGATCGCCGCGATCGTCGGGCCGGTGCTGGGAGCGCTCTTCATATCGACCGTGGGCTGGCGCTGGATCTTCCTCATCAACCTGCCGATCGGGATCCTGGCGGCGGGCCTGGTCTGGGGCTACCGCGAGCAGCGCCCGGAGTCACGTCCGGCCGGCGCCCTCGACCTGCGCAGCGGCGTCCTGCTGACGGCAGGCATCTCCCTGCTGCTCTGGGGCCTGGGCACCGGGAGCCCGACCGCCACCCCCTCCTGGCCGGTGCTGGCGCTGGCCCTCGCGCTGCTCGCCCTCTTCGGCTGGGCGGAATCCCGGAGCCGGAGCCCGATCCTGCCGCTCGACCTGCTCCGGCACCGGGCCATCGGCCCCGCCGTGCTGGTTACCACCCTCGCGGGCACCGTCATGTTCGGCGTCACCGCCTATCTCCCGCTGCACGTCCAGCAAGTCATCGGCGGCTCCGTCTTCGCGGCCGGTGCGGCGGTGGGCGCGATGTCGCTCGGCTGGCCGCTGGCGTCGACCGCCTCGGGCTGGGTGATCCTGCGGGTGGGCTACCAGCGGCTGGCGGTGGCGGGGGCCGGGGTTCTGGTCGCGGGCACCCTGATGCTGGCACTGCCGCCGCCCCGAGCCGGGGTGCTCTGGGCGAGCGCGGCCGCGGCCGTGATCGGGGTCGGGATGGGCCTTTTCTCGGCGCCCTTGCTGATCGTCATCCAGTCCAGCGTGGAGTGGGGGCGGCGCGGCGCCGCCACCGCGCTCAATCAGTTCGCGCGCACGATCGGAGGCGCGGTCGGGGTGTCCCTGATGGGCGTGCTCCTGGAGGCCTTCGTGCGCTCCGCCGCCGACCCCCTGGCCGCCCGCGCCCAGCTCGCCGCCGGGCTGGGGGCGGTGTTCTGGGTGCTGGTCGGGCTCTCGATGCTGGCGCTGCTGGCGGCGCTGGCGATGCTCCGCTGGTCCCCGGCGCTGGGGACCGCCGCGCAACCGGAGCACGCGCCGGAGCGGGCGGAGGCGGTGTAGAAGCCCGGAGGAATGGCGATGGCCGCCAAGGGGTAAGTTCATAGGCGAGATGTGGTTGTTTTCCCGACACAAGACCGAGCTGCCGGCCCCCGAACAGGCGCTGCCGGGCCGCGCGCAGGCGATCCCCGTTTCCGACCGGCACACCGTGTTGGGCACGCCCTTGGCGCCGCCTTACCCGGCCGGCTCCGAGATCGCCAACTTCGCGCTCGGCTGCTTCTGGGGCGCCGAGCGCATTTTCTGGCAGATCCCGGGCGTGATCACGACCGCGGTCGGCTACGAGGGCGGCTACACGCCCAACCCCACCTACGAGGAGGTCTGCTCGGGGCGGACCGGCCACACCGAAACGGTGCGGGTCGTCTACGACCCCGCCCGCGTCTCCTACGAGCGGCTGCTGAAGGCCTTCTGGGAAGGCCACGACCCGACGCAGGGGATGCGCCAGGGCAACGACGTCGGCACCCAGTACCGCTCCGCGATCTTCACCACCAGCGCCGCGCAAAGGGCGGCCGCGGAGGCTTCGCGAGATGCCTTCCAGCCCAAGCTCGGGAGCGCCGGCTACGGTGCCATCACGACCGAGATCGCGCCCGCCGGGGAGTTCTATTTCGCGGAGGATTACCACCAGCAGTACCTCGACAGGAACCCGCGCGGGTACTGCGGGCTGGGCGGCACCGGCGTCTCCTGCCCGGTCGGGGTGGCGGCGGCGGAAAGCTCTTCGTAAAGAATTTCGCAAACGCCAGCGACCACAGCGGCGCATCAGCGCGTTGGGATTCGCACATGGACTCTCCTGTCCGAGGTGACACAAGAGGCGCGCGGCACTATGCTGCGCGATCGGTGAACCGATTTCGCAAGGCCCAGCGGGGCCAGGGCATGGTCGAGTACGCCCTGATCCTCGTCATGGTGTCGGTCGTGGTCGTCGTCGTACTGATCACGACCGGGGGCCAGATCAAGAACATGTTCTCCGACATCGCCTGCACGGTCGCCTGGGGCAGCGCCGGCTGCTGAGCCGCGGCCGCTGACTTCTCGCGCGGGACCAGGCCGCCGGCAGCCTCCCCGCCGCCCGGGGCTATGCCGCTATGCGCCAGTCGCCGAAGTGGGGATCGCGGCGGCCCGCGCTCCTGCCCGGCCCGCCGGCGGTGCCAGCCTCCAACGCGAATTGAACATGTTCTAAAACTATTGACCTTCGGGCCTTTCCCAATGTAGGGTGTAGTTGAACGTGTTCGATATTGGGTTGGAGGCAACTACCGTGGATCTCAGACTCGTGCTCTACGCCGCGTATATCGTGGCCAGCGTGGCCATGACCGTGTGGGTGGGGCGGACGCTGCATCGCAACGGCCGCCGATTCCTCGTTGACGTCCTGCGCGACGACAACCTGGCCGATTCCATCAACCACCTGCTGCTGGTCGGCTTCTACCTCGTCAACCTGGGCGCCGCCGCCCTGCTCATCAACCTGGCCGGGGACCCCGCCTCGGCCGCCGGCGTTGTCAAGATCTGGCTCACCCAGATGGGGTTGGTGCTCCTGACCCTGGGCGGCATGCACTTTGCGAACCTCTTCGTGCTGCACCGCATCCGGCGTTCGAGCCAGGCTCGCAACTACGCCGAGTGGTACTACAAGCAGTCGGCAGGGACCTCGGCGGGGACGCCCGCTGCGTCCGGCGAGGCGACCAGCTGAGCTTGGCGCAGGCGCGCACCGCCAAAGGCGAGAACACCAGGGCGGCCATCTTCGGGGCCGCCCTGGACCTCTTCCAGGCCCAGGGCTACGAGGCGACGACGATGCGCGCGATCGCCGAGCGGGCGGGGGTGTCGCTGGGCAACTCCTACCACTACTTCCCGTCCAAGGAGCACCTGGTCCTGATGCTCTACAACCACCTCCACGAGCTGCACCGGGCGGCCTGCGCGCCGGTGCTGGCCCGGGAGCGGGGGCTGGCGCCGCGGCTGAAAGGGGTGGTGCGCGCGATCGTGATGACCTGCGAGCCGTTCCACGAGGTCTCGGGGTCGCTGTTCAGCACGGTCGCTGACCCGCGCAGCCCCCTCAACCCGTTCGGCGCCGATGCCGCCGAGATGCGCGCCCAGGTGATCACGCTCTACGCGGAGGTCGTGGCCGGCTCCGACGCCCGGCTGCCGGACGACATCGCGACGGAGCTGCCACGACTGCTCTGGCTGTACCAGATGGGCGTCCTCTACTTCTGGATCATGGATGCCTCACCAGGCCGCCTGCGCACGCTGGAGCTGATCGACGAGACCTCCGACCTGATCGTGCAGCTGGTGAAGCTTGCGAATCTGCCGATGCTCAAAAAGTCGCGCCGGCGGGCGCTCGCCCTGGTCCGCGACATCGCGGGCGCGAAACTCGCCGGACCTCCTGCGTGCCGATAAGGCCGCGCGCGGCCGCGTCACGCGTCCTACGATGGGTTCATGCCCTATGAGGACGTGGGCGAGCTCCTCGCACGCTCGGTCAAGGACCCGTCACCGGCCGAGGTGGACGATGCGGATGTCGCACGCCGTCACGTCGGTGCCTATGAGCGCCTGGTGACCTTCGAACGGACCGTGCTAGTCGAGATGCGACGCCTTCGCGACGCCGCGCCGTCCGAACTGCAGCCGATCATCGACAGCAGCAACATCCGGCCCATGGAGCAGCTGATCGAGGAGTTCGACCAGCGCCGAGAGGCCTGGGCACGACGGCTCGAGGAGTTGGGCCAGAAGCCCTAGCGGAGTCGGAGATCAGCCCTTCGGGCTCCAAATCAAGCTACTTTTTGTGGGCTTGAACTAGGCGCGGCCCTCGTCGACGGTGGCGCGGGCCAGGTCGCGCATCGAGATGATGCCGAGCAGCTCCTCGCCCCGAGTCACCGGCAGGTGGCGAAAGTGATGCTCCAGCATCAGCTCGCGAGCCTGCTCGACGGAGGTGTCGGGGGCCACCGTCAGGGGATTCCGCGTCATCCAGTCGGAGACAGGCTCGTGCATCGCCATCACGTCCTGAGACACCGCCCGGACGATGTCGCGCTCGGTGAATATGCCGACCAGCCGGCCCCCCTCGACCACCAGCACGGAACCGATCCGGCGCTGCGACATCACTGATGCCGCCGCGGCCAGCCCCAACTCGGGGTTCACCACCAGCAGCTCCCGGCTCATGTACTCGGTGACCATCGGCACTTGGTCCGCCTGCCAGCGACGCTAGCAGCCGCGGGGAGGTTGGGCAAGCCCGTAAAAGTTGGGCGCAGTCGTCATAGTCTTTGTGATCCGCTTCAACGTCCCTTGAGGAAGGGACGCGGTCCTAGGGCGGGGAAGGAGGTCGCGATGAGACGACTGTTGGTGCTGTTCCTGGCGGGAGCGCTCACCATTCTTTCGGGCACGGTGGCGGCCGCGGGCAGCGGTGGCACCGACCACTTCGGCCCCTTTGACGGAGCGTCACCCGACGGTGGGTCGTGCGGCGGCCCGTGGGCGAATGACACCTACGAGCGCTCGTACACCGTGCACGACAACGGCGACGGGACCTTCAGGGTGACCGCCGATTCCCGGCATGGGAGCTTCGTGACCACCGGCCCCGCCAGCCCGGGCGCCTGCGAAGCGTCCGACCATCACGGCTCTGTGGTCCAGGCGGGCGTGACGGGGAGCTTGCAGGGGTCGCTTTCCGGAACGGTCACCAGCTCGACGTACAACCCCGATGGCTGCAACACCACCGCGAACGGCGCAAATTGCTCGACGACGCAGGGTTTCCTCTTGCTGGTGTTCGGGCTGCCACCCTTCAGCCCGGCCTTCACCTGCAACGCGGGCTTCGCCGGGTGCGATTTCAACTTCGAGTACGACTCGAGCGACCAGTCGCTGCAGTACCACCATTGGCAGGACAAGTCGGACAACCACGGCGGCGAGCAGTTCGTGGGTGACATCGCAAACTCGTAACTGAGTCGCCCTGTTACTGATTTTGTTACCGGGTCGGCGGGACGCTAATGGTTTCGGGCGCCTGACCGATCAGCAAGCCTCCCCTCCCCAAAGGAAGGCGTCGGAAACGCTCGGTCCGGCGCCTGTCCTTTTGCGAGTGGCCGCGCCGATTCAAAAACGCTCAAGATGCGTCCATGAGCCTAAGCACGATCCTGCTGATCCTCGCCTTCATTGCGTTCGTACTCGCCGCCATCGGCTGGGGTTACCGGAAAACCAACCTGCTGGGCATCGGGCTGGCGCTGTGGTTGCTCTCGATCCTGATCACGCAGGTCCATATCGGCTAGCCGTCCGACTCCGGCCAGTCGATGGGAAAGCCGGCCGGCCGCCGGACTCCCAGCTGGAAGGCCTCGAAGTCGAGCGGCCGCTCCCATTCCTCGCGCGCCAGTCGCCGGTTGCTGGCGCTGGCCTCCATGTCCAGGGTCGGGCTGCCGTCGACCAGCTTCAGGTAGACCCCTGGCTTGCGCTGGACGTTCATCCCTCCGAGCCCGAACAGCCGGATCGACTTCTTGCCTGCCAGGCGGGGCAGCCGCCAGGATGCGAGCCACACCTGCTGTTCGGCCGAGCTTGAGCGCGAGCGCCCGAGCAGCCAGCTCCGCAGCCACCATCTCTAGGCATGCGCGGCGGTCGGTCATCCCTCATCCACGCGGCCCAACCACGCCTCGGCGAGCGCGGCGATAGACATCCGATGGTGCGCCAGACATGGCAAGATTCGCCGCAGCCCAGCGTCCAAGCCAGCG
>Ga0137372_10004271_pt1 | contig 13898 bp, 10 predicted proteins | sample SagtaG_6_FD_104911 | JGI IMG/M metagenome (GOLD analysis project Ga0137372, IMG submission 104911) | Vadose zone soil microbial communities from Sagehorn Ranch, Mendocino, California, USA - Sage1_R_60_16 metaG | ecosystem: Environmental > Terrestrial > Soil > Vadose zone | place: USA...
CACGGCTCTCCAGTCGCATCGAGAGCATCTGGCCGGGAGCGGCGAGGGTTTCGAGCGGCGCCGCCGCCGCATCCGCGCCCGGCTCCTCGCGCTGCTCGACGAGAGTTTCCGGGCTTCCATCCTGACTCGCGAGAGCCGGGCGGGAGGTCTCGACGAGGCCGTACGGCGCGTGAGCGAGCGGCGCGAAGACCCGTATTCTGTCGCCGTGCGGCTCTTCGCGGCGGTCGGCGGCAGCCCGGTGGGGAGTTAGAGCGTGCGGTTCCACCCGGAACCCGGAACCGGCTTCGAGTGACAGCTTATAAGATCGATCACATCGGCATTGCAGTCGTCTCGATCGACGACGCGGTGCCCGTCTACCGCGCGCTTGGTCTCGAGGAAAGGCACCGCGAGGAAGTCCCGGCGCAGAAGGTCGTGACCGCATTCTTGCCCGCCGGCGAAAGCCGCATCGAGCTGCTGGAGCCGACCTCCGAGGACTCTCCGGTGGCGAAGTTCCTGAAGAAGCGCGGGCCTGGAATCCACCACGTCTGTTTCGCCGTGCGCGACATCGACGGGGCGGTTTCGGATCTGCGACAGCGAGGTTTCCGTCTCATCAATTCCCAGCCGGCGTTGGGAGCCGACGGAAAGAGGATCGTCTTCCTCCATCCCGACGCGGGACACGGTGTCCTGATCGAGCTCTCCGAAGACGCGCCGGAAAAATGAAGACCGGCAGCTTGGTCCTCGTGCACCTGGCGAACCCGCGGGAGAAGTTCTGGGGCCTGCTCGAACACTGTGACTCGAGCGGCGTGACGGTGCGGGGCCTCGCGGTCGAAGGGTTCGAGGACTGGCTGCACGAGATCGTTCGCGAAACGTCTCCGACTTTTTCCCCCTCAACCGTCTTCTTTCCTCTGCAGCGCGTCGAGCGGATCTCTCTGGACGAGTCCATCGGCGAAGCCGTTTCATTGTCCGAACGCTTCCGCCAAGCCGTTGGGAAAGACCCCGGTTCCTACCTCACCCCCAACCCCCAGAAAGATTAGGGCGGTTTCAGGTTTCAGGTTTCAGGAATCTGGAACGGCGGCGTGGGAGCGCCGCTAACAGCGGAGAGTGTCGGGGACCCAGTTCCTGACGCGGCGCTTGATCTCATCGCGGTTCCTGATGTTGTTTGTCAGGACCTCGCGCATCAGATCCGGCATCTCCGCGTCGCTCGCGAACCGCAGCGCGACGAACTGGTCGCGCGTCAGCTCGTCGATCCGGCTTTTCAGGTCCGCCGGCAGAATCTCTTTCAAGCGCAGGCGCATCTCGAGACGGATGATCCGGTCCTGAACGGTCAGGACGAAGATCCGCGTGTAGAAGAAGAGTCCCAGCAGCGCGGCCGCGACAAGCAGCTCGAGCAACGCCTGCCAGGACGCCCACCGGACCAGCTGAAGGAGTCTCCAGATCAGGTTGATGGCCAGGATGCCGAAAGTCCCGACATGGTAGAGGGGAACAATCCTGCGGTGATTCGCGAAACTTTGCGGTTCCGGTTGCGCCATGCATCCTCCTGCGATTTTGGATTTTGGATTCCAGATCTTAGATTACCGGAGCAGGATCCTGGACCCTTCTCAATTCAGGATCCAAAACCTAAAATCGAAAATCGTCAGAGGATGACGTTCCTGACGAAGTAATCGGCGACGCTCACGGTGCCGTTGACGATCTGGCGGGCATTCTCGGAGCTCATCTCGAAGGAGCCGGCCGGCTCCCCGGCGGGGGTCGTCAGGACGATCTCGACGACTGTCGGCTTCCCCTTATCTTGGAGGTCCGTGAGGGCTCTCGCGGACGCGGACAGCATGTTGAAAACGGCCTCCTCCGAACTGGTCGAGGCCACGAGGCGCAGCTTCCCGCGGTAACTGGTCAGGCGGTACTGGGTGATCGCCGCTCCGTCCAGCACCCTGCGGAACGCCATCTCCACGGCGGGCTCGGGCGCCTGCCAGGACGTCCCCGTTGCTTCCGCTTCGGCGCCTCCGGCTGCCTTGGGCGGCGGCTCGCCCAGCCGCGTCTTGCGCCGCCGGAGCATGTCCTGCAGGCTCACCGTCGGGGGAGGCTTCAAGACCGGGAGCTTGATCTCCTTGTCTTCTCCCGGAACCAGCGCGATGACGTTGCCGGGGTTTTCCTTGTTGTATTGCTCGGTGCCGGGAATATCGATCGTCGCGAGGTCGATCTGAGTGACAGTTCCATTGGGGAGAGTGATGATCGCCTTGTTCCCCTTCACCTCATACTTGGAGCGGGCAAAGATGATGGAACCGTCCTTCAGCTTGATGTTGTAGGCGGAGGCGACAGAAGCAGCCAGAATCAGAGCCGCCAGAACGAGGAGACCAAGTCGCTTCATCGAAGGTACCTCATCTCGAAGGAGCCGGCCGGCTCACCGGCGGGAGTCGTCAGGATGATCTCGACGACCGTCGGCTTCCCCTTGTCTTGCAGGTCCGCGAGGATTCTCGCGGACGCGGACAGCATGTTGAAAACGGCCTCCTCCGAACTGGTCGTGGCCACGAGGCGCAGCTTCCCGCGGTAACTGGTCAGGCGGTACTGGGTGATCGCCGCTCCGTCCAGCACCCTGCGGAACGCCAGCTCCACGGCGGGTTCGGGCGCCTGCCAGGACGTCCCCGTTGCTTCCGCTTCGGCGCCTCCGGCCGCCTTGGGCGGCGGCACGCCCAGCCGTGTCTTGCGCTGCCGGAGCATGTCCTGCAGGCGCACGGTCGGGGGAGGCTTCAAGACCGGGAGCTTGATCTCCTTGTCTTCTCCCGGAACGATCGCAATGACGTTCCCAGGGTTCTCCTTGTTGTATTGCTCGGTGCCGGGAATATCGATCGTCGCCAGGTCGATCTGGGTGACGGTTCCATTGGGGAGAGTGATGATCGCCTTGTTCCCCTTCACCTCGTACTTGGAGCGGGCGAAGATGATGGAGCCGTCCTTCAGCTTGATGTTGTAGGCGGAGGCGACAGAAGCGGCCAGAGTCAGGGCCGCCAGAACCAGGAGACCGAGTCGCTTCATCGAAGGGCACCTCTTCCGCCGGTTTGACAGAGTCGGGCGGGGCTCACATGATACCACCCGATGCTCATCGTCATGGACTCGGCCGCTTCCGCCGAAGACGTCCGCCGCGTCGTCCAGACGGTCGAGAGCCTGGGCCTCCAGGCGCACGCGATTCCCGGCGCGCAGCGCACGGCCATCGGCATTACCGGCAATCGGGGCTCCGTCGAGACCGGCGCCTTCGAAAACCTGCCCGGGGTCGCGGAAGTCATCCCGGTCTCGGCGCCCTACAAGCTCGTCTCCCGGGAGGCCAAACGGGAGAACACCGTCGTGTCCGTTGGAGGGGTATCCGTGGGCGGGCCGGAGATCGTTGTCGTGGCGGGTCCCTGCGCGGTCGAATCGGAAGCCCAGGCCATGGAGACCGGCCACGCGGTCCGCAGGGCAGGGGCGACGCTCTTCCGCGGAGGCGCCTTCAAACCGCGCACCTCTCCCTATTCCTTCCAGGGACTGGGCGAGGAGGGGCTGAAGATCCTGGCGAAAGTCCGTAAGGAAACGGGCCTTCCCATCGTGACCGAAGTTCTCGACACCGAGACTGTCGAGCTCGTCGCGGAATACGCCGACTGTCTCCAGGTCGGCGCCCGCAACATGCAGAACTTCTCCCTGCTCAAGAAGCTCGGCAAGACGCGTAGACCCGTGCTCCTGAAGCGCGGAATGTCGGCCACTCTGGAGGAACTTCTCCTCTCCGCCGAGTACCTGCTGGCCGAAGGCAACTACGAAGTCATTCTCTGTGAGCGCGGAGTGCGCACCTTCTCGGATCACACGCGCAATACGCTCGACCTCTCGGCCGTCCCCTACGTGCAGCGGATCTCGCACCTGCCGATTCTCGTGGATCCTTCTCACGGCACCGGAAAACGGCAGAAGGTGCTCCCGCTCTCGCGCGCCGCGGTCGCCGTCGGCGCGGACGGGCTCCTGATCGAGGTCCATCCTCATCCCGAGGTGGCTCTCTCGGATGGCCCGCAGGCTCTCCTCCCGGAGATGTTCGCCGACCTGATGCGACAGGTCCGCCTGCTGGCGCCGGTGGTGGGACGAAGGGTCTAGGCCGTATGAATGAGTGAAGGGCTTCTCGTCCTTGAGGACGGCACCACCTATCACGGCCAGGTAATCGGCCGGCCCGGGACCTCTTTCGGGGAGATCGTTTTCAACACGGCGATGAGCGGGTACCAGGAGATCCTGACCGACCCGTCCTACGCGGGACAGATCGTCGTGATGACGGCGGCGCACATCGGCAACTACGGGGTGAAGCGAGACGAGGCGGAATCGGAGAAGGTGCACGTGGCTGGCTTTGTGGCGAGGGATTTTCCCGAGCGGTGGAGCGGCACGGGCGGAGAGGAGAGCCTCGCAAGTTACCTCGAAGAGGCGGGCGTGACGGGACTCCACGGCCTGGACACACGGGCCCTGGTGCGGCACATCCGGACGCAGGGAGCGATGCGCGCGGGAATCTCGACGGAGATCGCCGAACCACAAGATCTCCTCCGGCTCGTCCTCGGCTCGCCGCCCATGATCGGAAGCGATCTGGCGCTCGCCGTCTCTCCCACGCAATGCTCCGTCTTCGCCGCCGGCAGCGAGCGCTTCCACGTCGCGGCAATCGACTACGGCATGAAACGAAACATCATCCGGCTGTTGAACGCCGCGGGCTGCCGCGTGACGGTCTTCCCGGCAACCTCCCCGGCCGCGACGATCCTGGGGGTCGCCCCCGACGGGATCTTTCTTTCCAACGGGCCCGGCGATCCGGCCGCGCTCGGAGCACAGATCCGCACGATCGAAACCCTCATCGGGAGGAGACCGATCTTCGGGATCTGCCTGGGCCACCAGCTTCTGGGACTCGCGTTCGGGGGCAAGACCTTCAAGCTGAAGTTCGGACATCGCGGGGCGAACCATCCCGTGGCGGATCTGCGGACTACGGCGGTCGCGATCACGTCGCAGAACCACGGTTTCGCCGTGGACGGCTCCACGCTGCCGGCGGAGGTCGAGCCGACGCATCGGAACTTGAACGACGGCACGCTCGAAGGCTTCCGCCACCGGAGGCTCCCGATCCTGGCCGCCCAGTTCCATCCGGAGGCCTCGCCGGGTCCCCACGACGCCAACGTGCTGTTCGACACTTTCATCGAAGCGATGCAGCACGAAAACGAGAGCCGTGAGGCGTCAGGCGTCAGGCGTTAGGCGAGGCACGCCAACGAGCTCGTCCGCTTCCCCTCACGCTTTACGCCTCACGCCTTCCGGCTCTGGAGGGCATTGATGCCTCTCTCGCTGGAGGTGGCCCTCGGCTATCTGCGCTCCCGTCCCTCGAAACTCGTTTCTTCCGTCTCCCTGCTCTCGATCGGCGGGATCGCGCTGGGAGTCGCCGCGCTCGTCGTGGCGATGGGCCTGCTCTCTGGCTACCGCTCCGAGATCCAGGGGAAACTGATCGGCGCCAATGCGGAGGTCGTGGTCTTTCCCCTCTCGCTGCCTTCGGGCGGCTATCCCGACATCCGGCCCCTCCAGGCGCGTCTGACGCAGATCCCGCGGGTCAAGGCCGTCGCAGCGGTCATCTACCAGACGGGCGTGGCGTCCTCCGAGGCGACACCCGACGGAGCGGACGCGGTCTTGAAGGGCGTGGATCCGGCGCCGGAGCGGGCGGTCTCGCAGATGGACGCGTACCTGCCCGACGCAGAGCGAGTGCTCACGCCCGGCTCGCCCGGAGAGCCGCCAGGCGTCGCAATCGGCGTGGAGCTGGCGCGGCGCCTGGACGCCCGCGAAGGGGACACGATCGCGCTCTCCGTGCCCGACCGCGCCACGGGAGCGGCCCGGTTCGCGCCGCGGACCGGCCGCTTCCGGATCGGCCGCGTCTTCAAGACGAACTTCGCCGAGTACGACGCGGAATGGGTCTTCCTCCACCGCGAGGCCCTGCGGCGCCTCTGCCGCCTGGACGCCGAGGCCGACGTCGTCGAGATCAAGCTCGACACGATCCGCGACACCGAGGGAGCTGCGCGGGCGATCGAGAAGGTGGCCGGGCCGGGCTTCGCGGTCACCGACTGGAGAAGAATGAACAGCGGCCTCTTCTCCGCCCTGTCGATCCAGCAGACGACGCTCTTTCTCGTCATCGGCCTGATCGTCGCGGTCTCGACCTTCAACGTCGTCTCGACGCTGGTGATGACGGTGCAGGAAAAGAAGCGCGACATTGGCGTGCTCTCGGCGCTGGGGGCCGATCCCCGGTTTTTCTCGCGCGTCTTCCTGATGCTCGGCGCGCTACTGGGAGGCACGGGAGTCGCCGCCGGAATCGTCTTCGGGTGGCTAATCTGCCGAGCGGCGACGGTGTTCCGGCTGCTCTCGTTCCCGCCGGGAGTCGCGGAAATCTATTTCGTCTCTTTCATCCCTTTTCTGGTACGCGCCGTTGACCTGGCGGCGATCGTGGGCTTTTCGGCCCTCGCCATCCTGCTTGCCTCCTGGGTCCCCGCCCGCCGAGCCTCCCACGTCAACATCGCCGAAGCGCTTCGTTACGAATAGTTGCGAGTTGTGAGTTATGAGTTATAAGTTATGAGAGACCGGCTCTATAATTGTCCTCTCTAACCAACCGCCCAGGAGGCTTTCCATGTCCAAGTCCTTGACGAGACTTTCGTCCCTCGCGCTCGGGCTCCTGCTCACGGGCGCCATCGCGTCCGGGCAGGTCTGTACGGAGTGGCTCTGGTCCAATCCGTTGCCGCAGGGAAATCGGTTGAACGGAGTGGCGTACGGTGGCGGAACCTTCGTGGCCGTCGGAAGCTCGGGTGTGATCCTGACGAGCCCGGACGGCTCGGCGTGGACGCCTCGCTTCCCCGATACGCGCGCAGATCTTTTTGACGTGGCGTGGAACGGGAAGCTGTTCGTCGCGGTCGGCTCGGGAGGCGCGGCCTTCACGAGCCCGGATGGCGTCTTCTGGGCGGGGCAACCGACGGGGTCGGCCGTGACGCTCTCTCGTCTGGCCTGGAACGGAACCCTTCTGACCGCGGTTGGCGGCTCAGGCACCATCCTGACGAGCCCGGACGGCTCGGCCTGGACCGCGCGATCCTCCGGCAGCGACCAGACCCTGCGGGACATCGCCTGGAGCGGTTCCAGGTTTGTCGCCGTGGGAGACCTCGGCACGATCCTCGCCAGTCCCGACGGGGCGAGCTGGGCGCGCAGTCCCTTCGACACGCGCGACATGCTCTCTTCGGTGGCCTGGAATGGATCGGAGTTCGTGGTCAGCAGCGCCGGGTTCCTGACCTCCTCGGTCCTTCGCGGCGCGGACGGCATGAATTGGACGAGCGACTACCTGGGACTCGTCCTCCCGATGCAGCGTCTCGCCTGGACGGCGTCCGGGTTTCTCGGCGTGGGCGCTTACGGGAACGTCTTCTCGAGTCCCGATGGCCAGCTCTGGACAAACCGCCTCGCCCCGACGGGCTCCGACCTGCTGGGTCTGGCTTCCGATGGAAAGACCGTCGTGGCTGTCGGTGCCAAGGGGACGATTCTCACGACGACGGACGGCGCCTCCTGGACCCACCGAACCGTCGGCAACCGAAATCCCCTGGGGAAGGTGGCGTGGGACGGGACGCAATACGTCGCGGTGGGCGGCTTCGGAACGGTCCTCACGAGTCCCGACGCGGCCGCGTGGACGAGCCAGACGCGCCTCTTCGACCGCTGGCTCCTGGGAGTGGCCTCGAACGGGCGGCAATGGGTCGCGGTCGGCGAGCAGAACGCGATCTTTTCGAGCAAGGACGGCGTCGCCTGGGCGCGGCGGACCCCGGTCAAGTCCGCCGTCCTCCATGATGTCCTCTGGGACGGGGCCCGGTTCGTGGCCGTTGGGGGCGACGGCGCGGTTCTGACGAGCGCCGATGGGGACGCCTGGACCGAGCAGGCTCCGACTTACAACACGCTGAATGCGATCGCGTGGAATGGGGCGCAGTACGTGGGCGTGGGTGGAGAAACGGCGCGGGTCATCTTCTCGAGTCCGGACCTGAGTATCTGGACGCTCCGATTCTCTCAGACCGGCGGCGCCTTAAACGACGTCCTCTGGAACGGCTCGGAGTTCATCGCCGTCGGAGACAGCGGCGTGGCGCTCTCGAGCGCCGACGGCATCTCCTGGCGGCAGACGGACACGGGCACGCGGGAGAGGCTCTACGGCGTCGCCTGGAACGGATCTCATTTCACGACCGTGGGCACCAGCGGCGCGCGGGTCGAGAGCGAGGACGGCGTTGCCTGGACGGTCGTGGACACCGGCACTTCCAACAACCTCTACAGCGTGCGCTGGTCCGGCGGGAGGCTCCTGGCCCTCGGACAGTCCGGGACGATTCTGCGCGACTCCTGCGGCGCGCAGCGCGAAGCCGTGTCTTCCTCGGCAGGCCGGCCTGTGCCGCGGACGCCGCGCTCCGTCCAGCGTTAAAGAATCCCTGGCTTCAGTTTCCGCCGTCGCCCTTCCCTCCCGGGGAAGAGGGAGAAGGCTCCTCTTATGCCTCTCGCTTAAGATGAGCCGCCGATCATGCCCAGACGGAATGACATCGAATCGATCCTCGTAATCGGATCGGGGCCGATCGTGATCGGCCAGGCCTGCGAGTTCGATTATTCGGGCACGCAAGCCGTGCGCGCTTTAAAGCGCGAGGGTTTCCGGGTCGTGCTGGTCAACTCCAACCCGGCCACGATCATGACCGATCCAGAGCTGGCCGACGCGACCTACGTCGAGCCGCTGACTCCGGAATTCCTGGAGAAGATCATCGAGAAGGAGCGGCCTGACGCGCTCCTGCCCACGGTCGGGGGCCAGACGGGCTTGAATCTCGCCCTCGCGCTCGCGGACCGCGGGATCCTGGACAAGTGGAGCGTCCAGCTGATCGGCGCCAGCGAGCGCGCCATGCGCCTGGCGGAGGACCGGGAGCTCTTCAAGGAAGCCATGCTCGAGATCGGCGCGGAGGTTCCCCGCTCGGGCCGCGCCCGCTCGCTCGAGGAGGCACAGGCGATCGTCCGCGAGATCGGCCTCCCCGTCGTGGTGCGTCCCTCCTTCACGCTCGGCGGTTCGGGAGGCGGCGCGGCGCGCACGCCGGAAGATCTGGCGAGCGTCGTGGCGCACGGCCTCTCCGAATCGCCGGCCCACGAGGTCCTGATCGAAGAGTCGGTCGAAGGGTGGAAAGAATTCGAGCTCGAAGTGATGCGCGACCTCGCCGACAACGTCATCATCATCTGCTCGATCGAGAACTTCGACGCGATGGGAGTGCACACGGGGGACTCGATCACCGTCGCTCCCCAGATGACTCTCTCGGACCGCCAATACCAGCGGATGCGCGACGAGGCGAAGGCCGTCATTCGGAAAGTCGGCGTGGACACCGGAGGCTCCAACATCCAGTTCGCCGTCGAGCCCCGGACCGGCCGGCGGGTCGTCATCGAGATGAACCCCCGCGTGTCGCGCTCCTCGGCGCTCGCGTCGAAGGCCACGGGCTTCCCGATCGCCAAGATCGCGGCGCTGCTCGCGGTGGGCTACCGGTTGGACGAGATCCCCAACGACATCACGAAGAAGACCCCGGCGTGTTTCGAACCCTCGCTCGACTACGTGGTGGTCAAGATCCCACGCTGGGCCTTCGAAAAGTTTCCGAAGGCCGACCCGCGTTTGACCATCCAGATGAAGTCGGTGGGGGAGGCGATGGCCATCGGCCGCACATTCGCCGAAGCGCTGGGTAAGGCGATCCGGTCGCTGGAGATCGGGCGCGACGGCCTGGACGACGGCGGCGAGCCGCTGCCGCGCGAGAAGCTCTTGGAGAAGCTCTCCGTGCCCACGTGGGAGCGGATCTTTCATCTGCGACGCGCGATCGTCGCCGGCATGTCCATCGAGGAGATCGCGGCGCAGACTTCGATCGACCCGTGGTTCCTGGACGGGGTTGCCAGAATGGTAGCGGCCGAGCGGGCCTTCTCCGGCAGGAAGCTCGCCGAAGTGACGTGCCGGGAGCTGTCCGACGCCAAGAGACTCGGTCTTTCCGACCGGTCGCTCGCCCGGTCTCTCGCAACCGACGAGCCGAGCGTGCGTGAGCGCCGCCGCGAACTCGGCGTCGAGCCCGTCTTCAAGAGGATCGACACGTGCGCGGCCGAATTCGAGGCGGAAACGCCGTACTTCTACTCCACTTACGAGGACGAGAACGAGTCCGTGCGCACGGCGCAGAAGAAGATCGTGATCCTGGGAGGCGGCCCCAACCGGATCGGGCAGGGTATCGAGTTCGACTACTGCTGCGTGCATGCCTGTTACGCGCTCTCCGAGGCGGGATATGAGACAGTGATGATCAACTGCAACCCGGAAACGGTCTCGACCGACTACGACACCTCCGACCGCCTCTACTTCGAGCCTCTGACCTTCGAGGACGTCTCGGCCGTGCTCGACAACGAGCGTCCGGACGGCGTGCTCGTGCAGTTCGGCGGCCAGACTCCTTTGAAGCTCGCCCGGCCTCTGGAGGCAGCCGGATACCCGATCCTCGGGACCTCTCCCGAGTCCATCGACCTTGCGGAGGACCGTGGCCGCTTCGGGCATCTCGTGGAGGAGCTCGGCCTGCGCGCTCCCGAGCACGGCGAGGCACGCAGCGAGGCAGAGGCGCTTGCGGTCGCCCGGCGCATCGGCTATCCGCTCATGGTGCGGCCCTCCTACGTTCTGGGGGGGCGCGCGATGGCCGTGGTCTTCGACGACCACCATCTTCTGGGCTACATGGCGCAGGCGCTCGCGAGCTCGCCGGAACATCCCGTCCTGATCGACCGGTTCCTGGATGACGCCTTCGAATACGACGTGGATGCTCTCTCCGACGGCGAGGAGACCTGGATCGGGGGCATCCAGCAGCACATCGAGGAAGCGGGGATCCACTCGGGCGACTCCTTTTCGGTGTTGCCCGCCTGGAAGGTGACGGCCCGGCAGCTCGCCGAGATCCGGGAGGCAACGCGCCTGCTTGCGGCGGCTCTTTCCGTACGCGGTCTCGTCAACATCCAGTTCGCCACTCAGGGCGAGCTGCTCTATGTCCTGGAGGTCAACCCGCGCGCCTCCCGCACGGTCCCCTTCGTGTCGAAGGCGATCGGAGTCGCGATGGCGCGGGCTGCGGCGCTTCTCGCGGTGGGGCAGCCGCTCGCCTCCCTCGATCTGCCGCCGGAGCGTGATCCCGTGGACTTTTTCATCAAGGCCCCGGTCTTTCCCTTCAAGAAGTTCCCCGGAGAAGACAGCCTGCTCGGCCCCGAGATGAAGTCCACGGGCGAGGTCATGGCGATTTCCCCGCGCTTCGGCGACGCCTTCGCGAAGGCCTGTGAAGCCATCGGGATCCGGCTTCCGGTCGAGGGCCGGGCGTTCTTGACAGTCAATCCGTATGACAAGAAGAACCTGATTCCCATCGCGCGGGAGCTGGCGGATTTGAAGTTCACGCTGTGCGCGACGGAGGGAACGCAGGCGGCGCTGGCGGAGGCGGGCCTGACGGCGGAGAAGGTCTTCAAGGTCAATGAGGGACACCCCAATGCGGTTGAATGGATGGAATCGGGGCGGATCCAGCTCGTCATCAACACGCCGCTGGGCGGCAAGTCTCACTACGACGAAGCCTCGATCCGGGCCGCGGCGCTGCGCCTCCAGATTCCCTGCCTGACGACCCTCTCCGCCTCCGCCGCCGCCGTCGAGGCGATCCGCGCCCGCCAGGAGGAAAGGACGGGAATCGCAGCGCTGCAGGAGTACCACCGCGGATGAGATCTCCGGGGACAGGGACTCGAGTTCTCCTCTTCCTTCTGTCGGTGGGTGGATCGGGTCTCCTGTTCGCGGTGGGATTTCCGCCGGCGGCTCCGGACCGTCTTCCGGTCCTGGTGATCGCGGTCGGACTGTCGCTCGCGGCCGCGTGGAGTCCGGCGCGGGCCATCGTGGCATTCGCGTTCCTCTTCCCGTGCGCGGGCCTGCTCACGCGGCTTTCCGGTGGCATGGATCCGGTCGCCTGGCCGGCGCTTCTCCTCGGAGGTCTCGCCGCGGGGTGGTCGTTTCGTTTCATCTACGACTTCGACAGCCTGCCCGAGCCGTCGCCGCTCGATCGCCCTCTCCGCGCGCTTCTTCTCCTCTGGACTCTCGCGACAGTCCTGGCCGTGGCGAGAGCCTCCACGCTCTGGGCCGCTCTCCATGGACTGACGGGCCGCGTCGTCAACGGGGAAGGGATGCCGGAGAAGGCAGCCGTTCGGGAGAGTCTTCTGGCCTTCGCTGCTCTGGCCGCCGGCGCCGGCTTCTACCTTCTGTTGCGGCGCCAGGGTCCCGCCGTGCGGTTGAAGGCACTGCGCGCGGCGCTCCTGGGCGTCGTCGCATCGGCGGCCGCCGCCTGCTTCCAACGATTCGGCCTGCTGCCGCCGGAGACGAGGCCTTACTGGAAGATGACGGGACGAATCGCGGGCGCAGCGGCCGACCCCAATTCGCTCGGACTCCTGTGCGCTCTGGCTCTGGTGCTCGTCGCGGCCGGATTGGCTCGGGCGACGCCGCGTGACCGTTTCGCGCCGATCGCGGCGCTCCTTCTCGCGGCCGGTCTGCTTCTTTCCGGATCGCGCGCGGGTTTTCTCTTGCTCCTCGCCGGCGCGCTGATCCTGCTCCTCGCGGGCGGGCTTGCGTCGCGCGAGCGCCTGGCCGCTCTCGTGGTCTTTGCCGCTGCGGCTCTCGGGGTTGCCCTTTTCCTTCTGCGCGGTTCCGGGGGGACTCTCGGCACTCGCCTCGTCCAGAGTTTCGACCCGAGCCTTCCGATCGAATATCGCGTATCGGCGCGGCCTCTCCTCTGGCGCGCCGCGGGGCGTCTCTTCCTGCGTCATCCCGTGGAAGGAGCAGGGATGGGCGTCTTCTCATGGCAGTTCCCTGACCTGATGATGCAAGAGAACCGCCGCTTCCTGATGCGCGACAATCCGGGCAGCGGTTACGTGCAGGCCCTCGCGGAGACGGGAGCGGCCGGGTTCCTGCTGACGGTGGTCCTTGTCGTTTCGCTCGGCGCGCTCGCCCTCCGGCGGGCGTGTGAGAAGGATGTTCTCGTCGGCGGCGCCGGAGTGGCCGTTGCCGCCTTCCTCGCGGCTCTCGCCGTGGGCTCACACTGGTTTGCTCCCGACGTGTCTCTGCTCTTTTTCCTCCTGGCGGCGCTCGTGGCCGGCCCCGCGCCCCTAAGAGCCTCGGACGGTTTGAAGACGGAGAAAGCGGCGACTCCGTGGCTGAGAAGATCCCTTCTCGTACTGATACTCCTCTACGCGGTCGCGGCCGGAGCCGCCATGCTGGCGACGGCGCGTCCCGAGGAAGCCTTCCGCTATTCCCCCCGAATCGGCTTTCACGACGAAGAAGTCGGTCCCGGCGGCCCCTTCCGGTGGACGCGCCGCAAGTTCGCGCTTTGGGTCGAGCCGGGGCAGACGCGAAGAATCCTCCTTGCGCATTTCTCGCCGAGTCCGAAGCCGGTGGACGTCGAGGTGACGCTCGAAGGCCGGACGGTTTACCGGCGCACGCTCAAGGCCGGCGAATCGGCCACACTGCGCTTGAACGGTTCGGCCTTGAGGCCGCGGGCGATCATATTCAACGTGTCCCAGGCCTTTGTCCCCAAGCGGCTGGGTCTCTCGCAAGATCGACGCGAGCTCGCTCTGCTTTCCATCGAGCCCCGATGACCGCGCTCGGCAGACGAGCGGCCGCGGCCCCGGACCGTTCAGAGGCGGCGGCTTCCGGTTCCCGGCATGTCCGCGGCTCGAAACGCCGCCCCTCGCATCTGATCGGTTCGGGCGAGGGCTTCAGCGAGGGTAGCGGGCAATGCGTTCGCGGTGGACGGAGATTCGACTTCGGACGTCCTCCATCCGGTCGCCGCCCGTCACCTCGAGGAGCGCGTCGGCGAGAACGAAGGCGAGCATTGCTTCGGCGATGACGCCGCAGGCCGGCA
>Ga0137372_10004275_pt1 | contig 13892 bp, 10 predicted proteins | sample SagtaG_6_FD_104911 | JGI IMG/M metagenome (GOLD analysis project Ga0137372, IMG submission 104911) | Vadose zone soil microbial communities from Sagehorn Ranch, Mendocino, California, USA - Sage1_R_60_16 metaG | ecosystem: Environmental > Terrestrial > Soil > Vadose zone | place: USA...
ACGGCTTGAACAGCGGCGCATCTGGCAAGATACCCCTGAACTGGCGCTGCCGAACGCCCGTTTGCGATACAATCCGCGCAGCAGCATTCCTCACAATCAAGTGTCGGAGGCCGAGATGGAATTTGGCTTCGGTTTCGGAACCATCGCCATAATCATTGTCGTTCTGTATGTCCTAAGCTCGATCAAAATTCTCGCCGAATACGAACGCGGCGTGATCTTCCGCCTGGGCCGCTTGCTGGAGCAGGCAAAGGGGCCGGGAGTGATCCTGGTTTTTACGCCGTTCGATCGCATGGTGCGTGTCTCTTTGCGGCAGGAAGCGCTTGAGGTGCCTCCGCAAGACATCATCACGCGTGACAACGTCACGTTAAAAGTGAATGCAGTAATTTTCCTGCGCGTGATCGAACCGCGAAAAGCTGTGGTCGAAGTTTCCAATTACGTGTATCAGACATCCCAGTTTGCGCAGACTACGCTGCGCTCGGTGCTGGGCGAACAGGAGCTTGATGAACTGCTGGCGCATCGCGACAAAATCAATTTGCGATTGCAAAGCATCCTGGACACGCACACTGCGCCTTGGGGCGTGAAAGTGGCGAACGTAGAAGTGAAGCAGGTGGACATGCCCGAATCCATGCTGCGAGCGATGGCCAAGCAGGCGGAAGCGGAACGCGAGAAGCGCTCCAAGATTATTCACGCGGAAGGCGAGTTCTCGGCGGCGCAGCGGCTGGTGGACGCCGCGAAATTGCTGGCCACAGAACCGGTCAGCGTGCAGTTGCGCTATCTGCAAACTTTGACGGAGATCGGTGTGGAAAAGAACACGACGGTAGTGTTTCCGGTTCCGGTGGACTTTTTCTCTGGAATGCAGAAGATGTTTGGACAGCCGGGCGCAAGCGGCTCACCGGCTGCGAGCAAGGGCTGAGGGCTTTCGTAGCAACAACGAGGTTGGGATATGGCGAACTCCGAAGATACCGAAATCACACTGGGCACGGGAAAAATGCTGGCTATATTTTTCGGCCTTGTGGCGCTGTGCGCTGTTTTTTTCGGGATGGGATTTTCGCTGGGCAAAAGCTCGGCAGCGCCAAGCGGCGTGGGAGTGACATCGGTTAACTCCAGCGCAAGTAGCACCCGGCCGGCCGCGATGAAGCCTTCTGGCAGTGCGGCGTCTCCCGATCTGTCGTTCTACAAGACAGTCGGACAAAAAGAACCTGACACCCAGCTCTCAGCCGCTGACACCGGCGCTGCGCAAGCGAGCCCGCCCAGCGCTCCAGACCCGGCGGCTGCGCCGCCTTTGAATGGCTACTACGTGCAGGTCGCGGCCGTCAGCAAGGAAGAGGACGCGCAAGCGCTGGTCGAAGCCTTGAAGAAAAAGCAGTACGCAGCTTTTGCGACGAATAGATCAACGGACAAATTATTTCACGTGCAGGTCGGCCCCTACGGCGACATCAAAGACGCGGAAGGCACGCGGGCCAAGCTGGTGGGGGATGGATACAATCCGATTTTGAAGAAGTAACCTGCATTGTCGGAGCTGAGACGTCAGAGTTTAAGACTAAAGCCGACCTCAGGTCCTCAAAGTCGGCTTCGGCCGCGGTCGGTTAACGCTTGGCCGCACGGCGCAGCAAGCTGGTCTGTGGCATTTCCCGCATCACATCTGGCAAGCGCGCTTCTACGACTTCAACGTATGGACCGAACGCAAGCGGATCGAGAAACTACGCTACATGTGCTCCCGAGCAGTGGCGCTGGAACAGTTTCTTGCGAGACCTGGGATCCCGACAGCGGCACCCGCGCACCAGCAGGACTCGCTTGTGGGCTGGGCAAGGACAGATATCTGGGCCGAGACCCGGGCTGCCCGGCTAGCGTAAACGGTCGGCCAGCCTGCCCGACGTTGAATCCCACGTGAATCAGCGCTGGCAATCAAGGGGGCTTTGTTGTAAACTTCCGCCACTTCCCTCCAAAGTCCGCTGCCGGTTCCGAAAACACCGACGGGTAAGCGAAGTTTTTCGCCCGGGAATTCAGGATCTAAAGGAACCCTAACGGAGACACTTCTATGGAGTCAGACGACCTACGTCGCAGCAAAGATCTCAGGCGCTCCCACGTCAACTTCACACTGCAAACTGCATTCTTGGCTTTTGCCTTGGTCTTGGCAGTGCTTTATCTCTATCCCACCTTCGATCAGAGCCGCCCAGACGCCCCCACAAGCGCAACAGACCTCGCAGCGAAGCACGACTACGACGAGAAGATCAAGCAGTATGAAAGAGACTGGGCTAAGTATTTGTTTAGCAAGGAAATGTACCTCGTCATCGTGCCTGGTTCCATTTCTGCCTTCTTCGGGATCGTTTACTACGGAACCTCTTTCGAAGTGACGCCGTTCGCATTCTTCATCCCGTGGCTTTTCCGTCGCCGCAAGAAACCACTGGCTGCGCCCGATCAGCCTGCTCCACCCGATTCCGTGGATGCAATCCTTGGCTCGTCTTCAAGTGCAGCCGCTAAGCTAGCTGCGAAGATGGAGCGTCGAATCAATACCCACCTCATACTCGGCGTCGCGCTAGGAATACTGGGGGTTTCAGTGTGGCTACTTGTTTGGTTCAACACAAGCACAAGCGACGAATCGCGCCGAGTGTACTTCATGGAAAGACAACTCATGATACTGCAGGAAATGCGAGAGCAGACCAAAGAGATCGAGGCGAGGCTGCACGGGTACAATCGGCTCGACCCAAGTGTTTTGTTGAACCTTGAGTCCCAGATCGCTCGTTCTAGGGAGCTTGCGGATCAGGCAGAGCGACAGATTAATCAGGACCGGGAGCAGCGGGAAACTACCGGCGCAGCGATCACAAATCACCTCATGGCGCTCCTTCCCCGTCTCACAATTCTGATCTTCATTGAGATCTTGGCTGGGTTCTTTTTGCGTCAGTACCGGATTGGTGTTGAGGACCTCAAATATTTTCTCGATCTGGAGCGGAAGGCTAAAGCAAGGCGCATCGCATATACAATCTTCCAAGAATTGAAGGATCTCGACTCGACAAAGGGGTTCGCCCGAGCGCTGTTGGAAGAGGAATCCCTCTCAGTGCTGCGGTCCGGAGAAACAACTCCCACGGTTGCCGTTATGAACAATGAGCAGAATCCGACAATTAAAGCGCTCGAAGTGATCGGGAACCAGCTCACGAGCTTGACCAAGTTGCGAAGCGACAAGCGTCGTGAAGACAACCCCTATCGAAGAGACAGGGCGGATGGCCCAGCCTATCCCGCGCATTTCTACTCTCGAAGGTGGCCCGCCCAAGCTCCGCTTGGGCGGGGATCTTCTGCGGTAGACGGACCGTCACCGTTGGAAGGATCCCAGTTTCCTCTCTGTTTCCGCTCCGACTCGATCTCCAATCTAGTCGGAAGCATGTGGAATTCTCAGCGGCTCGCGCCAATCCTGCGCGGAGACGTCTCCCGCGTGGAGCCAGCCAAAGCGCGTGATCAGCGATCCTGCGATCGCGGACATCGCAGCCCACTTGCGTAAATTCCGCGATTGCTCCCCTCTGCTGAGAAAGCTCAATACGCGCAAGCCAAGCGATACCGGGCCGGACAGCACGCCTCCAACTCGCACCACAACGCCGCTTGTGCCTTTCCTTAGCGGGTCAAGACATGCTAGTCGGTGGGTTTCGATGCGCAATTCCTCCATGCATTCGAAAATTGCCGCTCCAAGTCCCAGCCACTGCAGCGCCCGACTCTTGCGATGCCCCATGAGTTCCAGCATTCCGACCGCAGACGACAATCCCGACATGCCAAAATGTATCGGCAGTTCGTTGATACTCTCATTCCATACCGGGATCGCCGTCGCGCCGATCAGCACGCCCGTGTAATTGGAAAAAGGAAGACCGAACGCGAGTGAAACTGCCTGTCCGGCATTCTCGATAACGCGCAAGGGAAGCGATGGCCCGTAACGGTCCTGCATGAATTGCGCAAAGGCGGTCGCTGAAGCTCCGCTTACAAATCCCACAAGGGTCCATGCCCCTACCGACATCGGGCTCTGCAACTTGAAAACCCGCAGCATATTCAAAAAGCGCGACGGGCGCCCAAGATCGGCAATCAGCAGAGCGGGAGAGATTATCGCGCCGGCGGCTGCGATCCAACGCGCATCACGCACTAAGCGGCGATCGGCGCCGGTGTAGTCCGCAATCGCGCCGACCACAGCGGCGGCTCCAGCGGTCCCGCCGGTGAAGAAGTAGAGTGGAATCTGCCAGGTCCACGCAGGTTTCTTAAGCAGCGGGATACCGTAATACCCGGTATCCGGAGAGGCCATCGGGAAAGGCGAGCCAGCAGGCCGAATGCCTGATGCCTTTACTTCCCCACGCCGCTCGGCCTCGCGTCGAATTTCAACGAGCTTCTGCTCGCTAGCGAAATCAGGAGCGCGACCGCCCGGAGCGGGTCGCGACGGCACACTCATCTGCCGTCCCTCCCGTTCTCAAACAAAAATGCCAGCAGGCTTCCAGCCAGAAGCAGCCCGGCGCCAATTGCCGAAGAGGTCCAGCCTTTCTTCAGATAAATCGTAGGCACTTCTGGTTTGGGCGGCAGATTGTAGCTGCGCGGATCGCCACGCACGATGAACATGGCATGAGTGCCGCGAACACTGGAGTCCGATGCATCATAGAACGTCGCGTCTTTCATCCCGCGTCCGTGCAGCTCGGCAATGCGCTCGCGAGCTTTATCCCGCAGGCTTTCGATTTCACCGAACTTTATCGACTCGGTCGGACACGCTTTCGCGCAAGCAGGAGTTAACCCCACCTTCTGGCGGTCATAGCAGAATGTGCACTTGAAGGCGCGCCCGTCATCGCGATTCTTATCAACTACTCCAAACGGACACGCCACCACGCAATACCCGCAGCCGTTGCAGATATCCGGCTGAACGTAAACTCCACCCAATACGGTGCGCACAATAGAGCCGGTCGGGCAAGCCTCTAAGCAGCCGGCTTCCTCGCAGTGTTTGCAGACATCAGAGGAGAACGCCCAGGAATTCAGCTCGGGAGCATTGCCTCCGAAGCCCGGCTCGGGCGCATGCTCTACGAACTTGACGTGCCGCCAGGTAGAAGCGCCCAGCGCGCCGGTGTTGTCGTAAGAGAAACCGCTCCAGTCGAGACCATCTTCGCCGATGCCGTTCCATTCCTTGCAGGCAACTTCGCACGCCTTGCAGCCAATGCACAGCGTCGAATCGGTGAGAAACGCTGTCACGCTCATGCGGACTCCGTCTTCTCTTCGAGTTCGCTCAGTACCTCTTTTCCGCGCGGACGCCGACCGGGCCGGATGTCACAAACCAATGCTTTGGTTTCCATAATGCGGACGTTGGGCTCTTCGCTGATCGCCAGCAGATCATTAACCACGTCACCTTTCACCCGTCCTTTGTATCCCCAATGGTAGGGAAGCCCGACCTGGTGCACACGCTGTCCATCGATCCACAGCGGACGCATGCGCCGCGTGACCAGCACCCGGGCCTCGATAATTCCACGCGGCGTGCTGATGGTCGCGTAATCGCCATGTACCAGACCGATTTCGCCTGCCAGTTCGGGAGAAACTTCGGTGAACAGCTCCGGCTGCAATTCTGCTAGATGTGACAGCGTGCGGGTCATCCCTCCCGCGGTATGTTGTTCCGTCAGCCGATAGGTGCTGAGCACGTACGGAAAGCGGGGATCGCCCGGCGAGCTCGCATACGGGTTATCCGGACGCTCCCGCTTGAGTGCTGCCGGATTCACGTTCTGCTTGTACAAGGGATTCGAAACCGGCGCCTCCAGGGGTTCATAGTGGGTGGGCAACGGCCCATCTTTCAAGCCGCTGGCGACGTACAGCCAGCCAACCCCATCCGGGTGCAACGTGAATGGCCGCGCTCCGCCCAGCGCCTCGACTCCCTTGCCCTTCGCTAGATTGTCTTTAGTATCTGGCGAAACTTCTTTTGGATAGTCGGGATTGTCCAGCCCGCCCCATTGTTTTTTCTCTTCATCCCACCAGACCAGTTTTTTCCGCTCGCTCCAGGGCTTTCCATCGGGCCGCGCCGAAGCGCGGTTGTAAATGATGCGGCAATCGTTGGGCCATGCAAATCCCCATCCATGACCGAGCAGGTCATGCGGATTACGCTCATTTGCTCGATTCCTGTTTTCCTCCGGAAATACGCCGCAATAAATCCACGCGCCGCAGGCCGTGCTTCCGTCATTCTTGAGATCCTGAATCTGCTTGAGCTGTTTGCGATCGACGACCGTCCAGCCATTGATCTCTTTCAATATCTCTGAAACTTTGGGCTCGGCATGTTTGCCTTCAGTCGGATAATTCCACGTCAGCGCATTCAGTCCTGTGTTGCGAGGCCGCGGATCATTCTTGGCCTTTTCTTTGATCCGCCTGCCCAGGTGATACATGAACCAGGTGTCGCTGCGCGCATCGCCGGGCGGGTCAACTGCTTTTTCCCGATATTGCAACAGCCGCTGCGTGTTCGTGAAGGTGCCTTCTTTCTCGGCCGTGCCCGCAGCAGGAAAGAGAAAAACTTCGGTTGCGATGCTTTCTGGAAAAAGCTCCCCTCGCTCGACTTCGGGAGAATCCAGCCAAAAAGAAGCAGTCTCTGTCTCGACCATGTCACGAACGACCAGCCATTTCAGTTTGGCGAGAGCTTTGCGTTCCAGCCGTCCATTGGAAGCGCCAACGGCCGGGTTTTGACCCATGACAAACAGTCCCTCCATTTTTCCGTCCGCCATATCCAGCCAGTAGCCGAAATGCGAGTGATCTCCAGTGACGCGCGGCAGCCAGTTGAAGCCGTAATCGTTTTCTTTGGTGGCAGCATCGCCGTAGTAAGCCTTCACGAGGCTGATGAAGTATTTGTGGAAGCCAGACCACAGCCCTGTCCGGGTCTTGTGCTTCTTAATGTAACCCTTTAACTTATGCGAATCCGCTTCGAAGAATGGCATCGGCAAGTAACCAGGGAGAATGTCGTAGAGCGTGGGAACATCCGTCGAGCCTTGAATGGACGCATGCCCGCGCAGCGCCAGAATGCCTCCACCTGGCCGGCCAATATTTCCGAGAAGCAATTGCAGAATCGCCGCCGAGCGAATGATCTGCACTCCTTTGGAGTGCTGCGTCCAGCCGACGGCATAGCAAATTGCGCCAGTCTTATCCGGGCCAGACGCCGATGAGAATGTCTCAGCCACTTTCAGGAACACTTCTTTCGGTACGCCGCAATAGCGCTCCACCATCTCGGGCGTGTAGCGCGAGAAGTGCCGCTTCATAACCTGAAAGACACAGCGCGGATGCTGAAGCGTAGTATCCCATTCGAACTTGGCAGCATCCTGCGCTTCACCGCCGCGATCTTTGCCGTGACCTCCGGCTGCTTCGGAATGTCCGGGTTTCTCTCCGCCACCATTTTTAGACGGAGCGGCCTTGTACAGCCAGCTTTCGGGATCGTATCTTTCCTTCTCCGCTTCCCATCCGGAGAAGAATCCGTCCAGATCTTCAGTATCTTTGAAGTCGTCGCGAAGAATTGTGGCTGCGTTTGTGTAATGCACGACGTATTCGCGGAAGTCTTTATTATTTCCGAGAACGTAATTGATCAGCCCGCCCAGGAAAAGAATGTCCGATCCCGCGCGCAAGGGAACCCAGATGTCTGCCATCGCTGAAGTGCGGTTGAATCGCGGATCAACATGAATGATCTTCGCCCCGCGCTCGCGCGCCTCAATCACCCACTGAAATCCCACGGGATGGTTCTCCGCCATCGACGATCCCATGATGAGGATGGCGTCAGCGTTGCTGAGATCTTGTTGCGCGGTGGTCGCGCCGCCGCGTCCGAAGGAAGTGCCCAGACCGGGCACGGTCGAGCTATGTCATATACGGGCCTGATTGCTGATGCAGACCATCCCCAGTCCGACCGTGAAGAGCTTGCGGATCAGATAATTCTCTTCGATGTCCAGCGTGGCCCCGCCAAGGTGAGCGATTGCGGTTGTCTGCATCAGGGACTCGCCGTCACGGGTTTCCTGAAAAGTGCGCTCACGGCTCTCCCAGAGCCGATCGGCAACCATGTCCATCGCCGTTTCCTGATCGATTTCTTCCCACTGCCGGGAGTACGGCCGGCGATACTTCACTTTTTTCAGTCGTCCGGGATGCGTGTGCAGTTCGAATGTGTCCGCGCCCTTGGGACAAAGCCGCCCCCGCGAAATGGGCGATTTGGGATCGCCCTCAATCGAGATCAGCTTTCCATTCCTGTGATAAACGAGCTGCCCGCAACCAACTCCACAATACGGACAAATTGACGGGGTGACCTGCGCGGCGTCGTGCTTGGGACGCAGGTTGCGCGTGCGCTCTGACATGGCTTCTGATCCAGTGCCATCGGCGCCAGTTTTGATTTGTTGGATGAGCGGCCAGCGGGAAAGCAGATCATTGAGCACAGCTTGCCTCCATGAACTTCCCCAAAAGCGAGAAGCAGAAACTAATTCTCAGATGATTCTAGCAGGGCAAGCAGTTGCTATCACCAGAGTGAACGATAAGAGTGAACGATATAAGAAGACGCCGTTTTCTGCCGGCGCCTAACCGACCTGATCTTGCAGCCAATAACTACTTCCTTTAATCTCACGGCTCCGATTCTTGGTTGAAGGAGGCCATCTCTTGCGCCGCTCATTAGTTGCCTGCCTATCCGTAATTCTGTTTACGAATATCGCTCTCGGACAATCGATTCGCCTAGCGGTCGATTTGAGCGACGCGCCGCGAAATATTTTTCACTCGAAGCTCACCCTTGCGGCCAGGCCGGGCCCTCTGACTCTGGTTTACCCGAAATGGATTCCGGGAAATCATCGCCCGAGCGGCCCGATTGCCAATCTAACCGGTTTGAAGATCACCGCAGGCGGCCAATCGATCAAGTGGCAGCGCGATCCCATTGATATGTACGCCTTTCATCTCGAAGTTCCGGCCGGCGCAAAAGATCTGCAAGTTTCGTTCGATACCATCACCAGCGGCGACAGTGCCGGCGCAACTGGCGCCGCGGCTTCCACGAATGTGCTCGATCTGAATTGGAACCAGGTTGTGCTCTATCCTCAGGGAACGAAGTCGGATGCCGTGGAGTTCGAGGCATCTGTCCATCTGCCGGGCGCTTGGAAATTCGGCACCGCTTTGCCGATCAAGAACCAGTCGGACAACATGGTGGAGTTCAATCCAGTCTCGCTCACCCAATTGGTCGATTCGCCCCTGATTGCAGGTGATAACTACCGGCAAATTGGACTGAACCTGACCAGGGAGGACCCGGTTCATGTGATTGACATGGTTGCCGAGAGCGAGGCTGCTCTCGCCATGACGCCGCAGCAGAATGCCTCTTACGATGCGTTGGTGGCCGAGGCGGGCGCGCTGTTCGGTGCGCGGCATTACACCAAGTATCACTTTCTTTACACGCTGAGCGATGAAGTGGGACATCACGGACTCGAGCATCACGAATCCAGCGACAACAGCGTGCCCGAACGTACGCTGATTGATCCAGAGCTGCGTTTGATGGAAGTGGGCCTGCTGCCGCATGAGTTCGTCCACTCCTGGAATGGAAAGTACCGCCGCCCAGCCGGCCTGGCGACGCCGAATTACCAGGAGCCAATGATCGGTGATCTGCTCTGGGTCTACGAAGGGCTTACCGAATACCTCGGCAACGTGCTCACAGCGCGATCGAAGCTCTGGACGCCGGAACAATATCGCGAGGCGCTGGCCGAGACTGCGGCCATGCTTGACCACCGTGCTGGACGCACTTGGCGTGCGCTCGAAGATACCGCCCGCTCCGTGCAATCGTTGCGGCTGATGGGACCACGATGGCAGAGTTGGCGCCGCGGTCTGGACTACTACCCAGAAGGTGAGCTGATATGGCTAGACGTTGACACGCTCATCCGGCGGCAGACTCATGGGCAGAAATCTCTCGATGATTTCTGCCGTTTATTTTATGGAGGCCCGGGTGGCCCTCCCAAGGTCGTTCCGTACACATTCGACGACGTTGTTAAGACATTAAATCAAGTCACACCATACGATTGGGAGAAGCTTCTTAAGCAACGATTAAACGCTACTGGCCCCCATGCTCCGCTCAATGGAATCGAACAGGGCGGATGGCGGCTAGTCTACAACCAGAATCCGAGCGCCCTCGTTGACGCAGAAGAGAAGCAGGGGAAATACCTCAACGCGTTCTACTCTCTCGGATTTCTCGTGAGGGAAAACGGCGAGTTGGAAGATGTCATACCGGGATCGCCCGCCTACGACGCAGGCATCGGGCCGGGGATGAAGCTGGTCGCGGTAAATGGCCGGCGCTGGTCGAAGCACGTGCTGCGAGATGCATTACGCGCGTCGCTCGAAAAAGAGCAGCATATTGACCTGCTCGTGGAAAACGCCGAGTTCTTCAAAACCTACTCGATCACTTACAGCGGCGGTGAAAAATATCCCCACCTGGAACGCGCCGAGGAACCAGACTTGCTCATCAACATCCTGAATCCATTAGTGAAATAGTCCCGAAATGGGCTAGTGGTGTAGGTTGTCATCCTTGAGCAAGCGTTTTTTGCGCAGCGAAGGATCTGGGCGAGCCACGCGAAGCACGCGTGCTTTTTGCGACGCAATAATCGCGCGTTTGGCTCGCTTCCTTACCAAACTGCACCACCCAAAACGGGATAGTGCCTGCCTAGGTGCTAACACCTAGGTTCCGCCGGAAGCCGCAGAAACACTGCTAAAATAGCTACTCACAAAACAAATGATTTGTGCTCGGAACAAAGCGCGACTTTGCGCCCTGGCCGCCATGGGCGGTTTGGTGACTGTTTGCGCCTTCGCCCAAGCAGCGGGGCCGCAAGCCAGCATCCGCCGCGTTGCGGTGCTCGGGGGCAGCCAAGCGCTGGAACTGGAAGTCACGGCCAGCCAGTCAGTCGCGCCGACTGTGCGCGTACTCACCGGGCCGGACCGCCTGGTCATTGATTTTCCTAACGCGGTGCCCGGCAATGATCTGCGAAACATTCCGGTAAATCGCGGCGAAGTCAAAGGCGTTCGGGTTGGCCTGTTCGCGCAAAATCCGCCGATCACACGTGTTGTGCTCGACCTGAAAGCGCCGCAGCCTTACCAGCTTTTTCCATCGGGGAAGAGCGTGATCGTCAAGGTCGGAGATGGAGCAAGCGCACAGCAGATGGTGCCGACGCCCCGCCCAATAATTTCAGCCGTGATTGCTCACCCGGCTCATACAATTACTCCCGTCTCACACGCGCCGATTAGCACGCCGCTGCCCAGCAAGCCAGCGCCACGACTCAATGTGAATTTTCAGAATGGCCAGCTGACCATCTGGGCGAACAAAGCCACGCTCGCGGAAGTCTTGTCGGAGATTCACCGCCAAACTGGCGCAGAGATTCCAATCCCGGCCGACGCCGGCCAGGACCAGGTAATCGCGAATTTGGGTCCGGCTCCGGCTAGAGACGTTCTGACCGCGCTGCTGAATGGCTCGCGTTTCAATTTCATTCTTGTGGGATCGGATCGCGATGCGACTCAATTGAAAAGCGTGATTCTCATTACGCGTGGCGAAGGCGCGTCGCAGCCGGCAATAGAGATTCCAGCAACCCCAGTGGAGCAATCTGATCCCGAACCGCCGCCGCCGCAGGAGATGCCTCCTCCTCCCGAGCAACAACCGCCGCCCGAAACGGTGCCTCAGCCGCAACAGTAGCCATTCAATCTTCTATTGAGAAATTAGGCGCACAGGTATCGGGGAGGTGCTGCCCGCCTGCACGGAATTGCCGCCCGGATTGTTGCCGCAGCCGGAAATGTTGACGACCGTAATAGTGATCTGAAGGTTTCCGATGCCGCCGGTTACGCCTTGAATGAAACCCTGTAGGAAACCGACGACCGTAACCTGACCGGTAGCAGGGACCGGCGTATTGATGATGGGAAAGGATGCAATCGAACGGCTTGTGGAGACAAGCTGTCCAGACAGCGGACCGCTCCCGGCCTTGAACTGCTGAGGACCGGTTGGAAAATTGGAGCCGGGGTCAAGCTGGTCTTGCGAAGGTTTATTGATCAGACACGCGACACCGTCATGCGTTTCATTGTCAACCTGCTTGGTGATGATCGTGGTATCTGCCGCCCCGTTGGGGACGGTTCCTCCGCAATGGTAGGCATTGAAATCGCAGCATTCGATGCTCTGCTCGAAATTTGACGAACCCTGGCACGAGGGGCAGAGATTAGCCGTATTGGGCGTGACCAACGCGGGTACGAAATGTGCCTGTCCGCCATTCGCTGGCGGATCGAGCGGCAGTGGTGCGGCGCATGCCGCGTTTGGGTTTCCGGCTTGGCAAGCGTCCTTGAGTATGATTTGCTTGTTGACCACCCCAGCGGAAACGACTCCTGTGGGAAGAACGAATGGAGCACCAGGATTGTTGGGGTCCTTATTGGGAACCAGCAGCGGCTTCACGCATTTCGGTTCAATCGGAATGTAGTTGCCGGTTGTCGTCTGCGAATTCGCCGGATTGTAAGCCTCCGCTTTAGCCGAAGCTGAAACGGTTGCTGCCGCCCTCCTCCAGATGCGAGCAAAGAAAATCGGCAGGCCAGTCCTCTGGAGTGTCACAGCAACCTGGGGATTGCCTGGATACGTCGTGAAGTCGAAGGTGGGCGTACCAACCAAGACTGGGGCTGCGCCAGCGACTTTATTTTGCGCAAGAATTGCGTTAATTCCGGCATTCGCCATGTTCTCAGCCAAGGTCTGGAGGCTGCTGTTGGCAGGATCGCTGGTTACACCGGAATCCACAAACGCTTTTGCCGCGACCAGAGCTGCCGCATCGGCGGCGCGCTGGACCTCGCCTTTGGCGACGTACAACGTGACTACATCGATGGCCAAAGCCGCCATCGCCAGCAAGGTCACGATAGTCAGAGCAACCAGCGCTATCGTCTGGCCACGTTCTCGCGACTGCTTCCGGGAAATACTTCTGTATCTCATTCCGCTTCAATCCATGTTTGGCACGATGGCATCGGTGGAAATCTGGGTTACCCCTCCGTAGGCGGCTGCGGGGGCGACTAATTTAACCACTCGGCTGAACCGCCACTGGTACGGGTAGCTCAAGGTTACGTGGGTGGAGATGACGTTAATGTTAGCCGTGGCATTCGGAACGGTTTCCTGAAACGCGTACTGCCGCTCAATCGTGAGCGTCAGCGTGCCTGGACAGCCGTTGCCTGAGGTTGCGTAGGTCCATGTTGGGGCGGCATTCGTGGGAGCTTGCGCGCCCAGCCCGCAATTATTGATGCGAGTATTGGTGAGATATGACGCAACCAGATCCCGGATCGCGGTTACCGAGGCCGGCGTGCCGGCTGCCGATAAGTCATTGGTTGGCAGACTGGAGGCGAAACGGGCTCCCTCTCGCGCCGCTCCATTCAGCTTTTGCTTAACATTGAACGCTTCACCGAAATCAAAAATTCCCACCACAACCACAACTAAGAGGGGCAGGCATACCGCGAACTCCGCCATCTGCGAAGCTGCGATATCCGCGAACAGAAAATGCGACAGAGACCGCATTCGGCCAAAGGCGCGCACTAATTCTCTCCTGTGGCTTCCGCTTGGGCCCGAAGCTGGACCAGTTGCTTGTCGAGCGAGGTGAAGGGAAACCAGAACTGGTAAGGGTACCGGAAACTCACGGCGACTCCGCATGCAGGTGGATTAGAGGTGCTCGCATTTATTAGGACGTTCGTTTGCACGCAGACTTGCGCTTTGCCGGCAGTGACCGTCGCGCAAGCAACCGGCGCGCCGCAACTGGGAGTGCCGCAGTCACAGAGCGCAGGCGTGATGGCAGAAACCTTCGCAGGATCTAATTTGGAGGCTTTAAGTATGTCTGCGACCCTGTCCGCCACTTGATCCTGAGTTGTGGCAACATTTCCACACATATTGCGCAAGTCGGCGCGGCGGCAATGCGGGCGCC
>Ga0137372_10004279_pt1 | contig 13887 bp, 6 predicted proteins | sample SagtaG_6_FD_104911 | JGI IMG/M metagenome (GOLD analysis project Ga0137372, IMG submission 104911) | Vadose zone soil microbial communities from Sagehorn Ranch, Mendocino, California, USA - Sage1_R_60_16 metaG | ecosystem: Environmental > Terrestrial > Soil > Vadose zone | place: USA: California...
AAGCGCGGCGGCAGGCACGGCCAGAAAAACCCCGAGCAATCCGAACATCGCCGCGGTCGCGAGCGTAAAGAACAAAATGTTGACCGGGTGCAACTGCATCTCTTTGCCAAGCACGCCCGGCACAAGAACGTTCAGCTCGATTTGGTAAACCAATACGATGACGGCAAGGGCCAGCCAGAATTTTGTGGCGCCCATGCTCAGGGCGACCAACAGGATCGGAATGGAAACGAGGAATGCGCCGATGGTGGGAAGAAACTCGCCGAGAAATGCGAATACGCCGAAGATCAGCGCTGGCTGCACGCCGATCAGCCAAAGCAACCCGCCTATGGAGACGCCGGTGATGGCACCGTTGATGGCGACTCCGCGCGCCCACGCAGTCATTTGTTCCATGAGTCGCGCGAGGGTGCGGTGGGCCTGCTCGCGATAACGATTCGGGGCGAGGGCAAGATACGTGGTGACGAGCGGCCGGGGACTGGCCAAAACAAAAACGAGCAGGAGCACCGCGAAAACGATGCTGGCTACACCACCGACCAAACCAATTGTCGATCTTAGCAAAATGCTCCCGACTGTTCCGGCGGCCGCGCCGGCTTTTCCGGCAATTTCGTCAGAACGCGGTAACGCTTCGCGAACTGCTGGATAATTTTGGGTAAGCGATTCGATGCGCATGCGAATGCCCTGCCAAACGCCCGGCGCACTATGCACCAGTTCCTGGGTTTGCCTGGCCAGTGGAGGAATCGCAAAAAGAACGATGGTTCCCACGACAGCGATTAGCGCAAACATGAGGAGGATCACGCTTACGAAGCGCGGAACGTGGAATTTGTGCAACCAGACGACGATCGGGTTAAGAACCATGGCGAGAAGAAAAACAAGCGCGAAGAGCAAAATCACCGGCTGAAGCGACCGCAAAATGAACCAGATGATAACGAGCAAAAAAACGAGCCAGACGATCCGCCATGCGCCGTGATAACTCAGCGGAGCGTGCTGATCTTCGTGGTCGGGTTGGTTCATTAAATGCGGTGATCTGCGGTTGGAGTCAGCTGCTATCGATCTTGGCGCTGGTAGCTCGGAATGACAAGAAAGCATGATCGCAAATTCCGGGGAGCACAGGCTGCCAGCCTCTGGTTGCCGCAAACATTTGGATAAACGATTGCGCGAGTGGAGTGAAGCATCTCGGCAAACTGCCCGAGACGGACACGCCGGCAGCGTGTGCTCCCCAGAGCTGACAAATTCGACGGCTCCGCAGAGCGTCGCCCTACCGGCCAATGACCCACGCGATCTCACGCCGGGCGATCACGACGTGCCGCCATTCCATTTCGGCGGGCAGGACATGTATGCGATTTCGCCCGACGGCCAGGAGGTCGCGAGCGAAGAATATGTGTCACCCTCCTCCACGAGCGCCATGTGCGTTGATAGACAAGTCGCTTGGTTGTTCCCCTATTGCCGGAACGTCACTCTCGCAACGTTGGAGCAGGTCGCGGTGCCAGCTTCACACACCCGATAGGTGTAGCGAGCCCGGCCGGTGTCGCCGGTGGAATCCATATAGGAACCATCGTTCGCCGTTGTCACGATTACGACGGCATTGCGGTAGACGTCGATGTTGGCCGAAGTCGCTCCGCTCCAGGTGAGACGCACCGTATTTATTCCTCTCACCTTGCGCCCGGCGGCGCTGAGCGTGATCGGTCCAGGTGTAGGCGTCGGAGTCGGTGTAGGACCGGATTGCGCGCAGTATCTCCCGCCGGTGTTCAAGTAATTGACGCCGTCATATCCACCCCAGACAACCATTTCGCTGCCGGTCCACACAGCCGAGTGATTGGATCGCCCAGGAGGCGCGTTGGTGCTGGTAGCTGTCCAACCGGACGTTCCGGGATTGTATCTCCCCCCGGTGTTAAACCGGTTGCCCACGGCATCGCTCCCACCCCACACAATCATTTCAGCACCGGTCCAGATAGCAGTGTGGTAGAACCGTGCAGAAGGCGCGTTGGTGAGGCTGGTGGCTGTCCAACTGTCGGTGCTCGGATTGTACCTCCCACCGGTGTTGAAAAAGCTGAAGTCGTCGTACCCACCCCAGACAATCATCTCGCTGCCGGTCCAGACTGCCGTGTGATAATATCGAGCAGCAGGCGCGTGCGTGGTGCTGGTAGCTGTCCAACTATCTGCGATGGGATCGTATCTTCCGCCGCTGTTCAAACCGCTGGGGCCATTAACTCCGCCCCAGACCATCATTTCATTGCCGGTCCAGACCGCCGTGTGAGAGGCTCGCGCAGTGGGTGCGTTCGTGGTGCTGGTGGCTGCCCAACTATTCGTTCCCGGGTTGTATCTCCCGCCAATGTTCAAATAGCTGTAACCACCATCGGGGCTTCCGCCCCAAACGGTCATCTGGCTGCCGGTCCACACTGCCGTGTGAAGGAATCGGCCGCCGGGCGCGTTGGCGGTGCTAGTGGCTGTCCAACTGTCCGTGCCGGGACTGTACCTGCCGCCTGTGTTAAAAAAGGTGCTGCCATTGTATCCGCCCCAGATGATCATTTCGCTTCCAGTCCACACTGCCGTATGATAGTACCGCGCTTCTGGCGCGTTGGTGGTACTGGTAGCTGTCCAACTGTCAGTGGCTGGATTGTATCGTCCGCCACTGTTCCAACCAGCGCCGGGCGGGTAGTAATACCCACCCCAGACGATCATCTCGCTACCCGTCCACACCGCCGTGTGAACCGCTCGCCCATCCGGCACATTAGTAGTACTCGTCGCTGTCCAACTGTCGGTGCCGGGATTATATCTCCCACCGCTGTTAAACAGCCTTCCGGCCCCGCCGCCCCAAACAATCATCTCGCTGCCGGTCCACACTGCCGTGTGACCGTAACGCGCGCTCGGCGCATTGGTGGTGCTGGTGGCTGTCCAACTGTCTGTCCCAGGATTGTACCTCCCGCCAGTATTCAGCCAGTTTCCATCGTAACCACCCCAGACGATCATTTCGCTGCCAGTCCATACGGCCGACGCAGTTCGAGCAGAAGGCGCATTAGTGGTGCTAGTGGCCGCCCAGCTGTCCGTGCCAGGATTGTACCTTCCGCCCGTGTTCAAGTAACTGCTGCCGTTATATCCGCCCCAGATGATCATTTCGCTGCCGGTCCAAACTGCCGTGTGAAGGTATCGGGCAGCAGGCACGTTGGCAGTGCTACTGGCTGTCCAACTATCGGTGCTAGGATCGTATCTCCCACCGGTATTTAAGTAGTTAACGCCATCATATCCGCCCCAAACAATCATCTCTTTGCCAGCCCAGACCGCCGCGTGATATGCTCGCGCATTAGGTGCGTTCGTGGTGCTGGTGGCTGTCCAACTATTCGTTCCCGGATTGTATCTCCCGCCAGTGTTCAAATAGTGATTGGTACCATCATAAAAAACCCCGCCCCAGACGATCATTTCGCTGCCGGCCCAAACTGCGGTGTGAAGGTATCGGACAGTAGGCGCGTTGGTGGTGCTAGTGGCTGTCCAACTATCAGTGGTGGAATTATACCTGCCGCCTGTGTTAAAAAAGGTGCTGCCATTGTATCCGCCCCAGATGATCATTTCGCTTCCAGTCCACACTGCCGTATGATAGTACCGCGCTTCTGGCGCGTTGGTGGTACTCGTAGCTGTCCAACTGTCAGTGCTGGGATTGTACCTCCCGCCCGTGGCCAAGTAATTAGCGAAGCTCGCACCACCCCAGACGATCATTTCACTACCAGTCCACACTGAGGTATGCTTTGCTCGCGCGTCGGGCAGACCAGCGGCAACTGTCCAAGTATCATCAATGCAGCCGGCACCCTCTGATATTGTAGAAAGCGTGTAATCACGACGCATGACTGCGACTGTATTACGAGCTTTGTCTTCGGCTCTAGCTAGCCAGGACTCGCGCGGATCTTTCAGCCACGAAACTGTAGCGAGCTTTATGTGGTCATCGGTTTTGTCGATTATTGCCATCGCGTAGAAATGTCCTTCGTCTTCCTGCAATGAACTGAGTAATCCCGTTTTGATCTGCGTTACCGGACGCCCATTAGCAGGCGACACGCCTGCCGCTACAGCACCGTCGCTAAAGATTGTTGCCAACTTTTGCACGGCTTCGTCCCACTGGCGGCTGTTTAGCTTCATCGCATGTCCGGCGGCGCTGTTAGCTGTCTCATGGGCGCTATCGCTTTTAACTAGCTCGATTTCGCCGTACTTCCCGCTGAGCTGGTTCATCTGCTCGATGCTGTTATGCGCCTGCAGTTCAGCCTCCGCGCGCCGTTTCAACTCGCCATGGATCCTTTGATCGTAGGCATACCAGTTTGTTAACAATCGCTCACCTAACGCCGGCCTGGCCAGGCACTCCGCGATGACAAAGGGATCGTTCCCAAGCGCTTCAAAGAGTTCGCGCAACACGTCGGGTTGTTTCGTATGCTTTGCCATGCGTTCCATCTCGGCCTGCAACTGCTCAGCAGTAGGCGGCCGTTGCCAGTAATCCTCCAGCGCCTGCGAGTTGCGCAGATAATCTCCGACTTTCTTTTCAATCTGTCCCTGAGACATCACCGAATCGAGTGAAGGCTTGAGATCGGGGCGTTCTTTTGGCCAGATGCGATGCCGCCAGTAAATCTCTTCAATGGCTCGCTGATAAGCTACGCGCTCTGAAAACGTGAGAGTTCGTTGCAAAGCCTTTGACGGTGCTTCCGAACGGAAGAAAGCCAGCAGTGTTCCTGTTACGATGGAACATGCGGCTCCGCAAAGAAGCAGGCCGATTAAGGCGCGTGGACTAAAGAAGGCGGATTGAGGGGTGGATTTGTTTTGCATTAAGATGTGGATTTGGAGGCCGCCCCTCGTAGCTGACACGGGGGATATGTGTCAATCTTTTTAATGTTTTTCCGGATTTTTCTGGAGCTGAGTCTTGCTAACCACGAATGGAGACTAATGGACCCTAATTTTGCAGGGTAGATGTGCCGGAAGCGAACTTTTAGCCTTACAAATTTATTCGTGTTGATTCGTGTTAATTCGTGGTTTTCTGCGTAAATTGCTAAGCCGTGTCATTTAATAGTTTCGGACTTTCACCGGAGGTGGTGCGTGGGACTCAGGCGATGGGATTTGTCGACCCGACGCCGATCCAGTTGCGCGCTTTCCCGATTATTCTTGCCGGCAGGGATTTGATCGGCACGGCGCAAACAGGCACCGGCAAAACCGCGGCGTTCGCGCTTCCCATCCTGACGCTCCTCGCAAAGCATGGCGCGTTCCGGTGTCTCGTGCTCGAGCCGACGCGCGAACTGGCTGCGCAAGTCGAGACAGCCTTCCGCGATTATGGGCGCTTCACTGATTTGCGGGTCTCTCTGGTGCATGGCGGCGTGGGGTATGGAAAACAGCGCGAGGAACTCAAGCGCGGGGTTGATATTCTCGTGGCCACTCCTGGCCGACTGCTCGATCTGCTTGAGCAACGCACAATGTCTTTGAAAGAAGTGAAACTTCTGGTGCTCGACGAAGTGGATCGCATGCTCGACATGGGTTTTCTGCCGGATGTGCGTCGGATTGTCGAAAAAATCTCAACGGACCGGCAAACACTTCTGTTCTCGGCAACGTTGCCGCCGGAAATCGAACGCCTGGCAGCGTGGGTATTGCGCGATCCTGAGCTCGTGGAAATTGGCGTGCGCCGTTCGCCGGCGGAAACAGTGACGCACGCGGTTTATCCGGTGGCCGCGGAACAGAAATTCGATCTGCTGATGGCTTTGCTGGAGCGGACGAATTTCGATAGCGCGCTGATTTTCTGCAGGACAAAGTACGGCGCCGACCGCATCGCACATCAATTGAAGCAGGGAAAACATGCCGTCGCGGTCTTGCATTCCAACCGCACGCAGCGGGAACGGATCGAAGCGCTCGAGGGATTCAAAAGCGGCAAATACGAAGTAATGGTGGCGACCGATATCGCTTCACGCGGCCTCGACATCGCCGGCGTAAGTCACGTGATCAATTACGATGTGCCGGAGCATCCGGAAGATTATGTGCACCGCATCGGGCGCACCGGCCGGGCGCAAAATGTCGGCGACGCGTTCACGCTCATGAGTGGTCAGGAACTGCCGGCCTTGCAGGCAATTGAACATTTCATCGGCCAGAAAATCCCGCGACTGAAACTGGAAAATTTTTCCTACATGTACACCGCGCTGTTTGAACCGGAGTCCGCGGCCGGAGGCAAACGCGCCATCGGCGGCGGTCGCACTCATCGCGGATATTCGTTCGGACGGCGACGCGGAAGGTAGGCATCCTGCCTGTCTCGGCCGATGGGCCGCCCAGCCTGTCGGTTCGTGGCAGGCTGTGAGCCTGCCGGCCGAGTCAGGCTCGCCACGGGACGAGTCCGTCCGACTGGCGGACTGGAAGCCTAAGCTCCGCCAGTCCCGGCTACGACTTGCGATACGGCTTGTAATTTAGTTCACGTTGAACAAAGACTTGGATTCACTGTTTATGTCGGAATCAAAGCTCACTCTTGAAGCCGGGATCACCGATCCCGGCTACAAGTCACAGGATCAGTTCGATCAGCTGCAGAAAAAGCTCGTGCCGCTGTGGAAATCGATCGAATGCTTTAATCAGGACCCGCAGACGATTGTTGTCGTGCCATCGCTTTCGGTCGATATGGCGGGCGCTGGCGCAGTAGTGCAGGCGTATGAAGAACGTTTTTTGTTCCTTCTCCTATTGCTACGTCAGCCCCGGGCCCGGCTGATCTATGTCACTTCGCAAACCATTCTGCCGAACATAATCGATTACTACCTCGATCTGTTGCCCGGCGTCATCCCGAGTCATGCGCGTCCGCGGTTGTTCCTACTCTCGCCGCTTGACGCTTCGGTGCGTCCGCTGACCGAGAAACTGCTCGAGCGGCCACGCCTGATCGAACGAATACGCTCCTTAATTTCGGATCCCGATCGCGCTCACCTTGTTCCGTATAATACGACCAATCGCGAGAAAGAGCTGGCCCTGCGGCTCGGCATTCCAATGTACGGCGCCGATCCTGTATTTTTCCCGCTCGGAACAAAGAGCGGGTGCCGGCAAATCTTCATGGAAGAAGATGTCGCGCATCCCATCGGCCATGAGAACCTCGGCAGCAAAGAGCAAGTGATTGAGGCGATCGTGCAGATGAAGGCGAGGAAGCCGTCAATCAAACAAGTTCTGGTAAAGCTCAACGAGGGCGTTTCTGGCGAGGGCAATGCTCTTGTTGATCTAACAGGGCTTCCGTCTCCGGCCGACTCGAAAGAGCGAGCCGCAATAGATGAGCGTCTCAGAGGAATGCAGTTCGAGCTGAAGGGAACGACCTACGACGGCTACATGAAAAAGTTGCAAGAGCGCAAGGGCATCGTCGAAGAGCGCATCATGGGAGAAGAGTTTAGGAGTCCAAGCGTGCAACTTCGCGTCACGCCGCTCGGAGCAGTTGAATTACTTTCGACTCACGACCAGCTACTGGGCGGTCCGTCAGGACAAAGCTATCTCGGATGCGTTTTCCCGGCCGATACCGGCTATGCCGGGTTAATCACGCGGGAAGCGGCCAAGGTTGGCAGGCGTCTTGCCAAAGAAGGAGTCATCGGGCGCTTTGCCTTGGATTTCGTGGTCGTGCGCTCGAACGGAAAATGGGAGCCATACGCCATTGAGATCAATTTGAGAAAAGGCGGAACCACCCACCCGTTTTTGACTTTGCAATTTCTCACCGACGGCACCTACGATCCGGAGAACGCGATTTTCACTGCTCCGGGCGGGCAGCAAAAATTTTTTGTCGCCAGCGACCACGTGGAGTCGCCGCTGTATCGCACTTTGACCCCGGACGATCTTTTTGACATTGTCGTGCGGCACAACCTGCACTTCAATCAAACGCGACAGACCGGCGTGGTCTTTCACATGATGAGTGCTCTGGGTGAGTTGGGAAGAACAGGGCTGACCGCAGTGGGCAACTCACATGAGGAAGCCAGGGACCTGTACGCGCGAGCTGTGGCTGTTCTGAATGAGGAAGCGCAAGCCGGTTGATCTTGTGCCGCGCAGGAAGGCCTCATCCCCAAAAGCATCCGCGGTTCAAATCTTTCTCAACAGGAGTCCAGGCTGAGACAAAATCGGGAGGATCGAAACTTTTAAAAGCCTCGACACGCTTCCGCGCTTCCGACTAAAAGAGGGGTTCGACATACCAAGGGAAGGAAAAAAGATGAATAAAAAATCAGCTTTGCAACTCCGACATAAGTTCGCGAGCACGCGAAAGCATTCGGTGTCCGCATTCTTTAATCTGCGCGTTTTAATTGGTTTGTTCGTCTTCCTGGCCGGCGTCTTTCTGGTGCTGTCTGGCGTTGGCACGTTCTCGAACGCATTTGCCCAGGCAAAGGGGACGAAACCAGGTGCAAACGCCGCCCAGGTGGAAAGAGCCAAGGCCGGCTTGCAACTGACTGGTGACGACTTTTGGGCATCAACGCACGGCCCGCAGGGCGGCGATGTTCTGGCGCTAGCCACGAATGCGAGCGGATACGTCTTCGCAGGAACGCTCGGAGGTGGTGCTTTCCGCTCCACCGATAACGGAGAAACGTGGACGGCGGTCAATAATGGACTCACGGCCACCGATGTGCGCGCGCTGGCAATCAATTCGGACGGATACATTTTTGCCGGAACGTTTGGCGGTGTCTTTCGATCGACGGACAGTGGAGACACCTGGACTGCGGTCAATAATGGCTTGGAATATCCCTTTATCATCTCGCTGGCAATCAATCCCAGCGGAGACATCTTCGCTGGTACGTTCGAAGGAGGCGGCGTTTATCGCTCCACGGATAACGGCGAGAGCTGGACGCTGATCAATAACGGCTTAACGAACACCTACGTGTATGCGTTGGCGATCAACACAAGCGGAGATATCTTCGCCGCCACGTGGGGCAGTGGCATTTTCCGCTCCACCGATAACGGTGAGAGTTGGGTCGAAGTAAACGTCGGGCTCACGGAACCCTACATTATTTCGCTAGCCATTAACGCAAGCGGAGACATTTTCGCCGGCGCTGATTTTGGTGGTGGAGTTTTCCGCTCGACCAACAATGGAGACAGTTGGATTCCGGTCGATAATGGTTTAACCACATCGAACAATGTCAACGCTCTGATCGTTACTTCGAGCGGAGACGTTTTCGCCGGCATTTACGGCGATGGCGTGTTCCGTTCCACCGATAACGGAGAGAACTGGAGCCAGGTCAACAATGGATTGACGGCCACTTTTGTCCTTTCGTTCACCACCAATGCGAGTGGAGACATCTTCGCGGGAACCTATTTCGGTGGCGGCGTTTTCCGGTCGAGCGATAACGGAGAGACTTGGAGCGAGAAGAACAATGGCCTGGTAGCGACCGACGTGCGCGCAATAGCGGTCAATGCGAACAATGACATTTTTGCCGGCACGTACGGAATCGGAATTTTTCGATCGACCGACGGCGGGACAAGTTGGGAGAAGGTGAACAACGGTCTGTCCGCGCTCTACGTTAGATCCCTGGCAATCAACTCCGGCGGTGACATTTTCGCAGGGGCTGATTTCATCGGGGGTGCCGGCGGGGTTTTCCGCTCGACGGATAACGGGCAGAGTTGGATCGATGTCAGCAACGGTGTCATCACAACGGATGTTCGGGCGCTGGCGATCAATTCGAGCGGTGACATTTTCGCCGGAACGTACTTTACAGGTGGCGTTTTCCGCTCGACCGACAATGGCCAGAGTTGGACCCCAGTGAACAATGGCTTGACGTGCGGAAACATCTGGTCGCTGGCGATCAATTCGAGCGGTGATATTTTTGCCGGAACTGCAGGTTGTGGAGATGGTGTTTACCGCTCGACCGACAACGGAGCAAATTGGGCGCTGGTCAACAACGGTCTAACCTCTACTGACGTCGCTGCGCTGGCGATCAGCGCGAATGGTCACATCTTTGCTGGAACTTTTTCGCAGTTCGGTATCGGTGGCGGTATGTTCCGTTCGACCGACAACGGCGACACTTGGACGGAACAAAATAGTGGCTTCACAGCGTACGATGTTAACGCATTGGCAATCAACTCCGCCGGTCACATTTTCGCAGGCGCCGCTGGCGGAGCTTTCCGTTCGACAAACGATGGAGACAATTGGACCGACATCAGCAGCGGGCTGATTCCTTTAGGTGGAAATGTTTGGGCACTGGCGATCGATACTGGAGGGTATGCACTTGCCGGGACCGCTGGTGGCGGAGTATTCCGCAGCGTGCAATCGACGACGACTGGCGGGATCACGCTCAGCGCCGTGGGCTACAGGGTGCGGGGGAAGCACACAGTGGATCTCTCATGGAGTGGGGCGACGACTGACGTCGATATCTACCGCGATAGCAATGTGATCACGACGGTGCCGAACAGTGGTTTCTATACCGACTCGATCGGTGTGCGAGGGGGCAATGTGCGCTACGCCTACCAGGTGTGCGAAGCGGGTACTCAGAACTGTTCCAACGAAGTCATAGTGCGGTTTGGCGGCCCGCCATTGCCGTAGAAAGGCTCAAAGAAACAAAATTCAATCGAAGCGGCGTCCGGCACTTGCCGGAGGAAGCTAGGGAACCGTGCGCGGGAGCCGTGGCCGTGGTCGATGAAGAGCAGCCTTCGCTACTTTAAGAGCGGTCCGCCGAAGCGTTAAAGCGTCAAAAGGTTAAAAGCCGACAAGAGTCATAAACGGGAATAAATGGGGCCACAATCGTTTGGGCATTCGCAGGTTCGTCAATTTCCAAGCCCGGCGTCGCGGAGTTCCGCCCTCCAATCTCGCCTGATGCGTTCTGAAGGGGCGAGCTCCTGCGAGCCCACGTATCCGGCAGCCACGAAGCGATTGAAGGCAGTTTGGTGCCAAGTGGGCATTTGGCTCCGTCATCCAGAATCGGACGAAAAAAACAAAGAGAAATAAAAATAAATAAAACCAGAATCGGACGAAAAAACGAATCGAAAAAAAAAACCTCAGCCTTAATTCCATCCCATGAAAAAGAAATCCGCTTCACAATCCGCGCCCGCCCGCCGTAGCCTTGGCGAAGGCGGGTTCTTTAATCTGCGTGTCTTAATTGGCCTCTTTATAGTCCTGGCCGGCGTCTTTCTCGCGCTGGCGGGCTTTGGCGTTTTCTCCGCACAAGCCCAGCAGAACTATAACATTACCACCAACTCCACGGACCCCCTCGTCCCTGCCGGATTTGACTGTTCCCGCATTCGCGAGCTGGGCATCGACAAGCAAGAAAACATGCGGGCCGGAGCTATCATGATTTTCTGCGGGGAATCACAGGGAGGTGCAGCTTCCCCTGGCAGCACCTTCTCCCAGTTTATCCAAGAGCTGCTGGCCCCCCTCGTGTACGGCACCACGGACGTCGACCTGATCACCGGCACCGAGACCTCTCCCAACATTACCCAGTCGGAGACATTCACTGCGAGTAACCCGGATAACCCCAACCAAATAGTCGTCGCCTACAACGACTCGCGAGGCCGCAACGCCAGCCCGATTAACATCTCCGGCGCATCGGTCTCCACGGACGGCGGCAACACCTTCGTCCGCCTCACCGCCACCACCGGTCAGAGCCCCTTCGCCAATACCGAGGGCGACCCTGTTATTCTGTACAACCGCCCAACCGGCACCTGGTTTACTATCTGGCTCGACGTGGGCTGCGGCGGTCAGGGCCTGGGCGGGTACAAGTCTACCACTCCCTGGGACCCGAATAGCTGGGTCCATTACTGCATCCACACCGGCGGCAGCGACGACCGAGAATCTGGCTGGGCAGACAACAATACCGCCTCTCCCTTCTACGGCCGCATGTACACTTCCTGGAACGACTTCGCTCGCGGCCAGGGCATCTTTGTCCGTTACTCAACTGATAATGGTCTCACTTGGACCAACGAGCGACAAGTGACCACCACTTTCTTCCGCAACGTCCAGATCACCGGCGATCTGGCTACAGGCGCCGTGTACATTGCCGCAATGGACGAGATGGGTGGCGGCCTCGGCAACCGTGCCAACCGCTTCTACAAGTCCACCGACGGAGGCAACTCTTGGGCCCTAACCTACATCGGCCCCACCTTCGCAGGCCCCGGCCGCGTCGCTTGCAGCGGCAACACCTACTTCGCCTGCATGTATACGGATGGCGGTGGCTACTGGCGGCATATGGGGTGGGGTGAGCCTGCCGCGCTAAACGGCGTAGTTCATTACGTTTACGCCTCCCGCAACACCGGCAACGGCGATGCGGGCAACGTCTTCTACATCCGCTCCACCGATAGTGGGGTCACCTTTAGCGCGCCACTGCAATTGAACACCGATGCCACTACCCGCGCTCAGTGGCAGCCCAACCTCTCGGTCGCCGCGGATGGCAGTCTCGTCTCCGTTTGGTATGACGAGCGCGAGACCACGAGCTGCACCAAGGGTAACTCGGGCGTTCCCTGCTACAGGATGTGGGCGCGCAAGTCCACCGACAACGGCGCGACCTGGCTGGCTGACATGCAGTTCTCGGACGTGGTCAGCCCCCTCCCTGGCCAACCTGACCCGGGCATCATCAGCTTCTACGCAGGCGATTATGACTACGGCTCCCCGTTGCTCACCCAGCACCTCTCTGCATGGGTGGACGGGCGGGTGGCCATCAGCGGCCAATCCCAGCAGGATGCCTTCCACGATAGGGAGCCAGCCTCACCGGGCGGGACCCCTACTCCGACACCGACTGCAACTCCGACGCCGACGCCCACAGTGACGCCAACTGCGACACCTACACCTGGACCTATCACGCTCAGCGCCTCAGGACGCAAGGTTGGCGGAGTGAATACGGTGGATCTCTCCTGGAGCCCGGTCACCTCACAAAACATCGACATCTACCGCAATGGAATTGTGATCACGACGGTACCGAACACGGGCGCCTATACTGATTCTACCGGCGACCACGGCCGGGCTACCTACACCTATCGGGTGTGTGAAGCCGGCACCCAGACCTGCTCTAACGATGTGACAGTGAGGTTCGGTGGCGGGCATTAGGGGAGCCTAGGCCACTTCTCATCAACGCGGCGTCCGGCAGCTGCCGAACGCCGCGTTTGCTTTTAGCACCACACCTTATGCTCCTGGCGGACATGTGACATATTTTTTGCGCGCGAGCCGAAGCAGGGGAAACCGAAATACCTGCGTATGCGCGCGGTCATATTCGTACCGTCGCTCGGGTGACGCACGCAGCGAAAATCGGAAACCGGTGTGGTTTGATCCAAAAGTAACAAAACTGTTACTAATCTTTAGTTGCCGGTAAATGGCCCCGGCCCAATGGTTTTTGTCCGAAAGTCCAGAAGTTCGCAAGAAAATCTAAATAAACTTTTGACTCCTTTCCTTTCCTAGCTAAACGAAGAGAACCAAAAACTAAAACCTCAGCTAAAATCCATTCATGAAAAAAAAATCCGCTTCACAATCCGCACCTGCCCGCCGTAGCCTTGGCGAAGGCGGGTTCTTTAATCCGCGTATCTTAATTGGCCTGTCTGTAGTCCTGGCAGGCGCCGTTCTGGCGCTGATCGGCTTTGGCACGTTCCCCGCGCCGCCTGCGAGCATGGCACAAGCCCGGCCCACTTTTACCCAGTTCGTCAACCCACTCCTCATTCCTCCGGGATTTGACTGTGCCCAGATTCGGGCGCTGGGCATCGACAGGCAAGAAAACCTCCGGGCTGGAGCAATCATGATTTTCTGTGGCGGGGCCCAGGGAGGTGCACCTTCCCCGAGTGCTGCGTTCTCCCAGTTTGCCCAAAGCCTGCTACCATCACCCCTCGCATTTGGCGGCACGGACGTCGACCTGATCACCGGCGCCGATACCGGTTCCCACATTACCCAGTCGGAGACATACAGTCTGGCTAACCCGGATAACCCCAACCAGATCGTCGTTACCTACAACGACTCACGCGGCGTCTTCGCCA
>Ga0137372_10004284_pt1 | contig 13882 bp, 17 predicted proteins | sample SagtaG_6_FD_104911 | JGI IMG/M metagenome (GOLD analysis project Ga0137372, IMG submission 104911) | Vadose zone soil microbial communities from Sagehorn Ranch, Mendocino, California, USA - Sage1_R_60_16 metaG | ecosystem: Environmental > Terrestrial > Soil > Vadose zone | place: USA...
AGTGACGAAACTGACGATCACACATTCGGCGAGCAAGTCGCGTTGCAGCGTTCGGATGGATTCACTGATCAGTCCAGACCGGTCGTAGCCTGCATGGATCTCAACTCCGGCAGGCAGGCTGGGGGCGATCTCAGCGACCCTTGCCTTAATTCCGTTGATTACGTTCAGGGCGTTCTCGCCGGTGCGCATGACGATGATGCCTCCGACGGCTTCTCCTTCGCCCTGCCATTCCGCTACGCCTTCGCGAATGTCTGGTCCAAAGGTTACGGTCCCGAGATCGCGCAAGAGAACGGGTGTGCCGTTCTTAGCGTTGACGGAAACTTCCTCCAGGTCTTTGAGAGACGTCAGGTATCCGAGGCCTCTGACCATGTAGCGCGCGCCATTCATTTCCAGCACCCGTCCACCGACTTCATTGGTGCTGGCGCGAACCCGATCGATCACCGTAGAAAGAGGAATGCCATAGGCAAGCAATTTGTTCGGATCAAGCTGTACTTGATATTGCTTTATGAATCCACCTATCGTTGCAACTTCTGCCACTCCGGGTACCGTTTCGAGTTGATAGCGTACCTGCCAGTCTTGTATTGCCCGTAGATCGGCGAGGCTGTGTTGATGCGTGCGATCAACCAGCACGTACTCGAACACCCAGCCCACACCGGTCGCATCCGGGCCGATCATCGGCTGTGCACCCTGGGGCAACCGTCCGCCAAGTTGCTGGATATATTCGAGAACCCGCGAACGCGCCCAGTACAGGTCTGTTCCGTCCTGAAACACGACAAACACGTAGGAATCGCCGAACATGGTTTGGGCGCGCACGGCTTTCACATGCGGTGCAGCGAGCAATGTCGTGACAATTGGATACGTGACCTGATCCTCAATGACATTCGGAGGACGTCCAGGCCAGGGCGTATGCACAATTACTTGCACATCGGAAATGTCCGGCAACGCGTCAAGCGGTATCCGCTGGAGCGACCATATGCCGGCGAGCAGCAGGAATAGAACTCCAGCGAACACCAGGAATCGATTGCGCGCGCACCATTCAATCAAGCGAGAGATCATCACATCCCTCCCGTTGCGGTCAGGTTCAGGCGCTTCGTTAACACGAGCTTTCCACCTTGCTCCGCACTAATCGTGACCTGCCAGGTGCCTCCCGAACCAAGTTCCAACTCTCCCGCGTAGCTTCCATTTCCTCGATCATCCAACTGGGCCGCCGCATTCATCTCTGCCATGCCCATGTCTGGCATGCCTGGCATATGAAATCGGACGGTGATTTTGGCTCCCGGTAACGGCTTGCCGTCCGATGACGTGAGCTTCACCTCGACTCCGTTTTTACCTTTGTGCGGAGGCGACGGATTGGTCGTGAGTTCGGCAGAGACCTGCTGCGCCGTGGCGCTCATTTCCGTGCCTGCCCCCGGCGGAGGTGGAGTGTATGCACCTGCAGCAGCCTGAAGTTGACTCTCGGAATCGATCAAGAAGTTGGCCGATGTTGCTACCGTGTCACCCGCCTGCAAGCCTTTGAGCACCACGAAACCGTCGTCAGTACGAGTGCCGAGTTGTACTTCGTGCGGCTCGAAAGAACCCTGTCCTCGCGCAACAAAAACCACCTGCCGGTTTCCGCCCTGTAGCACAGCCGAGGCGGGGACAAATAACTGGCGTCCGAGGGGAGCGCGCAAGCGGACATTCACAAACATGCCAGGCTTTAGCAGCAGGTTCGGGTTGGGCATTGCCAATCGGACGCGTAGAGTGCGCGTTTCCGGATCAATTTGTGGCAGCACCTGTTCGACCCGCGCGTGAAATGTGCGATTGGGATACGCGTCAACTGTGACTTCAGCCGGATCACCGGGCTTCAGCTTGCCCGCGTCCTCCTGAAAAACTTGCGCGTTGACCCAGACGCTCGCGAGATCGGCAATCGTATATAAGCGCATCTCGGGTTGCACATAGGAGTTGGGCAACACCATGCGCTCAATCACGTACCCCGAAACCGGCGAGGTAAATGTGAAATCCGTCAGCGGTTTCCCGCTGGCCTCTAGTTTGGAAATGTCTGCGTCGGACACGTTCCATTGCAACAACCGTTCTCGTGCGGCTCCTAATAAGGTGCCTGCGCCGGAAGAAACACCTTCTACAGAACTCTGGCCAACGCGCTGCGCGTTGGTCTTGGCAAGCAAATATTCTTGCTCGCTGGCCACAAGTTCCGGGCTGTAGATCGTAAAGAGAGCCTCGCCTTTTTTCACCAATTGATAGGTTGCATTGACGAGAACGTCCTTTACCCAACCTGGATATCGCGTCTGAACGTAAGCCACACGTCTTTCGTCCACGTCCACTGTGCCGGTTGCACGAATATCCGAATTGATGGTCTTGTACTCGACCCGTCCGGTGCGCACTCCAATGCTTTGCATGCGTTCAGGCGACAATTCAACCGGTGTGAGCGGAGGAGCGGCGCCTTCGGGAGGCGTGTTGATGGTGAAGCCTTCCATTGGAGGATGTTCCACGGCACTCGTCGTGCTTAGCGATGGCCTCGGTGATTTCCAAATCCAGTAAGCGCCGAGCGCAAGCGCGATATTAAGCGCTACTGCAATGATGAAAAGTTTGCGGTAGTTCATTGCAGTTCCTCCCCAATCAAGCCTTCGATCCGGGCAATTGCGGCCTCATGTTCAGCCAGCGTGCGTTCACGATCAATGGAAAGCTGGAGCGTATCGGAAAACGAGGCCAGTAGGCCCTGATATTCCTGTTTTCCGGCGCGGTATCCGGCTAGCCCGGCGTTGAGCGCCGCCTCACTTTGAGGAATTAGTCCTTCTTCATAGACTTTTAGTTGTTGTTCTGAAGTCTGGACGATGGCGAGTTGCTCTCCCAGATCGCTCTCCATCTGTTTCAGCCGTGATTCCTTTTCGGCCTCTGCTTGCGCTAGCTTCGCTTGCGACTCCCCCTCCGCGGCGCGCACGCGAGAGCGGTTGGGAAGCTTGATCGAGAACGTCCCCATGTAGTAATCGCGGAAGTTGTCGGCTGTGTGCTGCCACATGTACTGCACGCCGAAATCGGGCTTCTTCTCCCGCTTTGCAAGTTCAACGGCAGTTCGCCGTTGGGAGACTTGTTCCGCGCTAACCTGCAACTCAGGGTTGTGCTCTCGCAGTTTGGTGATCAGGGTGTCCGTGCCTGGAATATGGCGAGGAGACAATGGCTGGGGCATCAGGTCGTCTGATTCCGCAGGCCGATTGAGCAAGGCCTTGAGCACAACCTGCGCCTGGGCACTTTCGCGTCGTTGCATCGAGAATTCGTTGAGCAGCTTAGTGCGTTCCAGTTGGGCTCGAAGCACGTCCTGCTGCGTCCCTTCTCCCACACGATAGCGAGCCTCGGCGCCTTGAACGATCTGATCCGCCACTTGCTGATTTTTCGCAAGGATAGAAATGAAGTTGTGTGAGGCGGCGAGCTGGAAGTACGCGAGCTTAAGCCGGTTGAGCACATTCCAGACGACAGAATTCTTCTCCGCACCTGAAATTGCGATCTCGTGCTGGGCGACGCTCGCTCGCAGGGCTCGCTTGCCGGGATAAGGAAGCTCCTGCGACGCACCGAAGCCGATGTACGCAAAATCACTGTTGCTGTACCCAGCGAAGGGCCGCGGACTTCCTACCGTGAAATGCTGCACCATGACTTCGGTGTCCGGCAGCGCAGACGCCTGCTTCGGCATGTACCGGGTTGTCTGAATGGCGTTTTCGGCAGCCTTGATCGCGGGATTGTTCTGACGCGCCTCCGCGATCAGTGACTGCAAGCTAGTAGGAGTGCTCTGCGCGAAAGCAGCAACTGCCGTAAAGACAAATGTAATCAGATTTCTGATCTTCGTCATTTCTCCTCGCACCGTTTGAAATGAAGTCTTGCGAAGACACAGGTGTGTCCTCGCAGTTTCTATGGCGGTGAGGAGATCAGATTCTAAGAACGTTAACGATTTGAGGAGGGCTCTCGGGCGGAGACTCGAACGAGGTGGATCTGCTCCGAACCATCAGTTGTCGTAGGGCGGGAGCGGCTTCCGCCAGCATGGCGACGGCTGAACCAGAATCGTTAGTTTGAACTTTGGAAACAGCAATGGCCTGACGCGAGACGGGGTGCTGGCAGCACGAGTGAGAACTGGGCATCACAGATGTCTCGCAACGTCCAGCCATCTTTTGGCAGCACTCGCGCTGTTCCACGCTTACTTGCGCAGCCGGCGTTAGACACGCCGACAGCGGAAGCGCGAGTATTACCATGGCTAACGCGATCGCAACGAATTGTGACGCTCTACGCAACATGTTCATTGTACCGCTACCCCGCAAACTCGATGCGCAGAATCGCGGTTCCCTCGATGCGGATTGCCTCTTCTTTTTTTTGCCCAGAAAAGGCGACCTCCGCGCAATATCGACCCCCCTAACTGCTACGGCTCCACCACGAGTTTCATTCTCTGCTCGGCATGCCCTGGGCCACAGGGAACCATGCACTGAACCAAATATTCGCCGGGCTTGCTGGGGGCAGTCAGCGTGTACTCCTGCGTTCCAGGTGTCAGCCTCACGTCCCATCCTTCGCTCGCCAACTCCTTAATGGTGAAGCTGTGGACCGATCCGTCATTTGCAGCTCGCTGGGCCTTCTCTGCTGTGATTCGCAGATGAACAGTTTCGCCAGCCTTCACCGTGATGACCGGTTTCTTCTCGCCCTCGACGACGAACGTCTGGTCTTTAGTCGCGATGACGTGCCAAACCTTGGGCTCGGCGGCTCGTGCGAAGCCGCCAAACATCACAATCAGACCTAGTGGTATGAAAAGCGTTCTCCATGAAAACATAAGTGCTCCCTCCAATTATTGAGTTAGGTATTGCAAAATCGCTTGTGCCTCTTCTGCCGTGATGTTTGCTCGCACTCGCATGTGACGGACAATCGTTTTCGTGCGCCGCGTGCTCACCGGAGGCACCTCCGAATGACAACGAGTGCAGTTCTGCTTGTACGCGTCATCCCCCGACAGAGTGTGCATCCGGTGCATTGGGTGCATACTCTGCGTGTTGTCCGTGGAATGCATGCTTTGCATGTCCATTGGCTGTTGTGTACTTGCGGTCTCCTGTTTCGCAGTCGTATCGGACTTAGCAGGACTAGAGGTCTGCGCTACTAGAAAACCAGCAACCGTCATCGTAATGATCAGAAACAAAATTGCGGATATCAGCGGTTTCATTTGACACCTCCCATCAGCGGAAATGCGAACCGATAAGTCAGGCCGACGGTCCAAACGTTGTGATCGCCAGAGTCTATGAACTCGCGACCGTAAGAGATGTTCGAGCGTACGTCCGGACGAATCCAGTAGCTCCAGCCCGCAAAGACGCGCTTTGCGTTTGAGTCGGGCAACTCCATCTCTCCCGAAGCGCTCATGCCGGAAGGTGCGAAGAACTGTTCAAAACGGACCTCCGCTTGCGACTTCCGCATGAACAGTTTCCAAAATGGCGACTGCCTCGTGCGGTAGGCGCCTTCGATCCAGTAGCCACTTCCTGCAGTGGCGTTCCGCGCATATTCCGCCCGCACATCGAGCGGCACGCGATTCGATTGCCAAATTGCGTCGGCGCCGAAAGTGTTGACATGCTCATCCTGGAGCTGGCGTTGAAAAGAAGTGCCCAACTCAAGTCGTGCCTTGGAGAAGAAAAAGCCCACACGCTCACCTGCTGTCCGCGTGGATCCAACCCAAGAATTGTTCACAGCCGCGGAGAAAAAGCCCGCGTAATTGATATTGACGAAACCTCCAACGGGAATTGCACCGCGCAACATGCCGCCGGTGCTATCGCTCATCTCCATTGCCGTGATGTAGGGTGCAGTCTGGACGTTGCGGATCCATCCGGAGTGCAGCCGCTCATTGAAGATGCCAAACGGTGAGAGAAACCGGCCACCCACCACGGTAACGTATCGATTCGCGAGATAGTCGATCTGCGCGTACTCCACGCCTTTCTCCCACTCGTGGTCCCAGGGCTGGTTCGTCGTGTGTATATAAGTGCCTTCGAGTTCTAGTTCGCTTTCGACGAGCCATTTTTCACCAAAGGGAACGAGCACTATAGGTGAGATCGCAGGCGAGAGTTGCTGTTGCCCCGATTGGAAGGTGGTGCCAAATCCCACAAAACCGGTGAGCACGGGAACACCACCCTCAGGTTGTTTGTACTGTGGTCCGTCTTGCGCGATCGCCGCCGAGGCGAGCAGCAAAACGAACACCGAAAAACCAAAATGCTTAATCACTGCACACCTGCCTTTCCTAACGGGCGTTTGCTGGGCTGCGTGCGTCCGGCTGCAACGTCCGCCAAAGTTAAGCTCCCAAACGCCTTTTGGCCGGGAGCCATGGATTCACGAAGAGCACGAATAATGGGACAATCTCCATCAGGCTCTGGCTGATATTTCGAAAAGAAGAACTCCATGACCTGGCCGGTCGTGATCTGATCGGCGCTGGTTGCTAGCTGAAACCCACCTTTGTAACCGCGCCGGGAGGTAACAAAACCGCCCCAAGCGAGCAATTGCAGAACCTTTGCTGTCTCTGCCTTTGAGACGCCGATCTTTCCCGCGATCTCCTGGGCCTGCATTGCTCCTCCCCAATGTGCCAGACAGCACAGCCCTTTCAGCGCTGAGAGAAGTCGTTTCGGAAAGCCTGGCCAGACCATTACTGTTTCCCCTTTCGGAGTCGATTATCCGAAATGGTTGATTCCTCGTCTGTGCACCCAAACATCTCGGGCTGTGACTGGAGTCACACCTTCTTGAGCGGTAACTCACCGGTAACCAGAAGCCAGTCATTTAGCGAGATCCCGCCCATCGTCGATGAAAAAATTGTGAGTCACTACCAGTAGTGCCGCTGCATACATCCCACAAAGCAAACTTTCCGCACGCCCCAGAACGAAGCTGCCAAGAGAAATCCACGTTGAATCCTGGGAGGAGCAACTCAAGCGTCTGGTGGCGAATTGGAAGTCCAGGCGCTAGCACTCCACCAAGCACACAGAGCGTGAAGCTCACCCCCGTCCAGACGGCCAGTGTTGCGATCCATACTCTGATATTCAGCATTTGTGTTTCTCCTTTCCGTCGTGATTGCGGTAGGCCATATTCCTGCCGCAACCGAAACGCATCATCAGATAGAAGAAAATTCCGGATAACAAGAGCGATATCCAGCGGCCCATAAACCCTCCTCTGTGGCCGCCTCTCCCAGCTTTTTTCTGCCAGGAAAGGCGGCCGCGCGTGCAAACTCTCGAACCGGACATCAGCCCCTTCACGGCTGCTTCTGCTCAGCTGCCTTCGCCATGTCCTCGTGCAACGTAGCTAAGGCTTCGGCTTCTTTGGCCTCTTCCGCCTGCAACTCAGCCCACTTCTTGCAGTGGGGGGCCCCTAGGCCGAAGGTATCGCCATGTTTGGACACCATCGGGTTAGGAACGGTCTTGGTGTAGGTTAAGGCCAGTTCCGCATGCTCTTTCGAACTGGCGGTTAAGCGGGCGGCTTCTTGCCGGTAGTACGCAGCGATTCTGAGATGCTCCGGAGGTTCTTTTGCAGTCTTAAGCAAGGTCTTCAATTCCTTCTTCGTGGGGACTTTCTGGGCTTGCGCCACGGCGTAAACGGACGTGAACGAGACAGTGAATAGGGTGACGATCAAGGCGACAATGGAAACGAGATTCTTTGTGCTTTTCATATTTCCTCCAATGGACCTGTGGTCCGGCAAAAGGTTGGGTCATCGGGTGGACAATTCAGTCCGGGTCGAATTCACGTGATGGAGGGGTGGGGGTTAGATTAGGAAAACACAGAGAAGTGCCCGCGAGGGAGAGCTGACTGCCCGTGCTTGGTCGCGGGACGTCCTCGTTGTTGTGGTTTGCGAACTCTTAACGACCCCAGTGACCGGGGTCAGAACCAAGTGGCTTTCGTTACTCACCGATGCTCGCGCAGGCGGTGCTGGAACAGGTTCGGCCGGTGACACTTCACAGCACTGATCGGTTCCGCTAGCTGCGAAAGTGGACTGTGGTAAAGCCGTTCCCATGTCAGCCATCTGCGATTGGGGACTGTTCATCCCAGACATCTCTGGTGGACAAGTGCTGAGTGCTGCTGTTGATACTGTTGGTATGAGCAGCAGAAGGAGCACCGAGACGAGTTTGCTAGAAGCAGACATTTTACGAATCCGATGCTAGCGGCCAGCCCATTTCGTTGCTGTGACAGGGGTCACAGATGAACGTGGTCACACTCACATTGGCCAAACGGCGGGACACGCTGGAAGGGCATGAAGCTGAACTGGACAAACTTGTTGGTGAGACGGCGACCGTGAATGGCAATGCCACGGGCGAAACTGTGGCTGTTGAGTCTGTCGCTCCAGCAAAGAAAGGTTAAATAGCTAGAACGAGCAGGCCGACCAGCAAATGCGTTCGCGTAGGGCTCGGGGATGGAGGTGCGGGGGAAGGGGGCAGCGCCCTTTTCCCTGCACTGCATGGCAGTCGGCGACTCAGCGTTCGCCCCCCTCTTTCGGTTCTGAAGCCTTCGAGGTGTTCATGAACTCGGTTTGATCCGCTGCGAGTTCCTTCCCGAATGCCTTTTGCGCCCACTTTGGTATCTGGCGCGCCAGCTTGACCAGGTTTCCCGCCCTGAAGTGAGCAACCAGCCGCACATCTCGAGCATGGGCGGTATTGTCGAAGAGCATTAGGTCATCGGCCACTTTCTTCACCTTCGGAAGTTGCCTCACTCCCTGAGCGTACTCGTGTGCGATCCGCGAGATTGGTGCGAACCGACCACCGTTATTGACGCGAATCAAGATGCGGCCGAGGTTGAGGATCGGATCTTCGGTAGCAACATAAACTGCTTTCACTTCGAAGCCAATAGACTTTGCCTCGCAAATGAGTTGTGGATCGAATACGACATCCTGACAAACGAGAGATTTACCAGTTTTCATCAAGCGCTTCCGTTCTTGATCCGCTTCCGTCTGCTCCAGTGGCGATGCGCTGCTCTTAAGAAGTGTTGGAAAGGCTGTCTTCAAGTGGGTTTCGTAAAACGTCGTTCTTCCTGATCCTGAGGCACCCACCAACAGCAAAAGAATCGGTCCAACCGCACCCTCAGGCGGAGAATCGTCTCGTTGCCTCCGTTGGATAGCTGGCATTTTTCCGCGATCCTCCGCTGCTTTCGAGTGCATGTTCAATTTCGTTGCGTTTTTCTTCGGCCTGCAGATCGAACCACCGCTCCAGTCCTACTGATCCGCGACATCTCAAGGAAGGGAGATTTTCCAACCTCCCGCAGTCGAATCAATTCGCCTCCAGCGGTGGACTTAACCAGAAATCGTCGACTGTCCTGAGTGATCTCTACTGTTCCACCCGTTTTTGAGTCGTACTCGTAATAGCTGCCCTCCCGTGACCGTAAACTTGGCGTTGAATCGTTTCCAGTTAGACGAAGGAGTCTCGCGAAGAAAGCCTCTCTCTGGGCGGCAGTCATTTGACCCAACTCTGTTGCATGGGTTGACGGGACGGAGCGCGTATCGTGCTCGGATCGAGTTTTCGGAAGATTCGCAACCAGAGCACTATTCAGCAATTCGTTCATCGAACAGCGTCGATTTTCTGACCAATGCTCAATCAGCTGCCGAATTTCATTTGGCATGACAATTTGTGTCACCTTGGCCACAGTCGGCTCTCGCCTGCCGTGGATCGTGATAAGCGGCACTAAACGCAAGTCGGTTCTACTGACGGCCTCCATGATCAGCTTCGACAAGTCACCCTTGCCGCGCTGCTTTTTTCGGAGGTAAGCGTCCACCACGTGTAGGAGGCGAATCCCGACAGGCCTGCTTGGACGTGGTTTAGGCATTACACTCCCTATTCGCGTTTGGGCTTTAAGCATTGTTTTCTCGGCGGCTCTCCGATTCAATCCCTCCGCCTTAGCTCTCGGCGCGCAGTGGCTATTACTCGTGTCGTAAATCCGACCGCCGCCGCGGATCGGTTTCGCAATCACAAAACTGATGTACTACTCTTCAACGTGCGAGCCCGCGGTCTCGGCCCCCTCGTTCTCGCGGTCTCGCCCTAGCGAGATGCTTGTCGATTGCATTCTGATATTGTCCCAGCCACCCTCCCCAAGTTCGCTCGACCTGGGTCACACCCTGGTGAATCAGCTGTAGTGCCGTCTTGCCGAAATGCGTGTTGTTACGCAGCAACTCGGATGCGTCTCCCATATCCTCTACATGAAGGAACGGCCTGCCTTCCTCGGAGAACTGCTTCTCAATTCTGGCAAACGAATTCACGCGCAACTGCCCTTGCCGCCGTGCTTCCTGGATCTCGTCGGTCTGGTACAGGAAATGCACCTTTCCGTCCACGCCCTCAATCATGAGGTACATCCGGTCGCTATATTCTTCCTGGCCGTGCGCCAGTACACGCCCCTCAACATGAGTCAAATCCCTGAAGTCCGTGACGGCCAAAGGTAGGCGTTCGTCAGACAGCAAGGCTCCGTGCGCTGCGAGCACCCTTTGCCGGTCTTTGGTCCGTTGCATCATCCGAAGCACCTCAGCAAAATCGCCGCGCACCCGCCAGAGGGATTCGCCAAGGGCTTCGGCAAGGTCCATGCGCTCTAGTTGCGAGAGCCGCGCCGCCAGATGCTGCTGCTGTGTCCGAGAGAAACTTCCGATGCTCGGCTGTGCTGGATCACATTGGACGACGAAGTGGTCGGCTTGGGCCGGATTCTGACGCTGAATCATGCGGTCCAAGCTGGTGAAGCGCAACTGGTTGACCTCGCGCCGTTGCGCTTCGATAGCATCGTCAATCGTGCGATGGCCGAGTTCCTTCGTAATCAGGTCCTCTGCACGAGATCGGATGCCGGACTTCACGTACTCTCGCGGAAGGCGGAGCGGCTTGCCCCTGTGGTCCAAACCCCGCAACGCGATATGAGCGTGCGGGTGCTCAGTGTTGTAGTGGATGACCGCTACCCATTCGAGCTCGGTCTTAAGGTTGCGCTCCATCCCAGCCATGAGTTTCCGCGTGTGGTCCTCAAGGTTGATCCTGTCCCCGAACTCGGGTGAGACGATGATTTTGAACAGCCGCTCATCGCCAGCTCGCTGCCACCTGTCGAGTCGACGGGCTATGTCAACCCCCGGCTCGGAGCGGCTGAAACCGGCAGCGTTCTTCTCGACTTTCTCGGTTGCCCGTTCGCGTGCCAGGTAGTGACCGTGCGCTTTCCATTGGCCGGCGTTCTTGTTCCGTGAATAGGTCACCCGCACAGCACACCGCTGGCTCAATGGCTGCGACCGGCGGCTTCGAGAGTAGCCTCCACCCGAACCAGTCATCTTCTTGCGGTAGCCGTGCATCCGGACGATTCGCAAAAGGGCTCCCAGGCCGCTCGCCCATGCACGTTTCCGTTGGCTGGATGAGCCAGATGGGGGGTAACGAGGTCGCAGTCGAAATGGTCGTTCCGTGTCCTTAGTCTGCACTGGCTACACTTTCTAAGAGAAGGTTCCCGCTTTCTCCGGTTATCGTCTTGGCGGCTTCGCGCAGGAGCTTCTCGTAACGAAGCTTGCCCCGCACTCTGGCCGAGACCAGCAAATCCTGCGGAGGTTCTACCATGCAGGTTGATACGTACTTGGTCAGCGCATCCAGCAGCGCGTACTGAGCCTGCTGGGTATTGTGGACGGAGCGGACTTCGCGGACGATCCGGCTGAAATCGGCGGCGATTCGCGCCTCGGACTCCGAAACGGACTCGACCGCGTCCGTTCGCTGAAGCTTTTCTTCGATCGCCTCCAGGATGAAGGCATTCACTGACTTGTAGCCTCTCGCCTTCTGCACCTGCTGCAAGCGTGTTTTCAGATCTTCCGAGAGCCTAAGACCTCGTAAAGGCATCGTGGAACCTCCTCGCCACTGTGGCAAGAGTGTGTCATCATGGTAGATATATATGCCACACTATAAATCAGTTTGCAAGAGGAATTTGTAAGTGCTTCCCGGAGCACCTGTGACACACTCCTTTATGTTCCAATAGCGGCTGTTTGCTCTGAGGAGAACTCTAAGCTGCTTACGAAACAAGGCCACCCCTGCTGACTTTTGCTGACTATTGATGATTTTTGCTGACTTTTGCTGACTTTTGCTGACTGCGCCCGGTTCAGGTGATAATTTTTGCTGACTTTTGCTGACTCTGCTTATTTGTGTTGATGTTTGTTGATGTTTGTTGATTCTTGTTGCCTCGGAACCCACCTGAGTTGTTGATCTTTGTTGGAATCTGTTGCCTACGGGAGAAAGGCCATTGCTGCAAACTGATCCGCGCCGCGGAATACGTCGACACTAAAGGCCCCGCCATTTGAGGGCGCGTCGTCCAGAGAGGATTCGGGGGAAAGGTCGTTCTTTTTTGCTGGACAAATACGCATGACTGTAATATATAGACTTACCATGATGAGATTCGCTCACTGAGTCTCGTGAGGTGAGGCATGAGTTCCGCCCATGCGAAGCAATTCCCGTCGCCAGCCGACCAACAGGAGACCCGTCCAGCCTTCAATGTTGTCAGCTTGCGCCCAAATGAACATCTTCTAACCCCGCAAGATGTAGCCGAGCGCCTGGGCGTCTCCGAACGCTGGGTGCGTGACCATGCGACGCGACGCAATCCCCGAATTCGTGCGGTGAAGCTCGGCCCTCTGCTTCGATTTCGTTGGTCTGATGTAGAAGATTTCCTCAGCAACCAACTGCTCGAAGACTCTTCCAAGAAACCGGCCTGTGGTGTATGAACAATATTGTCCTCCGCGACCAACGATGGACCATCTAGGAGAAGCCTTATGGCTATGGTCTATCAAAGAGGAAATGTGTATGAAAAAGGAACACTGAAGAAAAAGTGGTACGGCAAATTCCGGGTCTACATGCGAGACCAGGATGGAAAGGAGGTCGAAAGAACGCGGAGAGTCGTTTTAGGACTCAAGTCCGAGCTTCGCAAGCACGAGGCGCAGGAGAAACTACAAACGATCATCCGCGAAGAGAACGGACTCGAAAAAGGGGATCGAGTGGCATTCCCTCAATGCGACGATTCAGTGACCTTCGGCTGGTTCGTTGCCGAACGCTATCTGCCCATGCGTCGGGGTCAGTGGCGGCCGGCCACCGAACAGAAGACAGAATTCGAGATCAACAGATATCTGGTGCGAAGTATCCAGGATGAGCCTCTCCGGAAGATTGGCACATTCGAGCTGCAAATGATCTTGAATCGCCTGGCCCGGGGCTACTCAGAATCTATCGTCAAACACGCTTACGTCAATCTCAGATCGATAATGCGAATGGCACAAAAACTGAAATTCATCAGCGACAGTCCTGCTGAAGATACTAGAAGGCCGGAGAGGAAACTTGTCGAGAACCAAACGATGTACGCGGAGCAGATCGTGCAGCTGTGCAACATCAGTGAAGACCGGCATGACCTATGCCTTATGAGCATCGGTTTGTTCTGTGCCACGCGAACCAGCGAAACTCTCGGACTGCAGTGGAAGTCATATACCGGGGAGACTCTGATCATCCACGGCACTGCCTACGAGGGGCGCCTCTACGAGGGTAAGGTCAAAACGGATGCCAGCCGAGATGCGGTTCCTGTTCCGGCGGACATTCGGCTCGTTATCGAGAGCTGGCGACAGTTGTGTCCGGACACCTCGCCGGAGGCGCTCATGTTTCCAACGTATGCCCGGAACTCACGAACCGGAGTTCGCAGTGGGAGGCATGTGCCAAGACAAGCCAAGAACTTCTTGAAGTGGCGCATTTGGCCCATTGCTGACAGGCTCGGGATTCCAAGAAAGCTTGTGACCTTTCAGGTTATGAGACGCACACTGGGAACAGATCTGCAGCGCTATGGAACCATGAAAGATGCGCAGCAGATCCTGAGGCACGCCAGCATCCGCACCACTGCCAACGTGTACATGCAGCAAATACCCGCCAGTGTCGTGGCCGCAATTAACTCG
>Ga0137372_10004298_pt1 | contig 13861 bp, 9 predicted proteins | sample SagtaG_6_FD_104911 | JGI IMG/M metagenome (GOLD analysis project Ga0137372, IMG submission 104911) | Vadose zone soil microbial communities from Sagehorn Ranch, Mendocino, California, USA - Sage1_R_60_16 metaG | ecosystem: Environmental > Terrestrial > Soil > Vadose zone | place: USA: California...
AGCGATCACGTGCGGCAGCGAGAACGTCTTGCCGCCGTCGTTCGACACCGTGACGTAGACGAGGTCGTCGGGAGAGAACGTGTGGTACTCGAGGTAGACGGTGTCCTTGTCGGGGTCCGAAGCGGTCGGCGTGCTGTTCGTCCTCGGGTAGACGTCGATCCAGGGACGGTCCGACGCGCCGGGATGGTTGTCGGCGAGCATGTTCTGCTTCGTCCAGTGCTTCCCGCCGTCGAGGCTGCGGTAGATGCAGCTGTGCAGCTCCGTGGCGCCGCCGCAGATCTGTCCGTTGTAGAGCGCGCCGGAGTAGCTGATCGCGTTCGTCACGTCGCCCGCGGCACCGGTGTCCGGCGTCGCCAGCGCGGTGAAGCTCACGCCGTCGGCGGACCCCGCGAACTTGCCGGGCGACTGCCACGAGACGTAGCGATATCCGCCGTTGGAGATCGCGAGCGACGGCTCGGAGCCGCCGGTGCTGCCGGGCATGAGCAAGGCGGCGTGGAAGCCCGGCGTGGCCGAGGTGGCGAGCACCTGCGACCCAGGTGCGGCGAAGAGCATCAGCAGGGACAGGAAAACCAGGGTGAACGGACGCCGCACGCGCATCTGAAGCCTCCCGACTCGTTTCGCGACGGTCTGCGGCCCGTCGGACAACACTGACGGTGGTGTCTATGCCCAAAGGGGGCTTTCGGCAAACGGACCTCGCGGCGGGGCGCTCAATCGGACATCGCCTGAGTCCAGGACTCGGGACAGGTCTCGTCGGGCGTACGGTGGGTGCAGCCACCCGCAGGGCCGGGGTCGAGCCTCGTCAGAGACAGCGCTCCTTCGGGCATGACCCGAGTCCAGGACTCGGGACATGTCCGCCGGGACGTGCTGACCGCCGCGCCGGCAGGCCGGCCGCTACTGCGCGAGCGTCACCTTCGAGAGGCCGCGCGGCCGGTCGGGATCGCGGCGCTCAGCGTCGTCTACGTGCGCAAGATGGTGAAGCTCGGGGACGTCGCGTGAAGCGCGGACAGATGAAATGGAACGTCCTGGGCTTGATCGTCTTCGTCGTGATGGTCTTCCCCGTCTACTGGATGGTCACGACGGCGTTCAAGCAGGACTCGGAGATCGTCAGCGCGAAGCCGACGTGGGTGCCGCTGCACCCGACGACGGCGCACTTCGGCAATGCGACGCACCAGCCGTACTTCTGGGATGACGTGAAGAACAGCGTCATCATCGTCCTCGTCACGGTGGCGCTGTCGATCGTGCTCGCGTTCTTCGCGGCAGTCGCCCTCGCGAAGTACCGCTTCTCGGGACGCAAGCTCTTCCTCGTCCTCGTGATCGGCATTCAGAGGCTGCCGCAGGCCGGACTGATCATCCCGCTGTACGTGGTGCTCGCGGGCTACCACCAGGTGAACGTGCTCAGCGGCGTGATCATCACCTACATGACGTTCGTGCTTCCCTTCTCGATCTGGACGCTGCGCGGCTTCATCGTCGGGATCCCGCGCGAGCTCGAGGAGGCGGCGCTCGTGGACGGCAACAGCCGGCTGGGCGCGTTCGTCCGGATCCTGCTGCCGCTGATCGCGCCGGGTCTCGTCGCGACATCGGTGTTCGCGTTCATCACGTGCTGGAACGAGTACATCTTCGCGCGCGTCCTGCTCAACGACCAGTCGAAGCAGGCCGTTACGGTGTGGCTCTCGTACTTCCTCGGCTCGAGCAAACACACGGACTGGGGTGCGCTGATGGCCGGTGCGACGCTGACCGCGATCCCGGTCGTCCTGTTCTTCGTGCTCGTGCAGCGCAAGATCGCGAAGCCTCTGCGATCGAGCGTGCGGACTACGTGCGCTTCGTCGAGCGCGCCGGCAAGATCGTCACGCGCCACGGCAAGCGGCTCGTCGGCTGGGAGGAGGTCGCGCGAGCGACACTACCGCCGGGGTCGATCGTCCAGCACTGGAAGGACGCTGCGCTCGCCGCGCTCGCCGCGGAGCAGGGCGCGAGCATCGTCATGTCGCCGGCGTCGCACGCGTACCTCGACCAGAAGTACGACAGGACGACGAATCTGGGAACGACGTGGGCCGGCCACGTCGGCGTGCGTGACGCCTACGACTGGGACCCCGGCGACGTGCTCGGGATCGAGGCGGCACTGTGGTCGGAGACGCTCGAGTCGCTCGCGGAGGTCGAGCTCATGGCGTTTCCGCGGCTGCTCGCGCTCGCGGAGGTTGCCTGCGCGCCGGCGGGCGCGCGCGACTGGGAGGACTTTCGCGCGCGCCTCGCAGCGCAGGGGCCGGAGCTCGCGGCGCTACGAGTGAACTTCTTCCGCTCGCCGGAGATCCCGTGGTAGCTCCGATCAGCTCCCGCCGAGCACCACGTCGTCCAGCAGGAAGTACGTCGGGTCGACGGCGACGCCGTCGTCGTGGTCGTTGAACCAGAGCACGACGGTCTGGCCCGCGTACGGCGTCAGGTCGAAGCTCACCTGCGTCCAGACGCCCGAGTTCGAGCACACGTTGAGGACGGTGGCGAGCGTCGCGCCGGACGTGCTCCTCACCTGCATCTGGATCTGGTCGTACGTGATCGCGTCCTTGCAGTGCGGCTGGTAGGAGAACGTCAGCGTCGGAGCGCCGGTCGGCACCGTGACCGTCTGGGTCAGCGTGCTGTTGCCGTTGACCGCGCTGGTCGAGCCGAGCTGGGACGAGTAGCTGCCGGAGTGCGCGGTCGTGCTGACGACCGGTAGGAACGCCCCGCTCGCGCTCCACGGGCTCAGGCTCCCCGTCTCGAAGCCCGCGTTCTGGACGACGTTCGGCGTCGGCACGTACGCGCTGATCGCGACGTCGTCGAGCACGAAGTACGTCGGATCGTTCGCGTAGCCGTCGTCGTGGTCGTTGAACCAGAGCACGACGTTCTGGCCGGCAAAGACGCTGGTGTCGAAGGTCACGCTCGTCCACGCGTTCGAGAGCTCGCACACGTTGAGGACGGTCGCGACCGTCGCGCCCGCGGTGTTGCGGATCTGCATCTGGATCTGGTCGAAAGTGATCGAGTCCGTGCAGTGCGGCTGGTACCAGAACGTGAGCCGCGAGCCCCCGCTCGGGATCGCGACGGTCTGGGTCAGCGTGCTGTCCCCCTGGACCGCGCTCGTGGACCCCACCCGGGCGGAGTAGCCGCCCGAGTGGGCGGAGGTCGTGATCACGGGCGTGTATGCGCCGTCTGCGCTCCAGCCGTTCAGGTTCCCGCTCTCGAAGCCGCCGTTCGCGACACCCGAACCGACGACCGTCAGGCTCACGTCCACCGAGTGCGTCGCGGTCGGGCTGGTGCCGGTGACCTTGATCGTGTAGCTGCCCGGCGGCGCGGTCGCGCCGACCGCGACGGTCAGCGTCGACGAGCCGCCGCTCGTGACCGAGCTGGGATTGAGCGTGAGCGTGGTTCCCGCCGGCCCGCCGCTCGCGCTGAGGCTGATCGTCTGGGCCGAGCCGCCGAGGACGCCGGTGCCGATGGTGGAGGTGCCGCTCGCGCCCTGCGCCACCGTGAGACTGCTCGGAGTCGCGCTGATCGAGAAGTCCGACGCGGGCGCAGCCGTCACCGTGAGGGTGACCGGGGTCGAGTGCGACGTGCTGGCGCCGGTGCCCGTGACGGTGATCGTGTAAATGCCCGTGGCGGTCCCCCCGCCGACGCTGACGGTCATCGGCGACGAGCCGCCGGCGGTGATCGAGGGCGGGTTGAAGCCGACGGTCGTTCCCGCCGGCGCGCCGGTCGCGCTCAGGTTCACGGACTGGGCGACGCCGCTCGTGACCGCGGTGCCGATCATCGAGCTGCCGCTCGAGCCCTGCGGCACGCTGAGGCTGCTCGGGCTCGCACCGATCGAGAAGTCGGAGGCGCCGACCGTCAGGCCGACGGTGGTCGTGTGGGTCGCGCCGGCGCTCGTGCCGGTGACCGTGATCGTGTACGCGCCTGGCGCGGTCGACGCGCCGACGTTCACGGTCATCGTCGAGGAGCCGCCCGCGGTGACGGTGCTCGGGCTGAAGCCGACGGTCGTCCCCGCCGGCTGGCCACTCGCGCTCAGGCTCACCGCCTGCGCCGAGCCGCTCGTGACCGCCGTGCTGATCGTCGACGTGCCGCTCGAGCCCTGCGCGACGCTCAGGCTGCTCGGGCTCGCGCCGATGGAGAAGTCGGACGGCGCGGTGGTGCAGCCGGGCAGGCTGAACGACCCGATGCGCGTGTGCCAGTTGAAGCTGCCGTACGACGCGAGGTACTCGCCCGTGTACCAGAACGTGCAGTCGTCGGCGGGGTCGACGCTCATGCTCGTGTAGTCGCCCCAGCGTGCGAGGACGCCGGTCTGCGAGCCGCCGCCGTCGATCAGCGTGCCCTCGCCCTGCGTCATGACACCGGGCGGATCGAGCGCCAACCGGCCCGTATAGCGAATCCCCGGGTGCAGCGAGGAGCTGGACGTGCTGTAGCCGAGCGCGATGTTGCCGGCGTGGTCCATCGCGATGCTGCCCATCCAGCGGTTGGCGGAGTCGGGAGCGTAGGTGCTCTGCTGGAAGACAGTCGGCGTCCCGCTCGGGTTCCGCAGCTCGTACCAGCGCACGCCGACCGAGCCACCGGCCGTGACGCTGTGGTTAACGACGAGCGCCTGGTGGTCGCCGAAGTTCCGGTAGGCGAGCCGGTACATCAGCCGGTCGCCGAGTGAGTCGAGCTCCTGCGCGGTGTCGTGCTGCGGGATGCACTCTCCGCCGCCGTTCTTTGGCGAGAAGGGCGCCACCGAGATGTTCGTCGGCCCGGTGAAGGTCGAGCTCGAGGGCGTCGTCCAGTTGACGTGGAACTTCCAGAGCTGGAGGGTGTTCGTGCCGAAGCTCAGGAAATACTCCGGCGACCCGCTCGGCGGAGCCGTCGAGCCGTCCAGATCGGCCGGGAGCAGGCTGCCGTACGAGGTGCCCTTGGTGAAGCACTTCTGGGTCGCCGCCTGGCCGAGCAGCATCCTGGCGCGGTTGTAGGCGCAGACCTCCGGCCCCGCGTAGCTGACGCCGTTCTTGAACAGGTTGAACGAGACGTAGTAGGCGTCGGGCCACACGCCGAGCTTTGGGTAGTCCGGGAACTTCGTGTACGAGAACGCGTAGCGGTAGTACGAGCCGGTCGGGTCTCCGCTCGTCGAGACCGCCACGCACTGGAGGTATGGAGTCGTGCTGACGGAGAACTGGCTGAACACCCAGCGGCCGGCGAGCTTGTCGTACACGACCGTTGCGTCCCCGTCGTTGTTCGACTGACAGCCGCCGCCGAAGCCGCTCCAGAGCGTGTTCGTCGGCACGGGGCCGTAGACCGGGTTGCCCGACTTGTCGAAGACCGCAAAGCTCTCGTTGACGATCTCGACGACGTTGTTCGGGCCGACGGTCGCGTTCGGGTCCGGCGGTGCGGAGTCGACGGCGAAGGTGCCCGCAGGGCCGCTGAAGCCCTCCCCGATCCCCTCGAAGCCGAGGCCGAGGGCGGGCGCGGCCGCGCTAGCGGGAGTGGACTGGACGACCGGGTCCGGGGTGAGGCTCTGAGCCGGGATCGGCGGCCCCTTCTTCGGCTCCTTCACCTTCTTCTTGCCGGATTGCGGCGTGGGAGCCGGCACGAGATCGCGCAGCGGCGGCGAGACGTCGTGATGCACGTCTCCCGGAGAGGCGCCGGCCGACGGCGGCTCGCCGGAGCGCGTCTTCGTCGACGCGGCGACCGAGCCGGCGACGAGCAGTGCGCCCACGGCGAGAGCGACGGCGCAGTAGAGCACCCGGACGTGTTGCATGTGTTGTGACCCCCGTCTTTAGGACAACCCGAGCTCGCCAGAGTAGCCCGGAATTCCGTCTGTATCGGATTCCGTGGCAGCTTCGCCCGGCGGAGGGGGGAGGGCGATGGGCCGGTTCGACGAGATCGGCCGGCGCTCGCCGACAGACGCCCCGGGCACACCGCTGAGACGGACGAAAGGCGCTTCTGCGGAAGCGTCAGCCAGGCCCGGTAGCGCCCGTCAAATCCCGAGAGCTCGCAGAGGTGTTCGAGCACCCCTTACTGCTCAACATCGCGCCGAGGGCAAGAACCCGTCCCAATGGATCGACATGCCAGAAGGTTTGCGCGCTCCCGTCGCGTCGAGCCAGAACCAACTTCGCGAGAATCGCAGACGGCGTGATGCTGTACGCGGCTAAGTCGTCGTAGAGAAACGACATTGTTCTCGGGGACCGAATAATCCGGAGATAGACAAAGAGAAGGCGTTTGTCGGTAGCCGCCAAGAGACCGCGTCCTAACGAGAACCGCTCCGGGCCGGCTTTCATCGTCAGTCGTACAACCTCGCCAGGCTCGAACAGGCTGATTATTTCGCGCCCGGCTATTCGACTCCGCGCAACGACGGGATCATCGAGAAGACCTTCGGCCGGTGGATCTTGCGTCACGACGCCGCTCCAAAGGCTAACCGAGTACGAGCCGCGCGTCCGCTTGGTCGATCAACGCTGGATCGTGCGTCGCGCACACGATCGCAGCGCCCGTCTCGGCGGCGAGCTGCGCGAAGAGGGCGCCGATCGTCCTCGCGTTCGCCTCGTCGAGACGCGCGGTCGGCTCGTCCGCGAGCAGCAGCACGGGGCGCGCGGCGATCGCACGCGCGAGCGCTACGCGCTGCCGCTCGCCAGTGGAGAGCCGCGAGACGCGCTCGTCGGCCAGCTCGCCGAGCCCGACGGCGTCGAGTGACTCAAAGGCCGCCGACACGTCGCCGCGGCGCAGCTCGAGCACGAGCTCGACGTTCTCGCGCGCGCTGAGGAACGGGATCAGCTGCGCGTCCTGGGCGACGAGCGCGATCTCGGTCCGGCGCAGCCGCTCGTCCGGCACGCGGCCCAGGACCACGGCCTCGCCCGCGTCGGGTGTCTCGAGTCCCGCGAGCAGATGCAGGAGCGTCGTCTTGCCCGAGCCCGACGGGCCCGTGACGGCACTGAGACAGCCGCCGCGGAACGACGCGTCGAGCTCGTCGAGCACTCCGCGGCGGCCGTAGCCCTTCGTCACGCGGCGCAGCTCTGCCACCACGTCGCCCGGCCGCGCGGCGGCACGCGGCGCAGGCGCCGGTGCCGCTCCGGGCTCGGAGACCGCCGAGATGACGATCCCCCCGTCGTCGACGCGCGCCCGCGCGCGGTCGGTGACGCCGCTCGAGCGGAGCAGCTCCTCCGGCAGCCGCAGCCAGCCGCCCCGCGCGAGCACGATCTCCTCGGCGTGCCCGCTCGCCGACGCGGACTCCGCGCTCACGCGGCCGTCGCGGATGTGGAGCACGCGGTCGGCGATCTTCGCTGCCTCCGGATCGTGGCTGACGACGATCGTCGTCGCGCGCTGCTCGCGCGCGAGCTCGCCGATCAAGTCGTACGCCGCCGTCGCGTTTGCGGCGTCGAGCTCGCCCGTCGGCTCGTCCGCGATCAGGAGGCTCGGCCCGTGCGCGAGCGCCGCAGCGAGCGCGACACGCTGCTGCTCTCCCCCGGAGAGCTCGCGCGGGCGTGCATCGCGCCGGTCGGCGAGACCGACACGCTCGAGCAGCGCGTCGGCCCGGCGCAGGCGTTCGTCGCGTGGCTCTCCGAGCAGCGCGGGCTGGAGCGCGACGAGCTCGCGCGCGCTCAGCTCCGGCGCAAGTGCGCGCGCATAGTGCTGGTCGACGTAGCCGAGGACGCGCGAGCGGTACTCCCGACGGCCGCGCCCGCGGAGCTCGCGCAGGTCGTCTCCGAAGACGGTGACGGTTCCGGCCGACGGCGTGTCGAGGGCGGCGAGGATGCGGAGCAGCGTCGACTTGCCGGATCCGCTCGGCCCGAACACGACGACGACCTCGCCGGCCTGCACGTTCATCGTCAGGCCCTGCAGCGCGACCGCGCCGCCGTCGCCGTAGATGCGGAACAGATCGCGCGTCTCGACGGCGTTCACGCCGGCCGCCTCGAGGTCGCGCCGTTCACGATCGCGACGGCAACGACGGCGAACGCCGCGCAGCCGAGCGCGAGGAGCGGCCAGTCGAGCGAGACGACGAGCGGTGGCAGCGGCGTCGTCGCGCCCGCGGTGACAGCGACGACGGACGAGACGAGCGTGACGAGGATCGCGCCGGTCGCAACGCCTCCCGCGACGCCCGCGATCGCCACGAGCGACGAGCGCACTCGCAGATAGCGGCGCAGCTCGCGCGTGGAAACTCCCTGCGCACGCAGGTCGAAGAGCTCGCCGCTCTCGTCGCGCAGGTCGGTCACGACCGTCAGCAGCAGGCCGACGAGCGCGAGAACGAGCGCGGCGAGCGCCGTCACGCTGAGCAGAGCGAGCGTGCCCCGCGCGAGCGGGTCGGCGCGCAGCTCGTGCAGGCGTGCCGCGTGCGACGTCACTGCGAGCCGGTCGAGTGGATCGCGCTGGAGGAGCGCGGCCGCCTGCGGGCCCTCGTGGAGAACCCAGACCTCGTTCGGCACGAGCGCGCCGGGGCGCGCGGCGTTCACGGCCGTCGCGACGCGGTCGCGGTCGGCCACGATCGCGTCTCCCGAGATCGAGGGCACGTACCGCGTCGTGCCGACGACCTCGACGGTCAGCGGCGCATCGTTCACCGTCAGCGAAAGGACGTCGCCGAGCGCGGCGAGCGACGGAGTGGCGAGCACCGGCACCGGCACGCCGTCCGTCGGCTGCCGCGGTCGCAGCAGGGACACCGCGGCGCGGTTGACGACATAGTGGATCTCGCCGTCGGTGACGCTGACTCCGCCGGTCCCGATCCAGTGGGAGAACGGCGCGCCGAGCTTCAGCATGCCGCGCGAGGCGTTCGAGACGGAGAGGGTCGTGCCGCTCTCGCGGTGGCCGGCGAGGAACGCAGCGATTGTCGGGAGCGACAGGCCGATCGCGACCACGCGGCCTCCTGCGGGAACGCGAGCATGCAGGACGCGTGTTCCGTTGGCGGCGGTGCCGAGCGGCACGACCGCGAAGTCGCCTCGCGGCTTCAGGACGTCGAGCACGAGCGTCACCGGACCGCCGCTGACCGTCACCGGCAGCGCCAGCCGCCGTGAGCGTGGGTCGAAGCCGCGCAGGCGCGCGCTCGGCCCGAGGGCGCGCAGCAGATCCGGCTTCGGCGCGTCGCGCCAGCCGCGAAGCTCGGGGAGCGACCGTTCCGGAAGCCCGAGCACGGTCACGCCTCGCCCGCGCAGGTCTCCGGAGGCCCGCACGGCGGATACGGAGTCGCCCAGCCCCGCGAACCGGTCCGGAGCGATCTGCTGCACGGTCACGAGCCGCTCGAGATCCTCGGAGAGCACATAGTCGGCCGGGACGGCGAACGCGGCCTGGTCGCGCTGTCCGCGCTCGAGCGTCGCGCGGTACGTGACCGCGAACAGCGCCACGCCGACGCTCACGACAAGGAACGCGGAGGCGACGAGCGCCGTGCCTCCGCGCCGCGCGAGCGAGACGGCCGCGAGCCGCAACGGCAGCGGTCCCCGAGCGCGGCCGAGCGCGCGGAGGCCCGGAGCCAGCAGCCGCGCGAAGGCGACAGCCGCCGCGAACACGACGAGCGGCGGCAGCAGGAGCAGGAACACGCCGGTGCCGCCGCCGACGGCGTCCGCGCTCGTGTCGCCGCGCGCGACCGCGAGCAGCACCGCCCCGACCGCGCCGATCGCCGCGATGTCCGCCGTCGTCAGAGTTCGCGTCCCGAACGATGCGAGCTCCGCGCGCAGCGACGCAACGACGACGACGGCGGCGCCGACCGCGAGGCCGGCCGCCAGCACGGCGCCGCGGCCGGAAAGCACGGAGTGCGCGAGCACGGGTCCCGCTTCCGCGCCTAGCGAGCGCGCGAGCAGTGCGGCGAAGCCGGTGCCCGCGGCCCAGCCGGCGCACACCGCGGCGACGGCGACGACCGAGGCCTCGACGGCTGTGAACGTTGCGAGCTGCGACCACCTCGCACCTGCCCACGTCAGGCGGCGCCGGGCGTTACCGACGTCGCGCCGCAGCCGCGCGGCCGCGAGCACGGCGAACGCGAGCAGCAACACGGCGACGTCCCCGCCGACGAGCAGGAGGCGCTGCCCGGCGACGCGCGCCTTCGCGTGCACGGAGGCCAGCGCGTCGAGCGGGGCCGCGACACTGAAGACGGGATCGACGGCACCGAGGCGCACGTTCGCGACGTCGACTCGGTGGGCGAGCGACGGGATCTCCCAGTCGTGCACCGACCCCGGGGCGATGGGCAGCACCCAGCCGTAGGTTCGCGCGATCAGGTCGGCGTCGGGAAGCGGCACCCTGCCGAGCGCGAGCGCGCCCTCCGCGAGCAGCAGCGGCGGCCGGCGCGCCGCGCCGCGGGCGCCGAAGTAGGCGCGCAGCGGCGCGTCGCGCGCGAGCGTCCCACGGCCGACGACGCGGAGGTAGGGCAGGTGCGGGACGGCTCCCGCGCCGTCTACGAGCACGAGCTCGCAGAGCCGCGGCGTGCACGCGCGCGGAAGCCGTCCACTCCGCAAGCGGATCCACCGCGCCAGCCCGTCGACCCCGCCGAGGTTGACGAACGCGCCGCCGAAGCTCGCCTGCCGGAACAGCGACACGCCGAACGGCCGTCCGTGCACCACCGACGTGAGCGCGCGCCGTGCGTCGGCGTCGAGCGTGCCGACGGGCACGGCGGCCTGTGCCGGCACGCCGCTCCAAACGACCTGCAGCGAAGCCTCCGACGGCCCGATGCGCCCGAGCTCCTCGGCGACTGCCCGGTCGCGGACGGCCGCGCTGCCCCCGGCGGCGAGCGCGAGCATCGCGGCCCCCGCGGCGATCCCGAGCGCGACGAGCAACGCGCGACCCGGCGCGGCGCGCAGGCGGACGAGCGCGAGCGAGACCGGATACGACGCGCTCCGGAGGCGCGTGGCGCTCACGCCGCGACTCACATTCGCTGGATCATCGCCCGGCCGAAGGCCGAGCACGAGACCTCCGTGGCTCCGTCCATCAGACGCGCGAGGTCGTACGTCACCTGCTTGTCGCCGATCGCCGCCTCGAGCGACGACACGATCAGGTCGGCGGCTTCCTTCCAGCCGAAGTGCCGCAGCATCATCTCCGCGGAGAGGATCAGCGAGCCGGGATTGACCTTGTCCTGGCCCGCGTACTTCGGCGCCGTGCCGTGGGTCGCCTCGAAGAACGCGACCTCGTCCGACAGGTTCGCGCCGGGCGCGATCCCGATGCCGCCGACCTGCGCGGCGAGCGCGTCCGAGATGTAGTCGCCGTTCAGGTTCGTCGTCGCGATCACGTCGTACTCGCGCGGGCGGAGCAGGATCTGCTGGAGGAACGCGTCGGCGATCATGTCCTTGATCACGGGTCCGTCCGGGATCTGCATCCACGGGCCGCCGTCCAGCGGCTGCGCACCGAAGTCGCGCTTCGCGAGCCCGTAGCCCCAGTCACGGAAGGCGCCCTCGGTGAACTTCATGATGTTGCCCTTGTGCACGAGCGTCACCGATTCGCTGCCGTTCGCGATCGCGTACTCGATCGCCTTGCGCACCAGCCGCTCGGAGCCCTCGCGCGAGACGGGCTTGATGCCGAGGCCGGACGTCTCCGGGAAGCGGATCTTGCGCACCGACATCTCTTCCTGCAGAAACGCGATCACCTTGCGCGCCGCGTCCGACTCCGCCTCCCACTCGATGCCCGCGTAGATGTCCTCCGTGTTCTCGCGGAAGATCACCATGTCCGTGCCGGCCGGATCCTTCAGCGGGCTCGGCACCCCGCGGAACCAGCGCACCGGGCGCAGGCAGACAAACAGATCGAGCTCCTGGCGGATGGCGACGTTCAGCGAGCGGATGCCGCCGCCGACGGGCGTCGTCATCGGGCCTTTGATCGCAACCGAGTACTCACGCACGGTCTCGAGCGTCTCCTGCGGCAGCCACTCGTCCGAGCCGTAGACCCGCGTCGACTTCTCGCCTGCGTAGATCTCCATCCAGTGGATCTCGCGCGCGCCGTCGTACGCCTTCGCGACCGCGGCGTCGACGACGTCCTTCATCACGGGCGTGATGTCGACGCCGATGCCGTCGCCCTCGATGAACGGGACGATGGGATTGTCCGGCACGGGCTGCGCCGGGACGATCTTGGCGCCGCCCTCGGGGACGCGGATCAACGTCGTGGTGCTCATCGGCTACGGGAAAGCTACCGTCACCGGCATGGAGATCGCGCTGCGAATCGCCGGCTCGTTGCTCGACGGGTTCAACCGGCATTACCGACTGTTCCGCACGACGAGCGCACGGGCGAAGGAGGCGTTCGACTCCGGCGACTGGGCCGCCGTCCAGCGCCTGGTGAAGGAGCGGATCCGCTTCTACGACGAGCGGGTGCTGGAATACGTCGAGCGGCTGCGCAGCGAGCTCGGAGCGGACGCGGTCGACGACTCGGTCTGGCAGAAGGCGAAGCTGCTCTACGTCGGCAGGCTCATCGAGCACAAGCGCCCCGAGCTCGCGGAGACGTTCTTCAACTCGGTGACGACGCGCGTGCTGCGGCGCACGTACATCCACGACGACCTGATCTTCTTGCGCGCTGCGGTTTCCACGGAGTACATCCCGTCCGACCCGCCGACGTACCGAAGCTACTACCCGACCGGGCCGGGGCTGCGCGCGACGTTGCTGGACGTCTTTCGCGACTTCGGCTGGAGCCGGCCGTTCGCGGGTCTCGAGCGTGACGTCGACTACGCCGTGCGCGCCCTGCACGAGCACGGCGTCGACCCGGTGCCGGCGCCGAACTTCCAGCTGCAGGTGCTGAGCTCTGCGTTCTACCGCAACAAGGCCGCGTACGTGATCGGAAAGGTCGTGAACGGCCACGACGAGACCCCGTTCGTCGTTCCCGTCCTGCACGACGACGACGGCGGGCTGGTGCTCGACACGATCCTGCTCGAGCAACAGAGCATCGACGTGCTCTTCTCGCTCTCGCGCGCGTACTTCCTCGTCGACATGGACGTGCCGTCCGGCTACGTCCACTTCCTGCAGACGATCATGCCGACGCGGCCGCGCTCCGAATTGTACTCGGCGATCGGCCTTGCCGGGCAGGGCAAGACGCTGTTCGTCCGCGACCTGCGTCACCACCTGCACCACTCGCAGGACCTCTTCGTCGAGGCGCCCGGCACGCGAGGGCTCGTGATGCACGTGTTCAACCTGCCCTCGTACCCGTACGTGTTCAAGGTGATCCGCGACGTGTTCGGCGCGTCGAAGAACACGGACCGCGCGACGGTGATGGGCAAGTTCCGCCTCGTCAGGGAGGTCGACCGCGTCGGCCGCATGGCGCACACGATCGAGTTCACGAACCTCGCGCTGCCGCTCGACCGCTTCGCGCCGGAGCTGCTCCAGCAGCTCGAGGAGCTCGCGCCGTCCGCGATCCAGATCGACGGCGACAACCTGATCGTCAGGCACTGCTACGTCGAGCGGCGCCAGACGCCGCTCAATCTGTACCTCGCTTCCGCGACGCCCGAGCAGGTCGAGTACGTCGTGCGCGAGTACGGCGACGCCATCCGCGAGCTCGCGATCGCCAACGTCTTTCCCGGCGACCTGATCTGGCGCAACTTCGGCCTGACGCGCTACGGGCGCGTGCTCTTCTACGACTACGACGAGGTCGAGTACCTCACGGACTGCGTCTTCCGCTCGATCCCGCCGCCGCCGAACCCCGAGGCGGAGCTGTCACAGGACGTCTGGTACGCCGTCGGGCCGCACGACGTCTTCCCCGAGGAGTTCGAGCCGTTCCTGCTCGGCGACGCCCAGGTGCGCGAGTCGTTCCTGCGGCACCACGCCGACCTGCTGCAGCCGGAGTTCTGGCAGGAGTCGCAGCGCCGCGTCGCGGATGGTGAGATCGTCGACTTCTTCCCGTATGCGGAGGACGTCCGCTTCTGCCGGCGCTTTGCAGAGCCGGCTCACGCATAACTTCGCGCGCAGCGGGAAACGTCGGCGTAATTCGCGTTTTCGCGAAC
>Ga0137372_10004304_pt1 | contig 13851 bp, 14 predicted proteins | sample SagtaG_6_FD_104911 | JGI IMG/M metagenome (GOLD analysis project Ga0137372, IMG submission 104911) | Vadose zone soil microbial communities from Sagehorn Ranch, Mendocino, California, USA - Sage1_R_60_16 metaG | ecosystem: Environmental > Terrestrial > Soil > Vadose zone | place: USA...
CAACGCCCCAGGCCGCTCGTGCTCGCGGCCTTCCTTGGGGCCATCGCGCTTGTGGTCGCTCTCGGTGCCCGCCCGGTCGTGCGACGGCTCACAGGACGGCTCGAGCGGCTGCAGCGCGGAGTGGAGTCGCTAGGAGCCGGCGATCTCAGCGCGCGCGTCAAGGTCGAGGGCCGCGACGAGGTGGCACGGTTGGCGCAGAGCTTCAATCAAGCCGCCGCTCGGATCGAAAGCCTGGTCAACGCGCACAAGATGCTACTGGCCAATGCGTCCCATGAGCTCAGGACCCCGCTGGCCCGGATCAGGCTCGGGCTCGAGCTCCTTGCGGCGCATCCCGAACGCAAAGGAGAGCTTGAGAGGGATATTGCCGAGCTCGACCAACTCGTGGACGAGATTCTGCTCCTCAGCCGCCTCGACGCCTCCGAGCAGCTGGAAGTTCGTGAAGACATCGACCTAGCCGCGCTCGCAGCCGAGGAATGCGCGCGATACGACGATTGCGGCCTCGAAGCAAAGCCGGTCATGGTGCGTGGGGATCCGACGCTCCTGCGTCGAATGATCCGTAACCTCATCGACAATGCGAAACTCCATGGCAAGCCGCCCATCGAAGTGATGGTCGCGAGGGAGGATGATCGCGCTGTGCTCAGCGTGCTCGACCATGGACCGGTGATCGTCGAAGAAGCACGCGAGCGGCTGTTCTCGACCTTTTACCGGATTCCAGGCAGATGCGGGGCGAAGGGGACCGGCCTCGGTCTCGCCTTGGTCAGGCAGATTGCGCGCCGACACGGCGGCGACGTCGCCTACAATCCCGAGCGAGGAAACTCGTTCACCGTGACATTGCCAGCCAGCTCCTAGAACAGTGAACAGCGCGTTCTGCGCGAGCTTAGCCTTTCCCTAGCGGGGGTGACTCGCTATGGTCGCCGCGCAATCGCAGCAGCCTCCACAAACAGGAAAGAAACGATGAGCGATAATCGCGCCGCGCGCGGCAAAAAGATTCGCGACGAAGCCTTCGGCAAGGATGGATTGAAGACGTGGGACGAGCTCAACGCGATCTGCCCGACCCACGCCCGCGCCATTCATGAATATTGCTTTGGGACCATCTGGGACCGGCCGCACCTCGATTTGAAGACGCGCGAATTGATCGCGATTGCGGCGGCGGTGGCGTCCGACTGTCCCAATGAAGTGGCGCTGCATGCGCGCGGCGCGCTCAACCGCGGTGCCGAGCGCGAAGAGATCATCGAGACGATCCTCCAATGCGCACCCTATGTCGGCTTTCCCAAGACCAACCACGCGCTCAAGGCGGCAAAGGACGTATTCGACCGCTGGGAGGCTAAGAAGGACGACTGGAAGGCGCTGTGACGGCGCTCACGCGCTTGAGCCGGTCTCGGCCGCAAGCATGTCCGCCAGCAGGTCGAGCGCGGCCACCGTAAAGGCATGCATGTTGCCAAGGCGGTCGCTACTGCCGGTCTCGAGCGTGATTGCACGCTCAGTACGTCCGGCAACGGCGATGCAGCTGTGACCAGGCGCATCGCCATATCGATTGCCGGCGGGGCCCGTTGCTCCGCTCTCCGCCACCGCCCACGTCGCCGCGAAGCGTTGCCGGGTGGTTCGCGCCAACAGCAGCGCATAGGGCTCCGTCGAGGCGCGCATCCTAAGGGTCGATATGTCCGGCAGGTCAAGCAGCGCACGCCGCGCGACCTGGGTATAGACAACAGCGCCGCCCAGGAAATAGCCGGAGGCGCCGGGCAACGCCAGCAGCGCCGCCGCAATCAGGCCGCCGGTCGAGGATTCCGCGACCGCGATCGTCTCGCGGCGCTCCTTCAGAACACGAGCGACTTTGTCCGCGCGTGCGATCAAATCCTGCATCGGTGCTCCCCTCCTCCTTTCGGCTCCGGCCCAACGTGCGAACTTGCTCGCAGCGTCGCGCCGCGCCTATGATGCCATGAAGCGCGAACAGCGAGAGCGTCGAATGCGAGCTGAGATCGTCGTGCTCATCGGCCTCACGCTCGGTGCGCAGGACGCCGCCGCCCAGACCTATCCGGACCGCCCCATCAGGCTGATCTCGCCGAACCCCGCCGGCGGCGCGAACGATACGATCGTGCGCATCATCGCGGCGAAAATGTCGACCATCCTCGGCACCTCCTTCGTGATCGATAATCGCGGCGGCGCCGGCGGCAAGATCGGCGCGGAAGCGGTCGCACGCGCAACGCCCGACGGCTATACCGTACTCGCGGGCTCGGTCTCCACGCATTCGTTCGCGCCGGTGGTCACTCCCAAGCTCGGCTATGATCCGATCAAGGATTTCGAGCCGATCTCCCTATTAGCGCTGGTGCAGAACGTGCTGGTGGTGAACCCGTCGCTGCCGGTTGCCAATGTCTCCGATCTCATCGCGCTCGCGAGAGCCCAACCGGGCAAACTCAATTACGCGTCGGGCGGTCCCGGCTCCACCAGTCACTTTGCGGTCGCCATGTTCGTGGCATTGGCCGGCATCCAGAACGACACCGTCCACGTGCCCTATAAAGGCGGCGCGCCGGCGGTGACAGCGACCATCGCGAATGAAACGCAATTCTATTTCGGACCGATGGCGGGAATGATCCCGTTCATCGAAGCAGGCTCGGTCAAGGCGCTGGCGGTGAGCGGCGATACGCGATCGCCCTCCCTCCCCGACATCCCGACAATGGCCGAGGCCGGACAGCCGAAATACAAGGCGGTTGGGTGGTTCGGCCTCATGGCGCCGGCCGGGACGCCTGCCGACATTGTGATCAAATTGAGCGCGACCGTCGCCGAAGCCGCGAAAAGTCCTGACGTCGTCGCCGGGTTGCGCGTCCAGGGAATCGAGCCGGCAAGCAGCGGACCGCGTGAGTTTGCTGCCTTCGTCCGGGAGCAGCTTGAGCTGCACAAGAAGCTCGTCGAGGACGTCGACCTCAAGCTGGGCCAATAATACTCGGCCACCGAAAGCACGGGATGGGTGACACGACATGGCAAAAAAGCCCACAGCGAAGAGGCGTAGCATAAACAAGCGGCACTACGACGATATCCTCTACGAGGTCAGGGATCAGGTGGCATGGGCGACCATCAACCGGCCGCGCGTGCTCAATGCCTTTCGCGAGCAGACCCTCGACGAGCTCATCGACGCGCTGAAATCGACCCGCGAAGACCCCTCCGTCGCCTGCGCGGTCGTGACCGGCGCCGGCGACAAGGCGTTTTCCGCCGGCGGCGACTTCTACGCCATGAAGCGGCTCAACTGGGTCAACGGCGCCATGTGGAACGACCGCATGCAGGGCCTCGCCATGACCATCCGCAGCCTGCCGATCCCCGTCATTGCCATGGTCAACGGCTGGTGCATGGGCGGCGGCCACGAGCTTGCGCTGTGGTGCGATTTGGTCATCGCGTCGGAGAATGCCGTGCTCGGTCAAACCGGCGCCCGCGTCGGCGCCTGCCCGACCGTAGGGGCGACGCAATATCTGCCGCGCATCATCGGCGAGCGGTTGGCGCGCGAGATGATTTTCTGCGCCCGGCGCTTCACGGCGAAGGAGGCAGTTGCGATCGGGCTGATCAACAAATGCGTGCCGCAGTCGGAGCTGCGCAAGGAGACGCTGGCCTGGTGCGAGACGATAAAGGGCCATAGCCCGCAGACGCTGCGCATGACCAAGAAAAGCCTCAACTTCGAATCCGATCTCCTCTATGCCTCGTGGCAGCACGGCATGGAGTTGCTCGCCCATGTCTGGGGCTCGGAGGAAAGCCTCGAAGGAATGGACGCCTTCCTCGAGGGACGCAAACCCGATTTCCATAAATTCCGCATGCGCAACAAACGCGAGCTCGAAGATTATCTCGACGGCTGCGCCAAGGACCTCAACGCGCCGCCCTCCATGCGTAGGAAATAATCCATGAGCGAGGATGGCCCGCTCGCCGGGATTCGCGTGCTCGATCTCACCCGCATCCTGGCCGGGCCGCTGTGCACCATGATGCTCGGCGACATGGGCGCCGACGTCATCAAAGTCGAGCCGCCCGAAACCGGCGACGATACCCGCACCTGGGGGCCGCCCTTTCTCGCCGGCGATGCCGTCTATTTCCTCGGCGTCAATCGCAACAAGCGTTCGCTGACGCTCAACATGGCGGTGCCGGCGGGGCAGAAGATTCTCGCTGGCCTCATCGAAAAAGCCGATGTGCTGATCGATAACTTCAAGTTGGGCACGCTCGAGAAGTGGGGCTTCACGGATGCCTGGTTCAAGCGCCAGGCGCCGCGCCTCGTGCGCTGCTCCATCACCGGGTACGGATCGAGCGGCCCCAAGGCAGCACTTCCCGGCTACGATTTCATTCTGCAGGCAGAATCCGGTCTCATGAGCATATGCGGGGAACCCGAGGGCAAGCCGACGAAATACGGCGTGGCGATCGTGGACGTGTGCACCGGCATGCTCGCATCGAACTCGATCCTCGCGGCGCTCAATGCGCGGGAGCGCACCGGCAAGGGCCAGAAGGTCGAACTCTCGCTCTATGAGACGTCGCTTGCGATGCTCGTCAACGTCGCCGCGAGCTATCTTGCTGCCGGCCGCAACGCTGGCCGCTTCGGCAACGGCCATCCGAGCATCGTGCCGTATACGAGCTATCAGACCGCGGACGCCATGATCGCGCTCGGAGTGGGAAACGAACGTCAGTTCGCGCGTCTCGCCGACGTGCTCGGCCATCCCGAATGGGCCAAGGACGCGCGCTTCGCCAGCAACCGCGCACGCGTCGAGAACCGTGCCGTAATCGACAGCCTCATCAGCGAGGCATTGTCGCACGATAAGGCCGATGCCTGGCTTGCCAAGCTCAAGGCGGCAGGAATCCCCTGCGGGAAGATCAACTCGGTCGCCCAAGCGCTCGATGATCCCCAGACGGCGGCGCGCAAAATGATCGAAACCATCGAGCACCCGACCGTAGGCGCCTTGAAGATGCTCGGGATTCCGTTCAAGTTTTCGGATACCGCCTGCTCGGTGCGGCGCCCGCCGCCGACGCTCGGCCAGCACAGCGAGGAAATTCTATCCGGCGAGCTTGGCCTCGACGACAAGGCCATCGCCAACCTGCGGCAGCAGAAAGTGATCTAAGGGCTTGCGCATGATCAACGGACTGAGCCACATCTCGATCGCCGTTCCGAATCTCGAAGCGGCGGCGCGTGAGCTGAGCGCGAAATACGGGCTTAAAGTGGGAGCGCCCATGGTGAACGCCGAACAGGGCGTGCGCCTCGCCTATGTCGAGCTCGGCAACGGCAAGATCGAGCTGATGGAGCCATCACGGCCGGATTCGCCGGTCGCCAAATTCCTCGAGCGCAACCCCAAGGGCGGCATTCATCACCTCTGCCTCGCCGTGGAGGATGTCGAGACAGCCGCGCGCGCTTTTGCGCAAAACGGCGTCCGCGTGCTCGGCGAAGGCAGGCCGCAGCGCAATGTGGAGGGCGCGGCGATCGCCTTCATCCATCCCGGCGATTTTTTGGGCGCGCTGGTCGAGCTCGAGCAGCACAAGGTGTGAGGAGACCCATGAAGGTCAAGCGCATCGAGCCGATCGCGGTCAGTTTGCCGATGAAGAAGCCGGTGGTCATGGCAGGCGTCGAGATCAAGCGGGCGGACAACGTGCTGCTGCGCATCGAAGCGGATAACGGCACCGTCGGCTGGGGCGAGGCCGCCTCCGCGCCCACCATGACCGGCGAGACGGTCGAGAGCATGATGGCGGCGGTCGCGTATCTCGCGCCGGCGCTCGAGGGCCGGCCAGCCGAAGACATTGCCGGCGCGCTGGCGGCCATGGCCGCGCGCATGTACGCCAACAACGGCGCCAAGGCGGCAATCGAGATCGCGCTGCACGACCTCGTCGGCCGCGCTACCAACCGACCGGCCTACGCGCTCATCGGCGGCAAGCAGAGAAGCCGCATGGCCGTGCTCGGCGTCATCGGCACTGGCGAGCTTGCCTCCGACTTGCGCGAAACGGAAAAGAAGAAGGCGGACGGTTGCGTCGCCTTCAAGATCAAGGTCGGCATCGACGCGCCGCTCGTCGATGCCGAACGCACGCGCCGCGTGTGCCAGCTCATCGGACCTGACGCGCTGATTTCATCCGACGCCAATCAGGGCTGGAGCACGGAGCAGGCCGTGCAATACGTGCGCGCGGTCGCCGATGCCGGGCTCGATTTCTTCGAGCAGCCGGTGCAGGCGGACGACCTCGCCGGCATGACGGCCGTGGCGGCCGCGGCAGGCGACATCGCCATCGGCACCGACGAGGGTATCCATTCGCTCGAGGACATCCGCCGCCACCACGAGCGGCACGCCGCGCGCGGGGTGAGCCTCAAGGCGATCAAGCTCGGCGGCATGCGCGGTGCGACTGAGGCGGGGCGCCTGTGCGACACCCTCGGACTCAACGTCAACGTCTCCGCCAAGACCGGCGAATCGAGCATCGCCTGCGCGGCAGCCATGCACATCGCCGCCGCGCTGCCGCAGATCGCCTGGGGGCTCACGCTCACGAACGAGGGTCTCGCCGAGGACGTGACCTCGCAACCCGTGCGCATCGTGCGCGGACACGTCGAGGTCTCCGACCGCCCGGGACTGGGCATCGACGTCGACGAGGAGCGCGTGCGGCGCTACCGGCGCGAGGCGCCGGTGCGGCAAGTGGCGTAGCAGCAAGTGGCGTAACGGCAACGTCGGGGCTGGGGCAACGAATGAAGCAAGACCATGTCGGTATCGCGGTGGTGGGGGCCGGCCGCATCGGCACGTTGCGCGCGCGACTTGCCGCCAAGCATCCGGCCGTTCGATTCCTGGCGGTTTCCGATCGCGATCCTGCGCGCGCCCGCGCGCTCGCCGAGGCTGCCGGCGCCGATGTCCACAGCGGCAGCAACGAGGAGGTGATCGCCCATCCGCGGGTGAGCGCGGTCATCGTCTCGACGCCGGAGCAGCAGCACACGCAGCCGATCCTCCAAGCCTTGGAGCTCGGCAAGCCGGTGCTGGTGGAGAAGCCGATCGGATTTTCGCTGCGCGAGGCGGACCAGATCCTCGATACCTTGCACGCCACGAAGGGCGAGCTTCGGGTCGGCTATAGCCGACGCTACAAGGAATGTTTTCTGCGCGCCAAGGAGCAGATGTTGCAGGGTCGCCTCGGCAAGGTGGTCGGCGGCATGGCGCGCGTCTACAATTCGCGCGCGCAGGCTTTTGCGATTCTCAAGCGCGATCCCCACGCGACGCCGGTGCTCGACGTGCTCACCTATTACGTCGATCTGATGTGCTGGTTCCTGGAAGGCAACCGGCCGGTCGAGGTGGTGGCACGCGGACAGCACGGCATTTTCAAGGAGGCCGGCTACGGGGCCCAGGACGTGACCTGGGCGATTCTAACCTTCGCGGACGGCGCGGTGATCAATCTCGGAATCAGCTATGCGTTGCCCGCGCGCTACCCGACGCTCGGGCAATCCGACCGCGTGGAGCTGCTCGGCAGCGAAGGCACGATGATTATCGACGACGATCACCTCGATCATCTGCTGTTCTCGCAGAAAGGCGTACCCCACCCGTACGTGCCCGAGCATGCCGTCGACATGGCGTTTCTCGGCAGCAATAGCGCTGGCGATTGGGCGGTCGGCGATTTCTGGGGCCCGCTCGGCAACGAGACGCGCGCCTGGCTCGATCATCTCGCCACCGGAGCGCCAACGATCCATTGCACGCCGGAACAGGCGCGCATCAATCTGGAAACAACGATCGCGATTGAGCGCGCGGCCGCGTCCGGCAAGACGGTGCGGCTGCCGCTGCAGATGGAGGAGTAGCGCGGCCTCGGTTACTCCTCGGATTCCTACAGAAGATGCCACATGGTCCCCTCCCGCTTGCGGGGGAGGGACAGGGAGGGGGTACTCAACACGATAGAGCATTTCGGCCCACCCCCTCCCCAACCCTCCCCCGCACGCGGGAAAGGGAGCAGACCGAGTTCGTCGCTCGTACTGATTCATTGCAGCTCGACTACGCGCTCGCGCGGTGCTCCACATTGGCGATGCGCTGCGGCACACCGAATTCCCGCCGGCAGACCTCGGCAAGCGCCGCGATGCCCTCGCGAATCGCCTGCGTCGAGGGATTGGCGAAGCAAAGCCGCAGCCGGCTCCTGCCGTAGGCCTCGTGCGTCGACCAATCGGGCCCTGGGTTGATGGCCACGCCGGCCGCCAGCGCCGCCTGCGCGAGCTTTGGCGTGTCCACTGCGTCAGGTAGTTTGACCCACAAAAAGATGCCGCCCTTGGGCTCGTCGAACTCGGCCGCGGTGCCGAAATGCTGGTTAAGCGCCTCCACCATCGTATCGAGCTTGGCGCGCAGCCCGTGCGTGAGCTTGGGCACGTGTTCACTGAAGTGCCGCGCACAAAACTCTCCCAACACCATCTGCTCGAGCGCGCCCGAGCCGGCGTCGGTCTTGAGCGCGAGGATGCGCGAGAGAATGTCCCACCGCGCGACGATGTAGCCCACGCGCAGCGCCGGCGCGATCGATTTGGAGAATGAGCCGATGTGGATGACGCTGCCGCGCTCGCTCATGGCATAGAGCGCGGGCGGGCGCCGGCCGTCCCAGGTGAGGTCGGCGTAGCAATCATCCTCGAAGATCGGGACGTGGTGCTCCTGCGAGAGCCGCAAGAGTTCGCGACGGCGCGCTTCGCTCAGAATGGTGCCGGTCGGATTCTGCACGGTCGGGATGGTGTAGATGTATTTGGCGCGGATGCCTCGACGCTTGAGGTCATCGAGCGCGGCGGCGACCGCGTCAACGCGCATGCCGTCCTTGTCGAGCGGGATGCCCACCGCGTTCACCCGTAGTCGTGCCAGGCGCGTGAGCGAGCCCTGATAGCTTTCCTGCTCGATGAGGACCGTCTCTCCGGGCGCGAGCAGCAGGCCGTTGACGAGATCGAGGCCTTGCAGCGAGCCCGACGTGATCAGGATTTCGTCGGCGGTGCATGAGATGCCGGCGGTGCGCTTGAGCTTGTCGGCCAGAAATTCCCGCAGCGGGCGATAACCGAGCGGGCCGCTGTTGAGTCCGTAGCTCGCAAGCGTTGCGCCTTCCCGCTTGAGCACGGCGGTCGCCGCCGCAATGAGCTCATCGACGGGAACGTGGTCGGCATCGTTGTTGCCGCCGATAAAGTTATATTTGGGAAATCCCGTCCACTTGTCAGCGGGCGCCGGCAAGGATGGCGCCAGGAGCGGCGTGAAATCGAACGATGCGGAGACCATGCTGCGTCCTTCTTACCGAGCGAAAAGCCTAGCATCGCCAGGGCACCGCGTCTAAGCGGACAGGGGGGTGTCCGCAAATCATCGTGCCCGGTCATCCTCCCGTCACCCGCGGGCTTGACCCGCGGGTCCATCTTCTTGCGAAGCGCATGGATTGCCGGATCAAGCCCGGCAATGACAATCTTCGCTCGTTCGCGGGATATGGAGAAAAGCAATGGATACGCGCGACCTGCATGACAAAGGATTGAAGCTTCGGCGCGAGATCTTCGGCCGCGAGGCGGTCGAGCAGCGCATGAACGCCTTCGGCGCGTTCGGCGAGCCGCTACAGAACATGATCAACACGTATGCCTACGGCGACGTCTGGAGCCGCCCCACGCTGCCGCTCAAGACGAAATCGCTGGCCGCAATCGCGATGACGGCGGCGATCGGGCGCACCGCCGAGCTTCGTGTCCATGTCAACGGCGCGCTCACCAACGGCTGCACGGCAGACGAGATCCGCGACGTTCTGCTGCTGGTCGCGCTCTATTGCGGGATACCGGCCGCGAACGAAGGCCATCGCATCGCGCACGAGGTGCTGCGCGAGCGCGGCGCGTAGATGCGCGCCACAACTATTGCTGCGGAATGCCGGCGGCCTCGCGCACCGCGTTCCAGCGGGCGAACTCGCGCGCCATGTGCTCGCCGAAGGCCTCCGGCGTCGAGCCGCGCACGACCACGCCGGCCGTGGTCAAGCGCTTTTGCACGGCCTCCTCCCCGAGGCTTTCGTTGATGACTTTGTTGAGCTTGGCGATGATCTCGCGCGGCACGCCGCGCGGCGCGAACACGCCGTACCAGGTCGTCACGTCGTAGCCGGGAAGCACGCCCGATTCGATTGCCGCCGGCACCTCCGGCACCGCCGGAAAGCGGTCCTTGCCGGTAACCGCGAGCGCCTTGAGCTGGCCCGACTGAACCTGGCCCAGCACCGCGGAAACCGTGTCGAACAGTACGTCGACCTGCTTGCCGAGGACCGCGGAGATCGCCTCGGGCGAGGTGCGGAACGGCACGTGCAGGATGTCGATGTCGGCGGTCTGCCGGAACAGCTCGCCGGTGAAATGCTGCGTGGCGCCGAAGCCGGGGCTGGCGAAGGAGAGCTTGCCGGGATTGGCCTTCGCGGCGGCGACCAATTGCTTCACGTCATCGGCGGGGAAGTCCGGGCGCGTGACGATAATCAGGCCGGCGGTTGCAACCTGCGCCACCGGATCGAACGCGGTGAGTGTGTCGTAGCGCAGCGACTTGTTCATGACGGCGGCGATGATTTGGCCCGCGGTCATGATGCCGAGCGTGTAGCCGTCCTTGTCCGCGCGCGCGACGGCCTCATTACCCAGCGTGCCGGCGGCACCCGGCCGGTTTTCGATCACCACCGGCTGGCCGAGTTTATCCTGCAGGGCCTGTGCGACGATGCGGCCAATGATATCGGCGCCGCCGCCGGGTCCGAACGGGACGATGATGCGCACCGGCCGCTGCGGCCAATCCTGCGCCCTCGCCGCGCGCGTGCCGCCGAGCCATGCGGCGGTACAGACGGCGAGCAGGCGGCGTCGCGTGAGCATAAACTTTCCTCCCTCGGCCGCGGGGCGGCGCACACCGGACACGCGCCCCATAACGTGGCCGATTTCTCAATCTGAGCCGGCTTTATACCGCAGCTTGTTGTAACGGCCACGAGCTAAACACACCGTCCCGGCTGTCGTTCTCGCGCCACGACCAGCTTCCAGAGGCTGTGGTATAGATCCACGGTTGGGGCGAGAAGGACCGGTGAAGTGACTATGGGAGGCGGTCGCGTGCGAGGCCGCTCGTTCAACCGACGACGACGCCGGTGGCATAGACCGTGTCCACGAGCTTGCGTGCTCCGGTCTCCGGTTCACCGATGTTGTTGATGATCACATCCGGCCGCAGCTTGCGGTCCGACAGCTCGGCGCGGTTCATCCGATCGGTAACGTTCCCGTCGGTCCCTCGGTCGCGGGCCGCGAGGCGGGCCCCGAGCACCTCTCGCGGCGCCGTGACGAGCACGGTCACCACATTGGCGTAGCGCTCGCGCACGGCGCCAACGACCGTGCGCGACACATTGCAAACCACCGTCCGGCCAGCTTCGATATCGAAATCGATGGCGAGCGGAATTCCGTACATATGGCCGTGCGCGCTCCACCAGAACGCAAAGGCGCCGTTGGCCGCCGCCTGCTCGAAGGCCGACGGCGAAATAAATTCATTGTCCTCGAAGATCGAAGGCGGCCGCGTCACAACGCGCGCGGGAAAAACCACGGTGGCATCGTCACGGCAGGCGGCGCGAGCGCGCGCGATCAACGTGTCCTTGCCAGCGCCGCTCGGCCCGACCACCAGCACCAGACGTCCGGGGCCGATCAATTTTGATCGGGTGGTCAACCATCGGAAAGCTGAGGCGACCCAGCTCATGCCACGCGCCGGCCGGCACGCCACACGCTGCGAACCGCCGGCACATCGCGCGCAAGGCGCACGCGGATGAGATCAGCGCGTTTTCCGACCGCGATTTCGCCGCGGTCGCGCAATCCGACGGCCTCGGCGGGGGTCTTGCTGACCATGCGGATCGCCGCCGCCAGTCCGATGTTTGGAACGGCCGTAGGCAGACGCAACGCCGCCATCAGCAGGCTGGCAGGCACGTAGTCCGACGAGAGCACGTCGAGCTCGGCGTCGGTCATGCCGCCATTCTTGCTGCGGTAATAGTCTCGCAGCTTCCCCTCGTCGCGGAACTGCCGCTGCCCGGGCGTGTGATCCATCAGCGACACGAGGCGGACATCCGCGCGCCCGATCAATGCGTTCGTTTCCGCGACGACGCTCGGCATCGGCACCTCGCAGCGAAGATGAAGGAAGTGCTCGAGGCGAAGAAGATCCGCGTCGCGTGCGATCGCTATGGCGTCAGCGAGGATCTCCGCTTGCCCATCGACCTCTTCCGCTCCTTCTTCGCGCCAAACGCGCAGCGAATCGAGCGTCGTCGTGATGCCGCAGGTCGCCAGCAGGCCATCGTAGGAGACCACGGCCGCGACCGGATCCCAATACACCTTGGGCCGGGGCACGTAATGTGCCTCGAGATGATCGGTGTGCAGCTCGACCAGACCCGGAAGCAGGAGGTCGCCGCCGAGATCCTCGGCGTGGGCCGGTGCGCGGCCTTCGCCGATCTCGACGATGAGCCCGTTCATGGCTGCGATCCATCCGGCCTCGATCACGCGGTCCGCGAGGACCACGCGAGCATTGGCCAGGAGCAGATCGTGAGCCATTTGCATCCTCAGGCTGCCGCCGAGAAACGGTGAACGTCGATCACGGTGTCCGCGATCGCCGTGCGGACATCGTCGTCGTGTACGATCGCCACGACGGCCGTCCCGCGCCGCTTCTTTTCGGCCACCAGGTCGACAACCACCGCACGGTTGCCGGCGTCGAGCGCGGCGGTCGGTTCGTCGAGCAGAAGAAGCGGCACATCCGATATAAAGCCGCGGGCGATGTTGACGCGCTGCTGCTCACCCCCAGAGAACGTCGCCGGCGGCAGCGGCCAAAGGCGCTCCGGAATGTTGAGCCGACGAAGGAGATCGGCCGCCCTGCGCCGGGCATTGTCCCGCTGCACCCCCGCAATCACCAGCGGCTCGGCCACGACGTCGACCGTCGGCACGCGCGGGACGGCGCGCAGAAACTGGCTGACATAGCCGAGCGTGCGCGCTCGCAGGCGGAGAATCTGGCGCGGCTCGGCGGTGGCGACGTCGACCGTGCCGCCATCGGCGTGCACGCGGATGCTCCCCCCGTCGCACCGGTAGGTGCCGAAGATCATCTTGAGGATGGAGCTCTTGCCCGCTCCCGACCGGCCGGCGAGGACAACGCACTCTCCGGCACGCACGGCAAATTCAACGCCGGTCACGACCGGAAGACGAATCCCTCCCTGCAAATGCATGGTGAACGTCTTCGCTACAGCCGTCAGTTCGAGCACAGCCGACATAATACCCTCACGGCGGCAGGACCGAGGACACCAGCAGCTGCGTGTAGGGCTGGTGCGGATCGTCCAGCACCTGGTCGGTGAGCCCGGTCTCGACGATCTCGCCCTCCTTCATCACTATGATCCGATGAGATAACAGCCGTGCGACGGCAAGGTCGTGCGTGACGATCACCGCGGCGAGTCCGAGCTCGGCGACCAGTCCACGCAGCAGATCGAGCAGGCGCGCCTGAACCGAAACGTCGAGGCCACCGGTCGGCTCGTCCATGAACACGAGGCGCGGCCGAGTGACGAGGTTGCGGGCGATCTGAAGCCGCTGACGCATTCCACCGGAATAGGTCTCCGGCGCGTCGTCGATCCGCCCGGTATCGATCTCCACGCGTCCGAGCCAATCGCCTGCGGTGCGGCGGATTTGGCCGTAGTGACGCCAGCCGATCGCCATCAGCCGCTCGCCGACATTAGCGCCTGCGGACACGGTCATGCGCAGACCCAAGCTCGGATCTTGATGCACGTAGCCCCAATCGGTGCGAAAGAGGAAGCGCCGCTCCGCCTCGCCGAGCGACGCGAGGTCGCGCGTCGCCCCGTCGCGCATGCAATAGAGCACGCGACCGCGGGACGGCGTGAGCTGCGCAGAGAGAAGTTGCAACAGCGTCGTTTTGCCGGAGCCTGATTCCCCCACCA
>Ga0137372_10004314_pt1 | contig 13839 bp, 9 predicted proteins | sample SagtaG_6_FD_104911 | JGI IMG/M metagenome (GOLD analysis project Ga0137372, IMG submission 104911) | Vadose zone soil microbial communities from Sagehorn Ranch, Mendocino, California, USA - Sage1_R_60_16 metaG | ecosystem: Environmental > Terrestrial > Soil > Vadose zone | place: USA: California...
AATGATCCCTTTGCTCCACTCTATATTAAGAATATTTATAAAAAAGACGTGAAGATATTTGAAGCCATCGTTTTGCGTATACAGTTAAAAGAAAAATACCTGGATGTGTTTTGCACACATGGTCACCAGGGCGATATGGCGAGTGACGGTAATGCTTTCAGCAAATGGTTTGTAAGTAATGTATGGGGTCCTTTACAATCATTTCTTGAAATTAATCCTAACACACCTTCAACAAATAATAACCTGAAAACTTTGCATAACCAGATGATGTATCAATGGGGAGTGAAGCAGCCAAACCTTATTCTTATTACAGGTCATACACATCAGCCGGTTTTCAGATCGCTCACTCATCTTGAAAGACTATATCTGCAATTGGAAGAAGCAGAAGCAGAAAAGGATACAGAAACAATAACCAAAATTAAAACAGAGATTCCGAGAAGAAGGCGCGAATATGATTTTGTAAATCACTCCTTCAGAAATATGATACCTACTTATTTTAACTCAGGTTGCTGTTGCTTTGGTGATGGAACCATTACGGGAATTGAAATTGAAAAGAATTATATCCGTTTGGTGAAATGGAGTTACATAAATAAAATACCAACAAGAACGATTGCTGAAGAAGCATTTCTTATTGAGATTGCAGAAAATAATTATGCTGGATAAGTAAAGAAGGGAAACAATCAAAGGGGAATGGTGAAATTTCAAACAAAGAATTTAAATCAGGACTAAGAATATAGGACTAAGAATAATTAACAACGAACGATTAATTAGCCTCCATGAAAAAGGAACGCACAAGAGAGTGACACAATAGGCGATGCTATTTTAAATAACTGCTGATTACATAAAAGATCATAAAAAAAGAAAGCCCGGAGAAAAATATTTCCGGGCCTTTATTTATCACCAAAACTAACCGCTCTAATTATTCAATCCGCCGCCCTGGTTGCCTACACGCTGGCTTTCTTCTTCGGCTGCCGTTTTGCGCTGACGTGCTGCTTTCACTTGTGTGTTGCCAAAACGATAGATCATACTCAAACGCAACTGGCGGCTTTCGAATCCACCATTCACTTTTATATATTGCCCTGCAAAATTACTGGTGCCACCCCAGCGCATAGTTTGAAATATATCTGACACTGTTGCCTTTGCAGTTGCCTTGCCTTTCCAGAAAGTTTGCTGCAATCCTATATCAACACTCCACATTTGTTTGCTTTTAAAAGTGCCCTGCCAAATGGAAGGCGATGAATAAAAACCACTCACCTCGGCAGTAGTTGTTTTGCCCAGTTTAAATGTTTGTTGCGTATAGAGATTTACTGCATATGCATCAAGATCAACGGTGCGGCCTTCGCCAAAATTTGCTTTATAATGTGTATAATAAGTATTCACATTTGCAAACATGCTGTACCATTTGTACTGTAAAGGCAGGCTCACATTTAAATTTATCATATCCTGGTCTGCAAGATTCTTTTTGCTGATAAAACTTTTTGATTTTTCAGCAGTATCTACAATCTGTGAGAACACATCATTCACGTGGCTATAGCTTAATCTTGTTGTTAGCTTATAGTTTAAAGTATTTGTAACAGAAATATTATTTGTATACTGCGGTCTTAATTGTGTATTGCCTTTCTGAAAAGTATATTCATCAAGTTTAAATTCGAAAGGATTCAAATCCTGGTATGCCGGGCGATCAATTCTTCTGCTGTAGCTGATGCCCCATTGATTTTTTGGATTCTTGTTAAAAGTAATTGCAGCACTTGGAAAAAAATCTGTATAGTCTCTTTTAAACACCGAATCGTAGGGAACATATGCAGAGCTAATCCATGAGTAACCGTTGGACTGTCCTTCTGAGTGTGTATTTTCCACACGCACACCAGCCTGTACCATTATTCCTTTAAATTGGCGGTTATAATTCACATATATAGCATTGATGTTTTCTTTATAATTAAAATCATTGCTGCGCAGTGTATCTAAAAATTTTCCGTTGTTATATACATTATAGCGATCAAAATTATTCGTAGTCTTTACATAAGATACTTTGCCGCCTATTCCCAATCTTCCTTTTTTATAATTCTGTTCATAATCTGTTTTTGCCGAATAGATATCAATTTTTGTTGGAGCGATCATGTTATAAATATATTGATCAGTTAGTGTGGTGCCCGTAGGGTCAAAGTAAAAGTTTGGCTGGTATTGATTACCTTTTATTTTATAATAACCATAATCTGCATCAACATTTAATTCATGACCGGATGTATCGGCAAAACGATAATTAAGATTTGTATTTACGTTATCCCTGGTGCTTACATTTTTGTTGTTCGCAACAAGAATACGATCAACAACACCGGTTGGTTTATAAGAAATAGCAGTACGGCTAAGATTAGCAAAACTGATATCAGCAAGATTACCATTCACCATAACACCAATCGTGTTGCGATTGTTGATAAAATAATCCATGCCTGCTTTAAATCCATGACTTTTGTTACGGAAAGTCATTGTAGTATGCTGATCAAACAAAGTATCAAGCTGCACTCTGTATAGGTTCATGAAGGCTTCATTATGTGTTTTGTTATAATTATAATTAGCAAACAAGTTCACTTTTGCATTGCGATGATTTAAAGAAAAACCTGCATTGTACTTTGGATAAATACTAATGTTATACCCTGCGTTTACAGAACCATTTGTACCAAAAGATTTATTCTTCTTCAAACGGATATTAATGATACCTGCATTGCCTTCAGCTTCATACTTTGCAGAAGGATTGGTAATAATTTCAATAGCTTCAATTTGAGATGACTGCAATGATTTAAGATAATAAGCAAGGTCGCTCCCTGATAGTGGCGAAGGTTTTCCATCTACATAAACTTTCACACCATTTTTTCCACTGAGGCTAAGGTTGTCATCTTTGTCAACGAGTACACCCGGCGATTTGCGTAACAATTCCAGAGCATCATTGCCGACCGCATTGATACTGTTTTCTACATTAAGAATTGTTTTATCAGCTTTCACTTCAATCACCGGTTTTTTTGCTGTAACTGTAACATTTTTCAAGTCACCGGATAATTTAATAAGTGTTACAGATGCTGCATTTGCTTCACCGCTTCCTGATAATTCAAATACAGCTGAGTAAGCTGCTTTGTATCCAACATAAGAAATGTTGGTCATGTAACGTCCCTCTTTAATATTCTTAAATTGGTATTGCCCGTTTTGATCAGTAACTGCTAATTTAACAACCGAGGAGTCTTTTGCATTCAGCAAAGAAACGCTTGCATTGGCGATACTTTTGCCATTTTCATCTTTTACATTGCCCTTTATGTTCTGTGCTACGGAAGTAAATGCACATAAAATCATAGCAACCAGTAATGGTATAATTCTTCTCATAAAAATTTGTTTTGCTCAATTCGTAAGCAAAGTTCTCTCAAGGTTACAGTTATGCACATTAGTTTTGACCAATGGCATAAAAGCTGTTATGAATGGTATTCCGAAATTTATAACCACAGCAGAATAGATTTATCATCTATTTAGCATGTCCTGTTATCCTTTGGTGCCGGAGACCATTCATCCTTATAGGCAGACGAATGAACAAGAAACATATTTTAAAGTTGAGGAAGATTTTTTTTGTATTATGTCCTGTAAAAAAGTCAACAAATTGTTACTTCTATAAAACCGGTAGAAGAATTGCAACTACGTTAAAAAGATATTTCTTCTTTAGAAAAGTCTTCACTATTCTCAATAGTAATTTTGCAAACATAGGTTACAACTGCATTTTATTCATTTCGTTGCATAAAGTTCAGAATGTATAAGAGTGCGACGCAAGAAAAGCTTCATAATTCAATAAAGTTGGGTACAAAAAAATTTATGAAAAAAGTGAATTGGAAAATAGAAGGGATGAGTTGCTCCAATTGTGCGCTTACTATTCAAAAGTATCTTGAAGAAAAAGGACTTGAGAATGTGAGAGTAAATTTTATTGGGGGTGATGTAAGCTTTGATTTAAACGGAAATATCACAAAGCCTGCGATTGAAAAAGGTATTGAAAATTTAGGTTACCGTGTAGCGGATGAATCAGGCGGACAACAAAAAATAAAAAGTAAAAAGCTTTTTAAAAATCACTTGCAGCATTTTATATTCTGTTTCATTTTTACAGCTCCGTTATTATTGCATGTGATACCGGGTGTTCATATTCACGCGCTAATGAACCCTTATATACAACTTGCATTAACCATTCCTGTATTTATTGTTGGAATGAATTTTTTTGGCAAAAGTGCAGTAAACAGTGTATTGAAAGGTATTCCCAATATGAATGTACTGATTACAATTGGCGCCACTGCTGCTTTTGGTTACAGCCTTTATGGAACTTTGATTGGTGAAGCAGAACATTATATGTTTTATGAAACTGCTGCAGCCATAATTACATTAGTATTTCTTGGCAACTGGCTGGAAGATAAATCTGTTGAAACCACACAAGCTGCATTAAGAAAATTAGCTGTTACGCAAAAGGTAATGGCAAATATGATTGCATATGATGATCAATACCAGGAACATATTTTTCCTGTTGAAAGCACCTATTTAAAAGTGGGTGATCTGATACTTATAAAAAGTGGTGAACATGTGCCGATGGATTGTAAAATTTTGTGGGGAGAAGCGAGTGTAAATGAAGCAATCATTACAGGAGAAAGTGTGCCTGTTGAAAAAAAGATGAATGATAAATTGATTGGAGGAAGTATTCTTGAACAGGGAACACTAAAAGCATATGTAACGGCAGTAGGTGAAGATACAGTGATGAGTAATATTTTAAGAATGGTGAAAGACGCACAAACTGAGAAGCCGCCTGTGCAACAGTTGGCAGATAAGATCAGTGCCATTTTTGTTCCTGTTGTTGTTGGCATTGCTATAATAACTTTTTTAAGTAATTATTTCTTTGCTGATATTGCTTTTAGCGCAAGCTTATTAAGAAGCATTGCTGTGTTGGTAATTGCATGCCCCTGCGCAATGGGTCTTGCCACGCCTGCCGCTATTGCTGTTGGTTTGGGGAGAGCAGCAAGAAATGGCATATTATTTAAAAATGCAAAAAGCCTTGAAATTTTTAAGAACATTAAACAAGTTGTATTTGATAAAACAGGAACATTAACAACAGGAAATTTTATAATCACGAAGTATGAAGTAAAAAGTACGAATGCTTCAACTCATCACTCACAACTCACTGCTCACCCCCGCCTGACTGAATCAGTCGGGCAGGATTCACCACTCACCATTGACGAATTCAAACGCATTGCTTATTCACTGGAACGTTACTCTAACCATCCAATTGCAAAAGCGGTTGCTAAAGAATGGAAGATAAAGAATGAATTGCGCTGGAAAAAAATAGAAGAGATAAAAGGTGTAGGCATGAAGGCAACAGATAAAAACGGCAATGAATATATTGCCGGTTCTTATAAAATTGCTGAACAATTAACGAAGGATTACTCACATAGTATTTATATCATTCGTAATAATGAGTTATTGGGCTGGATTGATGCTGAAGATGATATAAGACCTGAAGCAAAACAAGTTGTTACACTTTTAAAAGCAAAAGGCATTCATACCATTTTATTAAGCGGCGATAAAAAAGAAAAATCTGAAAAAGTAGCAAAGCAATTAGGTATTGATGAAGTGGTAGCAGAACAAACACCCGAACAAAAATTAAACAAAATTGCACAATATAATTTCGCTGCTCCCACCGCAATGGTTGGTGATGGCGTTAACGATGCACCTGCACTTGCAAAAGCTACTGTTGGCATTTCTTTAAGTGAGGCTTCACAAATTGCCATGCAAAGTGCACAGGTAGTATTAATGAATCATGGATTAAAACATTTGCCTTTGTCATTAGGATTGGGAAAGCATACTTATGTCACTATCAAGCAAAATTTATTCTGGGCATTCTTATATAATATTATCGCTATTCCTGTTGCAGCATTTGGTTTTTTAAGTCCAGCCTTTGGTGCATTGGTAATGGGATTTAGTGATGTGGTGCTGGCAGTGAATTCGGTGAGGTTGAACTTTAAACGGGTTATTTAATTTTTTATCTTCGGAAAAAGATTTTAGTATGCAAATACTCAATGAAATAGTAAGCAAGGTCACTGCTCTTTCAGATGATGAACTCATGAAATTGAGAAGGCAATTAAAAAAGAAAAAACTGAAAGAAAAATAAATGAAATTCTGGAAGCAGCTAAAGTGGCGAGACAGGAATCAAAAGAGGGGAAAACTTATGTAGCATCAACTCCTGAAGAAATTATTCAATGGTTTAAAGATGTTATGAACGATGAGAATTGAATATTCCACTCCCTTTAAAAAATCCTTCAAGAAAATTATTATCAAAAGACCTGATATTGTGTTTGCAGTAATTGAAAAGCTTTTATTGCTATCTAAAGAACCTAATCATCCTTCTTTAAAACTGCACAAACTCAAAGAAAGATTGAATGAATTTTATGCAATTTCTATTGAATATAATTTAAGAATAACGCCTGAAATAGAGAGTGATTTAATCCGTTTATTGGATATCGGCACACATGATGAAGTATATTAATCACATCTTTGCATAGTGACTTCCCCTCTTCAAATATTGCAACAATACTGGCATTATTCTTCTTTTCGTCCTCAACAGGAAGAGATTATCAATTCAGTTTTAGAAAACAATGATACACTTGCTTTATTGCCAACAGGTGGTGGTAAATCTGTTTGCTACCAAATTCCAGCTTTAATGAAAGATGGCTTATGCCTTGTTATTTCTCCTTTAATTGCTTTAATGAAAGACCAGGTGGAGAATCTTAATAAAAGATCTATTCCGGCCCTTGCAATTCATAGTGGCATGACATTTTATGAAGTAAAGAAAACGCTGAATAATGCAGTAAATGGCGATTTCAAATTTTTATATGTTTCACCCGAACGTTTGGAAACGAATCTTTTTAAAGAATACCTGCATGAATTAAATATCAATCTTATCGCTGTTGACGAAGCACATTGCATTTCTCAATGGGGTTATGATTTCCGTCCGCCATATTTACGTATTTCAAATCTTAGAGATGAGTTACCAACTGTTCCTGTCATGGCATTAACAGCATCTGCTACTCCACTAGTGCAAAATGATATTATAGAGAAATTAAAATTTAAAAATGCAAATATTTTCCGGCAATCATTTGAAAGACCTAATCTTTCTTACAGCGTTTTTAAAGTAGACAGTAAGATCAATAAAACGATTGAGATACTAAACAAAGTTCCGGGCAGCAGCATTGTGTATTGTAAAAGCAGGAGATTAACGAAACAAATAGCACAATTGCTGGCATTACAGCATATATCAGTTGATTTTTACCATGCTGGTTTATCACAGGAAGAAAGAAACAAAAAACAGGAAGCGTGGATCAATAATCAAACAAGAGTGATTGTTTGTACCAATGCTTTTGGAATGGGCATAGATAAACCTGATGTAAGAACTGTTATCCATTACGATGCTCCTGATTGCATGGAAAATTATTACCAGGAAGCGGGCCGTGCAGGCAGAGACGGCAGAAGAGCATACGCCGTTCTATTGTGCAATGATGAAGACAGTAATTCACTAAAAACCTTGCCCGGCATACGTTTTCCTGCAATAAACAATATCAGAAAAGTTTACCAGTCATTGGCAGACTATTTACAAATTCCTGCCGGTCTTGGTGAAGGCAATTATTACGATTTTGATATAAATGAATTTATAAAAAATTTCAAGCTCGATGTTCACCTTGTAGTAAATGTATTGAAAGTGCTTGAACACGAAGGTTATCTCACATTCGATGAAAATATTTTTTTGCCGGCGCAAGTAAACTTTACAGTACCTAAAGAATTATTGATTGATTTTGAACAAACTCATCCACACTTAGGGGCGATAATGAAATGTTTGCTTAGAACTTATGAAGGTATTGTTGATGATCTTGTTTCAATACATGAAAAACAAATTGCCAAATTAACAAGGCAAACAATTGAGGAAGTAAAAAAGCAATTGTATCAGTTACAGGCCTTGAGTGTAATCAAATATTTGCCTCAGAAAGAAACACCACAAATTAATTTTTTGACCAATCGTGCACCGGCTCAATTCCTTCATATAAATCATGAAAATTATTTTCATCGCAGGCAACAATATGAATTAAGAACAGAAACAATGTTGCGCTATATGGAATCATACAAAGAATGCCGCAGCCGTTATATCTCTATTTATTTTGGTGGTACAAAAATAAAAGAATGTGGCATTTGCGATTCATGCTTACAACATAAAAATTCGCCACTTACCCAGGAGGAATTTAAAAGGATAGAGGAAAGAATCTACCATCATGTAACAGGTAAAGGAATTGCCGTAAAAGAGTTATTAGATCATCTCAACGGATTTAAAAAAGATAAAGCATGGAAAGTTCTGGGGTTTCTGCAAAGTGAAAAAAAGATAGAGATCAGCGATTATGGTTTTGTAAAAATAATTTAGAAGTCCACAGTTTACAGTCTGCCGTTTCTGGAATTTTAAAATTGTTCTGTAGCAGGCAACAGTACCTAAAGTAATTCCATTAATAAACTTATTCTGCTTGCGGCTTGGTTTTATATTTGCACCCTGTAACAAATTAAATTAATACATGACGATCTCTTATAATTGGCTGAGTGAGTATTTGCCTGAAAAAATTGAACGGGAAAAATTATCAAAAATTCTTACCTCTATTGGACTAGAGGTGGAAAGTCTTGAGCAATATGAAAGTATAAAAGGATGTTTAAAAGACCTTGTGATAGGAGAGGTGACAGAGTGTGAACAACATCCGAATGCAGATAAATTAAAAGTTACAAAAGTTAATACAGGCAATAAGGAAGAATTACAAATTGTTTGTGGAGCGCCTAATGTTGCAACTGGTCAAAAAGTAATTGTGGCGCAGGTTGGTACAACTATACATCCCACTAAAGGAGAATCCATAACAATGAAAGTGGCTAAAATACGGGGAGTGGAAAGTTATGGGATGATTTGCGCAGAAGATGAAATTGGGCTTGGTGAAAATCATACAGGCATTATTGTTTTGCCAGCCAATGCAAAAGTTGGCATGCCGGCATCTGAATATTTCAAACCATATACTGATTGGATTTTTGAGATCGGGTTAACACCAAACAGAATGGATGCCATGAGTCATCTTGGTGTGGCAAAAGATGTGTGTGCATATTTATCGCATCACAACCGCAAAAACTATAAACCTAAAGTTCCTTTTCCTAACACATTCAAACCTGATAATAATGAGTTGCCCATTAAAATTATAATTGAAAATACAGATGCCTGTCAGCGGTATTCGGGGATAAGCATTAAGGGTGTTACGGTAAGTGAATCTCCTGAATGGTTACAAAATAAATTAAAAGCTATCGGGCAAAGACCTATTAATAATCTCGTTGATATTACCAATTATATTTTACATGAAACCGGGCAACCCTTACATGCTTTTGATGCAGATGAAATAAAGGGCAGCAAAATAATTGTAAAAAATCTGCCGGAAGGAACTGTCTTTAAAACACTGGATGGGAATGAAAGGAAGTTAACCGGTGAAGATCTTATGATTTGCGATGCAGAAGAAGGTATGTGTATAGCAGGGGTGTTTGGCGGGATAAAGAGCGGCGTAAAAGAAACAACAAAAAATGTTTTTCTTGAAAGTGCCTGGTTTAATCCTGTAAATATTCGCAGAACTTCTTTTTATCATAACCTACGAACTGATGCAGCAAATCATTTTGAAAAAGGTGTTGATATTTCCAATACGGTAAATGTCCTTAAGCGTGCTGTCTTGCTTATTAAAGAAATTGCAGGTGGAAAAATTTCGAGCGAAATTGAAGATATATATCCTAAACAAAAAGAGAAGGCTCAAATTGCACTTAAGTATCATTATTTAAAAAAATTAAGTGGCAAAAATTATCATCATGATACAATTATTAAGATACTTGAAAGCGTCGGATTTGAAGTAATAAAAGAAAGCATTGATGAATTATGGGTTGCCGCTCCCTATGATAAATCTGATATATCACTGCCCGCTGACGTTGTTGAAGAAATTATCCGTATTGATGGATTAGATAATATCGAGATACCTGCGGCTATTTCCATAACTCCTGCTACAGAAGGGCCTGGATTAAAAGAAAGCCTTAAAGAAAAACTTTCAGAATATCTTGTTGGACTTGGTTTTCACGAAATATTTACCAATTCTATTACCAATAGTCGCTACTATTTGGAGCAGGATAAAAGCAGAATAGTTAAAATGATCAATAATCTTAGTGCTGATCTTGATGTGTTGCGGCCATCTATGCTGGAAACTGCACTTGAAAGCATTGCTTATAATATCAACCGAAGAAATAGTAATCTTCGTTTTTTTGAATTCGGCAAAACTTATTCATCAGAAACCACAGGAGTATATAAAGAAGAAGAACATTTTTGTGTGTATATCTCGGGAGACAATCATTCCGACACGTGGCGGGAGAAAGCCAAACCATCAGATTTCTTTATGCTAAAAGGAATGGCAACTTCTTTAATTAGTATTTGTGGGTTGCATGATATTCAGTATGATGCCCCTGTTATTGAGCGAAATGGTTCAAGATTTGCCATAAAATATCGTAACCTTACAGTAGGCATACTAATGAATGTGAGCAGACAACATTTACAAACCTTTGATATTAAACAGCAGGTTTATTTTATTGATTTGTATTACTCCACACTTTTAAATTTATTGGAAAAGCAAAAGATAGTTTATAATGAATTTGGAAGATTTCCGCCAGTGCAGCGAGACCTCGCAATGATAGTAGATAAATCCATAGTTTTTAGTAATATTGAAAATACTGTAAGAAGATTAAATTTTTTCAGGTTACATGAAATACGCCTTTTTGATGTGTTTGAAAGCGATAAACTTGGTGAAAGAAAAAAATCTTTTGCTATAAATTTTACTTTTATTGATGAAACCAAAACGCTTACTGACAAAGAAATTGATGATATGATGGAGAAAATTATGCAAACAGTTGAAAAAGAATTAAAGGCAGAAATAAGAAAATAATTTAAGCCATATGAAAGAAATGGATGCTCAATTAAAAAGCCTGCAAACTAAAATTCAGTTATTACTCAAGCAAAATCAGGTTCAGTTAAGAGAAAATCTTGATCTTAAAAAAGAGATTGAAGCATTACGCGCATCACTAAAAGAAAAAAATGATTTGTTACAACACCTGCGTCAGCAGCTAGATGTTTTAAAACTAAATACTAATGCTTTAAATAAAGAAGAAAAAAAGGAGCTTGAAAAAAGAATTGATTTATACCTGGCAGATATCGAGAAATGTCTCACCCTTCTGAATACCTAATATTATGGCTGAATTAATTCCAGTAAATATTCTTATCGGCGATCGTACTTATCGTTTAAAGATAGAACCCAATGATGAGGAGAAACTGCGAAAAACTGTTAAACTTATCAATGACAAAATTGTTGAGTTCAAAACCAATTTTGCTGGTAAGGATATGCAGGACTTTGTTTCGATGGTATTAATTTGGTTCGCCATCGAACAAAACAAATATGGATCAGAAAAAATAAAATTACAGGAAACGTCAGAAAAGCTTACTCAATTAGAAGAAATGATTGATAAAGCATTAGATACTTTTCCTCAATAGCTCATTTTTTTACAATAAGTAAAAAACTATTATCCGAAGGAGTAAAATAAGATTTAAAAAAGATGATACAATCTTCTCCTTATTATATTTCGGTATAATAAGGAGAAAGACGTATCAAAAAATAAAAGAGAGTACTTTAAAAACCCAAGGTAAGATTAAAAACGGACACGTATAGTTCCCAAAGGATATGCCAATGTTCTGCCCAAATATCTACTATTGATTTTCAGTTGTTTAGTCAAAATGTGTTTGTTAATTTTCCCGCATGGGGAAAATCGATTCCCAGCAGATATTTATGCAATCTTAAATATTTTGTATTCCTTTGATTATCTTCGCACATTGCTGCTCATTTATTCATTTCTAAATGAGGAAAGAGAAAAAGAATATGATTTTGAATTATTTAAAAATCCTAAAGCATGGATCAGAGTCTGGTATTTATAATAATTGGTTTATTTTCTCTGCTACTGGGTATTGTGGCAGGTAAGTTCATTTTTGCAAAAAATACTAAAAAACAGGTTGAAGAAGCAGAACTCCAGGCGCAAAAGATACTTAGCGAAGCTGAAGCCAAAGCTGAAACAACAAAAAAGGAAAGAATACTCGAAGCAAAAGAAAAATTTGTCCAACTTAAAGCTGAGCATGACAGGGAGGTATTAGAAAGGAATAAAAAGATAGGTGATGTTGAAAACCGTATTAAACAAAAGGAAATCAGTATAAACCAAAAAGAGATTTCGCTTGAAAAGCAAATCAAAGAAAATGAAGCCATTAAGGAAAATCTCAACAGGCAAATAGAAGTTGTAAGTCACAAAAGAAACGAACTGGAAAAACACCAGGAAGAACATATTCGCCGGCTTGAGAAAATAGCAGGTTTAACTGCAGAAGAGGCTAAATCACAATTAGTTGATACCCTTAAACAAGAAGCCCAAACTCAGGCTCTTGGCTTGCAACAGGAAATTATAGAAGAAGCAAGACAAAAAGCCAATAAGGAAGCACGCAAAATAATTATACAATCTATCCAACGCACTGCTGCGGAACAAACCATTGAAAATACGGTTACCGTTTTCAATCTTGAAAGTGACGAAATTAAAGGTCAGATAATTGGTCGTGAAGGGAGAAATATACGTACAATAGAAGCGGCCACGGGAGTTGATTTAATTGTTGATGATACTCCTGAAGCCATTGTATTATCTTCCTTTGATCCGCTGCGCAGAGAAATTGCCCGTTTAAGTTTGCAGCGTCTGGTAGCTGATGGCCGTATTCATCCTGCCCGTATTGAAGAGGTGGTTGACAAAACACGCAAACAATTGGAAGAACAGGTAATGGAAATTGGGGAACGAACGGTAATAGAAATGGGTATTCATGGATTGCATAAAGAACTGGTGCGTATTGTCGGGAAAATGCGCTTCCGTTCTTCTTACGGACAAAACCTGCTGATGCATAGCCGTGAAGTAGCCAATCTTTGTGGCATTATGGCCAGCGAATTAGGTTTAAATCCTAAACTTGTCAAACGTGCAGGACTCTTACATGATATAGGCAAAGTACCGGATGAAGAAACCGAACTTAGCCATGCATTGCTGGGCGCAAAGCTTGCTGAAAAATATGGCGAAAATCCTGCAGTAGTTAATGCAATTGGCGCCCACCACGATGAAATTGAAATGCAATATGTTATTTCTCCAATAGTGCAGGCATGCGATGCTATTAGTGGAGCCCGCCCAGGGGCACGGCGCGAAATAATGCAGCAATATCTGCAAAGAATTAAAGATTTGGAAACACTTGCTATTTCTTATCCTGGGGTTGAAAAGGCTTATGCTGTTCAGGCAGGGCGTGAGTTAAGAGTAATTGTAGAAGCAGATAAAGTTGGAGATGCTGAAAGTGATAAACTTAGTTTTGAAATTGCTCAAAAAATCCAAACTGAAATGACTTATCCGGGGCAGATAAAAGTAACCGTAATAAGAGAAAAAAGAGCTGTAAACGTAGCTCGTTAAAATATATAGCTCTTCGTTATAAAGCTGGTATCAAATAATTTATGATACCAGCTTTTTATTTGCATGGAATAATTCAATAATTCAACAAATCTTTTAACCCACATTGCAGCTTTAAATCTTTCAAATGTTAAAAAAAGGATCAAATTAGTTAAAAGTGACCTGTTTTGATGAGGGAAGAATTTTCTTATTTATTGAAAATCAATAACTGTTTTTTTG
>Ga0137372_10004321_pt1 | contig 13821 bp, 11 predicted proteins | sample SagtaG_6_FD_104911 | JGI IMG/M metagenome (GOLD analysis project Ga0137372, IMG submission 104911) | Vadose zone soil microbial communities from Sagehorn Ranch, Mendocino, California, USA - Sage1_R_60_16 metaG | ecosystem: Environmental > Terrestrial > Soil > Vadose zone | place: USA...
CAGGGAATTGGCCCGAGTTAACTCCTCCTACAGTCGCGCCAGTCGCTGGGAGTTGTGGCACTACACCGGCCCCACGTATGGATGCTGCCATGATATGGGATAGCATTCACCAACAGGTGCTGCTCTACGGAGGCATGGACGCAAATAACAACTACTTTGGTGATCTCTGGTCGTTTGACCCCAGCGCAAAAGTCTGGACAGCGTTACAATGTTCTGGTAATAGTCCAGGTGCGAGGTCATCCAATGCCGTTTGGGATGGACAGCATATGTTGCTCCTCGGTGGAGTGAATGCGAGCGGCCTATTGAAGGATTTCTGGTCATACACACCAGGGAGTTCGGGGGGAAACGGGTGGCAGCAACTGGCCGATGCGCCAATGGGGTCACGTGCCTATCAGACGCTGGTATGGGATAGCACCGATAGCCGTCTCTATGTATTTGGTGGGCTCGATGCCAATGGACTGCAACAGAACGATTTCTGGATGTACACCTCCAGCGGGGGATGGGTACAGGTGACGCCGCTGAGTACGGGTATTGGTACGGGCAGACCAGGGGGACGGCAGGAGGCAATAGGGGCATGGGATAGTAAGAATAACATTATGCTCTTAATGGGAGGATGGGAAGCTGGTCAAGGCGTGCCTTATTATGGAGTATGGGCCTATGACCCGCTGCAGAATGCCTGGGGATTGGTGACGCCTGATTATCCCGGCAGTGGTTCAAATCCTGGCCCACGTATCATACCAGGACGTACCGCGGCCGCGATGGTTTGGGATACTACTCACCAGCGGGCCTACATTTATGCTGGTAGTAGTAGTTATCTCAAGCGCACCAATCTGAACGATTTTTGGATGCTATTCTAGAAGATTTGTGTCATCTAAGGAGTTTTAGTAGTGCCAGCAGAAGCGAACAAAGCGCTCATGCGTCGCCTCTTTGAGGAAGGCTTCCACTCCGGTAAACTGGCCGTTGTAGATGAGATCTTCCACCCCAATTTTGTTGATCGCTCCACTCCTGAACAGCCTCCGGGTACAGAGGGGGTCAAAGACTATATTAGCATGGTACGTACAGGTTTCCCTGATATTTCCATCACCATTGAAGACCTGGTGGCAGAGGAAGAGAAGGTGGTAGTGCGTACCACGTGGCGCGGCACTCACCTGGGGGAATATGAAGGCATTGCGCCGACCAGCAAGCAAGTGAGAAGAAGCATGATCCAGATTTTTCACGTCAAAGATGGCAAGCTGCTGGAAGAATGGTCCGAAGGGGAAAGCCTGCGTCAGCAGATTTTGTTCTGATGAAAGGCTACACCTCCGCATGGGTGCGGAGGTGTAGCCTTTCATCAGAATAGGTTTACGCCTCTTCTTCTACACTATTCTCATCTGAGATAGCTTCTTCCTCAGCATTCCCATTGGAAAGCTCTCCGGTCATATTCTCATTGCCATCTGGCTCATCCAACTTTTTCCCATTCGTCGTTGCCACCGCAACGACTGAATCACCCTCGCCGAGATTCATCAAGCGTACACCCTGCGTGGCACGTCCAGACCTGGCAATAGCGCTGACATCGGTGCGAATGACAACACCACCCGCCGAGATTATCATCAGGTCGTTATCGTGGTCACTGATGACACGAGCTGAGGCAACAGATCCGGTTTTATCAGTCACTTTCAATGTAATAACGCCGCCGCCGCCGCGGCTCTGGCTGGGATATTCGTCAATAGGTGTGCGTTTACCATAGCCGCGCTCCGTGACCACCAATAGTTCACTGTCCTTTGGCGTGAGATTGAGAGAAACGAGGGTATCCCCCTCGGACAGACGAATACCACGCACGCCGCCACTGGTACGTGAAGCAGAACGCAGTTCTTCCACCGTAAAGCGTATCGCCTTGCCCTGGGCTGTAATCATCAGTACGTCATCGTCAGCGCGTGCAAGCTTTGCGCCAATCAGTTCATCGTCCTCTTCCAGGTCCATAGCGATCAGGCCCGAGCGGCGTACAACCTCAAATTCGTCCATGGCCGTCTTCTTCACCTCACCTTTTTTGGTGGCAACGATCATAAAGTCGCGGCTGACCCCTTTGGGAACATAGACGATCGCAGTTACACGCTCGCGCTGTTCGATAGAGATCAGGTTGATGAGATGTTCTCCCTTGGCAGTGCGGCTCACCTCGGGCAAATCGTAGACTTTGAGATGGAAGACCCGCCCACGGTCTGTGAAGAAGAGCAGGCCGTCATGAGTATGAGTAACCAGCAAGTGACGAACTGTGTCATCTTCGCGGGTAGCCATACCTGTGATACCTCTACCACCCCTGCGCTGCGCACGATAAGTGCTGGAAGGGAGCCGCTTGATATAGCCTTTCTCGGTCAGCGTAACCACCACTTCTTCATTAGGGATAAGGTCTTCGTCTCTGAACTCGCCAGCCTCGGCTTCCACAATGTCTGTGCGGCGAGCGTCCCCATATTTATCTTGCAATTCCCGCAGGTCTTCTTTGATAAGTTTGCGAATCTCGTTGATGTCGGCCAGTAACATCTTATAGTAATCGATGTTCTTCAGTACATCTTTCAATTCTTCTTCAATCCTGGCGCGTTCCAGGGCAGAAAGGCGTGCCAGGCGCATATCCAGGATGGCTTTTGCTTGCGCTTCCGAAAAATTGAATTGCTGCTGTAGCTTGATGTTAAGCTCCGCCTCTGACAACTGCGATTGGCGAATCATCGCAATAATGGCATCCAGGTTATCGAGGGCGATCTTCAAACCATCTAAGATGTGCTTGCGTGCTTCCGCCTTCGCCAGTTCAAAGCGAGTGCGGCGCGTGATGACAATCTCACGATGGTTGATATAATACTGCAAGAAAGCCTTGAGCGTCAGCGTGCGCGGTTGTTGATCGACCAGCGCCAGCATATTCGTGTTAAAGGCGCTCTGCATGGCAGTGTATTTGAAAAGCGAATTGAGAACGCTGTCGGGATTGGCATCGCGCTTTAGCTCGATCATTATGCGCATACCCTTGCGATCAGATTCGTCGCGTATTTCAGAGATACCTTCTATCTTCCGATCACGGGCTAACTCGGCAATCTTTTTGACCAGGTCGGCCTTGTTGATCTGATAGGGAAGTTCTGTGACAATGATGCTCACACGACCCCGCTCGGCCTCTTCAAAGTGGGTGCGAGCGCGTACAACGACACGTCCACGTCCGCTGGCATAAGTGTTGCGAATGCCCTCACGCCCTTGAATGATGCCGCCTGTAGGAAAATCTGGCCCACGCACGATACGTGAAAGGGCTTCTGTGGTAGCGTCGGGATTATCGATCAAATGGATAATGCCGTTGCAGACCTCTAGAAGATTATGCGGCGGAATATTGGTGGCCATGCCGACCGCGATCCCCGTGGAGCCGTTGAGAAGCAGATTGGGCAGGCGCGCAGGCAGGACCGTCGGTTCTTTGGTCTGATTGTCATAGTTGGGTTTGAAGTCAATGGTGTCTTTGTCGATATCTCGCAGCAGTTCATCGGCAATAGCCGCCATCTTTGCTTCGGTATAGCGCATGGCGGCTGGCGGATCGTCATCCTGTGAGCCAAAATTCCCTTGCCCTAATACCAGGGGATAGCGCATGGACCAGGGTTGTGCCATACGTACAAGCGAGTCATAAACGGCCACATCGCCATGAGGGTGATAGCTTTTCAAAACTTCACCCACGGTACCTGCGCATTTACGAAATTGCTTGGTAGACTGCAGTCCCATCTGGTCCATTGCATATAGGACACGGCGATGCACCGGCTTCAGGCCATCGCGTACATCAGGGAGAGCGCGGCTAACAATAACACTCATTGAGTAGTCGAGATACGCGCCCGTCATTTGTTCAACAATACTGACTGGTTTAATATTGCCTAGTTCCATAATGAGTCCTCACAAAAGCAGTTAGATCGTAGGGGCAGTGGCTTGCCATTGCCCAAGGCGATTTCAGATGAAGGTATAAATAATTATAGGTGGAGGGTCTTAGAAAATTATTTGAGCCTACCTCTGTTATTATAGCACATTTTACCTATAGACACCATTAAAAAATTTTCAGGAGCCCTTCTCGCCTTGCTTTATAGTTTTCTGTCATCTGAACCATAGTACTATTTGATAACATATTTTTCTCAATTAGAGAGGGCTTGCCCTCTAGGTTTTGGAGGTAACCTGTGGTATTATTGAAGCAAGAGGGGATTTTCCGGTGAATCTAACCTGGTTTCTGTCTACCAGAGTGTGTCATGTAGTGTAGTGCTGTGTTGATCTTAATGTCGTATAGAGGGATAAGAACGTATGTGGCTACTTCAAGCCTGGCAATGCTTTTTTATCATCATTTTCGCCTTTGCTGTAATAGGGTTTATACGTGGTTGGCGTCGTGAAATAGTTTCCCTGGCATTTACTTTAGCTGCCGTACTTATTGGAGCTCTTGGAGGTGGCGCCTTAGTAGCGGAAGCTATTTTTGTACGTCTTCCACTTGCCTTCCAGGACCCAAATAACCTGCGCCCCCCCGGTCCTCCAACAAGTCTTGAAGTAATTATTGTCACTGCCCTTACCCTTGTCGCTTTAATTGCACTAGGGTACTTAATTGGGAATAGAAGCTTTCCTAAACCGACAACACCGGCAGAGCGTTTCTGGGGTGCAATTCCCGCTATTGTTGCAGGAATTGCCATCTATGCCACGGTTAGTCGTCTGACCAACCTCTTTAACAAAGGTCCAGCGTTTACCGTTGCTGTCCCCAATCCGAGCTCGGATATGATTGGGAATTACCTTTTACTCATCTTTATTGTGCTCGTAGTGCTCCTTATCATTGGCCTTGTGGCATCAAGCGCTAAAAAGAGTGGTGGGGCAAAATCGAAATAGTGATCAGTTCTGAGAGAGATGAGCCGAGGTGACCTGATGAACAAACAAGCACCGCAACAAAGTCCTGTTTCTCCTACAACTCCCCCTCCTGATCCCTGGCAACCGAGAAGCTACCATTGGGGTTGGCGGCGCGTTCGTCGTGGGAAGGATAAAAAGTTGCACTTCCCAGGACAAGAGGCCGATGAAACGGTCAAAAAAGTAGTGCACCGGCACTGGTTGTTCCTGGTGAGGCCTGCCTTGCCGTTCATCGCCGCCGTAATCGGTGCCTTCTTAGTACCGTTAGGATATGCCACCGCGCCGGGTGCAGGTTCTGTATGGACCTTACTTGAGCTAGTTATGGTGGTTCTCAGCTTTGTTACTGGAGGCTGGTTTGTCTACCGGGAATTGGTTCTCTGGTGGTTGGATATCGATATCGTCACGAGTAAGCGTATTATTAACTGGCGCGGTGGCTTTACACAACCCAGCCGCAAGGAAACGCCTCTTGAAAAAGTGCAGCAAGTGGCTATTGAACAGAAGTTTTTCTGGCAGTTTATTTTTAACTATGGTGACCTGCATCTCTATTTGACGGGTGGATCGATTGACATAGCGAAGATACCTAATCCCAAGAAAGTGAAAGATGCTATCTGGGACGCTACCGAAAAATTGAAAGCGAAGAAAGCTCCTAAAGAGAAGCCTCCCAAGGTGCTTGATCCCGAGATAAATGCCATGCTCAACGAACTTGGTGAGCAGAAGCTCATCGCAAAGTTGCCAAGTGATGACGATAAGTATCGACCTCTTAAACAGGATAAGACCCTTGGTCCGCGGCGCACCTTTGGCGGACCATTGCGCATTATGCTCGATATCCACTACTCCTGGGGCGAAGATACCGTAATGTATCTCCAGAAGTCCATTTATGTTCTCCTGGGTAAGCTGGTTGTACCCGTCCTGGCTCTGCTGGTTGTATTGCCTCTGGCTATCTATGGCTCCTCATTACGATTTATCCCAGCCGCGGTCATGTCGTTCTGGTGGCTTATAATGAGTGTGGCCATACTCGGGCTATTGATCGCCATATTTCTCAATTATGTCAACTATGTAGATGATGTCTACCTCCTGACCAACCGGCGTATCATTGAGATTGAGCGTCAATTCCTTTTCCTGTATGAGGAGCGAAAAGAGGCCGAGTATAAGAATCTGCGCGATATTAAGGTGCAGATGAATTTCCTGGGTCACCTGATAGATGTTGGAGATGTGTATATCGAGACGCCTGGTAGCATGCCGGATATCATTTTCAAAAGCGTATCTCACCCGTTCTTCGTCCAGGATAAAATTTATGAAATCAAGGGGCACAAGGAGAAAGCGGACGAGACCAAAAAGGAGAATGAGCGTAGGGAAGAACTTCACCTTTGGTTCGGTAAGGTTATAGGAAAATTGGAACAGATCCCCCAGACTAAAGGTGCTCCAAACTTACAGCGTCTTGATTTTATCGAGGCAATGGAACGGGCGAGTGAGTTAGGCTTTCAAGTTGTTGTTTGGGACGAAGACCCATCGCACCCTGAGTTGCCGCCTGGAGTGGTTATCTACCAGAACCCTCCTCCTGGAACCGTGATTAGTCCTGGCGGCGAGATCCAGGTAGTGTTGACCAGTTAGGAGACCTGGCTGCGCCAATCTCCAACAGAAACAAAGCGAACAAAACCGCATGCTCGGTTTTGTTCGCTTTGTTTCTGTTCAGAATGATGCAGGATTTAGTGATTTCCCACGCGAGTCAGCAATGCCAGGCATTCGATGTGGTAGGTCTGCGGGAACATATCTACGGGCTGAGCCGCTACCAGGCGGTAACGTCCGCCCGAGCAGAGAGTGGCAATATCGCGAGCCAGCGTACTGGGGTCGCATGAAACATAGCAGATATTGCGCGGAGCAAGTATTTGCAACGCTTAGAAAGCCTTAGGGTGACATCCAGCACGAGGAGGATCAACCAGGGCTACGTCAATACGCTCACGCCGGTAGTGTAACTGGCCAAGGATGCGCTCGAGCGTCCCTTCTAGAGTCGTGATGTTGTTCTGGTTGTTCAGAGTGGCATTTGCGCGTGCGTCCATCACAGCACTCGGCTGCGACTCAATGGCAATCACACGCGAGGCGCGAGAAGCCAGGAACGTAGAAAAGAGTCCTACGCCGCTATACCCATCAAGGGCAACGTCGGTACGTTGAGGTTCCAGCATCTGCATAGCACGTTCGATTAAAACTCCTGTCTGCACGAGGTTGACCTGGAAGAACGAGTCGGCAGAGACACGGAAACGGCGCCCTAAGACCGTATCGGTCAAGAATTCCTGCCCGGCAACCACACGCCCATAGCGACCACCGACACGCTCAACAATTACACCAACGATGCCGGGGGCGATTGTTATCAGCTCGTGTGCAAGCTGCTGAGGTGCTTCTATCATTGAACCTGGACGTGCATGTAAACTCAGTAATGTAGGAACAGCTTTCACCGCATTTGTGCCAGGTGCACTCACAGCACCGATAGCGCCACGAATAGTGAACCCTTGAATCATCTCACTGAGAGAGTCGCCAAAATATTTGATGAGCTTGCTGCGTACCCGCTGGTAAACGATATCCAGGGCAGGATGGAGTAGTGCACAATCTTCCAGGTCTTGCACGTCGTGGCTTTCCGTAAGTTTAAAGCCTACTTCACCTGCCGGGCCAACGGAAAATAAGGCGATATTACGATAATGCCAGGGGGAGAGACCATTGGACATACCGATGGTAGGGTGGACAATCGCATCGGGCTGCTTGCCAATACGTACGAGGAGTTGACGTACGATATGAGCTTTCCAGGTCAGTTGTGCCGGATAGGCTATGTGTTGCCACTGACAGCCACAGTCCGTGAGTAATGGATAACTGGGCTCGACTCGCTCCGGTGCAGGACGCAGGATTTCTAACAAGGTAGCGCGTGCATGTCCCCGGCGTTCCTCGACAATATCTACTCGTACTCGTTCTCCTGGGATCCCTCCAGGCACAAAAAGTACTCTTCCCTCGTAGCGGCCTACGGCGTCCCCTCCGTAGGCAAGGTCTGTTAGCTCAACGTCAATGCTCATATTCACCTCGGCGGCCACCTGACGGCCTGCGGCGTCGTTTGTGTCCGTCCCATCTTTCCAACTATTTTTATTGAGAATGCGATGTAAATCCTTCGCAGTTATCTATAGGGCGCTTCACATAGTAAGTGGTTGCCTGGGCTGATCGTATAGCCGTGTTCCGAAACGGCTTAAGAAAACGGCCCCGAGCCCTAACAATCCAGCGCCAATACTTATGAACCAGCCAATATACGGCAGAGACCCTGCCAGTACCAGCACCGTCAGTCCTACCACTATTTGCATAAGGCGTGTGTTTTGCTGTGGTGCTACCTTGCGCATAATATAATCGCCGAGGTTCCCACCTATAGCTACCGTTCCCAATGCCCAAGCTGCTATGAGTCCTAATCCTACTATAATTGCTAACGGAATAGATAAAACGAGCGCAATCAGTACAACAAGTACAGGTGGGGCGAGTAGGATGCTGAGCAGGCCGATAACGAAACTCCGCCGCGCCTTGCTTACTACAGTTGTACGCACAAACATCACGTGTTCCGGGAATAAAGTGGTAAACAATATTCCCAGTGGTACCCATATCAAAAGGGACCAGACAGAAAATCTGAATCCACCGTTGCCAAGAAGTAGTGAGTCTAGGTGTTCGGTACGGTCAATAACCGCACCATTGATTTGGGTGCCTTTAGCTTGTGTCCAGTGCCCTCCGTAGAGATTAATATCTCCATGAACATGGGAACCACTCTGCAAAATGAGATTGCCACCATACAGCTCAATATTCCCCTCGACGGTTCCTGTAATCACTACATTGCTATTGAAGGCAACGATGTTGCCCTTAACTATGCCATCAATTGCTACAGTTCCACCAAACGTGGTCAGATTGCCACACTCTGTCTCATTGGCATCAACGACAACAGCGAGGCCAAATGTTGGCCCACGATGTTCATAAGTACAATCGCTTTTAGCACCGGCCAGGTCACTTTGCGCGGCCATTACCGTAGGCGTTATACCCATTATTCCTGCCAGTAGCTCTCCGCCTGCGGCTATGAAAAATGCCAGGGGCAATAAAAACGCGACAAGGGAGAGTAGACCCCATTGTCTCTTTCTGACATCGTGCATACTGGACTCCCTATCATGGTCAAACAAATTGATAACCATGATCTTCGCTACTACGCCCCTTGCGGATGACGCATTAAGCGAAGCCACATCCCCATCATGACCACTATGACGAAAGCCACGCCCAACAAGAGCCGGTTATCCCGTGTAATAATTGTCAACCCGACCTGGAAGTCTTGGACAAGAACGATAAGCACTCCTACTACATCGCCCAGAAGTAGAAACGTTTGCCCCAATAGATCAGGTTGAAGAATGGCCAGAGCGAGCAGCAGGAGTGGGAAACTTACCAGGGTAAAAAGGATTATTGCTGCCAGAGGTACACCGACAGCACCCATGCGTGCCATTCGTGACCGTTGTTGCGTGCGAATGTCCTCAAGCTGCTGCGAGATCCGTTTCTGCTGCTGTACTGCCAGCATAATACGTTCAGTGGAAATGCTGGAATACATGCGAGGAGCCGGTGTCAGAAGCAGAGTGTTTAGACATCGGAGACGCTGCTCATAAGCGCGACAGGCTGAACAATGCTCCAGGTGCTCCTCAAGCGCAAGGGCATCCGACTCGGTCAAGTTCCCATCACGCTGAGCGGCAAGCCAGAGTTTAGCGTCGCGGCAAGGCATCTGTCTGCTCCTCCTCATTGACTGAATTTTGTTTCATGTAACGAGCTAATAGTTCACGAGCACGATGCAAACGAGCCTTTACCAGGGCCGGTGTCAAATTAAGTGTCCTGGCTATTTCTTCATAGGAGAAGTCATACCAGTAGCGTAACACAATGACAGCACGATACTTGCCTGGTAAGCGTTGCAAATAGGTTTGTACCTCGTCTTGCTGTTCGCCTTCTAGTGCGGATTGTTCCGGGCTGGTTCCCACATCAACAACCCAGTCTAAAAACGGTACATCTTCAAGTGGTAGTGCCAGGAAGCGCCGTCGTCTCAGCTGGTCAATTGCCAGGTGCGAAGCAATTGAAAGCAGCCAGGTACTGAATTTGTGAGCAGGTTTATAGGTAGCAAGCTGTGTATAAGCTCGTACAAAAGTCTCCTGTGTCACATCTTCTGCCTCCGCAGCATTGCTGAGCATGCGGTAAGCCAGATTCTGTACAGCATCTTTATATCGCTCGACGAGCACCGTGAAGGCGTCTTGGTCATCTGCAAGCACTAGCTCGACAAGCGCAGCATCGCTCATCGCCTCCACGCTAGCCTCTCGCGCATATCCTCTGGATGTACTGTGTGCCCCCGGTGTTGTCCGGCTACTAATAGACTGCCCTGCGCTTGAAATACCCTGCGAGCCAGTCAACGTCCCAGTATTCTGGCTGCGACGCGTTTTTCGTGCTGGTTTTGCCAACGAGCCTATAGCTCCCAGCGTACTTGAAGCTGATAATGTCGATTCCATTTTATATCACCACTCGTTCTTAGTTGCTTTTTTCATAAGTAAGAGAGAACGGAACAAAATACCTTTTATGAATACATACGAGCAGTGTCTAAAAAAGTTGTAATCTTTTTAGGAAGTGTAACATGATAGCGACCAAGTAGCAAGAGGGAAAGTACTTCAGGAGGAGGAAGATATTCTGAATAAAAGTTCATAGGAAATTTAGGGGAGGTATTTGCCAAGGTATTTGCTTTAGTACTAAGATAGCAGCAACCGAAGCAAGGTATGTAAGGCAGAAGGAGAGACAGCATGCGTGCTTCAGCGCTTGTACCTAAAGTGCTCGTTATTGACGATAGTGCTACTGTGTGTCTTTTCATGGCCAGTGCCCTCGAAAAAGCAGGATATCAAGTGATTATAGCCACTGATGGACGCGATGGATTGATGAAGGCACTTCAGGAAAGGCCGGATTGCCTGGTGCTTGATGTTGTACTACCGGGAGTCAGCGGCTTTGATGTGTGCAGGCAACTACGAGCTAGAGACCCTTTGCGCCGCCTCCCGATTATAATGGTGAGCGTCAAGAATACACCTCTGGATCAAAGTTGGGGCCTGGGGCAGGGGGCAGATCGTTACCTGCCAAAACCATTCTCAGAAGAGACGCTTGTACAACTTGTCAAAGAAGTTTTGTTTGAGCGCTTTCAGCCTCCCTGGACTCAACGAATTGCCGTAGTAAATCCACCTGACCCTCCTAGAGAGGAGCCTTCGCTAACCCTGAATAAACTGATACCGCACCGTAGTGAGGACGCTAATTTAATGAGTTCGAGTAATCCGTTGTCCAGGTCTGTTGTCATTTCAGATAAACAGGCACGTCGCCTGTATGCAGCTATAGATGGTCAGAAAAATGTGGAAGAACTGTGTATGGTCATTCACCTGGATGTGAAGCAGGCCCCTAAAGTTCTACAGCTTCTATTGGATCAGCAACTCATTCATCTCTACGGACCAGGACGGCGGCTAACGGAGTAGTACTAACTAATGCATCGTTTTTGCCGCCCAAAAGGAGACCAGATGAAATGAATCAGAATCTGATCGCGAATGTTCTTTCGTTAACACTCTTTACCATATCGCTTTTCATAGCGTTCCGTGCGTTCTATCTTTACTTCCTGTCTCGTCGTCAACGCCTGTTTATCCTGGGGTTGTCGATGACCATCATTTCATTAACTGCTATAGCTAGCTTCATTGGAGATAATGTTCCAAGCTTTCCCCTCAATTTGAACTGGTTCAAGTACGCCAGCCAGACCATCAGTTTCCTGTTTATTTTATTGAGCCTCGTTCGCAGTTCGGATCGGTATTTAAAGAACTTGATGATCTGGCATATCATCGTTTCGGTACTGCTCTTAACTCTATTGACACCACTTGCGCCCACTGAAATTTCTTCTACGGCAAAAATATTTCTGGGGAGTTCCCGTAGTGTGATTTGTCTGATCATCTTCTTCTACTACGTTACCTCCTTTTTCACAAAAGAGACACGCTTTAGTTTGATGATGGGGCTGGCTTTTATTTTGCTTAGCGTTGGCTATATGCTCAATGTCCCAAAATACAGCAATCACCTCTTAACGCTGCTTGACAACATAGGGGATGTCACGCGCATCTTTGGTCTTATTATACTGCTTGTTACTGTTTTAACAGGGTAAAACAACCTCGAGAGTCATACTTTCCGATTTTCTTTGATGAAAAGAAAGAGCACAGTAGGGGATTTTTTTACCCTTTGTTCCTATCCTTATAGCAAGGAGGCTACATGTCTGTGGAACATCAGGAAATGAAGTCCAGGAGAATCGCTCCCGATGGACGAATTGTGATCCTTGCCCGTTCCCTGCGCACCTTTGGTTATGGCTTTACGAGCGTGCTCCTGGGAGTTATGCTGGCAGATTCGGGAGTGCCAACCATACAAATCGGGATTCTCCTTGCAGTTGTAGCTCTCGGCTCGATTGCCTTCAGCCTTGTAATGGGGATATATGCAGATCGCGTGGGGCGAAAACGCATGCTGGTGACCTCAGCAATATTGATGATGGGGACAGGCTTCGTTTTTGCTTTCACGCAGTATTATCCACTGCTCTTAATTGCCGCATTTTGCGGAACCATTTCTCCTTCAACAAACGATAATACGCCATTTAGTGGTATTGAACAATCAATTCTGGCGCAATCCAGTAGTGAAGAACGCCATACCACTGTGTTCGCCTTCTATAATTTGGCAGCACAGGTTGCCGGTGCTGTTGGCGGCCTGGTTGTAGGTCTACCTGATGCTCTGTCTCAATTTGGAATCGATGCAAGTACCAGCATACATGGCCTCTTTGCTTTCTACGGTTTGTTAGCAGGAAGCACCATATTGTTGTTTATTCAACTCTCGCCAGCCGCGGAGATACAGAAACCGAAAGGGAGGGGAAGTGCACTCCTTGAAGGTACCTGTCTGGCCTCGAAACAAAAAACGCACCAGAAAAGCCAGAAGCCGAAAGTTCGAAGCATTATCTTTAAACTCTCAAGCCTGTTTGCCATCGATGCATTCGCCGGCGGCCTTGCCGTACAAACAATGTTAGCTATCTGGTTTCGCCAGCGTTTTGGCGTCTCACTCGAATCGCTTGGTCTGCTCTTTTTCGGTGTAAATATGCTGGCGGCGCTCTCATTCCTGGTTGCCCCCTGGTTGACCAGGCGCTTTGGCCTCCTCAAGACCATGATAATACCGCATTTTGTTTCAAATGTATTTCTGCTCCTGGTTCCGTTTATGCCTGCTTTCCCGTTGGCCGCTGCATTTTTGTTGCTGCGCCAATCCCTTTCCAAAATGGATGTTCCTGCACGGCAGGCCTACATTATGGCTCTGGTGTCTCCTGAAGAGCGTACCGCTGCTGCTTCTTTTACGACGACTGCACGCAGTATTGCCGTTTCTGCCAGTCCTCTTGTGTCTGGCTTGATGCTCAGTGGTGCTATGCTTGTGCTCGGTCTACCTATCTTATTAGCAAGCTTGATCGAAATCTGCTATGGCGCCACCCTTTGGAAAGTGTTCAGGCATGTAGCTCTGTACACATGGCGCAAGGAAGGGAAAAACGTTTCTGCTCAATTCCAATATTTGCATTTCCCAAAAAGAACTGCCTCTGCACCGTCCCAACCTTTGTATATCCCAGAGCCACCAATTTATACCCTATCCCAACCTCTCTATACCCCGAAGGGAGCTCTCGCCGCTGCACAAGCTCAATATTTGGATTTTCCAGAAGCGCCTGTTTCTACGCAGTTTAAGTATTTGCACTTCCGAAGGCGAGTTACTTCTACACCGGTCAGCCAAGGAGGATAGCACGTTAATTGTTCTTTCGAAGTTTTAGGGAATCTCCTCACCGTTTCGTCAGTATCAAAGTCGTCGAATGTGTTCCCACCCCGAAGGGAGAGAAAGAGCGTGGCACGG
>Ga0137372_10004323_pt1 | contig 13816 bp, 13 predicted proteins | sample SagtaG_6_FD_104911 | JGI IMG/M metagenome (GOLD analysis project Ga0137372, IMG submission 104911) | Vadose zone soil microbial communities from Sagehorn Ranch, Mendocino, California, USA - Sage1_R_60_16 metaG | ecosystem: Environmental > Terrestrial > Soil > Vadose zone | place: USA...
CTGCACTGCGCCGGCATAGCTCGCCTTAATGCACGGCTGGAAGCCGTGCTCTTTCAAAACAAATCGAAGTCGTGCCCTTTTCAAAAGCAAAATTGGAGTGAACCCTTGAACTGACACACAAAAAAGGCGCACAGTTTCCGGGAAAGGAACCACAGTGAAGAGAAAGCGATACTCCCGGAAATTTCAGCGAATGGCTGTCGAACGCATGGAGACTTGTGACGATGTCGGTGAGTTGGCGCGCGAACTCGGGGTAAGGCCGAGGTGCCTGTACAAGTGGCGTAGGAAGCTGGAGATGGTTGAACCAGGACAAGAAGCGTCGCGGCCTAGCACGCACGCATCAGCTCACCGCAAAGAAATCCATCGCTTGAAGCAGCTTTTGGCAGAGAAGACCCTGGAGGTGGATTTTTTCAAAGGTGCCTTGCAAAAAATCGAGGCTCGACGCCAGCGCAACAGCGGCTCTGGCGAAATGGCATCTACGACCAGATCCGAGAAGTGATGTCATTGCAAGGCAGCCTGAGTATCGAGCGCATGTGTCAGATGGTGCCGGTCAGCCGCCGGAGCTTTTACCGGTCGCTGAAGGAACAGCAACCTGTTGAGGAAGAGATGGAAGTGCGATCTGCGATCCAACAAATTGCCTTGGAGCATCGCCGCCGCTACGGCTATCGACGAATCACCGCGGAGTTGCACCGTCGAGGAATGCAGATAAACCACAAACGGGTGGTGCGGATCATGCGGGAAGATAATCTGCTGGGCCTACAACCGAAGCGGTTCAAGGTCACCACGGACTCGAACCACAAGTTCGAGGTATATCTGAACTTAGCCGCTCGGATGAGGCTGAGCGGGATCAATCAGCTTTGGGTAGCGGACATCACCTACATTCGGCTGAAGGCGGAATTTGTCTACTTGGCGGTGATCCTCGACGGGTTCTCACGCAAAGTGGTGGGCTGGGCTCTGGATCGGACACTAGCGGTACGGCTCACCATCGGGGCGCTGGAGCAAGCCATCGAGCGCCGACAGCCCGAACCGGGCCTGGTGCATCACTCCGATCGGGGGTTTCAATACGCTCACGCAGAATATATAGCCATCCTCGAGAAGCACCACATGGTTCCGAGCATGAGTCGGCCGGCAAACCCCTACGACAATGCCAGTTGCGAAAGCTTCATGAAGACGCTGAAGCGGGAAGAAATCTACACCAACAAGTACGAGAACCTAGAACATTTACGGACGAACATCGAAGAGTTCATCGAGGAGTATTACAATCGGCAGCGGTTGCACTCTGCGCTGGGCTATCGTTCTCCGGAAGAATTCGAGCAAAGGACCAAATCCCAGGCCGAATCTCGAAGCGCGACGGTGGAGTTTTTTGAGAACCAAGAGAACAACAAAAAGACTTCTTAAAGGACTGCTGGGGAAAGGGACTCAAATCAGACTGTTACGAAACGAATTAGTGATTGCGAAAACAAAGGGCGGTGTTCCGAGTTCCGGAGCATCGCCCTTGTGTTTTTAAGTAGGGCAAGAGTTCTGGGTGAAGGAAGAGCATCCGAAAGCAGTTCAGGCTGTTGCCAGTGCGGCGGCCAACTGCAGTCGGCCGAGAACACTGACCATGCGTTTTAAGTTGTAGACGATGACCGCCAAGCTCATCTCCGCTTGTGCCCCTTGACGCCCGCGTAGAAGAAATCGCGGATGACCGAAGATGTGGTACTTCAAAGTGGCGAACGGATGCTCGACCGTCGATCTGCGTAACCGCATTGCCTCCGGCGTAGCCCGTCGCTGCATGCGTTGGAGCGCCTCGTCATTCCAGTGGCGGGATACCATGCGTTGTGCCCCCATTGTGCAGCGCGGCTTCAGAGGACAAGCTCCACAGATTTCGGGTCGGCCTGCGTAGTACACGGAACGATCCTTCCGCGAGATTTGCTCGCGTTTTAGTATCTGTCCGGCGGGGCAGAGAAACCTGTCTTGTTGCGGCTGATAGACGAATGCGCTGCGGTCAAACAGCTTCCCGCCGCCCTGATTGTTCACGCCACGATTGGCAGGCACGTGCGGAAGTATGCCTTTGGCTTCGCAGGCTTCCGCCTGTTCTCCGTTGGAATAGCCTGCGTCGGCGACTACATGCAACACTTGTCCTGGACTACTTACCGCCGCCTGCGCGGCTTCGGCCATAGGCAACAGGCAGCGATTGTCGGTGGCTTCGGTCGTGACCTGCTGGACTACGATCAGAGCGTGCTCGCTATCGACCGCAGCCTGCACGTTATAGGCGGGCACTTTGGCGCCACTGGTGGCGCGCATGAAGTGGACTTCCGGTTCTCTGTGTTCCTGCAGTTTCTTCAGAGCTTCGGCAACCTTGCTGGGTTCGACCACCAGTTCCTCGTTTTGGTCCGCCGACTCTAAAGACTCCAGATAGCGCTTTATTGCTTCCCGCTCTCGTACGCTACCGACGCTGCTGACGGCTCGAAACTTTGATCCATCGACAGCTACCCATTCTCCGCGCACTAACCCCAGAGAGCGCGCAAAGCGAATCAACTCCGCCCCCACCTGCGTCACTGCTTCGCTGTGCATACGGCGGAACTCCGCGATGCTCTTGTGATCGGGGGCCAGGCGATTCAGTAGCCACATCAGTTCCACGTTGCGGCGACACTCATTTTCCAATCGTCGCGAGGAACGGACCTGTTGCAGATAGCCGTACAGATAGAGTTTCAGCAGATCGCGGGGATCGTATCCAGGCCTTCCTGTATCGGCTGGATCTGCACGTTCGAACTCTAAGCCTGCCATATCCAACCGATCCACGAAGGCATCGATCACGCGGCAAATATGGTCCTCTGGAATCAGATCCTCCAAAGTCACTGGAAACAACGTCCCCTGCGTACGCCCTTCTCCTCGAATGAAGCTCATAAAAATGCCCTCACTCACGTGAGGGCATCTTGGCATTGTTTTTGTGAGCCGCCTAGTGTTTCGTAACAGTCTGGAATGTCTGGCCTTTTTCTTCTGTTCTGCACGAACTACCCTACCCTCCAAACATCGGGTAGTGGCTCGCGGCTCCCATAAAGAACAACAGCGGGAATGAAAGATAGAAATTAGTCCGCGAGGCGAGGAAAGCCATCCGTGCCATTCGCGCGGATTGCTCTGGAATCGGAGTGCCGTGTTCGGCGTTGGCTTTTGTCCAGGCGAGTAGGCGCTTCTGAATGCGCCAGATGATTCCCCAGACGCTGAGCATCATCATCCAGCCGATGCCGCCGCCAATGCCGATCGAAAGCAGGCGATTGCTTTCCCACCCATGCGAATTCAGGTGCAGGAACAGATGCCCTGAGTGGGCGACGATCACGATGTAGAGAATGGCTAGAACCCAACCTTTGTCCAAAATGCCTTTTCCGGGCAGCAGCAAGCCATACATGAGCGCCCAGGTTAGTGTCCAGATGAGCAGGAAACTGACGAGAGGCATAGTGGGCGCGGCACCTGCGTTACGCGCGTCGGATGCCACGATGCTTCCCCAATAAGCCAGGCCCGCGAGCACCGTGACCACTGCCGAAACGCGGAACCACCACAGTGCCCGCAGCATCAGGCCGGGCATGACTTTGGCTTTGGTGCCGGCGTCGAGTTCCTTCATGAATGGGATGTTCACCAGATTGAAGAAGTACAGCAGACCGACCCAGGTAATCCCGGCGATGAAGTGGATCCAGCGAAGCAGCATCAGGAAATTCGTCTGGAAATCTGTGGGGAGCGAAACATCGGACGCTAACAATGCCATCGAAGCGATTCCTCCGGAGGGAATTGTATCGCGGAAACTTTACAAGAAAGGAAGGGGAAGGGCAAAGCAGAGTCGGGCTGACGAGACCTAAATCGTCCGCCTCATTTGCCGCTGACCGGAGAAAGCAGGTTCCTTTCTGCCTCAACACGCGAGGCTCATCGGAACATTTCTTTGGTTGAGTGGATTCAGATGACGTGCGAGATCAAGACCGATCGCCAACGCCAAAGCCGACAAGAAGCCTATTTCAGCGCATTCAATCTTGCACTCAAGCGGGACTTATACCTCGCGGCGGTGTTGTCGTGCAGAACGCCTTTTTGGACGGCCTTGTCGAGAGCGGAAACGGTCTTGCGAAAGACTTGTTCGGCGGCAGCCTTATCGCCCTTTGCGAGGGTCTCGCGCAGGTCGCGCAACGCGGAGCGCAGGCGAGAGGTGTTGCTGCGGTTGCGCTGTGTGCGCGTTTCAGTCTGCCGGGCGCGTTTGAGCGCAGAAAGATGATTTGCCATTGCGAATAGAAGCCTTTTCAGTAGGAGTCCCGGAGGGTGGTCCCAACGGGTATCGAATAAGTCATTGTAACGGAGCGAGTTCCTGCTGGTCAACGCGCTGGTAAGCCGCCGCGAAATCGGGCAGCATACATTCATGACTACCATCCTGCTGCTGACGCTTTCGAACGTTTTTATGACTTTCGCCTGGTATGGACACCTGAAGTACCGGCAGGCACCGCTCTTCAAAGTAGTCATGGTTAGCTGGCTTATCGCTTTTGCGGAATACTGCTTTCAAGTGCCCGCAAACCGTATTGGCTCCTATGAGTTCACCACCGCGCAGTTGAAGACTATTCAGGAAGTGATCACCCTCAGCGTATTTTCTGTATTTTCGGTTTTCTATCTGAAGGAGCAACTAAGGTGGAACTACGTGGCTGGGTTTGCCATGATCATCGCGGCGGTGTTTGTGATCTTCAAGAAATGGTGATTAGGACCCGTGAGCTACAGGTTTTCCGCGCCCGAAAAGCATGATTTTTCCGCGATTTCCGCTGGTTGACTCTCACCATGGGGCGGGGTAGGCTTTTAAGAGAACTGTTATCTGCCCACCCCATGTGGCGAAGTACAATTCGAAGAGGAACGCCGAATGATGGCACCTCGACTTCGCGTTTGAATCCAGAAAACAGGAAACTGCGCAACTGCGCCGGAGGGTGCATTGTCGTTCGTAAAAGCGGAACCTGAATGAAGAAGAGCATTGAAATAAGCCCGAACATCGAGACCTTTTTTGGCACGCGCGACGAAAATCTGCACCTGCTCGAAGACGGCCTGAATATCAACATCGACCTGCGCTCTGACGCGATTGAACTTGAGGGCACGCCGCGCGATGTGGGCCGCGCCGAGCAAGTCTTCTCCGACTACGACCAACTCCAGCGCAGCGGACACACCTTCAACAACGGCGATCTGAATAGCATGCTCCGGGTGTTGGTCGCCGATCCGAAGACCACGCTGCGAGGCCTCGCTGAAGCGGGCCGCCAACGCTCGTTTGGGCGCCGTACTGTCCAGCCAAAGAGTTTGAATCAGCGTCGTTATTTGGATGCGATCGAAAGTCACGACATGGTTTTCGGTATTGGCCCTGCAGGTACGGGCAAGACTTACCTTGCCGTAGCGATGGCGATTTCCGCTTTGCTGTCGAAACGCGTGAACCGCATTATCCTGGCGCGCCCAGCCGTCGAGGCGGGAGAGCGGCTGGGCTTCCTGCCTGGAACACTGCAAGAGAAAATCGACCCTTATCTGAGGCCGTTGTACGACGCTCTCTACGACATGCTCGATCCCGAGAAGGTGGACCGGTATTTGGAGAAGAATGTCATCGAGATTGCGCCCATCGCTTTCATGCGCGGCCGCACGCTGAACGATTCATTCGTGATCCTGGACGAGGCGCAGAACACTACTTCCGAGCAGATGAAGATGTTCGTCACCCGCCTTGGATTTAACTCCAAGGCTGTGATCACCGGCGATGTCACGCAGATTGATTTGCCGAGTGCGCGCCGAAGCGGACTCATCGAAGCTGTGGATATTTTGAAGAACGTTCAAGGATTGTCCTTTGTTTATTTCGATGAGGCGGACGTGGTGCGGCATCATTTGGTGCAGCGCATCATCCGTGCTTACGACGAGCACAAAACGAAAGTGGCGGAGGAGCAGATGGACCTACTGGATGGGAAAGCTCCCGCGAACGGCAATGCGATCAGTTCCGATCTGCGCACCAGAGACGAATTGAATAGCGAACTAGAATAGGATCCTGAGCGGCAGGAGGGTGCAGTATGGCCCTCTTTTTATTTTGCGCAATTGCTTTGGACAAATTGAAATGCAGCCAACCATCATCACGAAACAACGTGTGCCCGGCTTAGGAGGACCTGAGCTTACGAGATTTGTTGCTGCCGCTTGCCGGGCCATACGGCTCCGCGGAATGGTGACGATAATGTTGACCAACAATCGCGAAATCCGCGCTTTGAACAAGCGCTTTAAAGGAAGGGAGCGGGCGACGGATGTCCTCTCGTTTCCAGCCCCAGTCTTTGTTCGCGGTTTTGCCGGGGACATTGTGGTCTCAGTTGAAATCGCGACCAAAAACGCCCGGCTGCTGGGGCATTCGGTGAGTGACGAAGTCCGAATTTTGGTTCTTCACGCTCTCTTGCACCTGACAGGGTATGATCACGAAAACGACCATGGTGAAATGGCGCGCAGGGAACAATTAATGCGTAAGCGGTTGGGGCTTCCCAGTGGGCTAATCGAACGGAGCGCTACAGTAAGGGCTCAGCGCGATAAGCCCAAGTCAACGGTTCGGTCCGCGCGAGGACGCACATGAATCTGGCCATTGCAATTACGCTGCTTCTGCTGCTCGGGCTACTGACCCTGTCTTCGTACGTCGAGCGTGTATATGCCGAAATCGGCAAGTTTCTCTCACGCGAATTTCAAGACAATATTGACGCCTTCGAACAGCGGGTAGAACCGAAGCTGAAGGTTAGCCGTTCACGCGCAGCGCTCTCCATGTCAGTTGTTACGCCGTTGCTGATGGCCTCTATCGCGATGGTTTTGGCATTTGGGATTTTCCGCGATGGCGGATGGAGCGTCGAAGAGATCCTCGAGGCGGTATTGGGGTTGGTCTTGATTGTGATCGTGTTTAACCGCTTTTTGCCATTTGTTTTCTTCTCTCGTACGAAGGGCGAATGGCTGGTGAGATGGGTGCCGCTGTTGCAAATCCTGATTTATGTTGTTCTGCCTATTACGCTGATCCTTGGTTTTCTGCAATCGGTCACATCCTTGACGCGCGAGCATGCGGAGGAACAACCGGAGACACAGGCCGACGCTGTTGATGCGCTGATCGAAGCCGGGCAAGAAGAAGGAATTCTGGATGAGAGTAATCGCGATCTAATTCAGTCAGTGGTCCAATTTAGCGAAAAAACTGCGCGGGAAGCGATGAAGCCGCGCCCGGAAATGGTGGCGGTTCCGAGCGACACCAGCGTCGAGAAATTTATTGAACTGTTGCGATCGCGGCCCTTTTCGCGCGTGCCGGTGTTCGAGGGAAGCATCGATAAAATCGTGGGTGTTGTTTACGCGCAGGATGTGTTGCAGGTGGCAGACTCGGATGCGCACAGCCGCACCGTAGGTTCGCTGATGCGTAAGGACGTTTACTTCGTTCCCGAGACAAAGCTGGGTAGTGACCTGCTGCGAGAGATGCAGAAGAAGAAGGTCCGCATGGCTATCGTCATTGACGAATATGGTGGCGTGGCCGGGCTGGTGACCATTGAGGACTTGGTGGAAGAGATCGTGGGTGAGATCAGCGATGAGCACGAGGTGGCACAAGTTGTGCGCGAAAGCGACGCTTCGTATCTGGTGCCGGGCAACATGGATGTGGACCGGCTGGAAGAACTGCTGGGCGTGCGGCCTGAACGGAAAGATGCCACCACCGTCGCTGGGTTAGTGAGCGAGCTCGCGGGCCGAATCCCGAAAAAAGGTGAAATAGTCGAGGAAGACGGATTACGCCTTGAGGTATTGCAAGCAACCCAACGCCGCGTCGAGCGCGTGCGCGTGTCGGTCTCCAGTTCGCAGCAAATGAAGCTGATTTAGACTTTCCAGACAGTTCTCATCATGGCCTTCCATTCCGGATTCGTGTGCATTCTCGGTCGTCCCAACGCGGGCAAGTCCACGCTACTGAACGCGCTTGCTGGGCAGAAGCTGGCCATCGTCAGCCCCAAGCCGCAGACCACGCGCAATCGAGTGCTGGGAGTGGTGCATGTTCCGAAGGCAAAGAACAACCCCGGAGCGCAGATCGTCCTCATTGATACTCCTGGCTTGCATCGGCCGGACAACTCCCTGGGAAAGAAGATGATGGCGGAAGTTCGTGAAGCGATGGATGGGTGCGACTTGGTCCTGATAATCGCGGACGCTGCCCGGCCCAAGGACGAAGACGACGAGTTTGTTCTTCAACTCGTAAGAAAATCGCAGACTCCGGCGATGCTGCTCTTGAACAAAATTGATTTACTGAAAGGCGAGAAGCTGAAGCTGCTTCCATCGATAGAGCGCTATGGGAAAACCCAAATGTTTCGTGAGATTGTTCCCATCTCTGCGCGGAAGCGTGAAGGATTGAGTGTTCTCCTGGAAAAGTTGTCCGAAGCCCTGCCCAACGGCCCACGATATTTTGCCGATGACCAAGTTACCGATCAGCCCTTGCGTTTCATGGCGGCAGAGCTGATTCGGGAACAGGTGCTCCTTCAGACCGCCCAAGAGGTGCCGCACCAGACCACGGTCGTGCTGGAACAATTTGAAGAAGGCAAGAAACTCGTCAGAATCGCCGCTGTCATCTATTGCGAACGAGAAGGGCAGAAGCGGATCTTGGTTGGCCGGCAAGGGCAAATGCTCAAGAATATTGGTACTGAAGCTCGACTCGAAATCGAGCGCATGTTGGGAATGAAAGTGTTTCTTGAACTATTTGTGAAGGTCCGGGCGAACTGGCGTGAATCCCGAGTTTTTGTCGAAGAACTCGACTGGAGAAAGCAACTGGAACATCTAGTTTCAGCACGGCCCTAGTCGCCGGCTGGTCTGAAAACTCGAAGCCTCACTCCCTCACCGCAATTCCCAGCGTCTTCATCTTTCTATATAAGTGGCTGCGTTCCAGTCCTAAAACTTCAGCCGTGCGGCTGATATTTCCGTGATTATCATCCAATTTTTTCAGGATGTAATCGCGTTCGTAAGCGGCACGGGCTTCATGCAGCGTAAGGAAGCCAGTGATGCGACGGCCGCCGTTCCGATAAACCAGCGGCGGCAAGTGTTTGCGTTCAAAGCGGCTGGTCGTCGGATTCATAATTACAATGCGCTCGATCACGTTGCGCAATTCGCGAACATTGCCCGGCCATGAGTACCGCATTAGCGCGTCAATGGCATCGTCGGTGATCTCGCGAGGACGCCGCCCATACTGGCCGGAAAATTCTTTAAGGAAATGGCGCGCCAGCAACGGAATGTCTTCTTTACGCTCGCGTAGAGGAGGAACAGAAAACGGAATCACATTGAGCCGATAAAAAAGGTCCTCCCGAAAATTGCCTGTGGAGATTTCCTCTTCCAGGTCTTTGTTGGTCGATGCGATCACGCGGGCGTCGACCGTGACCCCTTGGTCGCCCCCCACCGGCGTAAAGCTGTGCTCCTCGAGTGTGCGCAAGACCTTGGCTTGTGTCTTCAAGCTCATGTCGCCGACTTCGTCAAGGAAGAGCGTGCCGCCGTTCGCCCTAAGAAACTTACCTTCTTTGTCGGCACTTGCAGCAGGAATCGAGCCGCGGCGGTGACCGAACAATTCACTTTCAATAAGATCCTCGGGAATTGCCGCGCAGTTCACCTCAACAAACATTTCATCGCTGCGCGGACTCTGCCCGTGGATTGCCCGTGCTGCCAGTTCCTTCCCGGTGCCCGATTCGCCGAAGATCAACACGCGTCCATTGGTCGGCGCCATGAGCTGAATCTGCTGGCGGAGCGCTTTCATGGGAACGCTCTCGCCCACAATCACGCTGCGCGGCGCAATCTGCCTTTTAAGATCGCGGTTCTCCAACCGCAGTTTGCGGGCTTCCGCGGCGTTTTTCACCAAGATTAGCGTCTTCTCTAGGGACAGCGGCTTTTCAAGAAAGTCGAATGCCCCTAACTTGGTCGCACGAACGGCCGTTTCAATGGTCCCGTGACCGGAGATGATGATCACCTCGGGAGGATTTTCGAATTCGCGGATCCTCTGCAAGGTTTCCAAGCCGTCCAGTCCTGGGAGCCAGATATCGAGCAGAATCACATCAAACGGCTTGCTGCGGACCACTTCCAGGCAGGCTTCCCCGCTGGCGGCAGCGGCCGTGGTGTAGCCTTCATCCTGGAATACGCCCTGCAGTGATTCGCGAATGGCCGACTCGTCATCAACGATGAGGATTTTAAGCATGCGGCATTTCGGCATTTGCAGGGGCAAGGCTGGAAGCAAGAGGAAGCTCAACCACGAAGCGCGCACCGACCGGCTTGTTTTCTTCGACGCGAATCGAGCCGTGATGTTCCTCCACGATGCGGCTTACGATCGCTAGCCCCAAACCAGTACCGCGTTGCTTAGTGGAAAAGTAGGGAAGAAAAAGCTTCTCTTTTAGATCCTGAGTAACACCACTCCCACTATCTGCCACGGTTAGTTCGACCGCGTCGCGGCTGGCCACCAAGGCTGTCGAGATCTCAATTTCTTTAAGCACCGAAGTTTGTAGAGCCTCCGCGGCATTGTCCACCAAGTTCGCGGTCGCGCGTTTAATGGCCTCACTATCAGCCATCACTTTGGGCAAGTCGTGCGCCAGCAATGTTCGAACTAGAATTCCGTCGAGACGCCCATTGAACATCGAAATCGTGCTTTGCACGATTGTGTTGAGGTCCTCAGGTTTTGGCTGCGAAGCTGGGAAGCTGGCGAGGGTGGAGAACTCGTTCACTAGGTTCCTGACGGTTTCAACCGCACCCGTGATCGCTTCCGCGCAAGTGCGGACTACGTCGAGAGGCCCTTGGTCAACAGGAGCGACGCGGTCCAGATGGCGCAGAATGCGGTCCGCAGAAAGAGCAATGGGCGTGAGCGGGTTTTTGATCTCATGCGCCACTCGCCTCGCCACCTCGCGCCAGGCTGTCTGTTTTTGCGCCCGCAATAGATCCGAGAGGTCCTCGAACACGAGCACGTATCCAATGCGCTGCTCGTTGTGGCGCAGCGTCGCCACTGTGACTGCGACATTCAGTTTCGTTCGCGGCAGCGCCATTTCCATTTGCGTTGTGGTTGTATTCATGCGGTCGGCACGGCGTAGCGACGGTTCCAGTTCTTCGAGGACTTCTCTCGGGAACACATCTGCCAATGCGGCCCCGATCAGAACCTGCGAGGCATGCATGGGTTCTTCGAAAGGCCGCAACATGCGGAGCAGTGCCTGGTTCACGTGAGTGACCCACCGATCAGCGTTGAGAGAAAGAACTCCAGTCGGAATACTCTGGAGGATCGTCTCGATATGCCGACGACGTTGTTCCAGTTCTATGTTGGCCGCGCTGAGTTCTCCACTGGCTCTCTCAATCTGGTGCCGGCTGGCGGCAAGCTCTGAAGCCATCTGATTGAATGAGCGGACAAGGTCGCCCAATTCATCCGCAGCCGGAATGTCCACTCTGTAATCCAGGTTGCCCTTTGAAATCTCTTGCGTCGCTTCCGCCAGTGCCACCACCGGCCGAGTCACGAGCCTGGACAAGTAGAGTGCAAGCCATGTACTCGCGAAGAGTACCATTCCGGTCAGCAGCCAAAGGAAAGCCATGTACGTCCATCGCACCAGTCTCCGTTCCTTGGCCAGTTCAAGATACCTTTGTTGGCTGGCCGCGAGTTGTTGCTGTGCCTCAGAAAAATTCTTTGGCAAAGGCATGGCAACCACTATCTCCCCGGCGCTCCCCACCGGCGCGGTCCCAATCATGTATTCGGTCCCACCCCAGCTCAGACTCTCTGGCCGGTTTGGGCTTGGCAGGCGCTTCGGGAGCGCTGCTTTTAGGGAAGGCCAAGTCGAAGGCGAATTAAAACTCGCTTCGGCATTGCCATCTTCAATAGCAAAGGCAAAACCGCCTTGCAGGGTAGCTTCGCGCGCCCGGAACGCGTCCAGCACGCCGGAGAAGCTGTGACCCTGAAAGGCACGCTGCGTATCCGGCAAGGCCGCAACCGCGAGCGCCTCGGCATGCGCATTTTCCGCAGCGTATCTGGAAAGAAGACCTGCCATCAAGGCGGTGTCTTGCTGCACTTCCTCAACCGGGGTGGAGAACCAACGCTCAATAGAGCGGTTCATTAGCCCATAGGCGAACCAAAACATCACAATGACGGGAATGAAGGAGAGTAGGAGGCTGCCAACGACCAGACGCGTTCGAAACTTTGAGCCGAGCACGCCGAGTCGCCGCTCGGCGAACAACTTGATCAAGTTGCGGAACAGCACGAATGTTAAGGCCCCGAACAGTAGTGAGACCAATAACGTTAGTGCGACCAGCGAAACGGTTTGCTGGTTCGTCCTCGGATTAATAAATCGAAGTTCGAAGGACGAGAGGGAAAACAAAATTCCGAATAACGGGAGGCCCGCTGCCGCCAGCAACAGGATCACCTTTTTACGGCTAGGCCCCCGCGGTGCTTTGCGTTCTGCCATAAGAAAGAGTTAGAAAATTCTCTAAAAACGCGTTACCCAATTATAAGTCTGTTCCAGCAATGACGACCGGAAGGAGCGTCTTTAACGGGCACGCGTCGCATCTCGGCTTCGCCTTCAGACAATATTTCTTTCCGACACCAACCAGCAAACCGTGCATCTCGTTGAAGACCTGTACAAGGGTAGCCCGTGCAGCGAGGCTCATCGGCGACGGGAAGTGAGAGGCTGCTCCTGATGATCGAGTCGCTGGAACTATCCTCATGCCCTCTGACAGTCCCTGCTCGTAGAGTGTCCGGAATTCTTCGTAGTTGGCGCTAGCGCGTAGCAGACTATGGCGCTCCGAAATTCTTCGAGTGTAGGCGTCAACCACGAAAATCGAATGCTGTCCGGCGTAGAGCAAAATCGAGTCGGCAGTTTCGGGACCTACGCCTTCGAGAGCAAGGAGTTCATCGCGGAGTTTGGCAGTGGGTTGCGCGAACATTTTCTTCAGCGAACCGCTATAGGTTCGATCCAGGAATGCCACCAACAATTTGAGGCGTCGCGCCTTCTGGCGGAAGTAGCCAGAGGAGCGGACCAATGCCTCGAGACGCCGAATCGGGATTCTGCGAATCCCGGCAATGCTCAGTATGCGAGCGGAACGCAATTTGTGGAGCGTGAGTTCAACATTCGTCCAGTTCGTATTTTGCGTGAGATAGGCTCCGACGATGACCTCAAACTGAGTCCTCGCCGGCCACCAATGCTGTGGCCCCCACGCCTGCGCGAGGGTGGAATACATAGCGAGAACATGCTGTTCAGGAGTCGGTTGGGGCACGACTTTAGTGTAAGCAAATTGCAACATGGATGCCTAAAGTACATGGCCTTGCACGCGTTGCTTCGGTGAAAGTGCGCGCCAGATGCGGAGTCTGGGTGTATTTGCGACGGTCGCAATTTGACGATACGGGTACACGCACCAAAGTTACTTTTGCAGTTACCCAATCAAGGTGACAATTTGTGTCACCGGATTGCGCGCCTGTACTCCCCTGAAATAGGCGCACTTCCGTCCCGGACAGGCCGTCCGGATGCCATTTTCTGGCCGCAATAGACAGGAGCTCGAGGCATGTCCCAGAGACTGGGCGACCTTCTCGTTAAAGAGAAGATCATTACCCCGGAGCAGTTGCAGCAGGCGACCAAGGTACAGAAGGAAACCAATTGCCGCCTGGGCAGCGCATTGGTGAAGCTCAACTTCCTCGCCGACGAGGACGTCACCAATTTCCTTTCGCGCCAGTATGGCGTTCCCGCTATTAATCTTTCTTACTTTGAAATTGACGCGTCAGTCGTCAAGCTGATTCCCTACGAAACCGCCAAGCGATATCAGATTCTGCCGCTAAGCCGGGTGGGTGCATCGCTCACCATTGCCATGGTCGATCCGACGA
>Ga0137372_10004332_pt1 | contig 13807 bp, 12 predicted proteins | sample SagtaG_6_FD_104911 | JGI IMG/M metagenome (GOLD analysis project Ga0137372, IMG submission 104911) | Vadose zone soil microbial communities from Sagehorn Ranch, Mendocino, California, USA - Sage1_R_60_16 metaG | ecosystem: Environmental > Terrestrial > Soil > Vadose zone | place: USA...
ATGACCGACGAGATCGCCGGCGGCGATCTGTCCGGGCTGCGGCAGCTCAACACGCTGAGCGCGCTGCGCGTGTTGCGCGGAGCCGAGCCGATGACGCTGACCGAACTGTCCCGGCACACCCGTCTGTCGCGGGCCTCGACCGAGGACGTCGTGCAGGATCTGGTCGGGCAGGGGTGGGTCACCGAGGTGGAGCCGGTCGCCGGGGTGATGGGCCGTCCCGCCCGCCGCTACCGGTTCCGCGGCGACGCCGGGCTCGCCCTCGGCGTGGACATCGGCGGTCACCGCATACGCGCCGTGGCGACGGACCTGGACGGCAACGTCCTCGGACGAGCCCAGGCCACGGTGCGCCCCGACGCCGACCGGGCACGGCGCCTGTCCGCCGCGGACGCTGTCGCCGCCGCCTGCCTCAAGGACAACGGCCTCGGGGCCGCCGACGTCTGGGCGGTCGGGGTGGCCAGCAGCGGGCTGGTCGACCAGGCCGGCCGGGTTGTGCTGTCCGTGGCCATCCCCGAGTGGACCGGGCTCAACCTGTCGCAGCATTTCGGGGCGGCGTACCCCTGCCCGGTGCTGGTCGACAACGACAGCCGGCTCGCGGCGCTTGCGGAACGGTGGCGGGGCGTGGCCCGCTACGCCAAGGACTTCGTCTACCTCCTCGCCGGCCTGCGTACCGGCCTCGGTCTGGTCATCGACGGCAAGCTGCATCGCGGCTTCGGCGGGGCGGCCGGTGAGATCGGAGCGCTGCCGGCGATCGGCTGGATCCGCGCCCAGGAGCACCTCCGCGGCTGGACCGGGGTACCGGCCACCGCGGATCCGGACGAGGCGGCCGGCCACGTCTTCGCCGCCGCGCGCCGCGGCGACCGCGGCGCACTCGGCGCGGTCCGCCGCTACGTCCGCGACCTCTCGTTGGGCACCGCCGCCCTGGTGCTCACCCTCGACCCGCAGATGGTGGTACTGGGCGGCGGGTTCTCCCGCTCCGCCGACGTGCTGCTCGACGTGCTACGCCGGGAGCTGGACAGGCAGGTTATCCGCACCCCGGAGGTGCTGGCGTCCACGCTCGGGGACGAGTGTGTCGCGCTCGGCGCGGTCCGGCTCGCCCTCGACCACATGGACAACCAGGTATTCGGGCCGGACGCCGCCGCGCTCAGCGGTCCGAAACCACCGCGGCGCAAGCGGACGGCCGCCGCCCGGTCCTGAACCCCGGCCCATCCGGCGCCGTAGTACCGAGGGATCCCTGGCGCCCCGCCGTCGACGCGCTCTACCGGTGCGTGCCGATCGGCGCGGCGTGCCGACCGCTCGCCGACACCCCCCGACCTTCCCTCCGGTCGAGGGTTGACAAACTTTTAATGGAGACCATCATTAGTTGAGCCCGGCGGCCTCGTGGCGCCGGCCGGGTCGCCTGGGGGCTCCGGATGCCTGACGCTGGCACGGAAGGACAAACCATGTCGAAATTCGGAAGTACCCCGACGCCAACTGGACCTGGGCGGACTTCAACGCCGCGGCGGCCAAGCTGACGGACAAGACCAAGGGCCGGTACGCGATCGCGGCGAACCTGTCCTCGGCCCAGGAGTACATGTACGACACCATCTACCAGGCCGGCGGGTACGTGATCTCGCCGGATGGCAAGAAGTCCGGGTATGCCGACCAGGCCACCATCGCTGGACTGAAGTTCTGGACCGACCTCATCCACAACGGCCAGTCGCCGGACCTCAAGACCATGACCGACACCGCGCCGCTCAACCTGTTCGAGTCGGGCAAGACCGCGATGTACTACGGCGGCTCGTGGGATACCGGCGAGTTCTCCACCAAACGACTACACCAAGTCCAGGGTGGACGTCGCGGTTCTGCCGATGGGCGCGAAGCGGGCGACCATCATCCACGGCCTGGCAAACGTCATCTCCGCGAAGACCGCGCACCCCGACCAGGCGTGGCAGTTCGTGAACTTCCTCGGTACCAACGAGGCGGCCGACATCCTCGGTCAGCACGGCGTCATCCCCGCCTATAACGGCACTCAGGACGCCTGGGTCAAGGCCAACCCGCAACTGCACCTCCAGGCCTTCCTCGACGAGGTCGCCTACGCGGTGCCGTACCCGGTATCGAAGAACACCGCCGCGTGGCAGGAACTGGAGACCAAGTACCTGACACCGGCCTGGAACGGCCAGACCGACGTGGCCAGGGCGGCGGGCGACCTCGCAACCGCGATGGACGCCAGCCTGGCCAAGGAGTAGGGCACCGGCCATGCCTGTCCTCGAGACGGCCGGTACCGCGCGCACCCCCCGCGCGGTACCGGCACCGCCCGGGCCACGGCGCCGCCGGCGAGGCCGGTCGCGGCGGTCCGAGGCCCTGTGGGGGTACGCGCTCATCGCGCCGACCGGTGTGGGGCTGGCCGTGTCTACCTGTGGCCCGTGGTGCAGACGGCGTACCTGTCGTTCACCCGATCGGGTCCGTTCGGTGGCGCGGCAAACTGGGTCGGCGCGGACAATTACCGACGACTGGTGGCCGACCCCGAGGTGCACCACGCGCTGGTGAACACGCTGACGTACACCGCGCTCGGTCTGCTCGGCGTACCCGTCGCCATCGTCTTCGCCACCCTGCTCAGCCGTCCCGGGCTGCGTGGCGTCGCGGTATACCGGACCCTGTTCTTCCTGCCCGTGGTCACCACACCCGTGGCGGTGGCCATGATCTGGCGCTGGCTCTACAACGGCGACTTCGGCATCATCAACTATCTACTGTCGACAGTGGGGGTCAGCGGGCCGCACTGGATCGCCGACGAACGCACCGCCCTGTACACCATGGTGGTCGTCGGCATCTGGATGAGCCTCGGTTACAACCTGGTCATCTTCCTCGCCGGCATCCGGGCCATCCCCCGGCACTACTACGAGGCGGCGGCGATCGACGGCGCCGGACCGGTCGCCCAGTTCCTCCGCATCACGCTGCCGCTGCTGTCCCCGTCCGTCTTCTTCGTCTCGGTCGTCTCGGTCATCGGTTCGCTGCAGCTGTTCGACCTGGTCTACGTGCTGCTCGGCGGCGCCGGGCAGAGCGCACGGACCAACCCCGCGTTCCCCCGCACCGAGACGGTCGTCTACCTGTTCTACGACAGGGCGTTCCAGACCAACGAGAAGGGATACGCGGCCGCCGTCGCGATGGTGCTGCTGCTTCTCATCGTGACGCTGACCGGGCTGCAGTTCCGGCTACAGAGGCTGTGGGTGCATTATGCGTAGGCCCGGCCCGCTCGCTGCCCGTACCCTGCTCGTGCTCGGCGCGCTGGCCATGGTCGGCCCGTTCGTGTGGCAGTTCCTGACCTCGCTCAAGACGTTGCCGCACGCGACCCGGGTACCCCCGAGCATCGTGCCGGACGGCAAGTGGTCCAACTACACGCAGGTCTTCCGCCTGCTTCCCTTCGGTCAGCAGTTCCTCAACACGGTGCTGATGACCGCCGCCCGCACCCTCGGGCAACTGCTGTTCTGCTCGATGGCAGCCTACGCCTTCGCCCGGCTGCGCTTCCCTGGACGCGGGCTGCTGTTCGGGCTGTTCCTGTCGGTACTCATGGTGCCGCCACAGCTGTTCATCATCCCGCAGTACCAGATCATCGCACGGTTGGGCTGGCTCAACAGCCTCCAGGCGCTCATCATTCCCGGTCTATTCAGCGCGTTCGGCACCTTCCTGCTCCGCCAATTCTTCCTCGGCCTACCCGCCGAACTGGACGAGGCAGCGCGCCTGGACGGGGCCAGCCCGCTGCGCATCTGGTGGTCGGTGATGCTCCCGCTGGCCCGCCCCGGGCTGGTCGCGCTCGGCATCCTGACCACCCTCTGGTCGTGGAACGACTTCTTCTGGCCGCTGGTCGTCAACAACGACCCCCGGAAGATGACCCTCTCCGCCGGCCTGGCCTCACTCCAGGGCCAGTTCATGACCGACTACCCGGTACTCATGGCCGGCTCCCTGCTCGCCTCCCTCCCCGTCATCGCCGTCTTCATCGTGCTGCAGCGGCAGTTCGTCGAGGGCATCGCATTCACCGGCTCCAAGAACTGACCCGTCCCCCCAACCGATCGACACCTCGGAGAGGCACCATGCGAAGACTCACCACACCCAGGCGCGCGCTGGCGGCGATCACGACCGGAGCGCTGGTCGTCCTCGGGCTGCTACTCGGCGCGCAGACGGCGCACGCGGACACCATCCCGCCGCTGGGACAGCACGTCGCCGTGCCCGCGTACATCCCGCCGACCGACGCCTCGTGGAACCAGCTGTCGACCTCCAACGCCCAGCTGGCATTCGTCGTCGCCAACGTGGCCAACGGACCCGACACCTCGCTGAACACCAACTGGCAGACGGTCATCAACGCGACCCACAACCACGGCACCAAGGTGCTCGGCTACGTCGACACCGGCTACTTCGGCTTCACCACCCCGGCCCGCCAGACCGTCCTCGGCGACACCGACGCCACCGCCTGGCTCGTACAGGCCGAACAGGACATCACCGCTGGTACGCCTTCTACGGCGCCTCGATCGACGGCATCTTCCTCGACGACGCCCAGAACGTCTGCGGACCGACCGCCGGCAGCAGCCAGTACGTCGACCTTTATCGAGAGCTCAACGACTACGTCCACATCTATCACGCGGGCGCCCTGACCGTCGCCAACCCGGGCGTGGCCGTCCCCGACTGCTACGAGGACGCCGCGGACATCCTGATCACGTTCGAGGGTACCTACAGCGACTACCTGAACCCGACCGGTCAGTACGTCACCCAGCAGTGGCAGCTGGACGCCGACCCGAACAAGTTCTGGAACCTCGTCTACAACGTCCCCGACCAGACCGCGCTGACCGCGGTCATGAACAAGTCCAAGCAGAACAACTCCGGATACGTCTACGCCACCCCGGACACGCTCCCCAACCCGTGGGACACCGTACCGCCCACCAGCTACTGGAACGCCGAACTGGCCGCGACGCAGGTCACCGACGGCACGTCGCCGCTCGTGCCGCACCAGCCGTACGCCATCAACGTGGGCGCGACGACGGTGCACCTCGGGTGGATCTCCGACCCGTCCACCCGGGAGGTCGGGTACGACATCTACCAGGGCTCGACGAAGGTCGGCTCGGTCGGGGACTTCACTCCGGGCGACACCGACTTCACCATCGTCGGCCTGCAGCCGTCCACCCAGTACGGCTTCAGCCTGCGCGGTCGCGACGAGGCCGGTACCGTGTCGGCGGCCGGACCGACCCTGCTCGTGACCACCGCCGCCACCTCCGGCCACCCCCCGACCGCACCCGGCTCGCTGACCGCCAGCGCACTGGCACCCACCAGCGTCCGGCTGTCGTGGACGGCGTCCACCGACAACTACGGTTGTGTCGCCTTCTACGACGTGTACCAGGGCGGCACCCGGGTGCTCACCGTCGATGCGTCCATCCTCAGCGTCCACATCGGATTCCTCACGCCGGCACAGCAGTACTCGTTCTCCGTTGTCGCCCGCGACGGCACCGCAACCAGTTCAGCCGCGTCGAACACCGTCACCGTCACCACGCCGCAGCCCCCCGCGCCGATCACCGGCCCGGCCGCGGACCTCACCTCGACGGTCACCTCCTTCCAGGCGCAGTACAACCTGCCGTTCACCTTCTACAACGTCTTCATCGACACTGACCGCACCGCGACCACCGGGTACCAGGTCGCCGGCGTAGGCGCGGACTACCTCATCCAGAACGGCACCCTCTACCAGCACAGCGGCACCGGATTCAGCTGGACCGCGGTCAGCGGTGTCAGTCCGCTCGTGTCCAACACCGGCGGCCTGTACCGGTGGCAGGTGCCCACCAGTTCCCTCGGTACCGGACTCCAGTCCATCAACGTGGTGTTCAACGGCTCCGGTAGTTCACCGGACGCCTACACGCCCATCATCACCGCGACACTGCACTGAGCACCGGGCGGGTGGGCGCCCCTCGCTGCTCCCACCCGCCCGGCACGCACCCGTCCCTGGGTCCGTTTCCCCAGGGTGCCGTCTGAACGGCGATGGGCGGGGACACGTAGCTACGACAGACGGTGCCGACCTGCGAACAGCGGAACGGTGACATGGCTGACCCCGATGACATGACATGGGACGACCTGGTTCGCCCCCATCGACCCATCCGGCGTCATCGGCCCCGCCCCAGGGGACGCGGACGGGGCCAGCGCGCCCTGCCCTGGCTGCTTGTCATGTCCGCCCTCGTCACGGGGGCGGTCGTATTGCTGAATGTCCCGGCCGGCTCCACGAGCGCTCCGATCCCCTCGACGAGTCTGTGGCCCCAGCCACCGTTGGGCGCCCCGCCCGAATCGGCGGCGGTAATTCCCCTACCGACCGACTCTTCCGCGTCGCCGGGCGCCGCCGACTCGCCGAGTCCGGCCGGTACGACGTCTCCCCGGCCGTCCCTGGCACCCGTGCCGGCGACCGGCATTCCTGGTGCGGCGCCACCACCCCCGACACTACCGGCCCCCTCTGTCCTGAGCAGTACGCCGGCGCCGACGTCGCCGACGTTCCGGCCGGTACAGGTTGAGGCGGAGGCGCCCGGCAACGTGATCACCGGGGTAGCCAAGGCGATTGCCTGCGCCCCGTGCTCCCGCGGCTCCCGGGTGGGTTACCTCGATACCACATCCACCCTCGTCGTGCGAGCAACACTGCCGAGTGCGGGAACCAGGACAGTCAGTGTGATCTACGAGTCGGACGGACAACGCCTGCTCAAATTCAGCGCTAACGGTGCGCAGGTCGACCAGCGTTGGCTGACCGGTACCGGCTGGGAGGCACCTCAGACGTTCCAGTTCGTTGCCGTGCTTCCAGCGGGTGACGTGCAGCTTACCTTCTTCGACGACGTGTTGCCGGCGCCCGACATCGACGCGGTGATGATCAGTTGAGTGGTGTCGATTCCAGCCACCGATCCCGTGTGAACCCCACTGCGGCGTGAGACGTAATCACGTCCATCACGCGAGCGATCGCGCGAATCAGCCGGCCGTCTGGTCTGTCGGCCCCGGCCGCCCTCGGGACCTCGGCGCGCCTCACCTGCCGCGGCCGGGCAGCGTCGAAGGTGGGTGTCGATGATGGTGGAAAATGTGGGCCGGCGACGGGTACTGCTAGCGGCACCGCGCGGCTTCTGCGCCGGTGTGCAACGAGCGGTGCGAGCTGTTGAGGAGGCGATCGAGGCGTACGGCGGTCCGGTATACGTGAGACGCCAGATCGTCCACAACGCGCATGTCGTTGCCGCTCTCGAGAGGCGCGGTGCGATCTTTGTGGCGGAGGCCGAGGATGCGCCCGAAGGAGCCGTTCTGGTACTTGCCGCGCACGGCGTCGCGCCGCGGGTGCACGACGTTGCCCGTGCGCGGGGCCTGCGGGTGATCGATGCGACGTGCCCGCTGGTCACGAAGATCCACCGCGAGGTCCGGCGGTTCGCCGACAGAGGGTTCTCCGTGGTTCTGATCGGGCAGCGCTCGCACGAGGAGGTGGTGGGTACCTACGGTCAGGCGCCGGACAAGGTCGTTGTCGTCAGCGAGCCGGAGGACATCAGCCTGATCTCGGTACCGGACGACGAGCGCGTCGCATGGGTTTCCCAGTCAACGCTCGCTGTCGAATACGTCGACCACATGGTGCGCCTGCTACGGCAGCGGTTCCCGGCATTGGTCGATCCGCCGAGCGAGGACATCTGCTACGCGGTCTCCAACCGGCAGGCCGCTGTCCGGGCGATAGCCGCCGAAAGCGACCTGGTGCTCGTCGCAGGCGCACGGAATTCCCATAACTCGGCGCAGCTCGTTCGAGTGGCGCTGGCTGCCGGGGCACGCATGGCCCGGTTGGTCGAGGCAGCACACCAGATCGCCCCCACCTGGTTGGCGGAGGTCTCGACTGTCGGCGTGACCGGCGGCGCCTCCGCACCGACCGCCCTGATCGAAGCCGTGATGGCCACGCTGGCGGAGTATGGCTACACAGCGGTCGAGGAGGTCGTCTCCGGGGTCGAGTCGCAGACGTTCGCCCGTCCGCGGGGCTTCGAGGCCGCCCGGTAGGTGACTCGGTGGTCGAGCAGGCACCGGGCGGCCCGGGTGGGCCGCCTCGGTGTCCGTCGGTTCACCTGAGCCCGCGCCGATCAGCTGCGCGGGTACTGCACGTCGGGGAAGTCCACCTGAGCCTGGACGAACTGTTGCTGCCACTCGGCGGGCCAGCCGAACGCGGCGGTCGCCAGCGGCTTCAGATTCGTCCCCGTCGCGCCGCTCCAGAAGTGGACGAACTCCCCCCAGTTCAGGTCGCGCACATACTGTCCGTTGTTGCTCGGGAAATACCGGGCGAGCAGCTGGAAGTACGCGGCCAACACCGCGCCGTGCCCGTGGTCCCGCCAGATCGGATAGAACCAGTCCCGGAACCACGCCGTGTCCGCCCGCGGAAAGTCGTCCCGCTGGTCGATCTTGCTGGCGTACCACCGGTCAGCATCGGCGGTCATGCCCGTACCCAGATAGGCGTCGTACTGGAAGATCTCGTTCCACTTGCTGTCCTGCCACAGCGCGAAGGACGGCGATCCCTGCACGCCGAAGGCCGCCCCTTCGACGATGTGCCCCAGCTCATGCGAGATGACGTCCCGGATCCCGGGGTCATCCGACGACCAGACGCTCGATCCGACGTCGATGACGTTGCGATAGTCATGGCTGGCGTCGAAGAACGTCGAGGGATGCCCGCCGAAGTACTTGTCCTGGTGGAAGATCGCCGCCAGTCGTGGGTTACTGAAGCTGCCGTAGGTCTGCTTTTCGTAGCGCCACAGCCTCCCGACGAAGTCGGACAGCCACGTCTGGCTCCGGTCCATGTCACTGTCGAAGTACACGGCGATGTCGTTGTCGTAGTACACGCGGGTGAGCAACTGATCGTGTTCGAACCAGTGTTCCTGCCAGGTCGCGGGCAGCCCGCCGGCACCGGTCGTGGTGCTCGCGGAATTCGAGTACGCCGAGACACCGGTGCCGTTCTCCGCGCGGATGCGGTACGCATAGGTCGTCGCCCCGCTGAGTCCCGCGTCCACGTAGCGGGTCGCTCCGGCGGGCAGTATCCGTGTCCAGTTCCAGGCGCCGCCGGCGATCGACCGTTCGATGCGGTAGCCTGTCGCCCAGCGCCCATTGTCCTGCCACGTGACGACGTTCTGGTCACCCGAAGCCGACGTGACGGCCAGGCCGGAGGGCGCGGCGGGCATCGGTGTGGTACCGCTGCCGACGCCGAACAGGCGCCACTCGGACAGCTGCGTCAGCGGGGAGCCACCATTGGCGCTGATGGTGAGCCGGTAGTACCGGTGCGGAGCGCTGTTCGCCACGGAGTATGAATGCTGCTGGAAGCGAGCGGTGAACGACTGGTCCGTACGGGTGTCCAATGTGGACCAGGTCAGGCCGTCGTCCGACGCGTCCAGCGTCCAGCTGCGCGGGTCACGGTCCGGCGCGTCGTTCGCCGATGCCACAGTGTACCGCGAGACGGTGGCGCGACTGGGCAGCGTGTCTTCCAGCCACGCGGTCGGGTGGTAGGCCAGGTACTTGGTGTAGGCGGTACCGTCCCCGGACATGTCGGTACCTTCGACGCCTGTCGTCTGGTACTCGTCGGAAAGCACGCCCGCGAAGCCGGTGAGGTCGACCTCGGCACCGCTGAGGGCGGCGGACTCGGCGACGTTGGAGTACCCGGACGCGGTTGTCGCGGTGATCGCCCGGACCCGGTAGAAGTAGTGCGCCGCGCCGGTCAGCGACGAGTCGGTGTAGTCGGTGACGTTGGCTCCTGCGGTAGCCAGTGGCACGAAAACCACGCCGTCGGTCGACCGCTCGATGCCGAAGCCGGTCTCGGTGTAGCCGTTGTCGTTGCTGGAGTTATCCGACCAGGACAGGTCGATCTCGGCGGCCGAGACCGCCGACGCGGTGAGGCCGGTCGGAGCGTTGGGTACGCCGTCGCCGCCGGACCACAACTGCCACTCGGCGAGTTGAAAGTACGACGATCCGTTGGTGGCGGTCACCGTGAGCTGGAAGTAGCTGTACGCGTTGCGGTTGCTCACCAGGAAGCCGCGCGTCTGCCCGCGTCCCGAGAAGGTCTGGCCCGACTGCACGTCCAGGCTCGTCCAGGACACGCCGTCGACGGAGCCCTCCAGTCGCCAGTCCCGCGGATCCCGGTCCGGCGCGTCGTTGGCCGAAACCAGCGTGTAGCGGTCAATGATGGCCGGCGCCGTGGAGTGGTACCGCATCCACACGGAGTTGTGGTACGTCATGTACTTGGTGGTCGAGCTGTTGTCGATGAGCTTGGTGCAGTCTTCGGCGGGCCCGGACGGGTCGTACTGGGCCGTCATGGTCCCACCGTTGTCGGTGATGTCGCTGCCGGTACTGGCGCTTGCCAGGTGCGTCACGGCAACTCCGATACCGATGATCAAGGTGGCCCCAAGCGACAGGGCGATCCGCCTTCGCGTCACTCGGCTCCGGCTTGCTCGATACGTTGGCACCGGGTCTTCTCCTCTGGTCGTCATGGCCGCCATCCGCCCTCGCCTCCCCCAGCGCTGACGGCCGTACGGTGTGCACCTGGCGGGCATATTGCGACGGGCCCCGAATCGGCGCGCCCGCGCATTGGCTACGTCCGGGGCGTGGCGGATGTTCACCCGGGTCGGTCGACCTACCGGTAGCCGGCGGCGGTGGGCCGCTGGGGACGCCGTCGCTGTGGAGCGAATGAGGTGAACACGGGCGGGCCGCCGTTTCGTTGTATGAGCGGGCAGAGGCGCCCGTCACTGAGCCCTCTGCCCACCCGCCGCCCCCTGCTATGCGGGCGGACGGCGGGCCAGGTCGAGGGCGATGTCGACGAGCAGGTCCTCCTGGCCGCCGACCAACCGCCGGCGACCGGCCTCCAGCAGCAGGCTGCGCACGTCGACTCCGTACCGGGCGCCGGCCGCCTCCGCATGCCGCAGGAAGCTCGAGTACACCCCGGCATAGCCGAGGGTCAGCGTCTCCCGGTCGACCCGAACCGGCCTGTCCTGCAGCGGCCGCACCAGGTCGTCGGCGGCGTCCTGCAGAGCGAACAGGTCACACCCGTGCTCCCAGCCATCCAGGGTGGCGGCTGCCACGAACGCCTCCAGCGCGCAGTTGCCGGCACCGGCGCCGTGCCCGGCGAGCGAGGCGTCCACCCGTACCGCGCCGGCCCCCAGCGCGGCCAGCGAGTTGGCGACCGCCAGGGAGAGGTTGTCGTGGGCGTGGACCCCGATCTCGGTGGCCGGATCGAGCGCGTACCGGTGGGCCTCGACGCGCTCGCGGATCCCTCGTGGGGTGAGGTGGCCACCCGAGTCGGTGACGTACACGCACCGCGCGCCGTAGGACTCCATGAGGGCGGCCTGGGCGGCGAGCGTGGCGGGGTCGGCCAGGTGGCTCATCATGAGGAAGCCGGACACGTCCATGCCGAGATCCCGGGCGGTGGCGATGTGTTGGGCGGCGATGTCGGCTTCGGTGCAGTGGGTGGCGATCCGGACCGAGCGCACGCCCAGTGCGTGGGCCTCCTTCAGGTCGCCAACCGTGCCGACCCCGGGCAGGAGCAGGGTGGTCAGCCGGGCACGGGTCACAGTTGCGGCGACCGCGGCGATCCAATCCCGGTCGGTGTGGCTGCCCGGACCGTACGTGACACTGGTGCCGGCCAGCCCGTCGCCGTGAGCGACCTCGATAGCGTCCACGCCGGCGGCGTCCAGCGCGGCCGCTATCGCGACGGCCCGGTCAGGCGCGAGCCGGTGCCGGGTGGCATGCATCCCGTCCCGCAGCGTGACGTCCTGGACATACAACCTCATCGTGCGGCCAGCCGTTCGCCGACGCGGACCGCCGCGGACGTCATGATGTCCAGGTTCCCGGCGTAGGCCGGGAGGTAGTGGCCGGCTCCCTCGACCTCCAGCAGGACGGTGACGTGGTGGGTAACCCCGTCGGCGAGGGTGGCCACGTCGCCGTCGATCGCGGCGACCTGGACCGGTTGCTTGAGCCGGTACCCGGGCACGTAGGCGGCCACGTCGGCGACCATGCGGGTGACCGCGTCGAGGATGCCCTGGCGGGTCGCCGGATCCGGGCAGGCGACCAGGCAGTGCACGGTGTCGCGCATGAGGAGCGGCGGCTCGGCCGGGTTCAGGATGATGATGGCCCGGCCGCGCCGGGCACCACCCACGGTCTCGATCGCCCGGGCCGTGGTCTGCGTGAACTCGTCAATGTTGGCGCGTGTTCCCGGCCCGGCCGAGCGGGAGGCGATCGAGGCGACGATCTCCGCGTACGCGACCGGGGTCACCGACGCAACTGCGGCGACGATCGGGATCGTGGCCTGCCCGCCGCACGTCACCATGTTGACTTCGGGCGCGTCCAGGTGGGTGTCGAGGTTGACGGCGGGGACGACGTACGGGCCGAGCGCGGCGGGCGTCAGGTCGACCATGCGGATGCCGTGCGGTGCCAGGGCGGCGGCTTTTGCCGCGTGGGCGCCGGCAGACGTCGCGTCGAACACCACACCGATGTCGCCGAAGCACGGCAGCTTGATCAGGCCGTGCAGGCCGTCGGACGTGGTGGCCACGCCCAGCCGGGCGGCGCGGGCCAGCCCGTCCGACTCCGGGTCGATGCCGGCCATCGCCAGCGGCTTGAGCCCGCCGGGTCCGCGCAGCAGCTTGACCATCAGGTCCGTACCGATGTTGCCGGAGCCGATGATCGCCGCGCCGGTCACCGGAACACCGCCTCGACGGTACCCAGCCCCTCGATCTCGGCCAGGTACCTGTCGCCGGCGGCTACCGGTACGACCGGGCCGAGCGCGCCGGACAGCACGACCTCGCCGGCGCGCAGCGGCCGCCCCAGGTCGCGTGCTGTCGCGGCGAGCCAGGCGACCGCGTGCAGCGGGTTGCCGAGGCAGGCCGCCCCGGAGCCGGTGGAGACCACCTCGTCGCCGCGCCGCATGGTCATCGCACACGCGCGGCACCCAGCGTGTAGAGCCCGGCGGAGGCGTTGTCCGCGATCGTGTCGAGAATGTCGATGTTCCAGGACTCGATCCGGCTGTCCACGATCTCCAGTGCCGGAGCCAGGGCGGCGGTGGCGGCCAGGACGTCCGCCGGCCCGATCTCGGGCGCGGTCAGCTCCTCGGCCAGCACGAAGGCGATCTCCGCCTCGATCCTCGGCTGCAGCAGCCGGGTCACGTCGATCGGTGTCCCCTGTGGACAGTCCATCCAGGACAGTAGGGTGCCGAAGTCCGGCTGGGTCCACGCCGAGCTGGGCCTGTACCGCCGGGTTGGTCAGGCCGACCTTGCGGCCGACGACGCGGCTGCCGGCCGCCACCTCGCCGGCCACCCAGGCGGCCTGCACGGCGTAGGCGGCGGCGATGTCGCCGGGCGGCAGCATGCCGCGTACCGGTGGGCATGGCCTGCGCCACGTCCGTGCCTCCAGCAGGGTGTGCAGCGCCTCCATGTCAGCCCACCTCGAAGGTGGTGCCGATGCCCATGCCGGTGATCCACTGCGGTACCGGTTCGTACGACAAGGCGCCGGACGTCGGTGGCGTGTGGAGCCGCACCCGCCGGTACCCAGGACTCACCACGCAGAGCCCGAAGGCGCAGTACTCCCTGTCGGACTTCCCCATGCCCCGCGAGTACCCCGAGTGGCCGACCGGCGCGCAGATCCAGAGCTATCTGGCCGGGTACGCGAGCCGCTTCGGGCTCGATCCGGCGCTGCGCCTGTCCACCGAGGTGACATCGGCCGCGCCGGCGTCCGGTGGCGGCTGGGTCCTCACCACCGGCGGCGGCACCGAGCGGGTCGACAAGCTCGTGGTGGCCAACGGTGTGTTCTGCGAGCCCGCCGTGCCGCGCTACCCGGGCGC